>Ga0335078_10000288_pt1 | contig 81879 bp, 64 predicted proteins | sample Lox_Sample_32_FD_206711 | JGI IMG/M metagenome (GOLD analysis project Ga0335078, IMG submission 206711) | Soil microbial communities from Loxahatchee National Wildlife Refuge, Florida, United States - Lox_Sample_3.2 | ecosystem: Environmental > Terrestrial > Soil > Wetlands | place: USA... | reverse complement strand
CGATTGGGTCCGCCTGGCGCACGAGAACCTCCCGCTGAACCGGTGGCTGGCGTTGCGCGAAGGAGTCGGCGTGGACCTCCCGTGGGAACCCCGAGGACCGGGCAACTGAAGTGGGCCCAGTCGGATTTGAACCGACGACCTCCCGGTTATCAGCCGGGTGCTCCAGCCAAACTAAGCTATGGGCCCCGCCGATAGGACGGGTACGGGTCTAAAACCGTGTCGGGTGTCCCCGACGTTGCCGACGGACAAAGCGCAACCGAATACGTCGAGAGCCTCCCGAATGTCGTCCCCGTCGATGCCCGCAGTGGGGCGTCTGGTCTAAGCTCGCGGAACCTCGGACCTTCTGAACGTTCGCCGGGTTCGCGTTCGCGCTGAGGAAAACCGCGAGTGGGGCCGCCAGAGCTCGTGCCCCGAAACTCGAACTCCAAGTGTCCGGGACGGACTGGTTGGAACAAGACGCCGTCTTCCGCAACTGCAGAACGCTCTCTAACTGAGGCTCCACCGGGCCTTCTCTGAACCGGGAATGGTATCTGTCTAAGTAGTCGTATAACATCCGTCTCCAAGCGAACAGGGCTCGCGTGGAGGAAGCTTCCGGGCTCAGCGCAAATTGGGGGCACCGCACATCATGGCGCGAAGAAAGAGAGCGGACGTGGCGACAAAGCCGAAGGGCCATCGCTGGATGCGTGGGGGTCTAGGCATCGCCACAATCCTTGGGGTCGTGCTACTGTTCCCCGGTAGTTCGGCAGCAACCGTCGTCCAGAACACTACGATTGCAACGACGCTTAAGGCGCCGTACTCCGGGCTCGAGTACGGGTATATTTTTGATAGCCAGACGGGATGCGGGACGACAATCGGGGTTCCGGTGCTCCCGTCTTTTAACCTCACCACGGGCCAGGCGCACGCGTCGGTGAAGGAGACCGCTAGATCTTGCGGAACGAAAAACGCCTCGGCGGATATTGAGGCGTTCCCGGAACTCCTCATTACTTCTTTCACGACGTCGGCGGGCCTCCATCACATCGTGGCCAGATGGGTAGCGACCTTGTCTGTAGCCCTCGCCGCTTCTGCCGGCGCCGCGCCGCAACAGGCTGAAGCCGGGTTTGCGGTGTATGAGAGTCTCGAGCTTTCGGATCTGACCACCGGAATGGATTACTTTCCGAGCATCCTCCCCACGGTGAGCGTCTACATTCTGACGGGAACGTACGCCCAAACGTACACAAAAGTGCACCAAACGGACTATCTCAATGTCACGCTCTCGAGCACGCATTCCTACGAGATGTTCGTCGACTTGGTCGCCACGACCTACGTGTTTGCAACGCCAGGGACGTGCACTGCAACCGCGTCGTTGAACATCGGCAGTGGGAGTAACCACGCGGTGTTGTCTTCGGTGACAGGTCTTTGATCGTCCGCGGAAGAAAAGCTGGTCCGCGGGCATCGCCGGCCGGACCGAGGCGTAACCCATGACGCTCGCCACCAGCGCTCGCCCGCGAAGGAAGGGCCACCGGAATACGAGTTGGCAATCGAGGGCCGCAACGGCGCTGATGCCGACCCCGGTCCACAAAGGATAGATGGTCGCGACCCACAACTCGCCCCTAGCGGCGAAAGCGGGAGAAAAGGCTCGGCGACACCTAACAGCCGGAGAACTGCCTGCGAGGTCCGGACTTTACGTTCAGTGATTCGTTCACCTCGTCTTGGCTGCAGAAGAGATCGCATTGTCAGCCATTCGCATTCAGGCTGGCGAAGGGAAGGTATCGAATGAAAGGGCTGACGCAGCCGCGAGGTTGCTTCCGTGCGACAACGAGGAGGAACGTTGCGACCACCGCCCGAGACAGGATGCGTTTCGGCCCGGAATCGAAGTCATCCGCGCCGGTCTGGGCCTGATAGCGATCGCTTCGCTGGTCGCCGTTGCAGACCCGAAGAGCGAACCGACAGGCGCCTAATTCCGGGGGGCTCGCGATCCTCGGCATCCCCCTCCAGGTCATCCACAATGCGGACCCCTTTCCCCTGAACCTGTTGGGTGAACCGTTTTCGGAGCCTCCCGGTTTCGACGCCGCGGGTCTACGCGAATGGGTCGCCGGAAGGCTGGGCCGGAGGCAGGGCCGAGGTCAGTCCGCCTCATCCTCGGTCAGGTCGTCGTCGTTTCCCGTCCACGAGGTCGTATCGAGCTGCCCAGCATGGTACGTTTCGTGATGGTACGGGTAGGTGTCGTTGAGCCAGTTCGGATCGAAGTAGACGGGGGCCCGGGGCGTCATACTGAAGTCGAAGAAACCGGCGAGATTCGGCGCTCCACAATCCCGGGCAGTCAGGCAGTCCTTATGGAGACCCCACCGATATTCGATAAAGGCGAGGGTCGATTCGAAATAGCCCAAAGCGTGATTGACCCTCCCTGCCGGAGTGTACGGGCTAATCACGATGAACGGGACGCGGGAGGAAAGTCCGAGCGGGTCGAGCTGCGGAGGGGGTTGATTATCGAACCACCCTCCGTAGTCGTCCCACATGAGGAAGATGGCGGTGTGGTTCCAGTACGGGGAGAACTCCACCGCGTCGACGACATTCGCGACGAAGGACTCCCCCAGCGAGATATTCGCCGGGGCGTGATCCGAGTAATTCGCCTGCGGAATGACGTAGGAGACGTTTGGAAGGTTTCCGTCTTGCAAGTCGGAGAAGATTTGGGTGCGGTTCACAAAGTGGTCATCAAAGTAATTATCGTAGCTCTCGGCCCGCGCCGCCAGCGGGTTCCACAGTCCGTACGCCGGCCCCACTCCGATCGCCTGCGGAGGCCGCCCCTCCACGGTGCCCGGTTGGATGGCTACCTGGTAGCTGGTAAGAGCCGCATCGTAGTACCTCCACGAAACTCCGCTGTTGTTGAACAAGTCTTCCACCGTTCGCGTGCTGTTCGACTCGTTCAGATAAACATGCTTCGTGGCCACCGACGCGTACCGGATGTCGCTGTCGAACGCGACTGGCGGTGATTGGCCCGCGAGGAGGTACCAATGGTTGGGCAAGGAATAACTCAGGGCTGAGGAATAGAAGTTGTCCCCCAGCTCGAATTCTTGGGCCATGTCCCAGTAAATGGGAATTGTTGAACCATTGTAGTGGTCGAAAGTTTCCCGTGTCTTTCCTTCGGCGGTGTAATAGCCGTTCTCCTTCCCCCCATCGATGGAGCGGATCGTGCTGGTGTATTCGTGAGGCAGATCAGGGGTTGAAAGCTGCTTCACGGAGAGGGCGATGGGAACAACACACCCACCCGAAACATTCAGTTGCGGAACGCACGTGCCGGGGGCGACCCCGTGTGCCACCGACTTGCAGACGGCAGTCAAGTGGAGGCAATACGTCTCAAAATAATTGTCGTAGGCGCGGTTCTCCATCATGATGATGACCACATGATCGATTGCCGAAGCGAACGGAGTAGCCGCGGCGGCCGGGGAAGGGACGGCTGTCGCGTATACTCCCGCGCCCGAGCTCACAAGAACCAAGACTGCGAAGAGCGCGAACAGGTGGACCGTCCGCATCGCCCGTTCCTCGTCGACAATCGTGCCCTGAGATAAGGACGACCTTCGGCCGTCGGGGATGGGGCCCCCCGTTTGTAAGTCGCTCCGCGCTCGATGATTCACCCGCCGCGCTCGGGCTGTAGCGCCGCCAAAGCCCCAAGGGCAAGCCGTGGGGAAGGGACTACCTCGTCTGCCTACCGCGGGGCGCCCCCGCTCCGCCGCCACGCGATGAGGCTCCTCCCCGGATACGCTAGCGTCGGCGCGCCCCGGTCACGTTTCCATTAGGGCAGCTCCGGAGGCTCGCTCTTATGCCTCGGTGGGGTTCAGGCGACCTTCCGAGCATGCCATGAGTGACCCTCCAGCGCGTTCGACCGAAGCCCCGAAGTCCACGGAAGGAAGCTTCGAGGACCTCCCGCTCCACTCGAAACTGCGGAAGGGGATACAGGAGATCGGGTACACTGTCCCGACCCCGATCCAGCGCGGCACCATTCCGCACGCGGTCCTCGGCCGCGATATCATCGGCACCGCTCAAACCGGGACCGGCAAGACCGCCGCGTTCCTCCTCCCGGTCCTCGAACGTTTGCTCGAGCAACCGCGGGGCCGGATCCACGCCTTGATCCTGACCCCGACCCGCGAACTGGCGTTGCAGGCCGACGGGTTCCTCAAGAAGCTCGCTGGACACACGCATCTTCGCGGCGCGGCGGTCTACGGTGGGGTCGGAATGGTCGACCAGGAGCGGGCCCTACGGGGCGGCGCGGAGATTATCATCGCAACCCCGGGCCGTCTGCTCGACCACATGAGCCGCGGATACGTCGATTTCCGCGGGCTCAAAATTCTGGTTCTCGACGAGGCGGACCGGATGCTCGACATGGGCTTCCTTCCCGATGTCCGGCGCATCCTCCAGCGCCTCCCGCAGGATCGCCAGACGATGCTGTTCTCGGCGACGATGCCGCCCGAGATCGTCCGGCTCTCCCGCGAGTTCCTCCGCGACCCGAGGATGGTCCAGGTCGAGGAGCGGACGGTCGCCGCGGTCGGGGTGACGCACCTCGCGCTCCCGGTGCCCCCGCATCTCAAGACCGACCTATTGACCGAGCTGCTCCGGGACGAGATGATGACGAGCGTGCTCGTCTTCGCCCGAACGAAGCACCGGGCCGACAATCTGGCCCGGCAGCTGCTGCATCGGAGGATCAACGCGTCGGTGATCCACGGCAACCGTTCGCAGAGCCAGCGGGTGCGCGCGCTCGAGGGGTTCCGAACGGGCGAGTATCGCGTTCTGGTGGCCACCGACATCGCGGCGCGCGGTGTCGATGTCAAGGACGTGAGCCACGTCGTTAACTTCGACGTCCCGCACGAGCCGGAGACCTACGTCCACCGGGTCGGTCGCACCGCCCGTGCCCTGCAGCGGGGCGATGCCTACACCCTCGTGACGCCGGAGGAGGAGCCGGACCTCGCGCGGATCGAGCGGCTGATCGGCATGCGGATCGAGCGGGCGCGGATCCCGAGTTTCAATTACGATGCGGCGCGCACCGAGCCCTCGGGCCCGCCGCGGCGCGGCCCCGCTTCGCAGTTCGGCGCCCGGCGACCGCACCGGGGCGATGCCCGACGCCAAGGCCCGCGCCGACGGTGACCGTCGCCGCGTGCGGCCCCTCGACCGGACCCCTGCCCCATCCTCCCGAGATGCCGGGCCGAATTCCTCATCCTCAAAGTTATATCGAGGACCTCCGTCGCCGCCCCTGCGTGACGTAATGGTCGAGTCGACCACGCTCTCGATTGCGCCGAGTTCCGCGGTGGCCCCCGGGTTTCCGGAGGAGGGTCTGGTCGACGCCTATCGACTCATGGTGCTCGCCCGGGCCACCGACGAGCGCTGTCTCACACTGCAGCGCCAGGGCCGGATCGGCTTCTACGCTCCGCTCCAGGGGCAGGAGGCCGCTCAGGTCGGGGCGAGCCGGGCGCTCACGTCCGAGGATTGGATCTTTCCCGCCTACCGGGAGCTCGCGGTCGCCCTCGCGCGCGGGGTCCCGCTCCGGGCGATCTTCGACCAGTTGCTCGGCAACGCGGACGACCAGATCAAGGGCCGCCAGATGCCGAACCACTTTGGGTTCCGGTCCGCGAATTTCGTGGTCGCATCGAGCCCGATCGGAACGCAGATCACCCAGGCGGTGGGCGCGGCCATGGCCGCGCAGCGTCGCAAGGACGCGATCGTGACGATCTCGTTCTTTGGCGATGGCGCGACCAGTTCGAACGATTTCCACGCGGGTCTCAATTTCGCCGGGGTCTACCAGGCGCCGACGATTTTCTTCTGTCAGAACAACCAGTGGGCGATCTCGCTCCCCCGGGAACGGCAGACCCGGAGCGCGACCCTTGCCGAGAAAGCGGCGGCGTACGGGATCCCCGGGGTCGTGGTGGACGGGAACGACCTGAACGCCGTGTACGGCGCGGTCCGTTCGGCCCGGGAGCGTGCGGTGGGGGGCGGCGGCCCCACCATGATCGAAGCCGAAGTGTACCGGTTCGGACCGCACTCGACGTCGGACGACCCGAAGAGGTACCGGACCGACGCCGCCGTATCGGCGGCGAGGGAGCGCGACCCCCTCGGTCGGTTGAAGTCTCTGCTGGAAACGAAGGGACTCTGGAACGACGAGCAGGAGAAGAAGCTCTGGGACGAGGTCCGAGCGACGGTAGCGCATACGTTCGAGGCGGCCGAGAAAGCCGCACCCCTCGACCCGAGGTCGGTGTTCGATGACGTCTTTGCGGAACTCAGCCCGCGACTCGAGGCGGAGCGCGCGGAGTACGACGCCCTCGTCCGGGAAGGAGTGCTGAAGCCGTGACCGAACTGAACCTCGTACAAGCTATCAATCGCACCCTCGCGGATGCCATGCGGAAGGACCCCAACATTCTCGTGCTTGGAGAGGACGTCGGAGTGAACGGCGGCGTCTTTCGCGCCACCGACGGCCTGGTCAAGGAGTTTGGTGCGGACCGGGTCATCGATACCCCCCTTTCCGAGACGGGCATCATCGGGGCCGCGATCGGGATGGCGCTCTACGGCCTGAAGCCGATCGCCGAGATCCAGTTCCTGGATTTCATCTACCCCGCGTTCGACCAGATCGTGAGCGAGCTCGCAAAGTTCCGATATCGTTCGGGGGGGCAGTACCCCGCGCACGTGGTGATCCGCACGCCCTACGGTGGCGGGATCAAGGGCGGCCTCTATCACTCGCAGAGCACGGAGGCGTACTTCTGCCACACCGCCGGCATCAAGGTCGTCGTTCCTTCGACGCCGGCGGACGCGCGAGGATTGCTCCTCGCCGCCATTGACGACGAAGACCCGGTGCTCTTCCTCGAGCCGAAGCGGATCTATCGGTCCCTTACGGGCGAGGTGCCGGAAGGCGACGATCGCGTCCCGTTCGGCCGAGCGCGCGTCGCGCGGGAGGGTTCCGACGTTTCCCTCTTCGCCTACGGCGCGATGGTTCCTCAAGTTCTCGAGGCCGCCGAGACGCTCTCGAAGGAGGGGATCTCGGCCGAGGTCCTCGACCTCCGCTCGCTCGTTCCGCTCGATGAGGCAGCGGTGGTCGCGTCGGTCGAGAAGACCGGGCGCGCGGTGATCGTCCACGAAGCCGCCCGGTTTTGCGGCTTCGGAGCAGAATTGGCGGCTATCCTGGCCGAGAAGGCACTATATTCGCTCAAGTCCCCGGTCGTCCGTGTCACCGGGTACGACACTCCCTTCCCGTACGCGCTCGAGAACGTCTACCTCCCGAACGCCGAACGCGTCGTTCACGCCGCCCGGGGGGCGGTCCGATCTTCCTAGGGGATCACGATGGCGTTCGAGTTCCGACTGCCGGACATCGGCGAGGGCGTGGCCGAAGGCGAAGTAGTGCGCTGGTTCGTGAAACCGGGCGACCCGATCAAGGAGGACGAGCCGCTCGTGAGCGTGCTTACCGACAAGGCGAATGTCGAAATCCCGTCCCCGAAGACCGGTCGGGTGGTGGACCTGCACGCGAAGGTCGGAGAGAAAGTGAAGGTGGGCGGTCTGCTCGTCACGATCGAGGTCGCGGGCACGCCAGTCCCATCGCCATCCCCTTCGACGCCCAAGTCCTCGGGTACAGCAATCCCCTCGACCCCGGCCGCCGTGACAGCGAAACCGCCCTCTCCGACTCCCCCGCCCGCGACCGGCGGAATGGTGCTGGCCACTCCCTATGTCCGGCGTCGGGCCGCGGAACTCGGGGTCGACCTCGCCCGAGTTCGGGGAACCGGTCCGGGGGGGCGCATTCTCGATTCCGACCTCGAGGCGGCGAAATCGGCCGCGTCCTCGACGACCTCATCGCCCGAATGGCCCGCCCTCTCCTCGCCGTCGGAGCCAGCCCATAAGGCGCTGCCGCCGGAAGCTCCGGTCCCCTCGGCCGGGCCCTCGAGCGTTCTCGAGAGGATCCCGATCCGCGGGATCCGCCGGGTGATCGCGGAGCACATGGCGGAGTCGAAGCACCGGGCCGCCCACTTTACGTACGTCGAGGAGGTTGACGTCACGGAGCTCATCGCCCTGCGCGACCGCATGGCAAAGCATGTGGAAAAACAGGGAGTCCGCCTCAGCTACCTCCCGTTCATCGTGAAAGCGGTGGTCGCGGGCCTCAAGGCTCAGCCCAAATTGAATGCCACCGTTGACGACGCGCGCGAGGAGCTGGTCGTGCATTCGGATTACAACATCGGAATTGCGACGGCCGCTCCCGAGGGGCTCATCGTCCCGGTGGTGCGCACCGCCGACCGGAAGAGCGTCGTGGCCCTGGCCCGGGAGATCCAAGACCTGGCCGAGCGGGGACGCGCCGGAAAGCTGCTGCGGACCGAGCTGACGGGGAGCACGTTCACGATCACGAGCCTCGGCGCTCTCGGAGGTCTTCTCGCGACGCCGATCCTGAATTACCCGGAGGTCGCCATCCTGGGCGTTCACAAGATCCAGCGGCGTCCGGTCTATCGGGCCGACGGCTCGCTCGGGCCGGCCGACATGATGAACCTCTCGATCTCGCTCGACCATCGGGTCGTGGACGGGATCGAGGGCGCCCAATTCATCGCCAAAGTGAAGGCCTACCTCGAGGACCCGCACCAACTGTTCGCCGAGCTCGCATGACCTCGGCCGCCGCCGTCGAACCCCTGCCGTACGACCAGGCCGCGGTGGAGACGGCTCTCGGAGCCGGTTGGCAAGACCTCCTGCGCTCTGCCTTCCGATGGATGCTCCTCGGCCGAACGCTCGACGCCCGGATGCAGGCACTCCAGCGCCAGGGCCGAGTCGGCTTCTATGGGGCCGCGACCGGTCAGGAGGCCGTGAATGTCGCCGCGGGATTGGCCTCGGGCCCCAACGACTGGGTCTTTCCCGGTCTGCGCGAGCAGCTCGTAGCCCTCGTTCGGGGACATGCGCTCCCGACCTACGTCCATCACCTGTTCGGTGATTCCCTCGACCCGGCGTTGGGCCGAAACATGCCCTGCCACCCGACCGCCCGGGAGGTCCACTACGTGTCGATGTCCTCGGTGATCGGTACGCAGATCTCGCAGGCCGCCGGCCTCGCGTACGCGCAGAAGCTTCGGTCGAAGGGCGCCGCCACCCTGGCGTTCTTCGGGGATGGCGCAACCAGTTCGAACGATTTTCATGCCGGGCTCAATTTCGCCGGTGTGTACGGCCTGCCCCTCGTCTTCTGTTGCACGAACAATCAATGGGCGATCTCGGTCCCGGTCGCACGGCAGACCGCGGCGCCCTCCCTCGCCGCGAAGGCCGCGGCGTACGGGTTCGCGGGCCACCAGGTGGACGGGACCGACATCGTCGCGAACCTGCGCGCTCTCACGGGGGCGCTCCACCGGGCTCGGAATTCCGGGGGCCCGACGCTGCTCGAGTTTGTCGTCTATCGAATGACCCCCCACTCGAGCTCGGACGACCCGGGCCGGTACCAGCCGGCGGACTGGATGGCGCGGGCGGTCGCTCACGATCCACTCTCCCGCCTCTCCTCGTGGCTCCGAGAGCAGAATCTCCTTACCGATGAGGAACGGGCGCGGTGGGAATCCGAAGTCGACCGGGAGGTCCGTGCGGCGATCGAAACCGCCGAGAAGACGCCCCCGCCGCCCGCGAGTTCCGTGACCGAAGACGTCTATGCCGTCCGTTCGTACGCCCGCGCAGGTCCGGGGGCCTAACGGACACGACCATGGCCGGTACATTCTCTCGCACCACGGAAGTACTGGTCATTGGCGGCGGGCCGGGCGGCTACATGGCCGCGATCCGGCTGGGCCAGCTCGGTCGCAAGGTGCTGGTCGTAGAGCGGAGCGAGCTCGGGGGAGAATGCCTCAACCGCGGCTGCATCCCCTCGAAGGCATTGATCCACGCGTCGCTGCTGTACCATTCCATTCGGACGGAAGGGCCCGAGGTCGGAGTGACGGCGACGGACCCGAAATTCGACCTCGCCCGTTCGATGCGTTGGAAGGAGGAGGTCGTTGCGAAGGAGCGGCAAGGCGTCGCTTCGCTCCTCAAATCCGCCGGGGTCTCGATCCTCAAGGGGACCGCCCGCTTCACCGGTCCGAGCTCGGCGGAGTTCGCCGCTCCCGACGGCGGGCACGAACGGATCGATTTCCAGCAAGCGGTGATCGCGACCGGCGCCGTGCACTCCACCATCCCCGGGTTCGAGACCGACGGCGCCCGGGTCGTGAATGCGTGGGACCTACTGTCGCTCCCAAGCCTGCCGCGGTCGATGCTCGTTCTCGGGGGCGGGGTCTCCGGTTGCGAGCTCGGGGAGTTCCTCGCCCGGGTGGGCGTCGAGGTCACGATCGTCGAGCTGATGCCCCAGCTCTTGCCCGGTCTTGAGCCGGATCTCGCCCGGGAGCTGACCGGTTCGCTCGAACGACTCGGCGTCCGGGTGCGCGTAGGAACGCGCGCGGTGGGACTCCGAAAGGAGAACGGTGCTCTGACGATGACCGTAGACGGCGCGGCGGGCCGTGAGGAGCTCTCCGCGGAACGCGTGTTCGTCACCGTGGGGAAGCGCCCGCTCACGCAGGACCTCGGGCTCGACGAGGCCGGGGTTGTCTACGACCGAAAGACCGGATTCATCGGCGTGGATGACCAGCTTCGCACCAACCAGACCCATATCTTCGCAGTCGGCGACGTGGCCCGCCCTCCGATGCTCGCCCACAAGGCCTACCGTGAAGGGGTCGTCGCCGCCGAGGCCGCCTCGGGCCTGCCGACCCGATTCCAGTTCCAGGCGATGCCGTCGGTCGTCTTCACGACTCCCGAGCTCGCCACGGTCGGGCTCTCGAAAGCGGACGCCGAAACGCGAGGGTTCGCCGCTCGCGAGGCACGTTTTCCGTACCTCGCGCTCGGACGGGCCCACGCGAACCACGCGACTCAGGGATGGGTCAAGGTCGTGGGCGACGACAAGAGCGGGCTCTTGCTCGGGGTCCACGCGGCGGGGGCCGAGGTGGGCGAGTTCATTGCCGAGGCGGCGCTCGCGATCGAAATGGGAGCCACCGTCCGGGACGTGGCCCTCACCATCCACCCGCACCCGACGTTCTCGGAAACCCTCCAAGAGGCCGCCCTCCTCTGGCTGGGCGAGCCGATGCACGTCGCCCGGCGGAGGGCCGATGCCGGCGGTCGTTGACTGGGGACTACGGGATTACGCCTCGGCCCTCGAGGAGATGCGCGCCGCCGTCCGAGCGCGCCGAAACGGCACCATCGAGGACACCCTCGTTCTCGTCGAACACCCGCCGGTCGTGACCGTGGGTGTCGAGGGGGATGACGGGTCGGCGGCGACCTCGGGACTTCCGGTCGTGAACGTCGAACGAGGGGGCCGCGCCACCTATCACGGACCGGGTCAGCTCGTCGGGTACCCCATCGTCGACCTCGAGCCGCGGGGACGGGACGTCCGCCGTTACGTGCACGATGTCGAGGAGGTCGTCGTTCGCTCGGTGGCCCCGTTCGGCCTGGTGGCGGGCCACGTCAGTGGACGCCGGGGCGTCTGGGTCGGCGGGGAGCGCAAGATCGCGTCAATCGGGATCGCCGTCGATCACTGGGTGACGTTCCATGGGTTCGCGCTCAACGTCGACCCGGACCTCACCGCGTTCGACCGGTTCCATCCGTGCGGGTTCGATGGCTCGGTCATGACCTCGCTCGCCCGCGAGGTGGCCCGGCCGGTGTCGCTCGCCGAAGTGAAGCCCCGCGTGATCGGGGCTTGGCGCGAGGTGTTCGGGTCGGTCGCCGGTTCACCACCCCCTCTCGACCAACCTGCGGACATCCCGCCGCTGCGGGCATGACCGGGAACCCGTCCCGCCCGCGCCTCTTGCTGGTGGGCGGCACGACCGGCCTCGTCGGCCGCCATCTCCTGGCGGAGTTCGCCTCGGACTTTCAGATCGTGTCGCTGCATCGACATCCCGCGGACAGCGAGCGGGCCGCCGGGGTCGAGTTCATCGAAGCCGACGCGGGCACGGTGAGCGATTGGGGACCGTTGCTGCGTAACGTGGACCTCGTCGTGAACGTCGCTTGGTACCGGGCCGGCCGAGATCGCCGTTTCCGCCCCCTCACCGAGGGCCTCCTCCGGCTGGTCTCCGCCGCGGACCGGTCGCAGGTGCGTCGATTCGTCCACATCAGCGTGCCGGACTCGCCTCCGGCCCTCGAAAACGGTCTCCCGTACATGACCGGAAAGCGCCGGGTCGATCGGGCCATCGAACAGAGCGGCCTTTCGTACGCGATCGTCCGCCCCACCATGCTGTTCGCTCCGCGGGACAAGCTGGTCACCGTCATGCTTCGGACGATGCACCGTTACCACCGGTTCCCCATCTTCGGGGACGGGGAGTATCACGTGAGTCCGATCGCTACCGCGGACCTGGCCCGGATCGTCCGCCGGGAAGCGGCGCGCCCCGATCGACGCAACGTGACCGCCGGGGGACCAAAGCGCTGGAAATACCGCGACCTCACCGACCGGATGTTCGCCGAACTCGGCCTTCCTCCCAAGTATTTCACGCTCTCCCCCCGGGGAGGCGCCCGGCTCGCTCGGTTGCTCGAAGCGTTCGGTTCCTCTCTGCTCTATGCCTACGAAGTGGATTGGTTGGTCTCGGACATGCTGGGTCTGCCCCCCTACGACGGGCTCGACCCGCCGCTCGCGCCGATCGAGCCGTTCCTCGCGAGCGAAGCGGCCCGTCTTGGCCGGGCCCGCCCGGGCGGCCGAGGTTAATATTAAGCCCGCCCCGCTCCATCGGTTCCTCCGATGGAAGCGGTCGACCTTAGTCGCAGACTCGCTGATTTCTCCCAAGTCGCCGGAGAGGTCCTGCGTGACGTTCAGGATGTGACCGAGCAGCAGATCCGGCATTGGATCATCAATCCGTTCCTTGTCTCGCTCGGATGGGACCCGCACGACAAGAAGCAGGTCTTCTTCGATTTCGCCGTCCCGGGCGAACGCGGCCACATCGATTACGCGCTGCTGAACGCGGAAGGACATCCTCGCCTCTTTCTCGATGTCCGGGAGCGCACCGCGAACGTCACCGAACCGGGAACGATCGTCGAGGCCGCCAAGGCGGCCAAGGTTCCGCTCGTCCTCCTCACGAACGGCCGGGAATTCTCCCTTTGGTACGTCCCGCCCGACGAGCCGGCCGCACCGCTCTTCGTGCTCGCGCTCAAGGACCTCGCGGATAACTCCGAGAGCCTGCTGGGCCTCACCGCGGAGTACCGCCTGAGCGACACGGGCACTCAGCAGCTCCGACGGAGCGCGATCCGGCTCGCGGTGCTGCAGATGCTGGAGGACAACGCCGAGAAGACCTTCGACGCGCTGGTGGACTGGGTCCAGGCCCAGGTCGCCCCCGGTGCGCTCGACGACACGACCCAATCGGCGATCCGGGACGCGACCTTGATCTGGCTCACCGAGGAGCATCTGACGATGCCCGCCTTCCAACCGGAGGAGGGAAAGCGGATGCACGAACTCACTCCGACGACCGCCCGCGACTGGGACGCCTTTCCCCGCGGGCCATCGGGAACCTTCCAGTACAAGTACGACACCACGAAGACCCTCGATTTGCGACAGTCCGCGAAGGAAGTCCGAGAGCAGCTCCGCCTGCAAGGTCTCCGAACCCCGAACGCCACGAGCTTCGGCGGGTTCTACCATTCCTTGCGGACGCGCGCGGGGCTTTCGAAGTAGTTCGACGGGCGAGGTTCCCGCTCACCGCTTTCCGAAGAGGCTTCGTCGCTCCCGGGAGGGGAGTGCGCGGTTCGAGCCCTTCCTCGGCTGCTCCGCCCCTGCCATCTCCCGCCCCAACCGTCTCCCGAAAGGTTCGTATCCCGGACCTTCCTCCGGAGGGACATGGCGCCGACGGCCCGAGTGGAACGCAGCGGATCGAACATGATATTGGACATGGTGGAAGCCCTCGCCGACCGTCAGGGCGAACTCGACATTCGCCTCGAGCATCTCTCGCTGCGACTGCCGATGATGCCCGAAGCCCTCGAGGTCAACGGCCAGCTCACCGTCTCGTTGCATCTGCGGGACCTGAGCGACAAAGAGAAGGCGGCGCGCGCCGCGAAGGAGATCCGACTGCTCGAGCCGTAACGGTCCGTTCGACGGTCGTTTCGGCGACCGTCACGTTTAATACGCATTAATGCGTATAAATACCGAAGACGCATGGACCGCGCCCCCCATCCGTGTCTCGCGAGCGGCTGCCGCCACCCGGAGACAGAACATGTCGCCACGCCCGAGCTCGCCGGCCCCGAGGAAACGGTCGTCTGGTGTTTTTCGTGCCGGCGGCACGAGACCCGGGGCGCCCGGCGTTGGTTCCACTCGCGACCCCGGGGGAGCCGAACGAACCACCGGGCGCTTGCGCCCCGCGCCTCCTGAACGGGGTTCTGCTTCCGTTCCGGGGACGCGGCTCTAGAGCGCCGCGGCGAAGTGGCCGAGCAGGAAACCTGCGAAGCCGGAACCGATTCCGATCACTACCATCCGAAGCCCGCTGCGCCAGACCGACCCCGTCGTGACCCGGGCTTCGTACGTTCCGATCCCGAAGAGCATGATCGCGCTAAGGACGGTCGCGACGATGGCCGCGTTGACGAGCGAAAGCTCGGGGACGAAGAACGGCAGGAGCGGCACCGCGTGGCCGAGAACGGTCGCGGCCCCCACGATGACCGCACTTCGGCGGGGAGCCTCCGGCGGAATATAGGAAAGGTTCAGCTCGAACGCCATCATCAGGTCGAGCCACGCCTTCGGCTTGGCCTCGATCTTTCGAAGCATCTCCTCGAGCTCCGCGCCTTCGTACCCCCAGCCCCGCAGGATGACCCGGACCTCCTCCCGCTCGAGCTCGGGGACCTCCCGCATTTCGCGCCTCTCGCGTTCCCGCTCCGCACTGTAGAGTCGCAACCGGGAGTACGTCGAGGTGTACGCCACGGCGCCCATCGAGAGGGACTCCGCGGCGAGCGCGGAAAGTCCCGCGATGATGAGGAGCGGCCGGGGCACCGGAGTGACGAGGCTCGCCGCAACCAGCCCCAGCAGAATACCCAGGACATTGACCAGCCCGTCCTGGCTTCCCAGTATGAAATCCGAAAGAAGGGTGGGATGGGGGTGGGATTCACCGTGGGGTTGCATTTCCGGGAAGTCACCCAACGCAGCCGATAATAGGCTACCGGGTTCGGTGTCGGTTCGACCTACGGGCGGGAAACGGAGCCGGCGCCCGGAGTGAAGCTCTTATTCGGAACCGATACGAACGCCCAAGAGCCCCGAATGGACGACCCGTCGCCCCTCCGCGCTCGGAATTCTCCGGTTCCTCCTCCGAAGCCGTCGCCCTCTGCGGAACCGTCCGGCCCCGCCCACGAGACGGCCGTGCTCACTCTCACCACCCTCGGGACGCTCATGGTGGCGATCGACAGCACGATCGTGATCCTCGCCCTCCCCACGATGGCGCGCGACCTCGCGGCGCCGCTCGAGACGGTCATCTGGACGATCCTGATCTACCTCCTGATCACCGCCGCGCTGACCACCCAGGCGGGGCGCCTTGGCGACATGTGGGGCCGCGGGCGGGTCTACAATTCCGGGTTCGCTCTCTTCACGGTCGGTTCCGCCGCGTGCGGATTCGCGCCCACGGCCGATTTCCTGATCGCGTCGCGGGCCCTCCAGGCGATCGGTGGGGCGATCATGTTCGCGAACTCGGGGGCGCTCATCGCCTCCGTGTTTCCCCCGACGCGCCGCGGGCGCGCCTTCGGGTACATCTCCTTCGGCTGGGGCGTCGGGGCGATCCTTGGCATCCTGCTGGGCGGCGTGATCACGACCGAGCTCGGGTGGCGCTACATCTTCTTCATCAACATCCCGATCGGCGTCGTCGCGGTCGTCCTGGGATGGGTGACGCTGCCCCGCAGTCGACCGGAGCCGACCCACTTCGATGTTCCCGGGTTCCTCCTCCTCTCGGGCGCTCTCGCCCTGATCTGCTACGGCGCGATCGAGACCGCATCGTACGGGGTCTCCTCGCTCAACCTCCTGTATGTCGTGCTGGGTCTCGTCCTCGTGCCCGCCTTCGTCGTCGCGGAGCTGCGCAACCCCCGCCCGATGCTCGAGCTCCGACAGCTTCGGGACCGACTGCTCGGATTTTCGCTGATGGCCGGATTCCTTCAGAGCCTCGGCTACCTCTCCGTCGTCTTCCTGCTGACCCTCTATCTGCAGGGGTTGCGCGGGCTCTCGCCGCTCAACGCTTCGTTGCTCCTCGTACCCGGATATCTCGTCGGCGCCCTCAGCGGACCGTTCATGGGCCGCAAGGTCGACCTCCTCGGCTATCGGGCCCTTGCTACCGGGGGGATCCTTTGCATGCTGGCGGCCGTTGCCGGGTATTCGCTCCTCGACCTGAACTCGTGGCTCGGTTGGGTACCGTTCATCTCGCTTCTGAGCGGGTTCGGCACGGGGATGTTCTACCCCGCCAACTCGACCGCGATCATGGCGCGGACGGCCCCCGGCACGTTCGGTTCGATCAGCGGCCTTCGGGGAACCCTCTCGAACATGGGCACCCTGCTCAGTTTCGTGCTTACCTTGACGATCGCTTCCGCGAGCGTCCCGAGGGCGGTCGCCTATCAGGTCTTCCTGGGCATCGGAACCTTGACGGGAGGCGTCGGCGCCGACTTCCTCAACGGGATCCATGCCGCGTTGTTCGGCTCGGCCGCCATCCTCGTCATTGCGGCCATCCTCTCCTGGTCGCGGGGCCCGTCGGGAGCGCCTGCCGGGTGGAGTCCCGCGGGGGGAGCTCCCGCCACAAGGGCCAAAGACCCGTAGGCCCGAGGACCGTTCATCCGTGTTCGACTAACGTGCGCGAGCCCGTCGAGGACGGGGTTCGCGTCGGCGCCGAGCGAGTTTCCGGGCGTCCGCGAGGATTCGTTCGTGGTCGAAGGCCAGCGGCCGCGCCTCGGGGAGCGGGACCCAATCGGCGGAGGCGGCGTCGTCGGCCCCGGAGGGCTTCCCCGCCCGTCCCGTGACCAGGAACGCGACCGTCGTCGTCGGTTTGCGCGGATCTCGATCGGGCCCGGAATAGACTCCCACGATCTTGAGCGGGCGGCCGGAGAGGCCGGTCTCTTCCCGGAGCTCGCGGACGAGCGCTTCTTCGACCGTCTCGCGAAGTTCAACGAATCCCCCCGGGAGAGCCCAAAACCCCCGGAACGGGGGCCGACCGCGACGGACCAGCAGAACTTTGCCGGCCCGGATCCAAACGGCGTCCACGGTGAGGGCGGGATTTTCGTACCGATGTGCCACGGGGCCGCGACATCGCCCGACTATTTGGGGAGGCGGCGTCTCACCCGCGCCCGAATCGACCGTTCCGTGGTGTCGGGCCAACGTTTGGCTCTCCCGCGCCTCGACGGATAAGGATTAAGGCGGTGTTCCCGGTCCCGCCGCGGATGCAAATCCTCCGGAGCAAGGCCCCCCTGCGGATCAGCTTCGCGGGCGGTGGCACCGACGTCTCACCCTATCCCGAAGAGAAGGGAGGCGCGGTGCTGAACTGCACCATCGACAAGTTTGCGTTCGTCACGCTCGAGGCCGTTGCGGACTCCGCGGGAACTACGGCCGTGGAGTCCCTCGACTACAACATGACGCTCAACTTCGAGCGTCCGTCCGACCTCGTGTACAACGGCGACCTCGACGTCGTCAAGGCCTCCCTCAAGGTGTTGCGACCGGGGGCCTACAACGCCCACGGGCAGGACTCCCTGCGGCTCTTCCTCCACTCGGACGCTCCCCCGGGAACCGGCCTCGGCACCTCGTCGACGATGTGCGTGGCCCTGGTCGGAGCGTTCCAGCACTACTTGCGCGAGCCGTGGACCTCGTACGACGTCGCGGAGCTCGCCTATCGGATCGAACGCGAGGAGCTGGGGCTGAAAGGAGGACGACAGGACCAGTACGCCGCGGCGTTCGGCGGGTTCAACTTCATGGAATTCACGGGCGCGAAGACCATCGTGAACCCCCTGCGGATCGACCCGGAGGTCGTGAACGAGCTCGCGTACCGCTTGCTGCTGTGCTACACCGGCACGGGTCACTACTCGAACGACATCATCGAGCGACAGCAGAAGAGCTACCTCGAAAAGCGGGTGGACACCGTGACCGCGCTCGACGCGACGAAGCAGCTCGCGATCGACATGAAGAACGAGCTGTTGCGCGGGAATCTCGACGAGATGGGCCGACTCCTCGACGAGGGGTGGCAGCACAAGAAGCAGTTTACCGAAGGGATCTCGAACGAGCGGATCGATTCCTTCTACGCGCGGGCCCGCGAGGCGGGAGCGATCGGGGGAAAGCTCCTCGGGGCGGGGGGCGGAGGGTACATCCTGCTCTTCTGCGACGTGGCGCGCCGAGCGAAAGTCGCGAAAGCCGTCCAGGCTGCGGGCGGACGAGTGAGTGACTTCTCGCTCGAGATGGAGGGCCTGCAGACCTGGTCCGTGGTCACCCCCAGCTGACCGGCGGCAGGGCGATGTCGGGAACGGTTGCCCCGAATCGAGCGCCGGCCGGGGTTTCGCCCGGCGTTTCCATCATCCTGGCCACCCTCAACGAGCGGGAGAACCTCCCCTCCGTCCTCGAGCGATTGTGGAAGGTCTCGCTGCCGCCGTTCGAGGTGGTGGTCATCGACGACGGGAGCACCGACGGGACCCGAGAATACTTGACCGAGGCGGCCCGCTCGGAGCCCCGGCTCCGCCTCGTATGGCACGAAGGCAAACAAACGACCTTGCGGGCCCAGTGCCAGGGGATCGCCCTCGCCCGGGGGGAGTTCATCGTCGTCATGGACGCGGACCTGCAGCATCCTCCGGAAATCCTTCCCGCCCTGGTCGACGCTCTCCGTGGCGGGGCTAGCCTTGCGGTCGGGAGCCGGTACGCGGCGGGCGGAACGCCGGGGCCCCGGACCGTCGCCCGGGCGGCGATCTCGCGGGGCGCGGAGTGGACGGCCAAGCTGTTTCTCTCCGAGGCCCGGCGGCTCACCGACCCCGTCTCCGGCCTCTTCGCGTTCCGACGAGAGATCTTCCGTCCGCTCGAGCGAGAATGGCGCGGCTACAAGCTTCTCCTGTTCGTGCTCGCGATGACCCGAGGCAGTCGGATCGCGGAGGTGGGATTCCGCTTCGAGCCGAGGTCGAGCGGGGCGAGCAAAGTGACGCAGAACTCGAGGTTCATCCGGTTCTTCCTGACGGAGATCGTCCTGGCGAAGCGGCTCGAGCGTTCTCTCGCGCGCGAGGCGCGGCGTCGTCCGGCGGCGGTGCCGGCGTCGCGCTAGCGACGGCGACCGGAGCCCCAGCAACCCCTATAACGGCGGGACAGCGTCCGTCCGCGCGGGGGGGGCCGCGCGCCACCCGGTGTTGGCCCCCACCGACGTCGCTCCGTCCACGAGGCTCGCACGAATGCGGATTCTGATCACCGGGGGCTCGGGGTTCATCGGACGGTTCTTGGCGGCTTCGGCCGTGGCCCGGGGGCACGAGGTAGTCGCTACGTACCTCGCACCTTCCGAACTCGAAAGCTTCCCATCGGCCATGCCGGGCGTGCAATGGGTCTCCCTCAATCTCGATGACGGCGCTCAGGTTGACCGTTTGATCGAGTCAACGCGCCCGGATGCCGTCTTCCATCTCGCGGCCCAAGCATACGCCTCGAAAGCCTGGGAGGCCCCCCTGGCGACGTTCGAGACCAACGTGCTCGGCACGATTCGCCTCTACGAAGCGCTGCGCCGCCATCGCCCCCGGGAAGGCGTCTTCCTTGCCTCGTCCGCCGCGGCGTACGGACTGGTGAAGCACCGCCCCACCAACGAGGAGGAGCTGCTGCGACCGGTCAATCCGTACGGGGTGTCGAAGGCCTGCCAGGACATGCTGTCGTTGCAGTATCACCTCAATTTTGACCTTCGGATCCTGCGGGGACGTCTTTTCATAACGACCGGTCCCGGTAAGACGGGGGATGCGCTCAACGACTTCGCCCAGCGGGTGGCCCGGTCCGAGCGGGACGGTCGGCCGGGGACGCTGAGGGTAGGCAATCTCGAGGTCCGTCGGGACATCTCGGACGTGCGGGACGTGGTGCGCGCCATCTGGACGGTCTTCGACCGGGGGGATCCCATGCAACCCGTCAATATCGGTGCGGGCCAGAGCTTCTCGGTTCGGATGATCGCCGAGAGCCTGGTCAAGATGGCGAAGGTTCCCTTGCGCCTCGAACCCGATCCGGGGTTGATGCGGCCGACCGACGAAGCGGAGATCCTCTCCGATATCTCCCGCCTCCGGAGCTTGGGCTACGCACCCGAGATCCCGATCGACCGGACGATCGGGGACGCCCTCGGTCACTGGCGGGAGTTTCCGCCGTCGTGAGTCGATTTTGGCTCCAGCGCGAGCGCCGATAGCTTCTAAAGCTCGAGCCCACCGTTCCATCAGCATGGCATCGGTTTCGTCGCCCGTCGTCCCGGACCGGCCGAGGAGTATGGGCATCCCGTCCCCCGATTCGCCGGGAGGGCTCGCGATCCTGGGCGGGCTCATCCTCGGTGCGTGCTACTTGCTCCTCTTCATCGGCGCGTATTCGGCTCTCTGTGCCCAGGCGCTGTGGATCGTCACGTTGAATCTCGTGCTGGCGGTCGTCGTCACCCTGTTCCTCGTCTCGATGCTCGGGTCCGACCGAGCGCGCGCGACCAACTTCGAACTCGAATTCGCGCGGACCGTTCAAGCCCACGTCGCGGCTGGCGAGACCCTCGTGGAGGCGAGCCCTCTCGGAGGACTCTTGAAGGGGTACGCGAGCGCGGCGAACGAGCAGCGACGCAGCGCCCGCGAGCACGCCTATTCGGCCGGTCCGGCCCTCTACAGCACGGCCCTCGCGCTCATCGCGACCCTCCTCGTCGGGCTCGCGTACGTCGGCGGAGCCGTTCCGGACCTCGTCGGGGTCGGGATGTCGTTCGAGCTCGGCGCGCTCTTCTTCCTCGGCGTCACAGCCGGTGCTCTCGCGCTCTCCGTTGGGCGGAGCTCGGAGGTCCCGGGGTTCGGCGCGATCGTGCTTCGTCGCTGGTCGCACGTCGCGCGGCCGTCGTTCCCGTTCACGCACTCGCTCACCGAGGTCCCCTGGGCGGCCGACATGTCCGAAGCGAGTCCCCCGTTCCCGTGGCAAGAGAGTCCGGCCCCGGCTCCCGCCTCCTCGTGAGAACGAGCGTCAAGTCGAGTTAACTGGGGGATGAAATATCCCCGGCGGAAACTCCCTCTGGACCGGGTCCATGTGGGTGTACGTCGTGGTTGCGTCCCCCTGCGGCGTCACCGATTCGGTCGCCCGCGCGGTCGCCCGTGCGGTGGACTGGTCGTACGAACACCATGCCCGCCCCGCGGACGAGGTGGACCCGCTCGAGATCCGAACCCCCGCGGTCGTCTTCCTCGGGGGCCCGACCCACCGCCGGGAGATGGGCGAGTCGCTGCGGGTCTTCCTCGAACGGATGCCCGATCGCATTCTCACCCAGTGCCTGTTCGCGGCGTTCGATACGCGATTCCACGACTCGCCGATCGTCACCGGTTCCTCCGCCCGGCATATCCAGCGCGCGATCGAGACCCGGGGAGGACGCAACCTGGTCCCCGGGGAGAGCTTCTTCGTCATTCGACGGGACGGACCCCTGCGGGTCGGCGAAGTCGAGCGCGCTCGGGTGTGGGCGAGCGGGGTCATCGCCGCCGCGGTCCGGGATCTCCACGACATCGAGGTTCGCCCGGGGACGCTCACCGTCTCCTCCCCGCCGTCGTGGGAAGAGGCGTTGGTCGAGGCTCCGTCGTAGACCCCGGGTACGAGGTCACGAAGGTCGTTCACTCTCGGCCCGAAGGGAGTCGGAACGGCGCCCCGTGGCCGGGCACGATCCGGTCCGCCACGCCCGCCACCCGGCGGCGCTCGCGCTCGAGACGGCGCTCGTCGGATGCGTAGGGATCCGGCGTCGGCCCGCGTCGGTTCCACCAGAGGTGCGTGAACGCGACCGTACCGCGGGCGGTCCCCACGAGGGTCGTGATATCCTGCGGAGTGTGCCCCGGGGTCTCCCACAGCACGACCGATGGGGCAAGTCGAAGGCCCTCCGCCGGTCGGGATGTCCAGCGGTCCCCTTCGTACGTCGCCCAGAAGTCGTGGACCCGTGCTTTCGGAAAGAGCGCGCAGTTGATCGTGTGGTCCGGGTGGTGGTGCGAGAGGATCACGTCCGTGATCTGATCGGGGCGCACCCCCCTTGCCGTGAGCGGAGCAAGGATCGAGGCCGGCGAGGGAACCATCCCCGGATCGACGATCGCGCGGAAATTACCCTCGCGGATGTAGGAGACCGTCGACGCCACGCGCGAGCGAATGTATCCGCGAAAGAGGATCTCGATCGTCGCTCGGGACTCGGGCCGCGTCGGCAGACGAGCGGGGGACATGTCCGTCCGAACTCCCCAAGAAGATAACGCTCGGCGTCGGCCGTCCTACGGGTCGCACTCCCGCGCGAGGTACTCGGGGAGCGGGACACCCGCCCGTCGGACGACGTCGAGGCTCGCGGGCCGCCAGTCGGATTCGAGCGTGCCGCAGGGTTTTCCAGCCCCGGAGAAGGTCCGGGCCTCCACCCGCAGGTGCGACTCCTCGCGGGCGACAATCCGGGCACTGACCGAGTATTGGGCCCCGACCCGAGGGAGCCGGTCCGCCGTGTACGAGATCGGGCCGTGGCTGATCCACACCTTCCCGCCGAGGGTGAGGGCCGCCCAGTAGGAGGCCTCGTAGAGCACGGTGAAATGGAGACCGTGGTGGAAGAGGGTCGGCCAGCCGATCTCGTCGGGTCGCGGCGAGAACTCCCCCCGGATCTCGGCGGAGCCGTCCGCCGCCACTTCTTCGCGAAAATTGAGATGGAGACCCCGTGCGCTTTGGGGGCCACAGCCGAAGCACGGATTATCCGATGGATTCTCGAGGTCGCTCATCGTCGCCGGATTTCCGGGCGCTTCAAGGCATTTCTGGGTCGCCCGCCGCCCAAGACAACGCGCCGGAAGGAGTCGGTCGGGCGCGCGGGAAGTTTGTCGTCAGTGAGGGATCCCGCGGGGGCTCGAGCGCAACATCGCACGGATCTCCTCGTCCGAGACCGTCGGGAAGTCCCGGTACCATTCGGCCACGTAGGTAAGGTACTCCGGTTCCCGGAGAGCGACCGACTCCTCCGCTTCCTGGCGGAGTTCGATTCGTGTCGACCGGGACATGACGCCGGCAGCGAAGACGAGCTTCTTCGGGCCCTGGGAGCGCACGGCTCGCAGGGCCGCGGTCGCTACCGGCGCATGGACCACCCCGTCGGTCGCGACGATCACCGTGCGGCCGTCCAGCGCAGGAAACGACTGTTCTCCGCGGTAGAATTGCGCGCGACGGACCACATCCCGGGCTACCCGCTGGACGTCTGCGCTCTCGTCACTCAACGAGTTCTCGGAGGCGGGGCCGCGGTGCGAATCGAAAGCCAGACCGCCGAACTCCGCGACCGCGCCGAAGGGTTTGTGAGGGTCCTCGGCCGGAGCGAGCTCGAGCGACACGAGTACGTCGAAGACCCCTCCGAGCGCCTTGCTCATCGCGAGGGCGACCGGCGCCCCGCCGCGCGGGATCGCGAGGACCACCGGACGCGCTCCCCGCAAGCTCGTCAGACGTTCGGCGAGACGGATCCCCGCCATCGCGCGGCTGGGCAGTGTCAGCGCGGCATCCGGGCCGGCCTCCATACGCGGCCTCCGCTCAGATTAGCGTCCCCGGCCCACTAAGACCCCGGGGTGAAGCGGATTTCACGAGGGCAATAGCGGAGGCCGCCCTAAGCACTCCCTGTGACGGGGGGAGGTGCGTCCGAGGTCCGGACCCGCTCCCTCAACGCCGCGCGCCGGTTCATGGCGAACAAGAGGGCCAGAGAGCCGAAGAGGGGAAGGATTGCAAAGCTGCTGTAGGGAAACCCCGGATTGAAGTAACCCAAGAAAAGCAGTCCCACGAAACCCGCGAGCAGGACCGCCGAAAGGGAGTCCGAAGCCACCTCAGGGATTCCTTCTCGCGGGACATCGAGAGCGGACACGGGGAGTCGGTCGGGTATTCTCTCCGGCCGTAGAAATCCTTTCGACCCGCGGGAACCCGGGAGAGATCCTGGCGTTCGCTCGGGTCGCAGTACCGTCGTCTCGTCAAGCGGCGTTGACACCGCATAAAAGGCCTCCGCCGGGGTTCCGACCATCATGGAAGCCGCGCCGATTCCCGTCGTTCATCCGACGGTTCACGACCGGACCAAGCTCTCGAACCTTCCCCGCCTGAGGGGCATGGACCTTCTCGATACTCCGCTCCTCAACAAGGGCACCGCGTTCTCCTACGAGGAAAGGACGCGTCTCGGTCTCCACGCTCTCCTGCCTCCCCAGGTCGAAACCCTCGAGCAGCAGGTCGTCCGAGCCTACGAGGCCTACGAACGGAAGACGGACGACCTCGAGCGCCACATCTACTTGCGGGCGCTCCAGGACAACAACGAGGTCCTGTTCTACCGTCTCCTGCTCGACCACCTCGAGGAGATGACCCCGGTGGTCTACACGCCGGTCGTTGCCGCGGGGTGCCAGGAGTTCAGCCACATCTACCGACGCCCGCGCGGCCTCTTCCTCTCGTATCCCCTGCGCGACTCGCTTGTCGAACTGCTGCGTCACCGGCCGAACCCCGAAGTGGACGTGATCGTCGTGACGGACGGCGAGCGGATCCTCGGGATCGGCGACCAGGGCGCGGGCGGTCTCGGAATCCCGATCGGCAAGCTCTCGCTCTACACGCTCTTCGGCGGCATCGCCCCCGAGCGTACCCTCCCGATCGTGATCGACGTCGGAACCAACAACCCGGACCGGCTGAAGGACCCGGAATACCTCGGCTGGAGGCACGACCGCATCACGGGCCCCGACTACTACGCGTTCATCGAACAGTTCGTTCGGGCCGTGAAGCAGGAGCTCCCGGGGACCCTCCTCCAGTGGGAGGATTTCGGAGTGGAGCACGCTCGTCCGATCCTCGAGAAGTATCGGGACCAGATGCTCACCTTCAATGACGATATCCAGGGCACCGGCGCCATCACGCTCGCCGTGATCCTCTCCGCCGCGGAGGTTACCGGCATTCCGCTCAAGGAGCAGCGCATGGCGATCCTGGGCGCAGGCTCGGCGGGGATCGGCGTCGCCGACGTCTTTTCGTCCGCCCTGGTCGATGCGGGCCTTTCCGAAACCGAGGCCCGACGCCGATGCTGGCTCGTCAACCGCGGCGGGCTCCTCCACACGGGTCGTTCGGACCTGCGGGACGAGCAGCGCCTCTTCGCGCAACCGTGGGAGGACGTCAAGAGCTGGGCCCCGACGAACGGGGAGAAGATTGGACTCGACGAGGTCGTGCGCGAGGCGCATCCGACGGTGCTGGTCGGTCTCTCGACCCTCAAGGGCGCCTTCCACGAGACGCTCGTCCGCTCGATGGCCCGGTGGGTCTCTCGGCCGCTCATCCTGCCCCTCTCCAATCCGACCGTGAAGTCCGAAGCGGTCCCCGAAGACCTCCTCCGGTGGACCGAGGGCCGCGCGATCGTCGCCACGGGTTCGCCGTTCCCGCCGGTCGCGTGGAACGGAACGAGCTACCCCGTCGCCCAGTGCAACAACGCCTACATCTTCCCCGCGCTCGGGCTGGGGCTCGTCGCGGGACGGTGCCGGCGGGCCACGAACGCGATGCTCCTGGCGGCCGCCCGCGCGCTCGCCGAACACTCGCCCGCGCGGGAGAACCCCCATGCCCCACTGCTGCCCACACTCCGCGCGCTGCGCGGTGTCGCCGAGGAGATCGCGCTTGCGGTCGCCCGGGAGGGCCAGCGGAGCTCGCTCGCGCCGTCGATGTCGGTGGACGAGCTGCGGACGCGGATCCGCCAGGCCCGGTGGGAGCCGGAGTACCCGCACTACGCGTAATCGACCGTCGCTCGACCCGGGCGCGCCGGACGCGGGCTCCGGCTCCGCTCTCCGACCGGGTTCGATTGCAGACGCTAGTCTATTTGGAGGGGAACGGTCGGAGCGCGGGAAGCGCCCGAGATGGTGAGAGCCAAGGCCCGTCGGACCCACCGCAAGCGACCGCCCCGCCGGGCTTCGAGACACGTCCCGCCCCGGGAGCCCCTCCGCGCCGAGCTCGGAACGACGGACCGACGGCCAGTCACACGTCTCGAGATCGACCTCGTGCGCGAGGCGTTCCAACGCGGGGGGTTGCCGTTCCTGCACGGACTGGAATCGATCTTTCGCGAACGCGAGGTCTACGAGGTCGAGGGGTTGTTGCGTCTCTCCGCGGGAGTGCTGCATGCCCTCGCGGCCCGAGGATTTTCGCGCGTGGACCACTGGGAAGTGCAGCCCGGGGGATGGCTGCCGCTCCCGGAGCCGGCCCACGAGCGACTGGTCGAGCCGGTGGGTCACCTTCTGAACGCCCTCAGCAGCGACGCCTGGAAGCGGATCGCCTCCGCACGTGCCTTCTCGATGCGGCTCTCGGGCGCGGGAGAACTGCGGGCGGACGTCACCGTCCGACGGGTCCATCGCGAGCGAAGCCACGCGATCTCGATCGAGTTGGTCGGCCCGATCACACCCCGCGAGCTCGACAGCGTGGAACGCGAGTTGCGGGAGACCCTCTCCATCGCCCTCGTACGGCGCCGTTCGTCGGCGGCGCGTTGACCGGCGCCCGCGGTCCTCCGCCGACCCCTTGATGTACTCCGTCGTCTCCTCGACGCGCGAATGCTCGACGTCTATTTCCCGGCGCTCGTGGTCGCGTTCCTGATCACCGTCCTCGAGATGACCGAGGTCGTCGCGCTCGTCTTCGCGCTCGCCGCGGACCACTCTACCGTGGCGCACGGAGCGCTCGGTGCGGTCGGGGGCACCGCGGTGGTCGCGGCGATCGCGCTCGGGTTTGGCGCGGTCTTGATCGCGTTCCCGCGGACGTACCTTCTCTGGGCCTCGGCCGCCGTTCTTGCCGCGTTCGGGGTCTTCCTTTTCCGCAGCACGCTGCGGACCTACCGTCGTCGGCAGGCCGCGGCCCCGGGGGGCGGTCCGCCCCCGAGCAGCCACTCCGCCGCGCAGTTCGCGGGCGGGTTCTCGGTCGGTGCGGTCGAGGCGACGGAGACCGTGATCGTCCTGCTCGCGCTCGATGCGGCGGGATACGGGTTCTCGGCGCTCCTGGGGGCGGTCCTCGGCGGTGCGGTGCTCGTCTGCGTCGCGCTGATCGTCCACGACCGGATCCGACGGATCAAGGTCCCGTGGCTCAAGCTCGGCGGGACCTCGGTGATCTTCTCGTTCGCCGTCTTCTGGGGCGGCGAGGCGGCCGGAGTGAACTGGCCGGGCGGGGACCTGATCCTGCTCGCGTTCGTGGTCGTGGCCGTACTGGTCGTGCGCGGCTCCGTGGAGGCCGCGTTACGACTCTCCGCGGGCCGGGCCCGGCCGGCGTGATTCGGGGAGCAGCATCAGCCCCTCGGCCGGGTCCCCGATCAGGATCCCCCGGCCCTGACGGAAAAGCCACCCGACCCATGCGATGGTCACCGCGTCGAGCTCGTCGTGCGAGAGCGGGCGCCGTTCGAGGTCGCCCCCCAGTCCGCGACGCCGCAAGGCGCTTTGCACCCGTCGAACTCCGGCACTCTTGCGCGGGATCCCGAGGATGTCCTGCGCACCGCCCGGATACCCTTCCACGCTCCGGAACCCTCGTCGGGAAAGGGCCCGAGCGAGACGCATGCCCCGCACGGTCAACATCCGCATCGGCCCCAACGTGAGCGGGAAGAACGGGATCCGTCGCCGCAGAAGTTCTCGGTCGCACTCCCGTAGGTGGGGTCCCGACCGGTCCTCGATCGTCTTCCGACCCCGCGGAAGGGAGAGGGGCGCGTCGATCACGACGAGGTCGGGCCGCACGGATTCCACGAACTCGAGGATCTCGCGGTCGGTGTGCAGGACGGCCGCCCGCAGCCGCCGGGGACCGGCCCAAGCACACGCTCCCGTGTCCCGGTGCGGAGCGCCCGCCAGGTCGAGGCCCACGACGCGACCCGTCCGAGGTCGTGCCCGTGCCGGGGTGCGCCGCGGGGAGCCCGCCACCTCGACCCCCGGGCGCTCGCGGGTCCGAGCGGTGGGGTTACTTGCCCGACGTGGGCGTCGCCACCGAGACCGAGTGGATCGCCGGGAACTGGAACGGCAGCAAGCTCCACGTCTTCCCTTCGTCCGGGCTCACGAACAGCTGGCCGGTGGTCGTCCCGACGTAGATGCCCGCGGGCCGAAGTTCATCGGTGGCGATCCCTTCGCGCTGGACCCCGAAGTGCCCGGGGAACGCGGTCGGCGAGAGGAGCTTGCGCCATTTCCGGGTCTTGTCGTTCCATTCGTGGACCTGGAAATGCCCTTCGCCCGTCACGCGCGCCTTCCCGTCAAGCCGAACGAAGTACGCCTTCCCCGGCGCGGAGCGCGGCGAGGCGACCGAGAACCCGAAGTCATCGCCGAGCGGCTTTCCGATACGGACCCACTTTTCCATCCGGTCGTGCGAGACGTACATCCCGCCGTGGTCCTGGCGGTAGAACGTGTCGGGGTTGGCCGCGTCCGCCACGACGTCGTGGACGCACTGGCCGGTCTCGGGGAACTTGTCCGGAAGGAACGGGGCTTCCACGCCCTTGTTGGTCGGCTTCCAGCTCTTTCCGCCGTCGTCCGACCGGAAGGTCCCGACCGCGGAGAGTCCGACATAGAGACGGTTGGCGTCGCGGGGGTCGACCAGGATCGTGTGGAGGCAGGCGCCCCCGGCCCCGGGCGACCAGTCCTTCTTCGAGGGGTGGTTATTGATCGCGTCGATGGGTTCCCAGCTCGCGCCGAGGTCGCGGGAGCGGAACAGGAGGTGCGGGTCGGCACCGAGGTAGAGGGTCTCCGGTTCGCTCGCGAGGCCGGGCTCGAGGTGCCAGAGGTTCGCGACGGGATAGACGGGCGCCGGGGTGTCCGGGTTCCCGTCGAAGCGGGGGGGCCGGGTCTTGGTTGGCTCCATCAGCGGCGTCCCGATCTCGGCCCACTTCTTTCCGTAGTTCCGGGACCGGTAGACCAGCGGACCCCACATCCAGGAGTTGACGAGCGCGTAGAGGTCCCCCGGATGACGCGGGTCGGCCACCACGTGGTAAACCTCGTTCCCGTCGTGGGCCACCGGCCCGACTTTCCAGCGTTTGCGCTTCGTGTCTCCCTCGACGACGTACGTTCCCTTCCGTGTCCCCACCAAAATCCGAACTGCGTTCTTTTGCTCCATTTTTGACCCCTTCCTAGCTATCCACCCGCGATCGAATGCAGGATATCGATGGCCCGGGCGCCCTCGAGCGAGGTTGCCACTCCGGTTGTCCCGCTGACATCCTCGCCGTCCACGAAGACGCGGACGTAACGCCGGAGTTTGCCGGTTTCGTCGCGGATCTTGAACCGGAGCCGCGGGTAACGGCTTTCGAGCTCGTCCAAGAGATGCTCCACCGAGTCGGCGCCGACCTTGAGGTGGGTCGGTGGACCGAACTCCCGGAGCCAGCTGTCCAAGTGGACCTCGAGCGCCGCACGCTCTTCCATCGATGCCGAACGCAGATGCACACTAGTCCATAAACCCCGGCCCCCCCCCCCGAGAGGGGGCCCGGCATCCGCGATACGCAAAAGAAAAGGGAAGAAGGAAAGGGTTGGCCGCGGCTCGATATCCCGACCGAGTTTAGACCGGGAGGACCTTGCGGCCGTAGTTCCAGTTCGTCAGGTCCGCCGTGGCAACGTACCACGCCAGCAGCCCATCGAAGATGATCTCGCCACCGACCGCCCAGTTCGCCGAAGCGTTCAGAGCGAACGGTCCGCAGAGGTCGACCGCATCGGTGCACCCGCCGAGGTTCGAAGCGAGGCTGTAGAACTTCACCACGAGCAGGATGAACGCGATGAACAGGAAGAGGAACACCATGAGGATCCCCCATCCGTGCTTCGGTGCGTTGATCAGGAAGGTGAAGGTAAACATCATCCAGACAAACGCAAACCCGGCTACTCCGTAGAATATCGGTGCTCCGGCAGGGGCCTGAGCGGTGAACGAGGTCAGCATTAGAGTGAATGCCAGCCAAAATGCACCGTAGCCCATGAACGCCGAACCGGCGAACATGTTCCCCTTCCTGAGCGCGATGATTCCTGCGATCAGCTGGGCCATGCCGCCGAACGCAAGGGCCATCCCGTAGACCACCCAGTTGCCGCCGAACCCCGCCCCGTACGGAGTCGGCAGGTTGGACAGCCCCGCAATCATCGTCGTGGTTCCGAATCCCATCAGACCCACCACGGCTGGGCTTGCCCACCATTCCGGCTTCTCCTCCACCTTCGGAGGAGCCTCCCCCATTCCACGCGCAGTTTCCATAGAGTCTGTCGCTGGCATGTTAAGACGGCGCACGCGTTCCCACTAAATAAAAGCCTATTTCGACGAGTTGTAGCCGTTACAGCTCGCCGGACTCGGGGGCTCGAGCCCTCCCCGCGCTCTCGGAGGTCCGTTCCCGCACCGTTATGGGCGGGCGCGCCTGCTCGACGACCGCCATGGAAGACCGGTCGGAGCTCGAGAAGATCGTTTTCGGACAGACTCGGGTGATCCTGACGCGCGACCTTTCGACCATGAATCCCAACCTCGTGCCGGGGTCCCAGGGTCTGGTGATCGGAAAGCTCGCCAACTACACCCTCAAGGTCGCTTTTCCGAAGGTCACCGTCGGCGTGAACTGGAAGGACTGCGACATCGTCCCGGGAAAAACGGGCATGCCGGGGGACGCGGACCAACCCAAGGTTGTGCCGAAGCCTCGCCATATGGGCGAGGAGTGAGTCTTTCCCGGTTCCCAGCTCAGGTCGGCGGCAGAAGCCTTCGGACCATCGGGCCGACCTCCGCGAGTCGGTCGGTCCGATAGCTCGTGTGCGGATCTTCGGGAACCCCGGGAAGGAACAACTTGCTGTACTGGGCCCCGTACTCGTGGAGTCCCGTGAAGAGGATGGCGCCCCGGTACTGGGCCCGATGCGCTCCCTCGAGGTCGGACCAGCCATCGCCCACGTGGACCGCGTCGGCCGGGGTCTCCTCGACGGAGTCGAGCGCGTAGCGGAAGATCTCCGGGGACGGTTTCGTCCAGGGGTGCTCGTCGCTGAAGACGTAGCTCTCCACGAACCGGTCGAACCCCATCGACGAGAGGACCGGCCGGAGGAACGCCCCCGGCTCCCCCACCGTGTTCGAGATTATGGCGACGCGATACCCGCCGTCCCGCAGGTCGGCGAGGAGCTCGAGCGCCCCGTCCGCTCGCCGGAACTGGGTCGTCTCGATCTCGTGCTTCAGCATCGCCAAGTACTGTTTCGGGTCCGCGTGGCGGCCGGTCTCTCGGGCCGCGCGGAGCAGCTGTTCCGTCGGAGTGACCGTCTTCCCCTCGGTCGAGGCGGTCACCGCGCCCGCGTAGGCTCGCTCGAACGCCCGGCGAAGTTCGGGCTCCGGGAGGTCGCGAGCGCCCGGGATCCGCGGGGCGGACCGAAGGACCTCCGTTCCCATCCGGACCTGGTTGTTCATGTACGCCTCCTCCGCCTCGGGGGGGAGGTAGATCAGCGTGTGCCAGAGGTCGAGCGTGACGGCGGGCAAGGGACGAAATATCGACACTCCCGGCCATATAAGCAGAGAAGTGCCGCGAAGGCGTCCTCGCTCCGCCCATCTTCACTGCGCCGCCCCGTCAAGCCCATAGGCTCCCCGGCATCCTCCAGACCTCGTCATGGCCGCACCTCGCCTCCTGGTGGCGCTCCGTCCCTGGGAGGAGATCCCCCGGGTGCTCGAGGAGCGGCTCCCCGGGATCCCGTGGCAGTACACGAGCGAGGGGTCGCCCGACCGCTGGGAAGGCGCCGAGGCGATGCTGCTCGGTTCGGTCGAGCGTGACCTGGGGGCGGTCGAAGTACGCGACCTTCCGAAGCTCCGGTTCGTCCAACGTGTCTATACGGGCATGGACGGCGTGGCGTTCGAGCGCTTCCCGCCGGGGGTGCGCTTCGCGGGCAACGTCGGTGCCTACGCCCCCTTCGTGGCCGAACACGCGGTGACGCTGGCGCTGGCCGCGGCGCGCGAGCTCCTCCGCTCCCAGGCGCTCGTCGCGAGCGGGACCCTGCGACCCCCGCCGACCCAGCGGTTGCTCTGGGGCCGGACCGCGGTGATTCTCGGATACGGAGAGATCGGCCGGGCGATCGCCGACCGGCTGACCGGATTTGGGACCCGGGTCCTGGGGCTCAACCGGACCGGGCGGATCGCCGCAGGTTGCTCGGGCATGTATCCCGCGGATCGACTTCGAGAGGCAGTCGGCGAGGGGGATTTCATCTTCGATACCCGGCCGCTGACCCGCGCGACCCGGGGAACCATCAATGCCGAGGTGTTCTCGGCGATGCGGCCCGAAGCGGTCTTTGTGAACGTCGGGCGGGCGGCGACCGTCGAGGAGGAGGCGCTGTACGACCACCTTCGTCGACATCCCGACTTTCGCGCGGCGCTCGACGTTTGGTGGGACGAAGATTACGTGAACGGTCGCATCCATCACCGGTTCCCCTTTGCCGAGCTGCCCAACTTCGTGGGGACACCGCACTCGGCCGGATTCGGTCCCGGAATCGTCGTCCACATCCTCGAGCACGCGGCGGTCAACCTGCGACGGTTCTTCGATGGCTACGAACCCCGGTTCATCGTCGACCCCCAAGAGTACGAACCGGCGTGAGGGAGGTGCAGTGCGTCGCCCCGGGGGCGGGGCCGGCGGGACCATTTCTGTACCGGCCGTCCCGGGGGTTCTTCGTCGGAGGAGTAGAAGGAGACCGATTCGGACGACCGCGTCGGCCGGGACCCGTCCAATACAGCTCCGTACGAATTCCGAAACGGGAGAACGGGCGATACAGAAGCCGACGCGGGCGAGGACGCGCGCCCCCTGCCGGGAGGAGAAACATCCCGCGGGACTCTCTCCGGGTCAGCGAATACGTTCGAGCGCGAACGAGCCGATGATGAGGGCGCGATTGGTCGCGCGGCATTCGACCCAGTCCCGCGTTTCGACCTCGCCGAGGCCCTTCACGGACAGGTACGTCTTGTCGCGTTCCTGGCGGAAGACGATCGCCCCGTCCATGCGCCCCAGCAGGCTCTCGACCTGCGCGTCCGACAGGGCCCCGCCCTCGAGCGAGTACATCGCGAGGGCCGCGCGGGGCTTCAGGATCCCGACCACGTTCTGGAGGAACGAAAAGCCCGCCCGCTCATCGCCGTGGGCGAGGACGGAGGAGAGCCCGAGGAACGCCACCCGGAACGCGCCCGCCTTCGACGACTCGAAGCTGCGTGCGGCCGACCCGAGGGAGGTCAGGATCCCGGCCTGGTCGTTGGGTCCCTTCGTCACCGCCCGATACTGGCTGCCGGCGGAGCCCGAGCCCGAGGCGTCGACCCACCGAACCATCCCCATCTGCTCGTATTCCCGGAACTGCGGGAGCACGATCCCGATCGCTTCCGCGATCTCGTCCGGTGAGCGCGACGCGGTGACGACGAGCACGGGCTCGCCGCGCTTCAGACCCTCGGCGACGAACGAATAGAGCACGACCTCCTTCCCGACGAAGGCGTCGCCGAGCACCATCACGTGGGAGCGGGCGGGGAGCCCGCCGAGGAGCAGGTCGTCCAACCGACCGATCCCGCTCGGAAGCCGGTCGGAGAATCGGCGGCCGGCGGGCGCCGTGAGTCCCTCGGGCTCGGGCGTCGCGGTCCCGGCCACATCGCGGATTCCGTCCCCCCGGGCCCCCCGGCCGCGACGGGAAGTGGACGTCGAAGGGCTATCGCGCTGGTCCGCGGCCGCCATGGCCGCGAGTCCCGCGATTGGGAGGTCGCCGCGTTCCATCGCCTGCCGTCGGAGGCTGACCTCCGCCTCGGTCGCCTCGAGCGAACGGGAGCGCTCGTGGAGGTCCTGCTCGCGTTTCTCGACCTGTTCGAGCAACGTTCGGGCGCGATTCTCCCGGTCGGTGAGGGCGGTTTCCCGGTCGGCGACCGTCTTCGTGGTCCGCTCGAGTTCGGCGGCCTTCTGGGCCACGGAGACCTGATCGCGGCCGAGTGCCGCCAGACGAGCTTCGTAATCGTGGGCTGCCCCGTCGTACTGCTTCCGCCGCTCGTCGGCCGCCTTGAGGAGGTCCGATAATTCGGCCTCCCTCTGCTTGAGGGCGGCCTCCCGGGACGCTTGTTCCGCCTCTTTGCGGGCGGCGCGGGAAAGCGACTCCTCGGCGGCCTTTGCCTTTTCGTTCGCGTCGCGGGTCTTTCGCCCGAGCGCGACGTTCGCTTCGTCGAGCGCACTCTTCAGCTGCTGGAGCCGGACCTCCCGAGCGACGAGTTCGTCCCCCGCCTTCGTCACGGCCGGGGCGGCCGCCCGACCGCCGGCCTCGCGGGCGGCCACCTCGCCCTCGCGGCGAAGCAGGTCGGCCGTCTTCTGGTCGATCTCCTGCTTCCGGGCCGTGAGGCGGGCCTCGGACTCCTTGAGGTCCTGCGTCGCGCGGTCGAGCTCCTGTTGACGGTGCGTCAACTCCACGTCCCGCTGGGTGAGAGCCCCCTCCTGCTCGACCAGACGTGCCTCCCTCGTCGAGATCTGGGGCACGAGGCGTCCGATCTCCTGCTCGCGAAGCTCGAGCGCCTTCGTCTTGTCCTCGACCTGACGGTCCCGGGCGTCCATCTCCGCGATCTGCCCGGCCCAGGTGCGTTCCTTCGCGACGAGGGCATCGGAACGTTTGCGGTAATCCTCCTCGAGCTCGTCGAGCTGGGTCCGCGCTTCCTTGAGGGAGTCGTACTGGCGACGGACGGAAAGGTCACTGTTCTCCACGATGGCTTCGCGGCGGACCAGGGCCGCTTCCCGGAAATGGAGCGCTTCCTCCTTCGCGCTGATATCGTCGGCGAGGCGGAACATCTTGCTCTGTCCCGAGGTGATCAGCTCCCGTTCGTGGGCCCGGGTCCCCGAGGAGATGAGGTGGAGGAACGACCCCGACGTCTGGTACAGGAACGCCGAAATGAAGAGGCTCACGACCACGGCGTCCGCAGTGCCGCCCGTGGAGGGCGGGGGGAAGTAGACGAGCAGCGCCGTGGACAGCGGGAGGACCGCGCAGATCGCGCTGGCCCACTGCTGTCGGCTCCAGCCGGTCCAGGTGAGGACGAAGGCGACGAGCGCCAAGCTGATCCCGGCGAGGGTGGCGGGGTAGAACCACGGAAACAGGGAGAGCGTGGCGAACGGTGCTTCGCCCGCGATCCGAAGGCCATAGACCACGGCGAGCAGGACGTTGACCGCGACCGCGGCTACCGTGGCCGAGAAATGTTTCTCCCAGGGCCAGAGCTGGTAGACCTCCCACTTGACCACGAGCCCGATCACCGAGAGGACGAGCCCGCCGATGAGCGGGAGGAGGAGGAAGTACGTCCCGCTAACCGCGACCCAGCCCTGGTCGGTGGAAGCCAGCGAGGGCAGCTGGTTCGGAAGCAGCAGGATGAGGACGCCGTCGAGCGCGAGGATCGCGGACGCGATCACGGCGTAGAAGTGGGCCGAGCGACCGATCTTCAACTGGAGCAGCGCGTCGTCCTTCGCGAGCTCGAGATCTTCCGGACCGGGGACCGTCACGGCCCGAGTGCCGGGGGCAGGCCCGCTCTTCGGCGCCGGTTTCGGCATAGAAACAGCGGTAGGCTAATGGGGGGGGCGGGTTACTTAATCGTGCGGTCGGGCGCCGGACGGCGCGCGCAGAGCAAGACGGCCGCCGCGCCGGCCCATCGGTCGGGTCGACGACCGATCTCTTCCTCGAGGTTCAGCAGGCGTTCCCAGGCGAGTTCATCGGTCCGGACGGACGCGGTGCGCACCGGGTCCGCCCCCAACGCGGGGGCGACCGCCATCGTTTCGACCGATTCCCATCCCGCGCGATGCCATCGTCCGAGAAGCTCATCGGCCGAAAATCGACGGAACTCTCCCTCGCTCGCCCGCCGAGCCGGCTCGGGCCGGTATCCCTCCCGGTCGAGGCGGTTCAGCACGGCCCGCACCGGGGCGCGCAGAAGGCGGACGAGCGCTGTGGGGGGAAGGCGAGCCAGGTACGCGGAGCGCTCTCCGGGAGAAGGAGCGATCTCTAGCGTCAAGAGGCCACCGGGGGCGAGGAGTCCTTCGGTGATCGCCAGCAACCGATCGGCCTGTTCACCGGCAAAGCCGAGCGGGTTCCCGAGCGCGACGACCCCGGTGAATCGCCCCGGGGCGAGCGGGGGGTGCAACGCATCGCCGAGGATGCGCGCCGGCGCCCGGCCGGTGCGGCCCTGCGAGCGCCAGACCTCCGGCACCAGGTTCAGCATCTCGCGGGAGAGGTCGAGCGCGACACGGCGAGATGCCCTTCCTCCGATGCGCCCGAGGAATCGCCCCGGGCCCGACCCCAGGTCGAGCACCCAACCGCCCTCGGCCCGGTGACGTCCGAGAAATCGTTCTCGCAGCTCTCGATAGAGGTCCCGCTGGGGCGTGCCTTCGTACCGGAGCCACTCTCGACGCGCGCGATACGCATCGAGGTCCCGGAACCGCTCGGTTGATGCGGGCCGAGCCATCGCCTCCGGTGTTGGACGACGTCGTCGTGGCGGCGGCACGCGACCCCCGGGGGCTCGGTCCCGATAGGGTTTCCCCCCGTTCCGCTGCGGGTCGACCCCTTTATATGAGCGCCCAATACCCAATCCGGAGTCCCGATGCCGTACTACGAGTGTCCCAAATGCGGCGGCGGCTACGTGATCGATGTTCCGCCGAGCGCTCGCCCCACCTGCGACCGCGACGGCGCCCGCCTGAAGCGGGCCAGTGACGCCTCCTACGAGCGGAACGCCCGAGAGGAGTAGGGGCTCGTGAGCGCCGCCCCTCCGCCCGCCGATCCGGGCGCCGCGGAGCGCTACGGGCCGCTCGTGCACCGGTCGGTCCGCCACGGTGCGTACGTCCTGATCGTCGGCTCGCTCCAGTTCATCGTCGGGATGGCGATCACCCAGGTCGGCTACGGATCCTCCTACAGTCTCACCCAGAACTACATCTCCGACCTCGGGGCGGTGAACTGCGGATGGTTCACCGCCTCCGGGCCCCTGGGGGGCGGAACGCACTACGCGTGCTCCCCGTGGCACGACGTGTTCAACGTATCGATCATCGTCTTGGGCCTCTTGATCATTCTCGCGGCCCTCCTCATCCGGACGGCGTTTCCGGCGCGCCGTTCCCGGACCATCGGTCTCGCCATCCTGGCGCTCTCGGGCATCGGCGCGATCGGGGTGGGCCTCTCCCCGGAAGACGTCAACATCACGGTCCACTCGCTTTCGGCCTTCCTCGCCTTCGCCGGTTCGGGCTTCGCTCTGATCGTGCTCGGATTCGCGATGTTCCGCGATACCCGGTGGGACGGCTTCCGTGCGTACACGGTGATCTCGGGTCTCGTGGTCCTCGTCGCGCTCATCCTGTTCGCCACCAAGAACTACGCGGGTCTCGGGGTCGGCGGCATGGAGCGCCTCATCGTGGCGCCGGTCCTGCTTTGGGCGTTGGTCGTCGGAATCCACCTCGGGCGCATTCCGACCTACGCCCCGCGCGCGCTCCCCAAGACTGCGTCGACCTGAAGGGAAGTCGCAGGGCCCGCGGCGGGCTCACGCCAGGCGCGGGTCGTCGAGCTGGTACTCTTCCCCGCAGCGCGAGCACTTGAGGTAGCAGTGAACCGATCCGCTGATCGGCTCGGAGAGCGCGCCGCCGCACTCCGGGCATGCGGGGGGCGAGGGCGTCGTCATCGCGGGCTCGACGGCGCCTCCGCCCTCCGCCTCCGTGCGGCGCGGAATCCGATCGCTCCGTTCAGTCGGCCTTCCCGAACTGCTTGATGTCGTCCGCCACCGGCTTCGGCCCGGCCGCGGGCTTCGCCGCGCCCTGTACCTGGACCCGGATCTGCTCCACGACGTCCGGGTTGGCGAGCGTGGTGATGTCGCCGACGTCGAGGGTGTTCGAGATCGACGCGAGCACCCGACGCATGATCTTCCCGGAGCGGGTCTTCGGCATGTCCGGAACGATCCGCACGGCGCTCGGCCGCGCGATCTTGCCGATCTCGGTCTCGATCGCGTGGACGACCTTCTCCTCGATCGCCTTCGAGGGCTGCACGCCCGGCTTGAGGGCGATATAGACCTCGGGGAGACGGCCCTTCACCTCGTCCATCACGGGCACGACGGCCGCCTCCGCGACCTCGGTGACCGTCAGACAGGCCGACTCGATCTCCTTGGTACCGAGCCGGTGGCCCGCAACGTTGATCACGTCGTCGATGCGCCCGAGGATCCGGAAATAGCCGTCCGCGGAGACGGTCGCGCCGTCGCCCGCGAAGTACGGCCAGTCCCGCCAGTCCTTGCTGTTCGGGTTCTTGTTGTACTTCGTGAAGTACTGTCGCTTGAACCGCTCCGCGTCGCCCCAGATCGTCTGCATCAGTCCGGGCCACGGGTTGCGGATGCAGATGTTGCCGGCCTTGTTCGAGCCGAGCGGGATCTCCTGGCCGTTCTCGTCAAAGATGACGGGGTGGATCCCCGGGGCGCCCGGTCCCGCGCTCCCCGGCTTCATCTTGTCGATCGCCGGCTTCGTCGTGCAGAGGAATCCCCCGGTCTCGGTCTGCCACCAGGTGTCGGTGACCGACGCGCGGTTCTTGCCCACGTGCTCGTAGTACCAGTGCCACGCCGCCGGCTCGATCGGCTCTCCGACCGTGGTCATCGTCTTGAAGATCGTCCGGTAATCCTTCGCGCCGTCCGGACCGAGCTTGCGGAGCTGCCGGATCGCGGTCGGCGACGTGTGGAAGATGTTGACGCGCAACCGCTCCGCGATCCGCCAGGGACGGTGCGGGTCCGGATACGTCGGAACCCCCTCGTAAATGACCGAGGTCGCGGCGAGCGCGAGCGGCCCGTAGACGATGTACGAGTGCCCGGTGATCCAGCCGATGTCGGCCATGCACCAGTAGACGTCGGTGGGATGGATGTCCTGGATCCACTTCGACGTCCCCGTGACGTACGCGAGGTAACCGCCGGTACTGTGCTGGCACCCCTTCGGCCGTCCCGTCGTTCCGCTCGTGTACATCAGGAAGAGCGGCGCCTCCGCGGCCATCGACACGGGCGGGACGATCTTCCCCTTGAACTGCTTCAGGACATCGTGGACGAGGAAATCCCGGCCGTTCACCATCGGCTTTGCGGTGGAGACCTTGCCCTTGATGCGCTGCCAGATGAGGACCTTGTCGATCGTCTGGCCCTCTTCCTGGGCGGTCTTGCACGCAAGGTCGGACGCCGGTGCGTGGTCGACCAGCTTGCCGCTGCGGTAGTATCCGTCCGTGGTGATCAGGACCCGGCTCTGCGAATCCGCGGCCCGCCGCCCGGCGGCTTCGCCGCTAAAGCCACCGAAGACGACCGAGTGAACGATGCCGAGCCGGGCGCACGCGAGCATCGTGACCGGAAGCTCGGGGACGAGCGGCATATGGATCGTGACCCGGTCGCCGGTCTTGAGGCCGGCAAAGTCGCGCAGCAGCGCCGCGAACTCGTTCACGCGCGCGTAGAGCTCGTTGTAGGTGATCGCCTGCGGCTCGTCCTCCTCGAGCTCGGGGACGAACAGGATCGCCGCCTTGTTGCCGTAGAGCTCCAAGTGGCGGTCGACACAGTTGTAGCACGCGTTGAGCTTGCCGCCCACGAACCACTTGTAGTAGGGGGCGTTGCTCGTGTCGAGCGTCTGGGTCCAGTACTTGTCCCAGGTCAGCAGGTCCCCGTACTCGCGGAAACATTCGGGGAAGTTCTCGAGCGAAAAGCGTTCCATGACCCCGGGGTCGGTCAGGTTGGCCTGGCCGATGAATTTCGGCTTCGGGAAGAGGTAATCCTCTTCCTTCCAGTGCACCGCGATTTCGGCTTCCGAGAGCTCGGTCTTGGATTCCCTGTCGGCGGTTCCCGAAGTTGCTGGGGCCATCTAAACGCCTCGCGTGCGTCACCGTAGCAAGGTATTTACGCTTTCTTCGAAGGCCGGTTGCTCGACCGCATTTTTCCTCGACAAACGGGGGGGTTCCGACGGCGAATCCGGCGGCTTTCCGGGTGACTCGGTGGTCGTCGAATCCTTAAAGGCCCCTCGAGCGATGGCATTCCCCTCGGAGCTTCATGCCGGGAACGGGTCATACCGCCGTGCGACCCGAAAAGACGATTCATCTGAGGATAGACCCGAATGACGAATCGACGACCCTCGAAGACGTTCTCAGCCGTATCTCCGAACTCCAGCGCAAACACCCCGACCGGGAGGTCTTCTTCGACGGCGACGAATACGCGATTTGTTCCCGACCAAAGCGCACCCGCGCCGCCGCGGTCCACTGACCGGCCGGTGCTCGGGCATCCCCTCCTTCTCCTGAACCTCAAAGCGTACCCTGGCCACCTGGGTGCGGGGGCGGTCCGATCCGCCGAGCTCCTCGAGCGGCTGGGGCGAGAGTACGGCGTCGCCACCGCGATCGCCCCCCCGGTACCGGACCTCGCGCGGGTGGCCGCCGCGGTTCGGATACCGGTCCTTGCCCAGCACGTCGACCCGGGGGACGCCGGAGCGCGGACGGGATTTGTGCCGGTCGAGTCGATCGAGGCCGCGGGCGCGGCCGGGAGCCTCGTCAACCATTCGGAGCATCCCCTGGCGTTCCGTGAGATCGGGGACGCCGTGCGACGGCTTTCGGATCGGGGTCTGACCGCCGTCGTCTGCGCCGCCGACGTGGCGATGGCACGGCGTGTGGCTGGCACCCATCCGGCCTTCATTGCTGTGGAGCCCCCGGAGCTCATCGGGGGAGATCGAGCGGTATCGACGGCGGCGCCCGAGGTAGTCTCGAGGACCGTGGCCGCGGTTCACGACGTCTCGCCCGAGACGCGGGTGCTGTGCGGCGCCGGGGTCCACGACCGCCGGGATGTCGCCCGAGCCCTCGAACTGGGGGCGGAAGGGGTGCTCGTGGCGAGCGCGGTCACTCGAGCGCCCGATGCCGAGCGAGCGATCCGAGAGCTACTTTCGGGTTACTGAATCTTCGGTGGACCCCGCAGCATCGGGCGGACTCCGCCCGGCGACCTCATCTGCCCGTACCGCCTCGCGCGGGAGCTGAGGCGAATCCCGGCCCGCAAATCGAATGACGAAGACGAAGGCGACCGACAAGGCGCATCCCCGCGGCCGTCCGAAGGCATCGGCGGGAGCCACGCCGAGACGTGGTCGCGGTCGCCCGCGGGTCCGGAAGGAGCCTCGCTCCCGGTCGGCGCCCCGACGGACGGTCGAAAGCGTGGAGGCGACCGCGGTGCGACGAACACTTCCCGCCCCCCCAGGAGTGCGCCCTGCCCCCGTGGCATTCGGAGGCGCGGGCCGTCCCCTTCACGTGCTCATGGTGGGCTGGGAGTTCCCCCCTAATCATACCGGCGGGCTGGGCGTGCATTGCTTCGAGCTCTGTCAGGAGCTGACCCGCTTAGGCCACCGCGTGACCTTCCTGAGCCCGTTCGTCGGGCCGTTCACCCCGGTCAACGGAGTCACCTTTCGTCATCCCGGCGAGCGGACGGGAGTCGTCGCCCCCGAGTTTCCCCCGGCCTACTGGGCGGGAAAGACTCCCGATAGCCCGTTCGCGGATTCGATCGACGGGTACAACGCCTGGATCACGGCGCTGACGACGACGGACGCCTTTGACGTCGTCCATGTTCACGATTGGTTCGGCACGGTCGGCGCGGCGGCGCTCGCAACCCGGCTCCACCTACCGCTGGTGATGACCGTCCATTCAACCGAGTACGACCGATCGCTCGGGCATCCCTGGGACCATATACTGCACCGGGAGGAGGTCGGGATTACCGAAGCCACCCGCGTGATCGCCGTGAGCCGGCACCTCCGACAGCAGCTGATCGACCGGTACCGCGCGGCGCCCTCGAAGGTTGCGGTGATCTACAATGCCGTTCGGCCGAGCGAGCGGCTGGAACGGATCGACCCCGAGAAACGCATCGTGCTGTACGTGGGTCGCCTTGCGGCGATGAAGGGCGTCGACACCTTCTTGCGCGCGGCGGCCCGAGTCGTTCCATCCTTCCCTGACGTGCTCTTCGTCATCGCGGGAGAGGGCCCGGAGTACCAGCGACTGATCCACCTGGCGGCCCACCTCGGGATCGGCGACCGTGTGATGTTCCTAGGAAAGGTCAGCGAGGAGGAGCGAGAAGTCCTCTTGGGCGGCAGCTCGGTTTTCGTCCTTCCTTCGGTCGTAGAACCTTTTGGAATTGCGGCGCTCGAGGCGATGGCCGCGGGCGTCCCAACGATTGTTTCCAAGACCAGCGGCGTCGCGGAGATGAGCCGTGGGACGACGTTCCGGGTCGATTTCTGGGATGTGGACGAATTTGCGAGTCGCATCCTGGAGCTACTCGAATATCCGGCGCTCCGCGTCACCATGGGGGATCAGGGCCGTTGGGCCGCCCTCCGTGAAGGATGGCCCGAACGCGCCCGGGAAACGGTCGGAGTCTACCTGGACGCGATCCGGGAAAGACGACACTCGACCTGAGGGCCGCATTCGGGGCTCAGCCGATCGGCGGGGCGGACCGCCGTCGACCGACACGCGGAACGAGCTCGACCGTGCCGGCGGCGGGAGGGTTCTCAGTATGCCGGCTTCTGCGAATCGCGGAAGATCAGTGGTACTCCAAGGGCATATTCTCGCCCGGGAGGCGCTCGGGCGCGACGAACTGCGGATCGTTGGACCAAACCATACTTAGACCCGCCGGCTCGGGGTGTTGATGGGTGGGCCGGACGCAGCCGAGTTGGTTTCCCGGCCTTCCTTGGCTACCCCGGGACACGACCAAGCCTCGTCCCCGTGCGTCTGGTGGAAGCAGCCCGGAGTATGGCTGGTCGTCATGGTGGTAGGCTTCTTCGCGATCTCGGTCTATTCGGGGTTCGTCGGGTACACCAACTTCCAACTGGAGAACGCGACCGACGCGGGCATCATCACCCAAGCCGTAGCGTCCACAGCCCACGGCAACGCAATCCCGTACTACGAGTACTGGGACTGTTTCCACAAGTCGCGGTGCTCCTTCCTGCTCGTGCACCCGGGGTTGGTGCTCTATGCCGCGGTCCCATTCTACCAGGTGCTTCCCTCGACGGTCACCCTGTTCGCCCTCCGCTCCGCGGTCGTGGCGGCGGCGGCAGTACCACTGTATTGGCTCGCCCGACAAGTTACGAGGTCGTCGGGCAAGGCCCTCTTGGCCGCCGGGTTGTACCTCGTTTGGGCCCCGGTCTTTGCGGGCGACACGTTCTCGCTCCACTTGGAATCGCTCTTCCCGATCGAGCTGATCCTCCTGGCTGCGTTGTGGCAATCTGGCCACTACCGATGGGGTCTCGCCGTCGCGGGAGTGGCGTTCGTCACGTACGAAGTCTCGCCGCTCTTCACTTTCCTCGTCGGGCTGTTCTTCCTCAGCCCGTATCTCGAGCGTGCACTACGTCGACGATGGAGCAATTGGCGTACCGGTCGGACGAGTCCGCGCGCGATGCGAGGAATTCCCGCGCGTTGGGCACGGACCCTTCGAGAAGGTTGGAGAATCCGTGAAGTGCGCTACTTGGTGGTGCTGATGGCCGCCTCGGCTCTGGCGTACGTTGCGCTCTCGCTCTTCATCAACGTTTGGGGATGTCGATGGCTCGGGGTCGCCTGTCCGACAGTCCAGCCCGGGATCTTGGGCATTTTCAGCAATCCCAGTTCCCACGGCTTCCACTCCCCCGAGACGATCCTTCGTTCCCCGGTAACGGTGACCGTGGCCGAATACTGGCTGATCCTCTACGCGTTGGTCGCGTTCATCCCGCTTTTCTCGCCTCGAACCTTGATCCTCTCGGTTCCATGGATCGGTTGGACGTTTCTTACCCTCAGCACCAATTTCGCGACGATCGGACGGGAGTACTCTTTGATCGCGGCCGGGCCGCTCTTCATTGGGGTGGCGTTCGGACTCGATCGGATCCACCTCGAACCTCGAGATAGCGCGCCCCCCGCGAAATCCGGCACTTCCGAGCCTCGCGCCGGCGATCCGAAGCAGTCCGTTCAGGTGTCCGCGCATCGGGCCTTCGGCCTTCGGAGGAAAGGATGGGCAGGCGCCCTGGCCGTCGTTGTGATCGCGAACGCCCTTTTGATGCCGATCAATCCGGTGCTGTCGGACCTGGGGCTCGCGTCCGGTCTGCCCTTGGCGCCGGATTACTTCGATCACTCGCTGGAAATCAGTCCCGGTTACGAGTGGGTCCACGAGCTCGTGTCTGTCGTTCCCTCCACGGCGAGCTTCGAGGTGACCTCCGCCGTCTTTCCGCTCGTCGCCAACGACCCGCGGGCGTACGTGGCGGGGCCGGATTTAGCACCGGGAGACTGGGACCTCCCGTTCAATTTCTCCGGGGGCCCCCAATTCGTCCTTGTCCCGTCATCGGTAGGGGCCCTCGGTCTCGACCTGGCCCGGAATCTCTCCGACCCGATGCTCTACGGGATGCGGGGCTATGTGGGCTCGTCAACCTTGGGCCCGCTCCTCCTGTACGAGGAAGGTTACTCCCTGCCCGCCGAGCTGTTCGGTCCCGAATTGCCCGAATCGGTGACTACCTATCTACCGAGTGAGGGAATCGAGCAGGGTCCTAAGGGGGATCTAATCACGAATTCGTCGGCCCCGTCGGGACGGGCCATCACGGACGCGGGGGGGACGAACGGAACCGGACTGGTTTGGGAGGGACCCGACACTCTGATTCCCCCGGGGAACTACACCCTGAGTATCGAGGTGGCCGTAACGTCATCCAACTCTACCGCGCGCCCCGACCAGACGGCCCTCCGCATCGAGGTCGGGGGGTTCGGCCACAATCCCCTCAACGAGACCTACCCCGAGTCTCAATTCGTCTCTGGGACGTGGATGAACCTGTCCCTCAACTTCTCCCTCGAGGATCCACTTCCGAAAATGTACATTCAAGGGTTCCTGGTCGACCCGCTCCTTTCTGTCGCCATCGCGTCCGAGAGCGTCGAACCCGATGGCTAATATGACCCGGAACGACCTACCGCGGTGACAGCATGCAGGTCGTGCTTTACTTCCATCTCCATCAGCCCTGGCGGCTCGGACGCTTCCGCTTCCTCGACCTCGGTTCGGGACGACCCTACTTCGACATCGACCGGAATCTCTCGATCTTCAAGGGCATCGCCGAACGCTCCTACCGTCCCGCCTTGGACCGACTGGCGCGGGCCCTCGACGAATTCCCGGAATTCCGGTTCAGCTTGTCATTGACCGGGACCTTCCTCGAGCAGGCTCGACTTGCGGCCCCCGACGTGATCGATCGACTCCGGGCGATCTATCGGACCGGCCGCGTCGCGCTGCTCGCGGAAACGTACTACCATTCGCTCGCTTTCCTCGTGCCTCCGCCCGAGCTCAGCGAGGAGGTCGCAATGCACCGGGCGATGCTCGAGAAGGAGTTCGGCGCGCACCCGAAGGTGCTCCGGATGACCGAGCTCGCCTACTCCGATGACCTCGCGCGCTTTGCCGAGGCCGAGCGGTTCCACGGAATGCTCGCCGAAGGCTGGGAAGGAGTCTTGCGGGGCGAACCGCCCACCTACCCGTACTGCGCGGCCCCTGCCCCGACCGTTATGCTGCTGCTCCGGCATTACCCGCTCAGCGACGACGTCGGATTCCGCTTCTCCTCGACCGGCTGGAGCGAATACCCGCTCACGGCCGACAAGTACGCCCGCTGGCTCGGGTCGACTCCGGGTGAGGTCATCGGCCTTTTCATGGACTTCGAAACGATGGGCGAGCATCACCAGGCCCGCACCGGCATCCTCGAGTTCCTGAGCGCGCTACCGGGGGAGGTGCGTCGGCATCCCCACCTCGGCTGGGCGACGGTGGAGGACGCGATCGAGCTGCCCCCGCGGGCACCGATATCCGTCCCGTACACCATGAGCTGGGCCGACCAGAATCGAGACCTTGGGGCGTGGCTCGGTAACGACCTTCAGCGGTCCGCCTTCGAGGCGGCGAAGAAGGTCGGCGTGCTCGCGCGCCAGACCGAAGACCCCGCGATCCTAACCGATTGGCGACGGCTCCTTACGTCCGACCATTTTTACTACATGTACGTCAGTGGCCACGGAGCCGACCAAGGCGTTCACGAGTACTTCTCGAGCTACGAGAGCCCATACGACGCCTACGCAAATTACATGAACGCGCTGACAGATCTGAGGCGGCGGGCGCTCGAAAAACTCGGCGTCCCGACCCTGAAGTGACGTCACAGTCTCTGCATGATCGGAGAGCGGAACTCCGCGTCACCGCGGCACTCGTAGGGGTCCTGAAACTGCGCGGCCGGCGCGGCAGCCACCGAGCCTTCGGAGCGCCTAATCGCATTCTAAATAGCAGCAGTGTTATCCGACATTATGCAGACCCCGAGTCTTCGTGCGGTTGTCGCGTCGCTGGTGTTGGTGATCGTGGTCCTGTTTGCTTGGGGGATAGCCTCCGCTGTTTCCGAGGCGACCCCCCATGCCGCCCCGCCGAGTTCGTCAACAAACAGGGCGCCGTCCGATTTCGGAGAAATTCAACAGGGGCTTGCGCAGTTCCTTCACCCGCAGTGGGCGGCGCCCAGCGCAGCCGCCATGGCGACCACGGATGTCTATTCGTACAACTGGGCCGGATATGCTGCGGAACCTTCGGCTGGCGGCTCCACATATTCCGTGCAGGGAAACTGGTACGTGCCGACTGTCACTTGCGGAGAGTCGGGGGCGACTAAGGTGGCTTACACCGTTCAATGGATTGGAATCGACGGTTACTCGACCACCAGTGTCGAACAGATTGGCTCCGCGGAGTACTGCTCCGGTCATGGTGCCGTCCCGGAGTACTTCACCTGGTGGGAATTTGCCGGTTACGACGCGATCCAGTACGCCTACGCTACAACGCCTGGTGCGTACATTTCAGCCTCGGTAATCTACGACCCCGCCGAATACGTGGCCGGAGTGCAGGGTGTCTGGACCCTGAATCTTTATGATTTCGACAACGGCGTCGCCTTTTCGGTTACCGCCTCGGACCACGCGCTTGGATTCTCCCCTTCCGATCTGGGAGCAGAGTGCATTTCGGAAGCGCCCTTCGGCGACTCCCAAACTTCGTCTGGATTCTACCTACTCGCCCACTTTACGCCGACCACCTTCTACGGATGTGCGGCTGCCATCGGGACGCACGCCGGAGGCATCGGAAACCTGGGAACTGGTGCCACACTCTACAAGATCGAGATGTGCAATGACCCCGCGTGTAACAAAATCCTCCAGAGCGAAGGCGGTCTGTTGGTGGATCCCGGCGCGCCACAGTACGGAAAGTCTGAGTTCAAGGTCACCTGGAAAGGCTACAGCTGAGCGATTGACCAACCCGTTTCGGGCATCGGGGCTGGTCTGTTCGACCGGCCCGATGCCCCCTAATTGACACGGTAAAAGCTTCGGTCGACGCTACAGGCCGAGACCGCCGTGCTGGAGTGCACGCTCGGGCCGGAACCGGCGTACTAGTTGTCCCCCCATCGGATCACACGATCGCGCCCGAAGTCGACCTGAGTCCACCGGCGACCGATGTATCTCGCAGGGAGGCGGCTCCATCCGGACCTAGCTTCCGGCATGACGTTGGCCATTGATCGGAACTTTGCCGGGGCGCGCACCTCGAACCGAACAGTTAAGACCGACCGTGCTCCCGGCAGCTCCCCGGATGGGGACCCACTTTTGGCCCGGTTTCCGCGAACTGGGGGCCGGCCCATGATCACCCAAGTGACCGGCAATGGGCGCCTCCTGCTGACCGTAAACGAGAACGGCGACTGGAACGAGCTGTTCTATCCGTTCCCGGGACAGTTCCAACAACTCCGAGAGGCTCGCCTCGGCATTTTCGATGTGGCGGGGTCAAAGTTCACCTGGCTGCGGCGAGGCAACGGCTTCCAGATTCAACAGATGCCCTACGGTGGTGGTCACCTCCCGGAGTCGCTCTGGACCGGCCACGGGCTCACGATCTCGGTCCGGGACCATGTCCATCCGAACCACGACCTGGTCGCCCGGGTGTTCCGCGTGCGGGCGGAATCTGCGCGACCGGTGCGGCTGTTCGCCTACCACGCGTTCCAGATCGCGGAGTCGATGTACCAGGACACCGCGTTCGTCGACGCGACTGTCCCCTCATTGATGCACTATAAGCGGGGGTACTTCTTCGAATTCTTCGCCGACCCGCCGTACACGCGCGCGGTTTGCGGCGAACACACGTTGAAGGGGCTCCAAGGCACGTACGTGGATGCCGAGGACGGACGACTCGAGGGCCGGTCGGTCGCCCACGGCGCCGCCGACAGCGTGATGGAGTGGGACCTCGACGCCACCCCGGACCGGGACGTCGAGATTCGACTCTTCCTGGCCGCCGGCCGCAGTTTGCCCGCCGTCAATCAGGTGCGGGACTACGTCCGCAACGGGGGTTCCGCCCGGTTCGTCCGGGAGTCCGAGGCGTTCTGGGAGACGTGGGTCCAACGTCGACTGCCCCACCCGCCCGAGGAACTCTCCGAGCGCGCCCGGGACGTTTATCGCGCGAGCGTGCTGCTGTTGCGTCACTCCACGGGGCCGAACGGCGCGATCATCGCGTCGCCGGACACTCGGTCGCTGGTCGCCGCGGGCGACACCTACAACTACTGCTGGTGGCGGGACGGCGGCTACGTTTCGAAGGCGATGGACGAGGCGGGTCTCTACGAGAACGCCGCCCGCTTCCTGCGATTCGCCCACGAGTGTCAGAATCCGGACGGCTCGTTCTTCCACCGGCACTTCCCCGACGGGGCGATCGGCAGCACATGGCACCCGCCGCCGTTCCTGCAGATCGACCAGACGGCGACCGTGATCTCCGCGGCCTGGCATCACTTCAAGCGCGGCGCCGACCCGGACGTCCTCCTCGACCTCTGGCCGCTCGTGAAGGGCGCCGCCAACTTCCTGACCCAGTTCCGGGACGGGGAAACCGGTCTTCCCTCGGCGAGCTTTGACCTGTGGGAAGAGCGGCTCGGCATTCACGCCTACTCGGTCGCCGCGGTCGCGCACGCGCTCGAGCGCGCGGCCCGCATCGCGGTCGAGATCGGGAAGGACCCGACAGCGTGGAGAACCGCGGCAACCGACATCTCTCGGATCGCGGCGGAGCAGTTCTGGGACCCCACGACCAAGCGGATCATTCGCTCCCTCTCCCCGCGCGACGACCGGGTGGACTCCTCGATACTGCTCGCGCTCAAGCTTGGGATGCTCCCGTGGTCCGACGCGCGGACCCGCGAGGTCGTGGACGGCATCGAGAGCCGGCTCTGGGTGGCGGGAATCGGGGGGGTCGCCCGCTACGAGGGCGACAGATACTACGGCTCGGAAAACCCCTGGATCATCTGTACCCTGTGGCTCGCCGAGGCCCGACTGCGCCTCGGGGACCGCAATCGATGCCGCGAGCTCATTGAGTGGGTGGCGACGCACGCGACCCCGACGCAGCTCTTGCCCGAACAGATCGACCGGGTCTCGGGGGAGCCGAAGAGCGCGACGCCGCTCACCTGGTCGCACTCGACCTTCGTCGACGTCGTGCACAAGTTCGCCGAGTCGGAATCCGGCGGAAAGCTCGCCGAAGAGTAGTCCAGAGCCACTCCGAATCCCGATCGAGCCGACTTCCCCATTTTAATATCGGGACCTCGTAGCCGCTCTCGTCCGGGGCGTATAACATGAAAGTGTCGGGAAGAAGCTTGATCGGAGTCGGCGTCGTGGTTGCCGTCGTCTTGGCCGTTGTGGTCTCGTTCCTTCCCGGCGCCTCGCCGTTCGTTGCCGCAAGTTCTTCAGCGAGCTTCGGCCCCGCGACTTCTCCGATACGGCTCGGCACGACCACCATTACGACATGCACCGAAGCTGCGCTTTCTTCCGCGGTCGCGGGGGGCGGGAGCATCGTCTACGGCGCAAGCTGTACCGTTCCGTTCACGAGCTCGATCACGGTCGGTACCGGCCTCACGGCCACGATCAGCGGCAAAGGCTTCACCGTGGTCTTCAACGGTCAATCGGAGACCCGACTCTTCGTCGTTTCCGGCGGGAGCTTGACCGTGAAGTTCGTCACCATCGAAAGCGGACGTGTCACCGGAGCGGCGGGTTCGAGCGGAACCGCCGGAACGTCCGGCAATGACGGGTCAACGGGCTCGACCGGCGCCTCGGGTACCGGCGGAAGCGGTGCCGCCGGGGGTGCCGGCGGCCCCGGCTCCTCGGGAACGTCGGGCGGGGTCGGCACGGCCGGTCAGGCCGGGGTCACGGTCGGGGGAGGGGCGGTCCGGGTCAATAGCGGCAAAGCGTGGTTCGACAACGACGTCTTCAGTGGCAACTACATCTACGCGGGCATGGGAGGCGCCGGTGGCGCGGGCGGCACCGGTGGATACGGTGGGAACGGCGGAACCGGCGGCAACGGCGGGTCGGGCACCACGGGGCCCGGAGGGGCCGGGGGAGCGGGCGGAGCTGCAGGCAGCGGTGCGGCCGGCGGCAAGGGCGGCGTCGGGGGCGCAGGCGGCTCCGCACTGGGCGGGACCTTCTACAGCGCGGGTCTCCTCAGTCTAGCGAACGATACTTTCGCGTCCTCGTACGCGGACGCGGCAACGGGCGGAGCGGGCGGATCCGGAGGTACCGGTGGCGCCGGAGGGTCGGGAGGATACGGAGGCTACGGCGGAACCGGCGGAACTGCGACAGCCGGAAACGGACCCAATGGGGGCAGCGCGGGTGCCTTCGGTACCGGCGGAACGGCCGGCGTGGGCGGGGCGGGCGCTGGGGGTGGGACCGGAGGCGCGGCGCGCGGCGGTTGCGTCTACAGCACCGGTACTCTTTACGTCAACAACACCACGTTCAGCTCCTGTACGGTCTACGCGGGGGCAGGCGTAGCCGGCGGGGCCGGCACCAGCGGCGGCACGGGGGGCTCGGGCGAGGGCCTTAACTCCGGAGGGACCGGCGGGTCCGGCTCGTCGCCGGCCGCCGGCGGTAGTGGCGGAAACGGGGGCGCCGGCGGAGCCGCCGTCCAAAGCACAAGCGGAGTCCGCGGCGGCGCCGGCGGAGCGGGCGGGAACGGCGGCAGTGCCGGAACCGCCCAGGGCGGCGCCGTTTACAGTTCCAGTTATCTCTACATGACCAACGATCAATTCACGAACGGCGTCGCGTCGGGAGCCGCGGGTGGCGCGGGCGGCACCGGGGGCGACGGCGGGTACGGCGGCAACGGCGGAGTCGGCGGGAACGGCGGCAACGGGGGCGACGGCGGATACGGTGAGTCGGGCACGGGCGCGACCGGAGGCAGCGGCGGGAACGGGCACGCCGGAACCAGCGGAGGCCTTCCCGGAACGGGAGCGCCGTCAGGAACTCCCGCGCACGGGGGTATGGCCGGTGCCGGAAGTTTGAGCCAAGGCGGATGCGTCTACGCGAGCGGCGCTTCGGCGATCATCTACAATTCGACCTTCTCCGGCTGCTCGGCCACGGGCGGCGTCGGGGGAGGTGGCGGAATGGGCGGGACAGCGTACCTCGCGGGCTTCGGAGGGGCCGGCGGGGCGGGCGGCAACGGCGGATTCGGTGGCGCCGGGTACAGTAGCGTTGCCGCCGGGGAGAACGGCGGCACCGGCGGTGCGGGCGGCGCGGGCATTTGGGCGGCGTCGGCCGGCTCCGGAGTGACCGGTGGCGCCGGAACCAAGGGCGGGGGCGGCGGAGCCGCGGACGGCGGCGCGGTCTTCGTCTCGGCGCCCGCCACGATCTACAACAATTCGTTCACCCGGAGCTACGCCCAAGGCGGAGCGGGCGGGGTCGGAGGCACGGGCGGCGCCGGTTCCGGCGGAGGGGCCGGTGGGGTCGGCGGTCGCGGCGGACCCGCCGGTAGCGGCGGAGGCGGGAACACAGCAGGGACCGGAGGGAAGGGCGGCGCCGGCGTTGCCGGCGGACCCGGCGGCAACGGGGGCGCCGGCGGGAATGGCGGAGCGGGCGGCGTTGGGGGGCCCGGCGGCAACGCCTACGGGGGTGGCCTTGATAGCGCCGGCTCACTCGCCCTGTCGTTCGACTCGTTCACGAGGGATTCCGCACGGGGCGGCGCGGGCGCGGCCGGTGGCCCGGGCGGCGTCGGAGGGAACGCGGGCGCGGGCGGCGCCGGTGGAGCGGGAGGCAACGGCGGCCAGGGCGCCAGCGGAGGAACCGTGGGCGCCGGCGGAGTCGGCGGCCCCGGTGGGAGCGGCGGGAACGGCTCCACCGGCGGGATCGGAGGCGTCTCCGGAAACGCCAGCAACGGCGGGTCGGCCTACGGGGGTGCGATCTACAACTCGACGACTCCCACCTTGGAACAATCGATCACGTTCGGCGCGAACAGCGTCGTGGCCGGGAATGGCGGTGTGGACGACTGCCTCGCCGGGACGGCCTGTCCGGGCGCGGGCGGTGCGGGGGGCGCGGCTGGCCCCGCCGGTCTCGGAGGGACGGGAGGCCTGAACGGTGCCGGGACCAGCCGAGCTGGCTCGGGTGCGTCGGGGAAGGCCGGGACCTCAGGACCCGCCGGCGGCTGGGGAGCGAACGGCAGTGGCGGAACCGCCGGGAAGGCGCTCTACCCGAACCAGAACTGACCACGAGCCGACAAACCATCGGCCACCGCGGGCCACCGGGCGCTGATGCACGAGCCTCGCTCCCGCGAATGAACGAGTCCACCCCTTCGGAGGCGACTGGTCGGGGCGGTGGATTATACCGGTTGACGAAGTCGCGACGAAGGTAAGACCGGTCGCGAGGGGAACGCGACTCCTCGAGTCGGCCGAGCCTTCCCGAGAACGTACGAAGAATCCGGTGTTTGCGGTCGCCGCCCAGGTTTCAAAAACGGCGCCCAACTTTCCCACTTTAATATCGCGAGACCGTTCCCGAATCGGCGGGAGTTTTTCGGATGAGCGGAGTTAGTCGCAAGTTGTTCCGAGCCGGGCTGGTCATGGCCATCGTGATGGCGGTTGTGCTGGGGTTCTCTCCCGCGCTCGCTCAAGCTGCTCCGCCGGCGGGCGGGGCGCACGCTCCGATCTCCGCTCCGCACCGATTCTTGAGGGAGACCGTGGTCACCGACTGCTCCGAGACCGCCCTGTCCGCGGCGGTCCATGGCGGCGGAACCGTCGTCTTCGGCAACAACTGCCACGTGCTCATGACCACGGCCATCACGATTCCTTACACCCTCTCGGTCTCGATCGATAGCGGCGGCTACCAGGTCTCGCTCGACGGGAGCCACATCACCCGACTCTTCGTCGTCAACGGAGGGACCCTCAACATCACCGGTATTACACTGGAGAACGGGTCCGCGCTCGGGACCACCGGGACGGCGGGGTCCGTGGGTTCGACCGGAGGTTCCGGCACGAACGGCTCCGCGGGCTCGAGCGGGGGAAGCGGGACCGGGGGCAACGGGGGAAACGGCGGCGCCGGAACTCGGGGAGGAGCTGGCGGCGCGGGACAGACCGGCGCGCCCGGCGGTTTCGGGGAGGGAGGAGCGATCCAGAACACGAACGGTACCGTCCTCGTCCTGTCGGACATCTTCTCCAACGACACCGCGGTTGGCGGCGCGGGCGGTGCCGGCGGTCGGGGGGGCTCGGGCGGAGCGGGCGGTAACGGCGGAAACGGTGGGAACGGCGGAAGCGCCGTCGCGTCGAGCTCCGGAGCCGGGGGTGCCGGCGGGTCGTCCGGCTCCGGCGCCGTTGGCGGCAACGGTAGCTCCGCGGGTTCTGGCGGCTCCGGGGGCGCGGCCGAGGGGGGAGCGATCTTCAACGGTGACGATGCGAGCTTGAACGTCACGAACGATACTTTTCTGAACGACACGGCGGTCGGCGGAGCGGGCGGCCCAGGGGGCAACGGCGGCGCCGGAGGAACCGGGGGAAGCCCCGGCATCGCGGGCGCTGGAGGCACCGGGGGAACACCCACGAGCGGGTCCGGGGGGAGTGGCGGCGCGGCCGGGGCGAACGGCGCGAGCGGGCCGGCCGGCAATGCCGGCCCCGGCGGTGCGGGGTCCTCCGGGGGGGTCGGCCGGGGCGGAGCGATTTACAGTTCCGGTTACTTCGTGAGTTACAATTCGACGTTCGAGGAGTGCGGCGCTACTGGCGGGGACGGCGGAAACGGGGGTGCGGGAGGTGCGGGTGGACAAGGCGGCACCGGCGGAAGCTCCTACACTGGTGGAGCCGGGGGAACAGGTGGAACCCCGTCCTCGGCGGGCGGAAACGGCGGAAAGGGCGGTTCGGGCGGTCGCGCCTTCGCGGAGACTGCCGGTAGCAACGGCGGGTCCGGAGCGACGGGCGGCAAAGCCGGGGGCGGAGGTGCCGGTCAAGGAGGCACGTTCTACCTCACGGGCTCGGCGACCGTCGGAGGCGACAACATCACCGACTCCCGAGCCTCGGGAGGGCCGGGCGGAATCGGCGGAGCCGGAGGCAGTGGGGGTTCGGGCGGAGCCGGAGGTTCTGGCGACTTCGGAGCCGCGGGCGGGAGCGGAGGAGCGGGTGCGATCAAGCCCGGAAGCAAATCCTCCGGCGGCGCGGGCGGCGCCGGGTCGGTCGGCTCCGGCGCCGGCCTTTCGGCCGCGGGAGGCCACGGGGGAATCCCCGCCTCGGGAGGCCGTGGTGGGCCCGGGGGCGCGGCTCAAGGCGGGGGCATTTTCGCAGCGATCGGAGTGCCGCCCGGACCCGATTGGCCGCTTGAGTACTCCAACGTCTCATTCACAGCGGCGACCGGCGGACCGGGGGGCGCCGGCGGAGCGGGTGGGTCGGCGCGCGCAGGAGGCGATGGTGGCAGCGGAGGAACCGGTGGTACGGGTGGGCCCGGAGGCGCTGCCGCGTCAAACGGCCCTTCCGAAGCCGGAGGGTCCGCGGGTGCAGGCGGGCCCGGCTCGACGGGGACGTCGGGCTCGACCGGGAGCGCGGGGGCCTCGGGTGGGGCCGGAGGCGCCGGCGGGAATGCTTCCGGCGGCGGAGTCGATTCGACGCTGACGTCGACGTTCATCAATGACACTTTCACATTCGACCTCGCGAGCGGCGGTCTCGGTGCCCCCGGCGGCAGCGGGGGTAGCGGTTCGGCCGGAGGGAACGGCGGTGGCGGCGGTCTGGGCGGCTCCGGGGCGAACGGGGGCGCCGGGGCAGCGAGCGGGGCCGGAGGTGCCGCGGGCAAGGGAGCCTCGGGCAACGCGAGCCGGTCCGGAGCAAGCGGCTCCAACGGGGGTTCGGGAGGCCGGGGCGGGCAGGGCGGTTACGCGAAGGGCGGCGCCCTCTACTTCGGGAGTGGCTACACTCTCACGAACGCAACGATCACGTACAGCTCGGCCGTCGCGGGAGCCGGCGGTTCGGGCGGCGCCGGCGGCGCGGGTGGCCGGGGCGGCGCGGGAGGCCCCGGGGCGGCCGGCGGAAACGGGGGTACCGGAGGTGCCGGCGCTTCTCCAGGTGCTGGCGGTCCGGGAGGGAACGGCGGTAACGGCGGGAATGGTGGAAAAGGTGGCACGGGCGGCACGTCCGGCGCCGGAGGCAATGGCGGGAACGCCACCGGGGGCGCCATCTATCAGGCGGCGAGTCCGTTTTCGGAAAGCGGCGTGATCTTCGGAGCGAACAGCGTCGTCGCCGGAGCCGGTGGGGTAAACAATTGCGCCGCCGGTCTTGCTTGTCCCGGAGTCGGGGGCGCCGGTGGGAACGCCGGAATCCGAGGATTGGGGGGCACCGGCGGCCTTGATGGGGCCGGGGCGAACCCCGCTCCCAACGGGACCTCGGGGGTCAAGGGCACCGCGGGAACGCGCGGGGCGATCGGGTCGAACTCACTCGGAGGGACTGCGGGCACCGCGAGCGGGTTGAACCAGAACTAGTGCCGGTCGGTGTCCGGCACGGGGCGCGGTCCGCCGACTCGACACCCGAGCCCGCGGGAGCCGACGCGAGCTTCCCGCCAAATGGCTGCACGGGTCGTTCTGCCTCTTCCCGAGCCCTTTCGTGGTCGGGGCGGAGAGTCCAAGAGGGCGGCAGCGTTGACCGAGCCTGATCCCTCGTTCCGGGGATGCGCAATGCTATGCCGAGCAAACGGGCGAAGGGCGCGGCGGACGTTGCGTCGGTTCGCTCGCCCCGTTCGGGCGGCCGTCTTGTCCTGGGGATCGACCTGGGCGCTACGAAGGTTGTGAGCGGCCTCGTCGCCCCCGACGGGACGATCGTCCGTCACAGTGGGCGGCATCTTCACGCGAACGACGGCCCGGGCGGCGTCATCCGCACCGTCGCCCGCAGCGCGCGCGCCTGCCTTTCGGACACGACGGACCGGCCGATCGCCATCGGGGTCGCGGTCGCGGCGCAGGTGGACCCTCGGACGGGAACGGTGGTCCACGCGCCGAATTTGGGATGGAGGGACGTTCCGCTCGCACGACGGGTCTCGGAAGAGCTCGGGGCGGAGGTGGTCGTCGTGAACGATGCGCGGGCCGCGACGGTCGCGGAATGGAAGCACGGGGCGGGAGTCGGCGCCCTCGACATGTTCTTCTTGACGCTCGGGACCGGTGTCGGCGGGTCCGCCGTGGTCGGGGGGCGTCTCGTCGAGGGTGGGAGCCATGCCCTCGGAGAGGTCGGGCACACCACGGTGGTCGTGGGAGGCCGAAAGTGTCACTGCCCGAACTGGGGATGTCTCGAGGCCTACGTGGGCGGGTGGGCGATCGCCGAACGCGCCCAGGAGGCCGTGCGCAGCGACCCTTCCCTCGGAGCCGCTCTGCTCGCGCGCGGAGGCGGAACGCTCGCGGGAATCACGGCTCAGACGGTCTTTCAAGCCCACCGGGCGGGCGACGCCCTCGCGGGGCGTCTCGTTCGAGAAACGGAGCGCTTTCTCGCGGACGGAGCCGTGGGGATCGTGAATGCCTTCAACCCCTCTCTTCTGGTGATCGGGGGCGGGTTGGTCGCGGGGATGCCGGAATTCCTCGCGGTCGTGGAATCCGCCGTCCGCGCGCGATGTCAACCTCCGGCGGCCGGCGTGCGCGTCGTACCCGCGCGGCTCATCGAAGATGCGGCGCTGGTCGGCGCGGCGGACGTCGCCCGGGCGAGCGTGGGCCGGCGGGCGCACCCTGTTTCGCTCGAACGACGGAATTGACATAGAGGATTCCATGGCCAATCCAAGGACCGGTCGCGCATCGCGGCGGAGCGGCCATCGGCCAGCCGGGGTTCGGGACTCCGTGCTGGGTATTCACATCGGCGTCACCAAGGTGTTCAGTGCCGTCGTGGCGGCGGACGGGTCGATTCTCCGCCGAAGCGGACGCTTTCTTTACCCCGATGTCGGCCCGGGGAACGTGATCCGAACCGCGGTGCGCAGCGCACGTGCCTGCCTCGTTGCCGGCGAAGACCGTCCATCTCGCGTCGGCATCGCCGTCGCGGGCCAGGTCGATCCGAGGACCGGCACCGTCGTGCATGCCCCGAACCTGGGCTGGAGGGACGTCCCGCTCGCGCGCCGGGTCGAGGAGGAGCTCGGTCTCCCCGTGTCCGTCGTGAACGACGCCCACGCGGGGGCTCTTGCCGAATGGCGGCACGGGGCTGCCGTGGGCGAGAAGAATCTCTTCTTCCTAACCTTAGGGACGGGCGTGGGGGGAGCGGCGATCGTCGATGGACGTCTCCTGGAAGGAGGAAGTCACGCTCTGGGTGAGGTCGGGCACATGCCCATCGTGGTCGGGGGTCGACGTTGTCGTTGCCCCAACTGGGGGTGTTTTGAGGCCTACGTCGGGGGCTGGGCGATCGGCGAACGGGCGCGCGAGGCGGTCCGCGCCGATCCCACCGCCGGTGCTCCGTTGCTAGAGCGGGCGGAACGGCCGGACGCGATCACGGCCCAGCTCGTCTTCCAGGCGTATCGGTCGGGCGATCCGCTCTCCGGCCGTCTGGTCCGGGAGACGGAACGGTTCCTCGCCGATGGTGCGGTGAGCGTGGTGAACGCATTCAATCCGTCGCTCCTGATCCTCGGGGGGTGGCTCGTTCCCGAGATGCCCGATTTCTTGCCGGTCGTGGAATCGGCCGTACGAGCTCGCTGCCAACCCCCCGCCGCCGGAGCCCGCGTGGTCCTTGCAACGCTGCGAGGCGACGCGGCACTAGTAGGGGCGACCTTAGACGTCCGTTTGAGCTAGGACGCGGAACGAATGCTTCGGGATCTCCGGAGAGATTTCCGCGGCCGGTACCCACTCCATCGCGGCGGAGGCTCCCGTGGCACCGGCGGAGCGCTGCGGCCCCAGGAGCTCCTTCCAGCGACCGGGCCAATCGAGGATCGGAAAGGACCTCCGCCGGTCCCCCACGTTCGCGAGAAGCATCGCTGCCCCCTGCGGGGTCCATCTTCGAACGGCGAGGAGCCGTTCCTTCTCCCAAGCCCGAGCCTCGACCTGACCTCCCCGGCGAAGGGCCGGTAACTCGCGACGCAGCAACAAGAGACTGCGGACGAGCCGGCGGTAGGAACGGCCCCGCGGGGTGTCCGTCAACGACCAGTCGAGGTGGGCTCGCTCGAACGTCGAGCGAAGGCGAGGGTTGGGCGGGGGGTGTCGGAACCCCAGCGCCCGAAGCTCCCGGACTCGTCCGCGCCGGGTAGCGGATCCGGCGACCGGGGGCGCGTCCGTAAAGAAATAGAACGGTCGCGTCTCCCCGTATTCCTCGCCCATGAAGAGCATGGGGATCGCGGGCGACCAGAGGAGGAGTGCCAGGGCGACCTTCGGGAGGTCACCGGGAAGCAACGTTGTGAGACGAGCCCCGTCGCCCCGGTTACCGACCTGGTCGTGGTTCTGGTCGAAGACGACGAATCGATCCGGGCCAATCCCGATCGAGGGGGCCCCCTGGCGTCGGTCGCGGTATACGGAATACTGGCCCTGGAACAGCAACGGGGACTCGAACGCACGGGCCAACATGGCGAGCGGCCCGAAGTCGACATAGTAGCCTTCTCGCTCGCCCGTCAGGGCCGCGTGGAGGGCGTTATGGAAGTCGTCAGCCCACTGCGCGTCCAGCCCCCAGCCGCCCTCCGTCACGGGGCGAAGAATCCGAACATCGTTGAGTTCGCTCTCGGCGATCAGGTAGACGGGCCGACCCGCGCGCGCTTCCTCGGCTCTCACCACCCGGGAAAAATCCGCCCAGAACGGGGGGCCAGAACGATCCCTCGCTTCGTGGGAGGCATCGAGACGAAATCCGTCGATGTGAAAGTCTCGAACCCACATCCGGGCGCTCTCGAAGAAGTGGCGTCGCACTTCATCGCTTCCGGGACCTTCGAAATTCGGTGTGGGGCCCCAGGGCGTGGTCGCCCGAGGGTGGAAATAGGGCCCGAACTGCTCGAGGAACGCGGCCTCGCGGGCCCAATGCGTGTAGACGACGTCGAGGACGACCGCAAGCCCGGCCCCGTGCGCGGCGTCGACGAACTGCTGGAACGCGGCGGCCCCGCCGTAGGAGCGTCGGACAGCGAAGGAAAAGACGGTCCCGTAACCCCAACCGGTCGCGCCCCGCTCCTCCTGGACCGGCAGCAGTTCGACCGCCGTGACGCCCGTCTCCGCGAGCGAGGCGAGGTGGGGTATGGCGCCCCGCAAGTCTCCGTCCGGACTGAACGTCCCGACGTGGAGCTCGTACAGAACCGAATCGGTGAGCGGTTTTGCGCGCCACGACCGATCCTGCCACGCGTGATGTCCGAGGTCGATCACCTCGGAAGCTCCGAGCAGACCCTCCGGCTGAGAGCGGGACGCCGGGTCCGGGTGGCGTCGACCGTCGAGGCGGAACCAGTAGCGGTCTCCGGCCGCCACCCCGGGAACTACGCGCGAGAAGTAGCCCCGCATCTCGGGAAGTAGGCGGGCGGAGGAGCGGGGGCTCTTCTCGAGCAGCACCTCCACCTTCCGCGCTCGGGGGGCCCACACTCGAAACCGAACCCCTCCCGCGGCATCTGGGATGGCCCCGATTTCGAGCGGCAAGCGCGGATCTTTCGGAAACGCGGCCGTGCGGCCTGCACTGCCCGGATCATCCGGAACCAAATCGCTCCAACCTCCATCGGAACGGCCCCTTCTTCCCTCGAGCCCGGAGCGACGACCCCAGGGAGAATCGGCCGTACTCACCGAAGTCTACGATCGTCGACTTGGGTCTGCCGTAGACCCGAATGCGAAGGTCCCGGAGCATGGCCGGCTCGGTGTGGTCCCAGTCCGTGCGGGTCATCGGGACGACGCTCCCGTCGCGCACGAAGACCGGCATCTCTTCCCACGGAACCTCTCGCGAGAGCCTCTTCGGGCCCTCGATGCGCTGGTGACTGAAAAAGTTGTACCATACTCCGGCTGGAAGGTACGTGGGCGTAGGGCTGCCCGGAATCACCGGGGCGACCAGCAGCGCTCGGCCGAGGAGGAATTCATCCTCCACCGCCGCCGACCCTTCGTCGGACGGGAAGTCGAAGACCAGCGGGCGGGATAATGGGCGACCCTCGCGCAACCCCACCACGGACTCGGAGTAGAGGTAGGGAAGAAGGCGGTAGCGCCAGGTCGCGAACTTCCGGAATATCCGGAGCGCTGTATCGCCGAACGCCCACGGCTCGCGGGGGGTCGTGCCGTGGAGCCGAGTGTGGGAGAAGAACATCCCCATTTGCATCCAGCGCACGTACAGTTCGGGAGTCGGTCGCCCGCCGAAACCTCCGCTGTCGAAGCTCGCGAACGCACCTCCGGAGGCGGCGTAGCTGAGGGCGCCTCGGAGCGCCGCGCTCATGTCGCGGGGATGGGTCCGCGGGTCCCCGCCCCACTGGACCGGATACCGATGGATGTCGAGGCCTCCCGAGCGGCCCCATACCATCGGGTCGCCGCCGGCGTCGCGCACGGCCCGGAACACCGTTTCGGGATAGAGCGTGGCGTACCGGTTGTGGAGCTCGGGGGGACCCATGCGTCGACCGTAGCCGTCTTCGGGAATCGCCTCGCCAAAGTCCGTCTTGATCACGTCAACGCCGAGTCGGACGAGCTCCGCGATCCGATCGGCGAACCACTTCCTCCCCTCCGGGTGGGAGAAGTCGACTCCTCCCAGATCGACACTCGGAAGATCGAACTGAAGGCCGACCTTGCCGTCCCCGCGGCGGACCAAGAGGTCTCGCGAGCGTAAGTGGCGGTATTCGGGGGTGTGATTTGGAACGTACGGGTTGATCCAGAGCGAAATGCGGAGGCGCTCGCGATGGAGCTCCTCGATCATGCGGGGAGGATCCGGAAACCGGGTCCGATTCCAGCGAAACGTGCAGCCTACGCCGAAAAACGGAAGCGACCAACCCCGCAGGGCCGCTGCCGCAGCGAGGCCGGCCAATACGTCCCCCGGGTCCCGGTCGGCCGACCCATCGACCTCGGCACGGGAGAGACCGAGCCTCCGGCCGACCGCGTACAGCGCATCTGGGAGCGGTTGGTCGAGCCACGGAGGGTCGAGGTGGATCACATCGGCGGGCAGATGCAGGGCCCGAATCTTTCGGGCCACGCGCAGGAGCTCTCTCTGGTCGCGGTACGCACATCGACTGTACCATATCCCGTAGGACCAAAGGGGGGGAATCACCGGGGACCCCCGACGGTCCCAAAACCAGCGGATGATCTCCCGAGGAGACTCGGAGAAGAAGAGCCGGATCGTGACCGGCGTCTTCGGGATCTCCACCCCGCCCAGACCGAGGTACCGCCGTCCAAAATCGAGCACCACCGGCGCCCAAGATTCCACGAGGAATGCGTAGCCGCGCGTCGACCAGAAGAAGGGGTAAGTGACGTAGGTGCCGTCGTTGGGCAGACCGAAGACGTCCCGGACGCTCGTACGGAGCTCCTGGCCGATTCGGTCGAGGGGGCCGAAGAACTCGCCCGCTCCGTACACCCGTTCTCCGGGCCCAAATCGTAGGGGAAGGGCGAGGCCGTCGCCTTGGCTCCCCCACGGGGCGGGGCCCGGGAGCTTGCCCGGAGGGAGTTCGGTCGCCGTTTCGAATACCACTTCCCCGCGTCGCTGGACCACGAACGAGAGCGGGGAAGACTCGAGATGAACCTCGAGGTCGCCGAACCGATCGGATCGTCGAGTGACCCCCGATAGAGGGAGTCCCTTCCGAGGGCGGACCGGCCCGAACCGAAGCGCGATCTCGTGCGGCCGTTCCGATCCGACCGTAAGCGCTACGGAGGAGGTGGGCGAGGCCAGCCGAAGCGAAGCAAGGCCGGTCCCTCGGGCCGAAACGGATTGGAACCGCGCGGGCGCAGGAACCGTGGTCGGTCGACGGCGTGCCGTTCGACGAGGCATCGAGGAAATCCCCGGTCAGCCGAGCCGCGTCGCGAGGCTCATGGATTCGAGTCGGGCGCCTTGGTCGTCGAAGAAGAGCGCTCGGTCGGGGTCGAAGCCCACCCAAACCGGGTCTCCGATGTTGAAGTCATACGCGCGGACCAGCGCCCGAACGGCGACCGGGGAAGTGGAGGAGGAGGCCGGCGCTCCCGGCGACGCGGAGAGCTCGATGAACAACTGGTCGGAAGACCCCAGTCGTTCTACCCCCGACACCACGCCGGCCACGCTTTGATCGTGGGCGGCTCGAGCGACCGAGACATCCCAGGGCCGCAAGCCGATCTTGACCGGGCCCGGCTGGCCCACACCGCGGACGGGAATCCGTACGGGGCCAAGACCGAAGATGTACCCGCCGCTCGTGGACTCGACATTGCCTTCGAGGAAGATCATCTCCGGGGACCCGACGAAGGAGGCCACATACTGATTCATCGGGTGGCTGAGGACACGTTCGGGGGTATCGATCTGCAGCAAGCGGCCGTGATCGACGATCGCGAGCCGGTCCCCGAGCGTCATCGCTTCGGACTGGTCGTGCGTTACGAAGATGAACGTCTGTTTGAGCTGGCTGTGGAGACGTTTCAACTCGATCCGCGCGCTCGAGCGGATCTTCGCATCGAGGTTCGAGAGCGGTTCGTCGAGCAAGAACGCTTCGGGCTCACGGACGATCGCGCGTGCGAGCGCGACCCGCTGTCGCTGGCCCCCCGAGAGTTGGGACGGACGGCGGGTCAGCGTATCATCGATCCCGAGCAACCGGGCGGTTTCCGTGACACGACGTTCGATTTCGGTCTTCTCGACATGTCGGACCTTCAGGCCGAAGGCAATGTTCTGGAAGACGGAAAGGTGGGGGTAGAGCGCGTAGCTCTGGAAGACCATCGCGATGTTGCGGTCGCGCGGCTCGTAATCGTCGACCATCATGTCGCCGATGAAGACGTGGCCGGCCGTTTGCACCTCGAGTCCGGCGATGATCCGAAGGATGGTGCTCTTTCCGGATCCGGAGGCCCCCAATATCACGAGGAATTCCCCGTCGTTGACCGAGAACGAAACATCGTCGACCGCGAGCTGGGTCTTGAATCGCTTCGTGACGTGGTCGAGCCGGATCCCGGTCATGCGTCGACGCCTCCGTGCCCGATCATCCGCGGACCGCCCCGAGGGTCAGCCCCCCGATAATGTACCGCTGGAACGCGATGTAGAACGCCACGATCGGTAGGCTCATCACGATCGCGAAGGCCGTGACGAGCCCGTAGTTCGATTGGCCCGAGTCGGTGTTCGCGATGTTGTAAAGTCCCAGCGCGAGCGTCCACTTCGTCGTGTCGGCCGTCAGGAAGACATGGGCGAACACATAGTCGGTGTACGGCCCGACGAACGCGAGGAACGCGGCGAGGCCTAGCACCGGGTAGCAGAGCGGGATGAGGACCCGGAAGAACGCTTGGGTCCGGCTCAACCCGTCGACGAGCGCGGCCTCCTCGATGTCGTCGGGGATCGAATCCATGTAATTCTTGACGAGAATTCCGCTGAACACGATGGCGCCCGAGGAATAGACGATGATGAGACCGAGGTAGGAATCGATCAGACCGAGTTGAGCGAACATGAGGTAGAACGGCAGGATCATGACGAACGACGGGAAGAGCGATATCAGCAGGATGAAGTAGACGAACGTCCGGCGCCCCGGGAAATTGAACTTCGAGAGGGCGAATCCGGTGAACGCGGCCAGGAGCATACCGATCGCCGCAGCGCTGCCGGCGAAGATGAGGGAGTTCATGATGAGAGTGGCAAAGTTCGGCGAGTTCTGCTGAAAGAGGATCGCGTTGTAGCTCGCGAGCGAGAGCTGGCTCTCTTTCGGAATGAGGACCTGGGCGGTGATCGATGCGATCGGCAGGGTCGAGAACGACGTCACGGCAATGAAGTAGATCGGAAACACCGCGAACGCGCAGGCAAGGATCAGGATCGCGTGGGTCGCGATCCTCCGCCCGAGGCGGATCCACTTGCGGCCGCGTCGTTTCCTCATTTGAGCCAGTTCCGGGTAAGGTCGGTACGCCAGATCACGAGGACCGTGATGGTGACAATGATCAGAAAGTCAAGGACCGAGTACAGCGCGGCGAACGAGAAAGCGGGAGAGGCCCCCACCGCGCCGAACGCCTGGTTGTAGGACTGGGTGATGAAGATCTGCGTCGAGATGCCGGGGCCGCCGGTCGTGATAAGGAAGATCGGATAGAAATTATTGAACGTGAAGAGGAACCCCATCAGCCCGACGAAGATGATCGTCGGGCGAAGGAACGGAAGGGTGATCCGGAAGAATTGGGAGAAGCTTCCGGCCCCGTCGATCGAGGCCGCCTCGTAGAGGTCCTTCGGAATCGCCTGCATCGTCGCGAGGAAGACCACAGTGTAGAACGGAAACGAGAGCCAAACATTCGTGATGAAGAGGGCCGCCCACGCGGTATCCGGATGCTGAAGCCAGTCGACGGGCGAGATCCCGATCGAGGAGAGAAGGCCGTTGATGATCCCGTACTGATACGACCACATGTTCGCCCAGACGAGGATCGTGATGAACGCCGGCATGGCCCACGGCAGGAGGATGACTGTGCGGTAGATGCTTTTCCCGCGAATCTCTTGGTTGAGTACCGTCGCGAGGCTCAAACCCACGAGCAGGAAAAGCGCGACCGACCCGCCGGCCCAGAAGAAGCTGTTCCCCACGAGCGTCCATGTGGTCGACGAATCGACCGTCAGCGCCGTGACGTAGTTCGAGAGACCGATGTAGTGGTAGTTGAGCAGCGAACCGCGGCCGCCGGTGCCGAAGTCCGTCATCGAGATGTAGATCGTGTAGGCGACCGGGTAGGCGTTGAGAAAGAGCAGAACGATCGTCGTCGGAAGGAGGTAGAGGTAGGCCGGCCATTCGTGCCGAAGGCGGTAGCCCGTCGTCTGGTCTCGCAAATCGGCCATCGAGAATCAAACGCGCCGCGTAAGGGCTCCTGAGTTAAGCGCGTTTCGGCAAGGTCCAGTCACGGCCGACAGGCTCGACGCGGCATGCGGTTCCGGCGGTTGACACCCGCTGTTGAGGGCCGGGGCTGCGGCCGACTCAAGTTGTAAATACGTTGGTTCCATCCCGCACCCTATGTCTTTTGCGCGACGATGGACCGTGAGTATCTCGCCGGGTCCGATTGTGCGATCTACCCTAGTGGTCGCGGTTCTCGCGATCTTGGTCCTGTCGGCGTTCGCCGGCATCTCCGCCACTGGCGCGACTTCCCGAGGCGCGACACGGTCCTCCGGCCTGATACCGGCTCAATCCGGTAACCCAGTGACCTTTACCGGCGATCCGACGACCGACTTCCCCTCCGACGCTCTCCTCTACACTAACTTGTTCACCCCATGGGGTGCCGGCAACAACTTGAGCGGGCTCTACGGTACTTGGGACTCGACGAATCTCTACCTTGGACTGTCCGGCGTCAACATCTCGGGCAACCAAGTGCTCTTCGCGATTTCGAACGGCACGGCCTGGGGAACGACCAATCTTTCGAACCTCGCCGGCGTTCCGGGTGTCAGCGGGTGGAACCGCACAATCGACTTCACCCAACCCATGGCCTTCCTCTTCATCGGAAACCAGAGCGGCGTTCTTTCCGGCTACGCGGTGACGAGCCAACCTGGGTCGGCGCAAACCAACGTCACCGCCCTCTCGGTTACCGGAGATTTCGATACGGCGGTCTCGAGCGGCGGGCTCGGCGCGATCGAGGTTGCCCTGCCATTCTCCGCGATCTTCCCTTCGGCATTCCCAGACTTTGCGAACGTGAGCCTTTATGCGAGTGTCTTCGGCGGGAGCGCCGGGTATGTGGGACCAACGATTCCGTCCGGCCAGAGCTATGACGTGAATTACAAAGGACACCTCCAACTTACCTCCCACGACCGCCCCGGTGGATACCTGCTCGAGAACACGTACTACACACTCGGCCTCGACCCGAAGGGGATGGGGGTTCCGGAGAGCGGGGTCGTCCCGAACTATGTGGAGAATGAGACCTTCCACACCGTGTCGTTCACGGGGAATCTCGGCACCGATTTCGCCCCAGGGGAACTTGCGCTGATCAACACGAACACGATGTACGGGTCGGGCAACTTGCTCAACTCCTCGTACATCACGTGGAACGAGACCACCCTCTTCCTCGGGTTCAACGCCAGTATTGGGAACAATTACCTCTACATTTTCATCGGAAATGACACGGGCTCCGGCCTCGGCACGTACGGTCTAAACTACACGAACTTCGCGGGGCTCAACCGACCCTTCAATTTCTCCCAGGCCGTTAACTTCGTCGGCGTCATCACCTACAGCTCGACCAGTACGCCCAACTCGGGATACTTCTACAATGTGTCGAGCCCGGCCTCGAGCAGCAACAGCACGGTCGTCCTGGTCAACCAGACCGGGAACCTTTCCGGTGTTATGACCACCAAGCAGTCGGTGGAGATTGCCATCCCGTTCGCGCTCCTATACGGCCGAACCGGACCGTGGCCGATCCTCGGACAGTTCGCGAACCTCAGCATGATCGCGGCGATCGTGGGCGGCGGCGGCCCCTCCACGGGTCCCACCCTGCCGGCGGGCCAAGGGTACGCCTATATCGGCTACTACAACCAGAACCACACGGCGGGCAACAACGAGCTTTTGAACACCTTCTTCACCGAGAACCTCGACCCGTACGGTGATGCCGTGCCGGCCGCTCAGATCAACCCCACCTACACCTACGGACACACCTACCACTCCGTGACCTTCACCGGAACCGTGACGAACGACTTCGTCGCTCCCGAGATCGTCGGAACGAACACTTCGACCCCGTGGGGACCGAACTGGGTCAACACCACGTATGCAACGTGGAATTACACCGACCTGTTCATCGGCACGGAGTCGTTCGTGTCGCCCGGCAATTGGATGCTGGTCGCCCTCTCGAACAATACGGGAGTGGGAGCGACCAATTTCTCCTCCACGAACGTGGCGAACCTCACCCGGAACTTCACGTTCGGGACTCCGGTCAACTTCGTGTTTGCCTATTCCGGGGGCGCCCCGAACGGCTCGCTCTACGAGGTGGACCTCGCCGGGACCTCGGCCACCCACACGCAGTTCACTTTCCTGCAGAGCATTACGGCCGGCAAGGACGGAGACGAGTTCCTGATTCCGTTTTCGACGATGTATCCTAACCAGCCGAGTGCCGCCGGCGCGGATGCCGTGGTCCCGGGAGCCAATCCCCAGATGGTCGCGTTCATCTACGGGGGCTCCGGCGCTTACATCGGACCCACAATCCCCAACGGACAGTCGTTCAGTTCCGGCACCAAGTCAGCCCCGATCGACGCCTTCGTCTCACTGCGGGTCGACCCGAACAAGAACGGATATGCGGAGCCGGGAATCGTTCCGGGCGCCCCGGCCATCGTTTATTCGGGGGCCCCGATCTCGCTCAACATCGTCTTCAACGACCACCAGCCGCTCTACGAACCGGTGGGCGGAATGCTCCAACTCCCGTGGACCGTTGTCCACCTCGAGGAGTATGCCGAGCAGGCCTTGCTCGCAGGGCTGAACCCGAACATCAACATCACCTACTCGCTGTCCGGTTCTCTGCTCTACCAGATCTGGGCGATCGCCCACGGTGACTACGACAACAGCTACCTCCAGGCGGCGATGATCCCCTCGTCCCAGTGGGGAAACACCGTCTACACTGAGGTCACGAGCGACGGGGACACCTTCCTCGGCAACTTCGTCCAACCGTACCAGTGGAACACCACCACGGTGGCCCAGATCCTCGAGTACAATCTGGCGTTCAACACTCCCCCGTGGGCCTACACCGCTGGGGTGCCGGCGAGCACCACCTACCTCAGCCTGTTCCACCTCTACCAGGCCGACACAACGCTCACTACGGCCCAACTGACGAATGCATTGGTCGAGTTCTTCCTCTGGTCGACGAGCGAACCCATCGTCACCGGCCAGCTCGGGAGCGCCTACATCAACTCCACGATGTGGAATCTCTTCAACCAGACGAGCTTCACGATCTCGAACCTCACCACGATCGAAGACTACTACCCGGTGGAAGCCCAGCTCGTGGTCTCGGCGTTCTCCCACGACCGGATGCTCAACGACGGCACCGGAGGGAACGTAGAGCTGATCACGACGCCGTTTGACCACCCGATCGTACCGCTGTTGCTCCTCAACAACTGGACGGACGAGAACGGGCAGGCGATAGTGAAGGGAGACTGGTCGAACGACACGATCGCGCAGCTCCAGATCGGTTCCGGCATCTACGAACAGCTGTTCGGTCAGGCCCCGCTCGGTCTTTGGAGCCCCGAGCAAGCCGTCTCCCCGAACATGGTGCCGTACATCCAGAACGCCGGCTATACGTGGACGTCCTCCTCCGAAGCGGCGCTCGCGGAAACCGGCATCGCCGTGCCCGGATCGGGCGCCATCACCGCCCAGGAGATGGAGAACCTGTACACGCCCTACACCGTGACCAACGGCTCCTCGTCGACGGTCATGGTCTTCCGGGACGACACCCTATCGAACGACTGGGGCTTCAATTACGGGACGGTCGCCAACACCACCGGGAATCTCGCCGCGGTCGGCGACTTCATGAGCTACTTGAAGAACATTTACGCAACGATCCCGCGCGGCGCCCACTCGTCGACGCTGGTCACGATGGCGCTCGACGGCGAGAACTGGATGTTCATGAGCCCGTTCCCTGAGGACGGGGTTCCGTTCCTCCAGGACGTCTATACCGCGCTCGAGCAGAACTCCTCGTGGGTCTCCACCACCACGGTCCAGCAGTACTTGGTCGCCCACCCGACGCTGCCTACGCTATCGAATCTCCAGGTAGGGTCTTGGAACAGCGAGCCGGCCGGAACAGGGATCAGCTCGTACCTGGGCCAGTGGGCCGGACACGGAATCCAGGACGCGCTCTGGGAGCAGACCGCTCTCGTCCGGAACATGGTCCAAGCGTACGGTACGACGAACGGGTTGACGCAGCCCGAGACCCTTTCGGCCCTTGAGGCCGCGAACAGCTTCCCGTACATCAACCAATGGAACACCTCGACCGCGCAGGACAAGTACACGCAGGCGTGGACGGCAATCTACGGTGCGGAAGGGTCCGACACCTACTTCGCCCTCGACCCGGGCGACCAGAGCCCCACCGCGCAAAACGCGATTGTGTTCGAGCAGATCATCCGCAGCGACCTCTCGCTCGCCCTGACGGTGCTCGGACTGCCTTTGACGCCGTTCCTCGAAAGCAACTACGTGGTGCCGCTGACGCCGACCACGTATGGCAGCAACCAATCGGTCACTCCGCTGCTCGACGGGTCGCTGTTCACGACGGGGTCGTTCGCGGGCGGGACCGGCTACTCGGTGAACCACAACGATGCCTGGAGCGGGGCCTATGTCGAGGCCACGGGCGACACGACGTCGGGCGCGGGCCAGATCGCCTCGACCACCTACGCCTACGACGTCAGCAACCTGTACTTCTCGGTCGCCGTTAACGGGCCGACCTCGGCGTACAAATCCACGACCTTCTACGCGGCCGCCACGGATGTCTTGAACATCTACTTCTCCCCGTACAACCCCGCTCCTGGCGACGTTCAATCGCTGAACGTTCCCAATTCGGTGTACGCGGTGGGTAGTGTTCCGTTCGGATTCGCCGCCACGACCGAGGCGACGATCGAGGGCAATAGCCTCACCCCGTCCGGTTCGGGGACACTTGGAGTCTTCACGAGTTCTCCGACCGGCGGCTGGACCTCGAGCGCGACCATTGTGGGCGACGCCTTCGTGGGTGGGCTACTTCAGGTCCAGGTTCCGATGACGAGCCTCGGAATGGTCCCCGGCGACTCGATCGAATTCTTCGTGGCCGTCGTGAACGGAACCACGGGCGTGCCGGTCAGCTGGTCCGGGCCCATGGAGGTCTCGGTACCGGGCTCGCTGGCGAAGCTCACCCTGATCTCGACCATCCACAATACCGCGCCCGACAACGGGCCCGGCAACTACGTCTACCCCACGGACCTGCAGGGGAACCCGGCGACGCCGTTTCCGCCGCAGTCGACCGACATGCAGTGGGTGAACGTGTCCATGAACCCGTACACGGTGCAGTTCAACATCACGTTCGGCAACCTGTCGAGCGCGTTCGGCGGGGAGCCCTCCCAGCCGATCGTCCAGATCTACATCCACGAGCCGGGGATCACGGGGAGCACGACCGGCATGCCCGGACCGGGCATCAACATCTCCGCGCCGTCGGCGTGGATATGGGGTATCCAGGCTTCGGGATACGCCGCGGACGACTACATCGAGAATTCGGCGACGCACATCGAGAATCCCGCCCCCGTGCTCGTTAGCACCAACCTCGGTGAAGCGCCTTCGAACTCCACGCCACTTCCGCACAAGACGCTGAGCATCGAGGTTCCGACCTCGCTGATCGGAAGCGCGATCTCGACCTACAGCTACGTCATCGTTGCGGGTTCCCAGGACGGTTACGGGACGAACGGTTGGCGGATCGTTTACCCTGTTGCCCAGCAGTACCAGGGCGGGGGAGCCATGGCGGCCGACTCTCCGAATGTCTACAGCTACATCTCGCCCGCGATGGTCGGCTCGAACCCGGCGTTGACCCAGCAGGACCTGCTCTCGAACTACAGCGCGACACAGTACGCGACCTTGGTCGGGATCCAGCTCCCGCTGCTTTCGACCAAGCCCACGACCACGGCGACCCTCGGGGCCTCTGCCATCGTTAACCTGTCCGCGGACCCGTCGGCCTACTACGCGGTCGGGTCGCAAGTCTACTCTTCGACCTCGAGCGCGGGAAGCGTCTGGACCACGCCGACGCCGCTCGTGAACCTCTCGTGGGTTCCGGTCGGCATGGCGGCCACGGGGGGAGCTTGGCCGGGCCTGCTCTTCTGGAACGGTTCCAACTATGCATTCGAGAACCTCCTGACGGACACGCTCACCAGCGGGACAGCGTCCGGGACGATCGAGTCGGGCGGAGTCTCCTACGCGGCGAGCTCCTACCTGATCGCCCTCGATGTGGGCGGGACGGTCTCCGTCGGACCTCCGGGCGCCACGGCCTGGGGCTCGGACGCGCTGAGCGCGCTCGAAGTATCGCTCTCGACCAGCACGACGGGAACGTATCTCGCCTACGCGACGGCCACCGGGGTCAACGTGATCTCGGTAGCGGTCGCGACGGGTTCGGCCACGTTCGGCACGACCACGGTCCTGAATGCGACTCTCCCAGCCAGCGCGGTTCCGGAGGGGCTCTCCCTCGCGGCGGCCCCGAACGGAGGCGTCGCGGTCGCCGTAGCGGCGAAGAACGCGAGCGGGTCGAACATCTACCTTGCGACCGGCGTGGGTACGGTGACGTGGAAGGTCATCACTACGGACGGCGCCGACAGTTCGCCCTCCGTCCTGCTAGGCAACGCGAGTGGAACCTACGAGGCGTACGTCGGATTCACGAACAGCGGAGGCAGCGGGAACGTGTTCTTCCTGCCGAGTGCTGTCGGGACCGTCTCCACGACGACCACCGTCCCGCCGCCGAGCTCCTCGAGCTCGTCGTCGAGCATCCCCTGGTGGGAGTGGGCCGTGATCGCGGTCGTGGTGATCCTCGTGATCGTCGGTCTGCTGGTCGTCCTCATGCGCCGCGGGAAGGGAGGTTCCAAGACCACGCCGGAGACTGGGTCCACCGCGCCAACTCCAGATTCCGGCAGCTCTGCATCCACTGAGTCCGGCTCGGGCACGACACCGCCCGGATCGGGCTCGGGACCCATGTAGACCGAACTCTGCGAGTCGGCCCCAAGGCGACGCGATATCTAGCTCGAGCTATCGCCCCGACGGGAACTGCTCTCCACGACCGGCCGGGGAGTTTCGGCCCCCGCAAGCAAAACCGACCGCCGGAGGCTCTCGGAAGGTGGACCCGCGAGGTCCGCCAAATAAAGGTTGAAATAGCGTCAGGCCGTTCGGAATTCGTGCCCGCTTCCGGAGATTCTACTTCCAGCGGCAGCGCCCCCTCTCCGAACACTACGGAATCTATGAAGGGCCCTCCCGCACGGGGTCCTCAACGGAGAGAACGACACCTCGGGCGCAATATCGGCATCGTGGTCGTCATCCTCGTCGTAGTCGTGGCGGGTTCGTTGGCGTACCTCTATCAAAACCACGCCCTGCCGGGCCAGAAAAAGGGGGCCGCGGGCTGCAACTCCCAGACCTCGATCTCGGTCTGGCAGGACTTCTCCGCGACCGAGTTCCCGGCGTTTGCCAAGGCGGTGGGCGAGTATGAAGCCCAGAATCCCGGCCAAGTGGTGAGCTGGGTCAACGAGACGACGCCGTCCCCGTCCAATTACGTCGCCGCCGCGCTTGCCTGCCAGGCGCCGGATATCCTCATCGGCACCAGCGATTTTGCCGGTGGCCTCTACTTTGACGGATTCCTCGCGAACCTGAGCCAGTACCTTCCGAGCACTGCCTTCTCCCCGTTCATCACGACGGCCCTCGCCGACGTGAGCCAAGCGGGTGGGGTCTACGGGTTCCCGCTCAACGTCAACGGGGTCGCGATGATCTACAACAAGCAGCTCGTCACCAGCGTCCCGAAGACCACGGATCAGATGATCTCGGAGGCGCAGAACATCACGGTGACCTCAGGTGGAAAGATCACCACCGCGGGCCTCATTTACGCGCTCGACTCCGACGGGGGTTACCGCTACCCTGCCTGGCAGGCCGGCTTTGGCGGGCAGATGTTCCAGGCGAACGGGGCCCCCGACCTCAACACGACCGCGTCGACGGACGCGTTGGAGTTCGAGAACAACTTCTCCGCGACGTACAAGGTCGAACCTCTCGGGATCACCGCGGAGTCAACCTGGGAGGGACTCTTCTCCGAGGGCAAGGTGGGGATGATCTTCGACGGCCCGTGGGACATCCAGATGTACGTCAACGCCCTGGGAGAGACGAACGTCGGCGTCGCGACGATGCCGATCGTCTCGCAAACGGGCCTCGCTCCCAAGCCGTTTTGGGGGTCGATCGGGGCGTACGTCAGTCTCCCCAACGCTTCCGGCGCGAGCCCGACCCTCTTCAACAACTCGATCAAATTCGCGCAGTTCCTCGCGAGCTCCACGGTCGAGGGAGAGCTCTTCAACTCCTCGGGCGACATCCCCTCGCTCACTTCGACGTTCGCGTACGTGAAGAGCCTCAATATTCCGTTCGAGAATGGTTTCCTCGACCAGTTCTTCAACGATTCGCAGGCATTCCCGAACACGCCCCAGATGACCTACTTCTGGGACCCGTACAACACGGAGATCTCGAGCTACCTCGCCGGATCGATCTCGGCCTCGGCCGCCCTCGGCGGTATCCAGACCTCGATGATCCAGCAGATGACGCAGAACAAGATCCCGCCGTACTGACCACTGGGCGAGCGAAGCGGTGCTCCCCCGACGACTCCGACGCTCCGGGCTGACCGGGTCAGGTTGCTGGTGGCCTACGGGGTGGGCCGGGCCAGCCCTGTGAGTCCGGCACAAGCGTCGAAAATCTGCGCCGCTCTCGTCGCGTTGCGGGACTCTTCGGAACCGGGGATCTGCTTCCGGTCGGACAGGTACTCTCCCGATACTCCGATGAGATCGGTCGCCATGGCTGCGTAAAGGACGGTATCGGCGCCCCGTGCGGCACTCCTGGCGAAGAGGAGCTGTAAGAGCTTCATCCCGATCGCCGTCCCGCCGCCGTTGTTCAACCCAAACCCGCTGCGCACGAACCCCGGGTGAACCGCGTTGACGGTGACCCCGGTTCCTCTCAAACGACGGGCGAACTCTCGGGTCAGCCAGATCAGCTCGAGCTTCGAGCCCCCGTAAACGCTGAAGCCTCGGTAGTTCCGCGATGCCTGCAGGTCCGAGAAGTCGACTTTTCCCGTGCGGTGAGCCGCCGACGCCACGTTGACGACCCGCGCCGGGGCGCTCGAAATCAGTCGAGGAGTGAGCAAGGTCGTGAGCAGGAAGGGGGAGAGAACATTGAGCGCAAGCGTTCGTTCGAGTCCCTCCGAGGTAAGCTCCCTTCGGCGGAAAAAGGCGCCGGCATTGTTTACCAGGATGTTGACCCGCGGGCAGCTTTCGACGAGCACCGCGGCGAGCTCCCGGGTGCTCGACAGGAGGGCGAGATCGTCCACGCGGAGACCCTCGACGTTCGGATTTCCGGTGACCGCCGTGATCTCGGAGGCGGTCGTCGCGGCCCGGCCTTCCCCACGGCCAATGACGATGGTGGTGGCGCGCTGACGGGCCAGTCCAAGTGCCACCTCCCGACCAATCCCCGAAGTCGCCCCGGTGACGATGGCGACTTGTCCGGAGAGATCGGGCCATTCCGAAGCGGTCATCGCAACTCACCACCGTGCAGTCCCAGCCGGGGGAAGGGCCTTTCGGAGCGACAGGAACCAATCACTACGTGAGTCGGTACTCGCGCCGGCGAGAGTCGTGGAGCGAGATGGTCTCTTGGACCAGGCCCTGCCGCCGGAGCGATTCGAGGGCGCTCTGGACCGTCCGGCGCGGCAGGCGGGACATGTGCGCGAGCTGCGTCTGGTCCAGGCCCCGGTACGTTTCCAACAGGAAATAGAGGAATTTGGCGGCGGGGGGCCCACGGATCGCGCGTGCGTGGCGGATGGTGCCGAAGGTCTCTCCTCGCAAGCCGAGGCGTTCCGAGGCGAGCGGAGCGACCGAGCCGAGAGCGACGTTTCCGAGGTTAACCTCTGCCCCCAGCTCCCGTAACAGCTGGAGCTGTTGGCTCTCCTGCGGCGCCTCGAAGATCAGTTCGTCCGCCGGGTGCTCGGACAGGATGGAGCGAACCCAATCCCACTTGATCGCTCCATCGCTGTCGTAGATCCCGACACCTCGTCCCGACTCTCGGCTCTCGATAATCACCCGACGGGGCCGGAGCGTTCGAGCATGGGCGACCTGCGCGTTGGTCTCCTTCAGGGACAACTGGTGCTGGGGATCCTTCTTCCCGACCTCGATGAAGTACTCGAGGCCTCGCTTATGAACGGACTCGGCGAGGCGCTCGATCTGGGGAAAGGAGAGCTCGATGATCCCGCTGGAGATCTCGATAAGATCGAAGCCCAGGTCGCGCGACTCGTCCATCATTTGAGGGACCCGATCGTGGGCGACGGCGTACTCGAGAAGAGTACCTCCCGTGCAAACCTCGACCCCGACTTCGTGGTAGGACTTGACCCGTTCTCGAACCTTGTCCCGGGGCAGGAGCAGGGGAAGTCCCCAACCGATCTTGGCCACGTCAAAGTAAGGGGCGAGGTACGCGAGCTCATCCTTGTGCAAGCCGCCGAGCCGGTCCAATACGTGGGTGATGCCGCTCGGCCGGGGGCGCTGAACCCGGGGCGCTTCCGCCGGGAAGAACGCATTCTTGGTCCTTACCGATGCAGGACTTGCCGCCACGACGCCACATCCACGCAGTGCGCGTCAAGTAAGTTGGTCGGAAGGGGTCTAAATAGCTACCCCTTCCGCCCGCTTCGAGAGCTCATTCGGTCAGGAGAACGTCACCCCGCGCGAGCACCTTGGCCACTTCGGGGCGAATGATCTCGCTCGGAAGAGCCTCGCCCTTGGAGAGCGCTTCGCGGATGCGGGTCTGGCTCGTATTCAGGCGGCGCTCGGGCGGATGGGCGCAGGTCCGGCCGGAGGCCATCCAGCCGCAGTCGCGGCAGAAGTAGGTCTCCGCGTACTTGAGCGGTTGGACGCCGATGGGATACTCATCGAAGATCCGCTGACAGGCGAACGGGTCGTAGTACGTCCCGACGCCGGCCTGGTCGCGACCAACGATGTAGGAGCCGCACCCGTAGTTCTTCCGGACGATGGCCAGAAACAGGGCAGCTTTCGGTCCGCCGTAGCGCATGGTGATGCTGAGAGCCGCCAAGAGGACCCGCTTTGCGGGATAGTAATTTTCCGCCAGGACCTGATAGGCCTCGAGAATGACTTCCGGCCGGTAGTCGCCCTTCTTCAGTCGACCCAGAACAGGATGGATGAACAGGCCATCGATGTCCTCCCGTTCAAGGGTGCACCGTTGTAGGTACTCATGGGCGGTGTGCGGGACATTGCGGGTCTGGTACGCAGCGATGTTCTTCCAGCCCCGTCGGGCAAACTCCGCCCGGGTCTCGGCCGGCGAGAGTTCCAGAGCCCCGGTCGGCAGGTCGAGCCGTCGAAGAAGGTCGATTCGGCCCGCGACCGCAATGTCTCCCAGCGCCAGGAGGTCCGCGACGTTGGGATGGTTGGGGTCTTTCGTGCCGTATACCGATTCCGCCACGCGAGAGCGATCCCAACGGTACTTTTCCTCGATGTGCAAGATTGCAAAGACCCGACCGCCTCCATCGAGGAGAGCGGCTTCGTCGCCCGCTTTCAATTGGGCGACGACTTGATCGTTTCTTCCGCCCGTAGGGGCGAGAAGAATCGGGACAGTCCACGGAAGGCCGTTCGGGAGCCGGTTCGTGGTGAGAATGGATTCCAGCGTGGCACTGTCCACGAACCCTTCGAGGGGGCTGTAGGCCCCGATGCCGATCTTTTCGGCGTCGTAGACCTGGTCGATGAAGGGGGTCAAAGTCGGGAGGTCGTCGATCTCGGATTCCCGTCGTGCGAGCTCGCTCGGAGGGCTCGCCCGGTTGACCAATCTTCCGCCGTGTGCTTCGGGGATCATGATAGCAACGTCGCCGAACCGCACGCCTATTAGAAGACGCTCCCTGGCCGTTCTCCGCTAACTCATTCGTTCGGCGCGCCTTCCGGACCGGCTTCCGACCACACCGGCGTCGACGTTGCGTCGGGGACGGGAGGTTCGCCCTCGAACCGGGGCGGTTTCCGACGAAGCTGGAAGAAAAGGAAGAGTGCCACCGCCACGATCAGGCCGACCGCGATTCCGATTCCTGCCCACTCCCACCACGGAACCCCCGAAACCGCCCCCGCATTCGGGGAGGAGGGCGCCCGCACCGAGAGAACGAGTGAGACCTTCTGGGTTACCCCAAAGGCGTCCGTCACGGTCGCGTTGACCGTGTAGGTGCCGGTTTCGTTCGGAACGCAGCTGAAGGACGGCATGTTCTCCGACTGGCAACCCTGAGGAAGACCCGCGACGCCGAAGGCCAAGGGCGGAGTACCACCGGTGGCGTTCAGGTAGAACTGGACCGTCGATCCAACCGTGATCTTGGTAGATGGCGTGACGGAGAACGCGAGGGAAGGATAGGCGTTGACCCGAACCGACGTATTATTGGTGAGGTCGACCCCCGCGCTGTCGGACACCACGACTCGGATCGTGTAATTCCCTTGGGTTCCGGGGGTGCAAGAAATCGTGGGATAGTCCGTGCTGCGACATGTGGAAGGTAGTGAGTAGTAGGCGTACCGGAGCGGTGGGCTTCCACCGGAGACGTTTACGGTGAGAGAGAAGGGGATACCGACCGTGACGATCGACCGGTTGGAGGTCAGGGTGGGGCTCGAAAGCGCGGGTGAGACCGTGATCGTGCGGTTTGCGGTGACCTCCTCATGGGTCGCATCGGTCACCTCCACCTCCGTCACCGCCGTTCCGAGCGATGTCGGCTCGCAGTACAGCGTGGAGCGATTTGCGCTAAGGCATCCTCCCGGCAGCGAACTGTACTGGTAGGTGAACGGCGCGGCGCCCCCGGAGATCACGGTCGTAAAGGTCGTGGACATCCCGAGGTCCAAGGTCGTGTTGCTCGCGGTGAACGATGCGATCTTGAGCGGGGGTTTTGCGTGGGGTTGAGGGCTCGACATCGGAGGTTCCGCGCCCGCGGAGGGCGGCGAGGTCCCGAGTATCGGGCCGCCGTTCCGATCAATCAACCCGCTATTGTCCGGTCCGGCGTTCGTGAGGTGCATTCGGCTCAATGTCGGAAAAAGACCGCTGCCCGTCGTCAGAGTGGTTTCCTGTCCGGGCGCCGGGACGGGCGACGCCCGGCCCGGTACCACGCCGGAGAGAAGGAGAGGAAGAATGAGGACGATCACGGTCAGGCCCGACCCGAATATCAGGGCAATCCGGGGGAATGGGCCAACGTGGCGGGGCGCCGTCATCGAAGCTCAGCCCGGACGGGAAGCACGCGAGGGGGTAGAGTCTTCGGGAGGTCCGTTCGGGTGGGTGCCGATTCCCGCGGGCAGGACCCCGGCGGAGGCGCGCCCGCTCGAAATCGACTGAGAAATGGGACAGGGAGATTCCATGAGCCCCAAGGAGGCACGAACCGGGACCGGTTCCCGGCCGGCAAACCAGTTGTCGAACGTCCTCCGAATGTCGTGGAAATCCTCGAAAGAGATGAACGGAACATTCGATCGTTGGCAGTAACTTTTGAGGCGATGTCGGGCGAACACGATATCGGCGACCTCGGCCCCATAGCGATCCGTGCTCCCGTCCCCGATGAAGACGGTGCGCTCGGCGCTCGGCACGATGGACCGCACGATCTGAGCTTTGCAAATGCCGCAGAGACGGCACGTCGCGTGGCCGTACGGGTGAAGGACTTCTACTCTTCCCCGATCCATCCTATTGAGGCGATCCGAGAGAAACGGAACCGAGAGATTCTCGCGACGGAGAACCGCCTGGATGTAGAAGTCAAGGCCCCCGGAGACCACCACTACGGGCGTTCGACGCTCCTCGAGAAAGTTGAGGAATTCCTTCGCGCCGGAGCGTAGCGGAACGTTTGCGACCGCCCAATCGCTCATCTCCTGAAGTCGGTCGCCCGGGAGGAGTGCGGCCTGTCGGTTCCAGGCCTCTCGAAGTGTGATTTCACCGGAGTGGAGCTGCCGGTCGACATCGTGCGCGAGCGTTGCTCCGCCTTCGCAGAACCTCTCCACCAGGAGAATCGCGACGTTCGGGTCGACGAGCGTGCCATCGAAATCGACGAATACACGGAAATCGGGAATCATGCGCTTAGTAGGGCGCGGCCCATCAGGGGTCTCCCTATTTAGCCGCTCGGGACGATTTGTTGCCCGGCGGTTCTCCTTTCGAATGGTGGATAAAACCATCGTCCCACCTTTTCCCACCGAAGGCGGCAATTCCGCCCCGTCTTCCCCAACGCTATCCTTTGGGTTCCCGGAACCAACGGGCTGGAATCCGCGCCCGGGGCGCCATCGCTCGGGGGTGTATCGAACGCGACGCAGGGGAAGCCCTTTTGACCCGGTTTGTGCAGTTGAACGGTGCCGCAGATCGAAGTCGGGAGGTGCACGTTGAAAACCCGGTCGAGAGGGGATTGGGCCCGACGGAGGGGAGCTTTCCCCTTCTTTGGACTCCTGACAATCTCGATTTCGCTGCTCGTTCTCGCCCCATTGCAGGGGTCGATCGGGGGCCTCCTCGAGCACCCCCAGTCGGCCGGCGGGATGCGCTCGACAGGGGCTCGCGCGGCCGGGGGTGGAGTTCCGACGTCCGCGGGTACTCTCGCCGGTCCGGATTACCCGACCCAACCCTCCGGCAACTTCTCGATCCATGTCCCCGCCCCGAGGAGCCCCACACCCCACGGGGCCGTGATCCTGAATCCGGGTTCCTCCATTTCAGTGGAGTACCACTTTTCGGTTCAGAATTATTCCTCGAAGGATCTGAACCTGGTCGTCCAGGTCCCCCAGACCGTCGCGATCTTTCCGCTCGGCAGGAATGGCTCGACCGACCTGAGAGTGTTCGACCCGTCTCGAAACATCTCGGTGACCGGCCCGGGGAATACCAGCGGTTCCCTGACCGAGTCGTCGCTCGCCATCACGACCCAGGAGACGTTCGACACGTCGGGTCAGGCGATTCTTTCCACGCAACAGGTCGCGGTCACGTCCTCCCTCCCCTGGGGCTCGGTGGTTCTCGGCTTCGCGTGGATGTTTACGTTCACCTACAACAAGACCTATTCGAACTCCAGTGCGTGGAGCGGCGGACTCTCACCGGGGGTCAATCAAACCGTCATCCCCGGTGAAACCGTGGCGCTGGTTTCGGCGGGCCCATCCACCATGACGAGCGGCAATTATTTCGTCGTGTGTTTGGGCGGCATGACCCTCGGCGGCCGAAACTTTTCCCTGGACTTGGGCACGTTGAACGGGACGATCATCGTTTACTTCACACAGGTGAACGAGTCGATCCCGGTAGCACCGCTCCCGCCGTACTGTTGGCAGGCATGGGTCCCTGCTTGGGTAGCTCCCTCGCAGATAATCCGTGCCCAGGTCTGGACCTACGAGAATCTGGGTTCGAGGAACCAAACCTCCCTGATGCTCTACCTGTTTCTAGTGAAGATTATCCCGGCATCCACTTCGGGCTCCTCGGGCTTCCTCGGCGTCTCGGACCAGACCTGGCTCGAGGTCGGACTGATTCTCTTCTTCATTCTGGTCATCGCGGTCGCTCTTCTTTGGACTTACCGTCGCACCCGACCACCTCCCACCACGGATTCGACCGTAGGGGGGGTCGCCGAACCGACCGCGGAACCCGGTCAACCCGGGCCGGTCCCCGCTTGGGATGAGACCTCGGGTGCCCCGGGTGAACGCCGCCTCCGATAGAAAACGAAAGTGCCCACGCCGACCGCCCCCACGCCTCCGATCAGGGCAACCCAGACCCACGGCGAAATTCCCGCGCCTCCCGCGGCGGACGTCACGGTGAGTAGGGAGAACTTGGACGATTGAATTCCGAGGGCGTCGGTCACGTTGACCTCGATCGGGTAGAGTCCAGTGGTGTTCGGTTGACAGGTCAATTTGGAGTGGTTCGTGGACTGGCAACCGGGAGGGAGACCGGCATAAGCGAAGGAGACCCAACCGGCACCCCCCTTCCAATTCACGGAGAAGGTGATGGAAGAGCCCACCGAAACCGACGCCGGAGCGGGGGTAAAGCTGGTGACCAACGGCGCAATCGCGACGACCAGAGTGGTCTTCGCCGATCTCAAGCTCGAGCCGCCCGCGTCGAGCACCGTTGCCGTGACCTCGTAGGTTTCGCTGGAATTCTCAGCCCCAGGCGTACACGGAATGGTATCGATGTCGAGGGACGAACATCCGGCGGGGAGCCCGTTCCAGGTGTAGGTGTACCCGGGTTGGCCCCCGACCGCATGAACGGAGAGAGAGATCGGTATCCCGACCTCGTACCACTTCCCCGACGCGACCACGTTCGTTACCCCGAGCGGAAGCGACGAACCGAATACCCACGTCTCATTCGACATCACCGAAGGGGCCACCGAACCTCCAAATAGCAGGAGCTCCGACCCCGGTGGAAGCAACCCCGTGAGCGCCACGAACGCCGCCCCCGAACGGCCCTCGAGCGTCGGGTCCTCCGCTCCCGTGGCCTGGGTCCATGTACCGCCCGTCGTGAATTGCCAGACGTCGTCCCAGCGCGCGGGAGTGTTCGTCGTTCCTCCGTAGAGAAGGATCTCCGTACCGATCGGGTCGTACACAATCTGCGCGTCGCTCCGGGGCGGCGGGGCCAGCACGAGACTTAGCTTGGCCCATCCTGAGTCGCCGAACGTCCACGTGTCACCCAGGAGCCCGGAGCTGTTGCTGAACCCGCCAAAGAGGAGAACCACTTGCGATTGGGGGTCGTACACCGCCGCGCTGGCAAACCTCGCAGAGGGCGACGTTCCCTGCACCGTGGTTTCGTTCACCCATGCCGTGCCATTGAACTCCCACGTATCGTTGAGTTCACCGCCCGGAGTTTGCCCGCCGAAGAGAACCAGACTACTGACCTTCGGATCGTAAACCAGACTCACGTATGCTCGGGCGCTCGGCCCTGCGACATTCAGATTTGTCCATTGCGTCGCACGATATTCCCACGTGTCCGCGAAAAAGTTCGAGTTGTTCCGACCTCCAAACAGTATGACATATCCGA
>Ga0335078_10000287_pt1 | contig 81884 bp, 65 predicted proteins | sample Lox_Sample_32_FD_206711 | JGI IMG/M metagenome (GOLD analysis project Ga0335078, IMG submission 206711) | Soil microbial communities from Loxahatchee National Wildlife Refuge, Florida, United States - Lox_Sample_3.2 | ecosystem: Environmental > Terrestrial > Soil > Wetlands | place: USA... | reverse complement strand
ACTTCATTGTGCTGATGCGTTTGACCCAGAACGCGCAAACAGCGCCCGACCGCGCTGGCACGTTCGTGGTGATGGGTGTGGTGGCTGTGCTTAGCTTCCATATCCTGGTCAATGTCGGCATGGTGGTTGGCTTTATGCCGGTCACTGGAATACCCCTGCCATTGATGAGTTATGGTGGGTCTTCCGTGTTATTCATGTTCCTGGCGCTGGGGATGGTAATGAATGTTCGCATGCGCCGCTTCGTGAACTAGCTGGTGAGCCAGCTGGGGCGAACAGGGTCCGGGAACGGGCAGTGTAGGAATAGGCGGATTTGACACGGGAAGACCGGGCAGGACGCAGTTCGCTGTGCCCAGGGGGCACAGCCCCAAAAATATCGATCGCCTTCGCGTAAAGAGGGCATTCATCGGCCAGTCGAGCAGTCAAAGGCCGGACAGGATTGAAGCTGAGCAGTCAGCCGGGCAGGGAAACGGCCCCCCGACCCAATTGGGTCTGAGAGTGCGGTCACAAACCCGGCAGCAGCTAAAGCGATACGTGCTAAAGATTCCCAAGCTTATGCAACGGACACGGCTCGGAGAAGAATTCTCCGGCCTGCGCCGTCCCCTATCCGGGGCATCGCCGCATTCAATCCTCCCGCACCTCTCCTGACTCCGTGCCGATGAAACCCGCCCGATTGAATCGGAGCGGGACGGAGTAAGCAATGAACAAAGAATTATTTGTCTCTTCCACCCCTCACGAAACCAAGGTGGGTCTGGTGGAAGACGACCTGCTCGCGGAAGTCTATCTTGAACGCGAGAACGAATACACCTTAGCGGGATCCATCTACAAAGGCCGCGTAACCCGCGTGCTGCCCGGCATGCAGTCGGCATTTGTCGACATCGGCTTGGAGCGCGATGCCTTCCTCTACGTCTCGGACTTCATGGAACTGGAAGAGCACGATGACGATCTGACCGATGTGGTCCCGGCCAATCGCGGTGTGCAGGATTTGCGCCCGCAACCCGCCCGCTCCGAGGAAGCCCAAGGTCCAGAGGAAACGACCGAAACCGCCGAACCCATTTTGCAAACCGACACCGACGAAGGAACCATTGAGGCAGAGACGCTGGGCGATGCTCAGCCCGTGGAATCACTCGCCCAGACCGCGGAACCAGGAAATGCTGCAGAATCCCAGAATCGCGATCGTGGCGGCTGGCGCGGACGGCGTCGTCGCCGCGGTGGCCGGCGCGATGGCCGGGATCGCGGCGAAAGCCGGGATCGTGGATCTGAACGCGGTGCCGACCGGGATCGTGGAGCAGAGCGCTCGCCGGAGCCTCGCTTTTCCTCTCGTTCCAGCGAGAGTCGCACACCCGCAGGCCCGCCTCCGGGATATCAGCCCATTCTGCTGCCGGGAGAATCGATCTCAAAATACCAGCGCTTTACGCAAGCGCCGCCGGTGCAGCAAGCCGAGCTTAGGGAAACAGTGTCTGAAGCTTCTCCCGAACAGCAAGCCGCGGCTCCGCTAGCCGCAGCCTTTCCCGAGGATGAACCGATCTTTGCCGCCGGCCAAGCTCTGTCCGAGCCGCTGCATGAGCAGCATGAGGATGCTGGCTCCGCTCCTGAGGAGAATTCTGAGGCTTCGATGTCAACCGGATGGAATCGTGAGTTTCGGCGTCCGGAAGAATCCACGTCTCAGGCTCCCGCTTGGGCGGCTGAATCTACCCCGCGCGTAAGCGAAGTCATAGAAGAGGAAGAAATCGAGGAGCAGGAGGAAGAGAGCCACGAAGCGGAGAATCGGATAACCGCCGCGCCGGAGCAAACCGATCAGCGGACGGAATCGTATCGGCAGGAGCAATCCCCCATCTTCGCCGAACCGGGCACGATGGAGGAAGAGACGATCGATGAGGAAGAAGCCGACACCATCCACTATCAATCTTCGTCCGACGACAGCTACGACGAGTTCGAAGAGGAAACCCGGGCAGCTGATGGGCATTTGAATGGCGATGCCCGCGACGCGGTCAGTGAGATTCACATGGCATCGATGGCCGAGTCTAGCGAGGCACCCGCCGGAGCTCCGACGGAACCAGAAGAAGACAGCGAGGAGCTCGAACTAGAAGAAGCACAGGCTCAAGCCGAAGCAATGCTCGATGCCGAAGCCCGCGGCAACGGTACGGTCGATGCTCGCGCCGAGGTGCGGGCGCCGGCCGCGACTGCCGGATACACGCAACGCCCACAGCGCCAGCGCTCTGGCTATGACCGCCCCGGATACGATCGGCGCGGCGATCGCGGCCGCCGCGGTGGTGGCGGAAGACGATTCCGCCGCCGCGAGTCCGCGCCGGTGCCGCTGATCAGCGACTTGCTTAAGGAAGGGCAAGAGATTCTGGTGCAGATTGCCAAGGAGCCGATTGGCAAGAAAGGCGCACGCATTACCAGCCACATCGCGCTGCCGGGTCGATTCCTGGTCTATATGCCGACGGTGAATCATACGGGCGTGTCGCGCAAGATTTCTTCCGAAGAAGAACGTCAGCGCCTGAAGCGAATCATCCTCAGCGAGCGCGAAAACGGCCATGGGGGTTTCATCGTCCGCACCGCCGCTCAGGCAGCCAGTGAAGAAGAACTCCGCGCCGACATCCGATTCTTGAAAGGTTTGTGGCAGGACATCAAGAATCGCGCTGAAAGCTCCAAGCCGCCCGCGCTGATTTACCACGACCTCAACGTAGTCGAGCGCGTGCTGCGCGATCAGGTCACCTCTGACTTCAACGTGATCTGGGTCGACACCGAACCGGAGTACGAGCGCATCCTGCGCTTCTTCAACCGATTCCAGCCGGGGATGGTCAAGCGGGTCAAGCTCTACACCAAAGAGACGCCGCTGTTCGAGCAATTCGGCCTCGCCGAAGAGATGAACAAAGCGCTCAAGTCGAAAGTCTGGCTGAAGAGCGGCGGTTACATCGTCATCAACCAGACCGAAGCGCTGGTCGCGATCGACATCAACACCGGCAAATATGTGGGCAAGACACAGCGCCTCGAAGACACGATCGTCAAGACGAACGTAGATGCGATCAAGGAGATTGTCCGCCAGGTTCGTCTGCGCGATCTGGGCGGCATCATCATCATCGACTTCATCGATATGGATGAGCGCCGCAACCGGCAGCGCGTGATGCAGGCGCTGGAGGAAGAACTGCGCAAAGACCGGGCGCCTTCCAAAACGCTCCAGTTCAACGATTTTGGCTTGGTCGCAATCACCCGTAAACGCGTCAAGCAGTCGCTCGAACGCACCATCGGCACGCCTTGCCCGTATTGCCAGGCAACGGGATATGTGAAGTCGGTGACCACCGTCTGCAACGAAATCTACGTGGAGATGCGCAAGATCGCCAAGCACCTGGAGCATGAAGACGTCATGCTGCGCGTGCATCCGGATGTGGCGAAGGAGTTGAAAGCCAACAACGCGCGCCTGCTGAACGAGATGGAAGAGCTCACCAAGCGCACCATCATCGTGAAGAGCGATCCGGCGGTGCACCAGGAGCAGTTCGATATCAACTGAGCTGTCAGCTATCAGCTCTCAGCTTGCAGCAAGAACAGAGACGGGCGAAATCGCCCGTCTTTTTTCTGTCATCCTGAACCCGGCCTCAAGCCGGGCGAGGGATCTTACGATAGGGACAGCGCAGAAACGGCCGCCCGGATGGAGCAGGTTGTCGGCACACTGGTTGACCTTGTCTACAGCATCGACGGGGTAAATGACGTACGGTCCTTCGCGCTGGCTCTGCCACCGTTCAGGATGACACTTTTTTGCAAGTAGGGCGAACACTAGCTGACGTTGGCCAGTGTCTTCACGGCCCCATCGGAGTGAATGCGAAGCTTGGCAACCGATTCGTGAATCGCCCGGGCCGCCGCGCCGGAACCCGCCTGCTCCGCCGATTTGGCAACGCTGCCCGCATCCTCGGTCGAGGTGCTGGCCATATCGAGCAGCACGACCACCGAATCGGCGTGCAGCTTCCACAGCGATGACATTTTCTGGCTGCGCTTTAATTCTTCGAGTTCAGTGCTGATGCGGGCCGAAATCGAGACCATTCGAATCAGCGTGCGGGCCACGTCGGCACGCATGCTCTTCTCTTCGAGATACGCCGCGCTGTAGGCGTCGGCCTCCGCCGCGGTCAAGGTGAGGTTGAAGAAGCGCATGGGAACAACCTGGCGATATTTCGGATCGGCGACGCGCACAAACACCCGAATCGATTCTTCCACGCGACGCAGCTTGCCTTCTTCCCCCGACAGTTGCTGCACGGTAATGGCCGGAGGCTGAAACACCGGAGCAGCGGCGGGACTTTTGGCTGCCGCCGCGGCTTTCGCTGCTTTAGCGGCTGCGCCCGCTCCGCCCACCGCTCGCGTGCTCTGCCCGGCTGGAGTCAGCAGTGCGCGCCGGATCGGCGGGCGCCGGTCCAGTTCCTTTTTCAGCTTCGAAACCCGCCGGAATTTTTCGAACGCGCTGCCGTAGTCCGCCTGCAAAAGCTGCTTCTCTTCGATTGCGGCCACGTGCTCGACCGTTACTTCCACTCCGTCAACCGTCGTGAGGATGGTTCCACCCATCTCTTCCAGCGCCTGGCCAAAAGTCTTGATCTCTCCGACCGCCTTGCCGAACAACTCGTCAAATTTTTTTCCGAATTGCGTGTTGTAAGCGGCTACGGTTGCCAACACTCCGGGATGGTAAAAAGACGCATCCAGCCAGGTCTTGAGCTCACGCACCCGCCCGATGATGCCGGAATCAATCAGCGCGTTGAAATCGCGAAAACGAGACACTTCCTGCAATAACGGATCGAAGCGGCGCAGCAACTGCACATGTTCTTCTGGCAGGGAAGGCACGTCGCTGTCCGCCAAAATTTCGATCAGAGCGATCTCGAAGGGCGACAGCGGCAGAGCGCCATCGAGTCCGTAGCCACTCTGCTGCCATTGTCCGGGCACACGCGGATGGCGGTATAAAAAAGTCGAGATAAGATCCGTTTTGTCGCGGTTGACGTCGGTGGCCTCGCGCCGCCGCACAAAATAGCGCAAGAGAGCCTCGGCCACTTCGGAGTCGGTCTCGGGAGTGAGCGCTTGGCGCAGCATGGCCGGAGTGATCGCCATATCCAGCAAATGCAGCCAGCGGTACATCTGCGACAGAGTGTGGGGCAGTTCGCGCTCGGAATGTCGCAGCGCGTCCTCATCGAGACCGCGCGGGATCGGCACCTCGCCGCCGAGAATATGCCGCAGGAGCTTCTGATAGAAGCCCTGGACAGTCGCCAAAATGGCTAATTCAAAGCCAAGATCCTCGGCCAAAAAAGTGCCCCCGAAAGCAAGATTACTGTTAAAACTTTACTCATGTTCAAGTAAAGCGGAAAGGTTACTTTCGGTGCAAGTTACCTCCGGAGCGTCCTTTCGAAGATCAAAATTGACAGTCTCCGGAAGTACATGGACTTCCGAAAATGAAATGTCATCTCAAGGAATTTTGTCATCCTGAGCGGCGGCGCAGCCGGCACGAGGGATCCTACCTAGGTTGAAAGCGTCGATGCCGCTGCCGCGAGGATTGTTTGAAAAGGATCTGCCGGAACGGCGCCGCCGACTTCATCTGCGCTGGGGACGATGGTAGGGTCCTTCACCCGGCTTGTCGCCGGGTTCAGGATGACAGATCGCGCGGGTCCTCAGAACACCACGGTCTTGTTCCCGTAGACCAGCACTCGATTTTCCACATGCGCGCGCACGGCGCGGGAGAGCACAACTTTTTCCAGGTCGCGTCCTTTGCGGATTAAGTCTTCGACCGTGTCGCGATGCGAGACGCGCACCACGTCCTGCTCGATGATGGGCCCGTCATCGAGCACCTCGGTGACGTAGTGGCTGGTGGCTCCGATCAGCTTGACCCCGCGCTCGAATGCCTGATGATACGGCCGCGCGCCCACGAACGCCGGCAGGAAGGAATGGTGAATATTGATAATGCTCTGCGGATATCGGTTGACGAAATCGTTCGACAAAATCTGCATGTAGCGCGCCAGCACCATGAAGTCGGGTCGGTGTTCCGCAATCAGGGATTGAATCTTGTCTTCGGCGGCTTGCTTGTTTTCGCGGCTGACAGGAACGATCGCATAAGGAATTTTGTAGAAATCCGCCGTCGCCTGGTTATCGGGATGGTTGGAAATGATCAACGGAATTTCGCACGCCAGCTCGCCGCTCTGCTGGCGATAAAGCAGGTCCACCAGGCAGTGGTCGTATTTTGAAACCAGAATGATCATGCGCGGCCGGTGCGACGATTGCGCCAGGCGCCATTGCATGGCAAAGGCTTCGGCAATGGGAGAGAAGTGTTTGCCGAAATCGGCGAGATCGATAATGAAATCTTTAGGATCGAACTCGACCCGCATGAGGAAAAGGCCGGATTCCTCGTCGCCATGTTCGTCGGCATGCAGAATGTTCCCGCCGCACCGATAGATGAAGTCAGCAATGGTCGCGACCTCGCCCTTACGGTCGGGACAGGAGATGAGCAGGATGGCGGTCGGTTTCATCGGAGGGATGCTTCGGGCTGCCGCCTATCTGGGGCCGGACGGCATCCCCGACTGGGAATCGAAAAAGATTTTGGATCTGCGTAACCTTTCGAGATTGTAATCGGTATCACTCGTGAGCCACCACATCACCCAGTACCTACCCGCCTGCATCAGCAATGTAGACGAGTAAACGCTTTGTACGGTTGTCGTCCCCCGCTCCCACGACGAAACGATGAGGGGCTGGTCAATTTCCAGCATCACACGGCCGCCTAGGTCAAAAGCCTTCAGACGAAGGGGTCCTCTCGAGGCCGCGGCGTTCAACTTCAAGTGTCGTGCCACCTGCTTTGCGACATCCTGCACGGCCTGGTGGTCCTTGATTGAGACCGGGAAAGGCCCTCCGGGCACGCATTTGGGGTCGATGGCCATCAGAAACACCGACGGGTCGACCCCGCTTAACTGCATCCCAGCTGGATGCCGTGTCACAAATAGGAGGTTCTTTGTGCACGAATTCGGTGCTCTATTGGCGGGTACATCGTCCTGCCATTCAACCTGGTGGCCCGCAGTCACCTCTTCTGTCTGCGTCGCGGCATCGCCTACGGACCAGCCACTGGGAAACTCGTACCGGAATCCCAGGTCCGCATTGAGGTACGTGTTCCCTAAGATTGTGCCTGCACTCAGCTGGGCGATCTGCCCGCGCGCGAACACAGTTGGCAACGCAGCACAGGCGCATACCAAGAGGGCAAGTGAGGTTCGTCTAAGCATTTGCGTCATTTCATATCACATATTCGTAATCAGACCGGTCCGTTCCACGTCACTTTCGGATTGATCGAAGGATTTCCCGCGCCGCGTTCGCGCCCGATCCTCCCGTCAGTCCCGCGCCAGGATGCGTTCCGCTGCCGCACAAATACAAATTCTCGATCGGCGTCCGGTAGCGCGCCCAATCCAGCAGCGGACGCATGGTGAAGAACTGATCGAGCGCCAGCTCGCCGTGGAAAATTTGCCCGCCGGTCAGGCCGTAGTTTTCTTCCAGATCGCGCGGCGTGATGATCTGATGCGTCAAAATCAGCTCCGGCAAATTCGGCGCATATTGCGCCAGCGTCTTGACCACGGTTTGCCCGAGCGCCTTGCGCTGATCTTCCCAGTCCCCCTTCAGCTTGTAAGGCGCATACTGCATGTAAATCGACATAACATGCTTGCCCTCAGGAGCCAGCGTCGGATCGGTGAGCGACGGAATCGTGGCCTCAAGATAGGGCTGTTGCGAGAAGTTGCCGTACTTCGACTCGTCGAAGGCCCGCTCCAGATAATCAATCTCGTTGCCGATGTGAATGCGCCCTTTGAGGGCCGTGCTATCGCCATTCAATGCGGTGAATTTCGGCAACGCCGAAAGCGCAAGGTTGACCTTGGCGACCGTGCCGTTTCCGCGGTAATGCTGCAGCTTTTGCACGAAGTCCGGCGAGAGATGAACCGGGTCGGTCAGCTTGAGCAGCGTGCGTTTCGGGTCGGCGTTGGAGATGACTGCCTTGGCCTGAATCTCTTCTCCGGTGGAAAGCAGCACGCCGGTGGCCGCGCCGTTCTGCACGCGAATCTCGATGACTTCCGCACCAGTGCGAATCTCGGCGCCTGCCGCCTTGGCGGCCGAGGCCATGGCTTGCGTGACTGCGCCCATTCCGCCCGCAGCGAAAGACGCCGAGCCTGCAGGATGCGGATCGCCCGCGGCCCGAATCAGCAGCACCAGCGCGCTGCCCGCCGACCACGGGCCGAGAAAGGTTCCGAACACCCCCCGAGCGGCGATCACTGCCCGCAGCAATTCCGTTTCAAAATATTCCGCCGCGAGATCGGCCACCGCCATCGGTCCCCAGCGCAGCAACCGAAACATATCTTTCTTGCCCAGCTTGCGGATCGCACGCCCGGTCTTCAACATGCTCCACAAATCGCTGCGGCTGGGATCGTCGATGTCGGGCGGAGTGGTCGCCAGCGCGTCGCCGATCACCTTGCTGATCTTGCCCAGCGATTGCTCAAACTCCCCATACTTCGCCGCGTCTTTCTGAGAAAAGCCGGCGATTGCCTGCGCCGACTTGCCAACGTCCTGATAGAGCGTAACTGCGCGTCCATCGGGCGAGAGCGCCGTCAGGCAAACATCCGGTGTAATCAACCGCAGCCCGTGTTTTTCCAACTGCATATCGCGGACAACGTCAGGGCGGATCGGTCCTGCGGTGTGGGCCAAGGTAGAGCAACGAAATCCGGGATGAAATTCATCAGTGACCGCCGCTCCGCCCACCTGCGCGCCGCGTTCGAGCACCAGCGGCTTGAATCCCGCCTTGGCCAGATAAAACGCGGTGACCAGCCCGTTGTGGCCGCCACCGATGATGACGACATCGCGCTGCTGATTGCCCGCCATTAGGCCGCTCCCTTGATGTCTTTCAGAATTTCCAGCGCCGCCAGGCGGCCATTCGCTCCCATGATGCCGCCGCCCGGATGCGTCGCCGATCCGCACATGTAGAGATTCTTGATGGGCGTGCGGTACTGCGCCCAGCCAGGCACCGGACGCAGAAAGAAGAGTTGCTCCAGCGACAACTCGCCTTGGAAAATGTTGCCCTCGCTCAGCCCCCACTCGCGCTCCAGATCGAGCGGCGTCACCACCTGCTTCTGAATGATGATGTCCCTCAGATTCGGCGCGTACTCGGAAATCGTGTCGACCACCGTGTTGCCGAACGCTTCTTTCTGGTCGTCCCAATTCAGCCCCGGGCGCAGCTTGTACGGCGCGTATTGCACGAAGCACGACAGCACATGCTTGCCTGGCGGCGCGACCGAGGGATCGGTCAGCGACGGAATGACCATGTCAATGTACGGGCGTTTCGAGAAATTGCCATACTTCGCATCGTCGTAGGCGCGCTCCATGTACTCGACCGTTGGCGAAATCGAAATTGCGCCGCGCAGGTGAGCGCCCGGGCCAGGCATGCACTTGAAGTTCGGCAGCGCATCCAGCGCCATGTTAACTTTCCCCGAGGATCCCCGAAATTTATAACGATTGATTTCCTCCAGGAAGTCGCCGGGAAGATGCTCAGGCCCCATGAACTTGGTGAAGGTCAGCCGTGGATCGACGCTGGATGAAATGACGTCGGCATAGATTTCGTCGCCGTTCGAGAGAACCACGCCCTTGGCCTTGCCATTCTTGACGATGATCTGCGAAATCGCGGCCTTGGTTCGGATTTCAACGTCCGCTTCACGAGCCGCGTCGGCAATGGCATTCGAGATTGCCCCCGTTCCGCCGCGGGCAAATCCCCAGGCACGGAATGCGCCGTCGATCTCTCCCATGTAGTGATGCAGCAGCACGTAGGCAGTCCCGGGCGAGCGCACGCCCAGAAATGTCCCGATAATTCCCGAAGCCGACATGGTCGCCTTGAGCACATCGGTCTCGAACCACTGATCCAGAAAATCGATGGCGCTCATGGTCATGAGCTGCACCTGGTTGTACTTGTCGTAGCTCGACATGCCCTGAAAGCGCCTTCCGATGAAGAACAGCTTCATCAGTTCGCGCGGATTCAGCGTGGTCGGGTCGGGCGGGACCATGCTGAGAATCGGCTTTACGAAGCGGCACATGGCCTGCATCGCTTTGCCGAATTCGTCATAAGCCTCGGCATCTACGCGCGAATGGCGAGCGATCTCGCGATGCGTCTTGCCATGATCATTCACACGCCACAGGTAATCGCCGTTGGGCATCGGCGTGAAGGTGCCGTCCAGAGGAAGAATCTCCAGGCCGTGGCGGGGAAGATCTAGATCACGAATAATCTCCGGCCGCAACAGCGAGACCACGTACGAGCACACCGAGAACTTGAATCCCGGCACAATCTCTTCGGTGCACGCCGCCCCGCCCAGCACATAGCGCCGCTCCAGTACCAGCACCTTCTTGCCCGCGCGCGCGAGATAGGCCGCGTTCACCAGTCCATTGTGCCCGCCGCCGATCACGATCACATCGTATGAATTGGAACCAGCCATTTGCTCTTAGCTCCTAGCTTTTCGCTTGAACCTTCGGGTGTCAGGAAACGCAATAATACTCGCGCAGGGAAGCGGGCGATAGCGGGATCAGAGCCCGCTGGGAAGGACCGTCCAGCTGCGAAGGAGGTTGCACGAGAATGGCAGGATGACCCGCATGGTGACTCGCAGTCGAATCGCCATTCTACCGGGAAGAGCAGGTTTTGTCTGCAGATTTGCGCGGCGCCGTCGGCGTGACTGAGCGACTCGTACGGTTGCCGCGCATGTGCAACCGCACCTATAATTCACCATTCAACGATTTTCCCTTTGTGTTCCTTCGTGTCCTCTGTGGTTGACGAATTTTCTGGACCGCGACGAGAGCCAAGGGAACCCGAGGAATCATCTTGCCCATCGGAACCGCATTTCACGAGCGCACCTTCCCACTTTGCCACAGCCTGAGCTACCGCGAATGGTCGGGCTTCTACACGGTCAGCGTCTACGAAGTGCATCACGAGCACGAGTACAATGCCATCCGCAATGCCTGCGCGCTGATCGACATCTCGCCGCTGTACAAGTACCTCATCACCGGCAAAGATGCGACTCGCCTGGTGAACCGCGTCATCACCCGCGACATCAACAAGGTAAAAGTCGGGCAGGTGATTTACTGCTGCTGGTGCGACGAAGAGGGCAAAGTCATCGACGACGGCACCATCTCGCGCCTCGAGGAAAATGTTTATCGCTGGACCGCCGCCGACCCGAGCCTGCGCTGGTTCCGGCAGAACGGCCTCAATATGGATGTCCAGATCGAAGACATCTCCGAGGAGGTCGCCGCCCTCGCCCTGCAAGGGCCGACTTCGGCGAAGCTGCTGAAATCCGTGGCGGAAGCCGATATCGCCGATCTGAAATATTTCCGTGTCACGCACGGCAAAATCGCCGGCATTCCGGTAGATATTTCCCGCACCGGCTACACCGGCGATCTGGGATACGAAATCTGGATTCCAACAAAGGAAGCCGGAGATGCGGTGAAGGTTTGGGATGCGCTGGCCGAAAAAGGCAAGCAGTTCGATCTACACGCTGCCGGCATGCTGGCTCTCGACGTGGCGCGTGTCGAGGCTGGATTGCTGCTCATCGAAGTCGACTACACAAGTTCGAAGAAGGCGCTGATTCCATCGCAGAAGTTCTCGCCCTATGAGCTGGGCTTCGCCAAGATGGTTCATCTCGAGAAGGAAAATTTCATCGGCAAGCGCGCCCTCGAACGCGATGCGAAGAAGGGCGTTCCGCGACAACTGGTCGGCCTCGAAGTTGATTGGACCGATGTCGAGCAACTGTATGAGCGCTACGGCCTGACACCGGCGGCCCCGGCACAAGCATCGCGCGTAGCGGTCCCGGTCTATTCGGGTGAGAAGCAGGTCGGCAAGGCAACCACCACAAGCTGGTCTCCCACCCTGAAAAAGATGATCGCGCTGGCTAGCCTCGAGACCGAATATTCGAAACGGGGAACGTCGCTGCAGATGGAAATCACAATCGAAGCGATCCGCCTGAAGGCGAATGTAAAGGTGACGACTCTGCCATTCTTCAATCCACCGCGCAAGACGGCGACCCCGCTGTAGTCTTGAGCCAGTGAGGTGTAGATATGACGACGCGAGTCGAACGTCAAACCGTCGATCTCTCGAAGTATCCCGACTTGGTCGTGATTTACCTTGGAATGCGAGTGAATCGCATCTACGGAATCAAGACCCTGTTTGGATTCGGACCAAAGATATCGTCCTCCGTACAGGCGCAACCAGATGGACTCCTGCGCCACGAGAATTTTCTTTTTTCCCTGTTCCCGATGCACGCCGGCATGCGCCAATACTGGCGTGACATGGAATCGCTGATGCAGTGGACGCGTTCTGATCCCCACCGGCAATGGTGGCAGCAGTTCCTGAAAGATTCGGGAGGCACCGGATTCTGGCACGAAACATACCTCCGGCGCGGAGGAATGGAGGCCATCTACGACGACATTGCACCGCGGATCGGGTTCATGAGCTTCGCCCCGGTGCTGCGAGCGCGAGGCCCAATGTTTGGCGCGGCCGCCAGGGCAGAGGCGGGACGTTCGACGGACGCCGTGGTCTCCGAAGCTGAGCTGTATGGCGATTCAGGCGATCAAAACGCGGCATAGATAGGGGCGGACGCCTCTTCCGCCCCGAGTCGCAACGCGGCGACTCACTGCCACAGCTTCATTGCGCGCTTTACGCGCAACCCTTCAACTCTCCGCGGAAGACCGCGACACCAGTCTGGTCGATGAATGTGGGGACAGCCGCCCCCCGGCTGTCCGCCGCGCTTCAGCGCGGCTGGTCTTGGGCCCTGAAGTGGACTGATGCGCAGAATCGCGAGCTTCGCTCGCGGACAGCCGAGGGCGGCTGTCCCCACATTTTCCTTAATTTATGCTGGGATTCGAGCCGCTCGCCGCTTGCCTGCAACGTAAATCCACACTCCAATCAGCAGCAGCGCGCCGCATCCGCCCACGACTTTCAACACGGCCAGTGGCTTGTTCGGCTCGTCCGGCTGCGGAACCAGCGACAGCGCGATCGTCAATGCCGTAGTGACAAAACCAACTGTCGCCACCAGTCCTGCAACCAAGCTGCCTCCCGGCACGCGAATCACATCCGGCCCCGCCGGCTCGCGCTGCAGCTTGATCATTGCCGCAAACAGAAACAGGTATGGAATGAAATAGGTGATCACGCCCATGCTGACCAGCACGTCATACGCGCCTTTGACGCTGGTCCAGGCTTGTCCCAGAAAAATGAAGACAACGCCCAGCACGAATTGCGTCAGCAGCGCCACCCAGGGCGTCTTCCAGCGCGGATGCAGGGCTCCGAATGCCGGCGGCAGAAAGCGGTCCAGTCCCGCCACAAACGGCAGCCGCGCCACCGCCGCCAGATACGCTCCAGCCGCCCCGATGTTGCTCAGCGCGATCAGGAATGCGGCCAGCGGCAGCACTCCCGGAAATCCCATGCGCGACACCGATTTCGAGACCGCCTGCACCAGCCCCTGAAGGCTGTTAACGTCGGTCGAGGGTAACGCCAGCAGCACGCAGACTGTGCCCAGGATGTAGCAGATCGTGATGGTCACGCCTGCCGAGAGCAGGGCCAGCGGAATCGTCCTCCGCGCGTTTTTGATTTCCTCCCCCATAAACGACGCCGCCTCGCAGCCGCCGAACGCGAATGTCAGCACGGACCAGAAGATGAGGTCGTTTAGGTGCATGCTCGGAGTCATCGAATGCACGGTGAACGAAGTCGCCGAGCCGTAACGATGCCAGGCCACGAATCCCAGCACAATAACGATGCCCACCGGAATCCACATGGCCAACGCGCCCACATTGTGCAGCCACTTGCCCACATCGAGCCCGACGATATTGAGCAGCGTGGCCGCGGTCAGAGTCAGCAGAGAGAAGACAATGTAGAAGGTCGCGTTGCCGGAGAGGTGCTGCCAACTCGCCTGCCGCATGAACAGAATATTGCTGGCCGCGAAATAGAGCACCGCAGGAAAGTAGGGCAGGTTGCTGGTCCAATACGTCCAGGCCGACATGAAGCCGGAGAAGTCGCCGAACGCACGCTTGCTCCACACATAAAGCCCGCCTTCATTGGGATAGCGCGAGGAAAGCTCCAGCACCGAAAGCGCCAGCGGAGTGTAGAAGCAGAACCATGCCCCGATCCAAACGATGATCGAACTCGGGCCTGCAGCGGCTGCAGTCGCGATCCAGCGCAGGCTGATGCCGGTGATCACATAAAACAGGACCAGGTCGCGGAATCCCATCACTTGCCGCGGACGATTGGGATCTTCCGCCTCGGCGATGGACAGGCCGGGAGAAAGAAAGCCGATACTCTCCGCTGGTTGCGTCGGATTGGGTTCAGGCAAGGCCGTGTACCAGAGTCAGATGAGCAAGAAGGAAGAGGAATAACACTCGAAGCGGCGCGCGGCAAGCCGAAAGTGCAGGCTACGACAAGTCCCCGTATGAGCCAGAGATGAAATCAGGGCGCTGCCAGAACTTGTCATAACATTCCAGGCAAACCCATTGCTGACCGTTGCTGTAACCACTGCCGTGGTCGTCTTCGGAGTCGAACAGTTCCCAGCCGCACACGGCGCACTTGTCCTTTTTCCAACCGCCTTTGACAATCTCAAATTCAGCCGCATCTTGGGAGAGAGAGAGGTCGAGGGATATTTTGCCCGTTTTCTTCTCTACCGCCAGATCCCTTGGCTTCCAGGCTGCTTTGTGCCAACGCCAGTTGTAAAGCTTGCATCGTTGCACTCGTTCTTCGATCGCTCTCAGGTTGCGCCATGAGCCATGAATGTTCACGGGGCCAGCGACATTAGTGGAAATTCCTGAAGAGGCCGCGCCAGCAAACTCCGGACGCTTGCTCTCTCTTTCGAAAGACGCACGCAGTTGGCCGGCTTCGCCTCCTAATTCGTGGAGGAGATCCGAGACGGCGGATTTCTCCTGAATCAATCCCAGCAGCAGATGTTCGGTCCCGATCCACTTACTGTTAAGGCGGTCGGCCTCCTCTTTTGCTCGCGTCAAAACCTGCTTTGCTGCAGCGCTCAGCGGGAGGTCAACGTTAGCCGGAATGGTCTCCCGGTGTTGCATCCAGCCGTCAATTCGTTTGCGAATCACGTCGGGCTGCGCGTTTGGCAACCAACGCGCACAAACCAACTTTTCTTCACGGATCAGGCCTAAGAGCAGATGGTCGGTATCGATCACGTGTGAGCCGTACTGGCTTGCTTCGGAGCGCGCAAAGAAGATCACGCGGCGTGCTTTCTCGGTGAACCGCTCGAACATCGCTTACTCCACAGGGGCAACCTTCCGGTTGCTGCGCTTCCAATACAAATATCCCGGAATACCGATCAGCACAATCGTCGTTCCCCAAAACGCCTCGGTCGGCCGCGTGATGATGGTGTTCAGTGTCCAGGCCGCTCCGATCACAACATAGATTGCCGGCAGCCAGGGATAGCCGGTGCAACGATACGGCCGCGGAATCTCCGGCCGCTTCCAGCGCAGCAAAAACATCCCAATCACCGTCAGGGTATACGACAGCACCATTCCATAAATCACATACGTATAAAGCTGGTCGTAGCGCCCGCTCAAAGTCAGCGCCGCCGCCCAGATGCCTTGCCCGATCAGGCTGAAGGCCGGCGTCCGCCACTTGGGATGGATCACCGCCATGCGCTTGAAGAAAACTCCATCCTGCGCCATAGCCATATAGACTCGCGCTCCCGAGAGGGTGCAAGTAGCCGCCGCGCTGAAGCATGAAACCGCGATCATCAGCGACAGCCACAGCGCGGCCTGCGGCGAGAACAGCACCGTCGCTGCTGCATGCACGATGGTCTCGTGCGCAGCAATCTCTTTCAGCGGCATCGCGTACATGTACGTCAAATTCATCGCGACGTAGATCACTCCCACCACTAGCACGCCCAGAACCATGGCGAGCGGCACGTTGCGCCGCGGATTTTTCACTTCGCCCGCTACCCAGGTGATGTACACCCACCCGTCATAAGCCCAGAACACGGCGATCAAGCCCACGCCCAGCGCGGAGATCAACTGGGTCGGGCTGAGTCCAATATTCAGGGGCACTCCGTGAGACTGAAAGTTGGACCAGTGTCCTTTTCCGATGGCGAAGCCGAGCACGACGAATCCTGCCATCGCGGTGAACTTGGTCCAGGTAGAAACATTCTGCAGGAGCGTGCCCCAGCGCAGTCCCAGTACGTTGACGCAGGTGAGCACCGCGATCAGCAGCAGTCCGAACAGATGAGCATGGGTTACCGTGACCCCGAACATCGAGAAGGCAACTTGTTCCTCCGAGACGAATGGAACCACTTTCCCGACGTAGGCCGCCGCCGCCACCGAGAGCGCCGCGATCGATCCGCCGTTAGCGACTGCGAACAGCATCCAGCCATAGAGAAAAGCGATCAAATCGCCATAAGCCTCGCGCAAGTAGATGTACTGGCCGCCCGAGTCCGGGAACATCGATCCCAGCTCAGCAAAGGCGAAGCAAGCGCAGAGCGAGATCAATGCACCCAGTACCCACACCAGCAGAAACAGCACCGGATGAGGTAACGGCCCTGCAATGTCTTTCGCTGTGAGAAAAATCGAAGACCCGATGATTCCGCTGACCAGCAAAAGCACCGAATCGAGCAGCCCGAGGCCGCGCACCAGGCTTGGTTTTGCGTCTTGCGAATTTTGTGAGGACAGGCGGTCAGGGGTCAAAACGGGCGTGGGATCCATTATCCAATTCCGAGTTCGTCAGGCGATTCCAGCGGCGTGCCGCAGCGCCGGCAAATCACGGCGGAGCAGTCTCCGCAGGTGAGCGGATCATTCACTTCCTGTGCGCAATTGGGACAGTAAAGCGGCCCCGGACTGGGATCAGGAACCGGGTTCTGCGGGTGCGTCGCCATGAGGAAGAAAACTGTAGCACAACGGTAGCGCCGGCGTCCCCGTCGGCTTGTCTCGCGGTCGTCCTGCCCGCGCTCAGTGGCGCTACAATCGAAGAGCTATGCCCGATAAGCCACAAACTCCCGACGAAAAGCTGCAACAGGAATTCAACCGCTGGGCCGCGCAAGGCGAAGGCCCGAAAATGGAGCAGCACCATCTCGACATCACCGAGAAGACGATCCGCCTGATGAACCTTCGGCCGGGCGAACGGGTGCTCGATCTGGGCTGCGGCTCCGGATGGGCGACCCGCCTGCTGGCTCGGCTGGTCGGCGACGGGCCGGAAGGCTTCGGCCAGGTCGTCGGCCTCGATGTTTCCGACGAGATGGTGCGCCTGGCGCGTGAGTCGTCTAAGGACTTTGAAAACATTCTCTACGTCTGGGGCTCGGCGCAGCAGATTCCCTGGGAAGAAAATTTCTTCGACAAAGTGCTCTCGGTGGAATCGTTCTACTATTATCCCGATCAGGACCGCGCTTTGATGGAATTGTTCCGCGTAATGGCACCCAGGGGCAGGTTGTTCATCCTGATTAATCTATACAAAGACAACCGGTACTCGCTGCAATGGGTGGATAAGCTGAAGGTTCCGGTGCACGTGCGTTCAGCGGCGGAATACGTCGAGCTGTTCAAGAAGCATGCCTTCGAAAATGTGGAAGCGCGCCGCATCCCGGACGACACCCCTACGCCCGACGATTACAAAACAAAGTCGTTCAACAGCCTGCAAGATTTGCGAGCGTTCAAGCGCGAAGGCGCCTTGCTGCTGATGGCATCGAAGCCCGACCTGCGCACTCCTGCCCCGGCTTACACGATTTATTGATACCAGAACGGTAGCGCCAGCGTCTCGCCGGCTGTCGTGGCGGCGTCCTCGCCGCCACAGTGTGGAGCGCCCCACAGACCGTGAGCTTTGGTACAAGCTAAGCCGATGCTCGCCTAGATATCATCGTCATCTTTGCCGTCGCCGTCGCGGTCTTTGACCGGGCTCATGGAGCGGCCATCCTGCGCATGATGGATGTCAATTCTGCCATTCACATCCGACAAATGAATATGCGTTCCGCCATTCCCCAGTTCGCCACTGAGATTGTGGCCGACGAAATGATGGCTCACCCGCAGTCCGAAATCATTATTGATTCCGCCGGAAACGGTGGATGCCTCGATTTCCGCATTGGAGTCCGAGGGAATGGTCAGATCGACCGACCCATTGACCGAACTCAGCTCCACTGATTTCCCGGCCAGTTGCTGAAAGTTTGCCACCAGCCGCCCATTTACCGTGGATAACTCCGCTCTTCCAGCCAGATCATGCGCCTCGAGTCTCCCGTTGATGCACGACGCGCGAACCTCGCCGCTCACCCCGTTTATATCGAGCGATCCGTTGATCAGCTTGATCTCATCCAGCCGCGCCGTCCGCGGCACCGTCAAGGTGTACTCCACGCCGCCAGGATTATTGTTCCCCCAGCGATGATCGTGCTCGGGATACTTCGTCTGGATCGACAAGTAGTCCTTGCCGGAGTCGACCTCAATCTTCATCTGCTCCAGCTTCTCTTTGCTGTCGGCAAACTTGACGGCATCAACTTTAACTTCGTTGCGGTCCCAAGTAGAGATGTGGGCCGCCCCATTGATGTTATCGAGTTCGACGCGGCCATCGGGAGTGATGGCATAGGTCTGATGGAATTCCTCGGTAAAGTCGCCCGGATGTTCAGACGCGTGCGATCCCAAAGCAAGCGCCAGGACGGCGCAGATGGTCCCTAGAGCGGCTCCGAACCAGGCGGCAGATTGGCGATAGCGGTTCATGATTCCCTTCCTTTCATCGGGTTAGACGTGCGGGTCTGCAATTCGTGAGAGCAAAATGGTCGGAAACCAGAGTCTGCGATTCTCAAGACTGATCTGAACCGGCCGGTGCCGGCGTTTTCTTTCCCACCTCAGTCAGCAGGAAGACGCATAGGACCGTCATTTCCGGCTCGATCGGATGCCGGTAGCGCGGAATGGCGTAGACCGCGTAATACACTGCCGGATAGAGCAGGAGCAGCCAGAAAAACAACCAGGCTCCCGGCATACGCTGCCGCAAGGCCCGTCCCAGCCCCCAAAACATCAGCACCGACGATGCCAGAAACAGCGAGTTCTTCACGGTTCCCAGCCAGGCAGGCTCGATATCTTTCGGCTGACCCGCCCAGAAACACACGAATCGCTTGAAGCACAGCCCGGCAAAGCGCGCATAGTCCGCCTTTATGTAGTCGAGCGCCTGCCGCTTCCGCATGGCGATGTATTCCAGTTCGCCCATCGCCTGAAACTGCCGCATCGCATACGGATCGTGCGGAGGATCCAGGTACAGCATCAGCGTTCCATCCGCGCCGTTACCATTTCCCAGGCGCAGTTCGGCGCCGAAGTTGTCGCGAATGAAAATGAACTTGCCGAAGCTCTGATAATTCCGCACCAGCCACGGCGTGATGCAGGCAAAGAAAACCGCCGACGCCAGAATCACTCCGCCCAGCGACCGCTTGCCACGCTGCGAGCGCCGGTACCACGCCCACAATCCCGCCGCCGGCAAAAACGACAGCAGGGAAGTGCTGTTCAACGCGACGATCCCCCACAGCAGCCCGAACTCAAACCACGAAAGCCAGCCTTCGCGGTCCTCCAGCGTAAGCGCCAGCCAGAAGATCGTCGCGAGCAACAGAGCGGATAAACTCGTCTCCCACACTGCGCGCGTGCACCAGAAGATCACATTGGGCAGAAGAGCCCACGCCCATGCCGACCACATCGCGACTTTCTCCGAAAAGATCCTGCGTCCGATCAGAAAAATAGGGATGCAAGTCAGCGCCGAGAAAACGCTATTGAGCACCAGCAGCACGAAGGCGGAAGCCTTCGAATAAATCCCAAAAACGCTGAACACTCCGGCGATCAGATACGGATAGAGCGGGGGCTCCCACGCGGTCGGCCCCGTGGGCGGCCCAAACGGGCTGCTGAAGCCGTGCCCGGACGCAAGGGATGCGGCGATCCGTCCCATCTCCCAACCAAAGCTGAAATTGTCGTCGGTGGTTTTGAACTTATACGTGTGCCCGATCACGATCCAGCCGATGCGCAGCACCAGCGCAATCGTGACCATCCAGAACAGGGAGTTGCGAATGCGCGTCCAGACTTCCAACAGTATGTAGGATCTCCCTTTGCGGTCCATCGTCGCCTGTGTTCTGGTTTCCATGAATCGCTCTATTTGTAACATTCCTGACGCCTTCCGGGCGTACAATGCGCTCCACGGAGGCGCGTCATGATTCTAGGGATGACCACGGCAACGTTCACTCTGCTGCATGTCCTGATCAGTCTGTTGGGAATTGCTTCAGGCCTTGTGGTGATGTACGGGCTCCTGACCTCGAAACGGCTCGACCGCTGGACACTGCTATTCCTGATCAGCACGGTGGCGACTAGCCTCACCGGATTTCTTTTCCCCTTCGAGCATCTAACGCCGGGCATCGTGGTGGGCGTCTTGTCGCTCATCCTGCTGGCGATTGCAACGGTCGCTCGTTACGGCTTGCACTTGAACGGCGTCGCGCGCGCAGCTTACGTCGTGACCGCGTCGGCTGCCCTGTACTTCAATGTCTTCGTTCTGGTGGTGCAATCGTTCGAGAAGGAGCCTGCTCTCAAGGCACTGGCTCCCACCCAGAAGGAACCGCCATTCGCAGTTGCCCAGTTGCTGGTTCTCGCGTTTTTCGTGGTGTTAACTGTGCTTGCGGTCCGGCGCTTCCATGCCGAACCGATCACTGCGGTGATTTCCTCGGAAACCCGGAAACCGGCAGCCTAGACAATGTGGAGCCTGCAACGTGGCTCGGGCACGGCGATGGGCTGTCTTGCGCCATTCCCATGGGATTCTTCCTCTCCATGCCGTCTCCAACCGCGACCCGGCCCAACGCCCTCATATCGCTGGTCTATGTCGGCGCATTGTTTTTGGCTGCCGCAGTCCTGACCCTGGGCGTCGGTTTGCTCAGATCTCCGCTGTGAAAACCAAATCCGGTAAAATATTAGTGCTCAGTGGATTGCACGTTTGACTGCTGATCTCATTGTGACTGCGCCCCTGACCCTGATCGCCGGCCCAAGAGGCATCGGGCCCTACGTCCGCCAGCATTTTTTTGATACCACGTTTCGCGGCATCTACCACGCCAACGCTTTCGACCTGATGCTGCTCATCCCGTACTTCATCGTCTTGATCTTGCTGGCGGGCTACGGCGCGCACCGCTATATCCTCGTCTATCTCTATTACAAACATCGCAACAAGCGCACCACCGAGCCGCCTTCTCATTTCGACGATTTGCCCCGCGTCACGGTGCAGTTGCCCATCTTTAATGAGCAATATGTAGTCGAGCGCCTGCTGAATGCCGTCTGCAAGTTGAATTATCCCAGCGAGAAGCTCGACATCCAGGTGCTGGATGACTCCACCGACGAAACCGTGGATGTGGCCCGCGCGCTGGTCGAACGCTATGCCGCTCTCGGCCATCCGATCACTTATCACCACCGCACCAATCGCCACGGTTTCAAGGCTGGTGCGCTGGCGGAGGGGATGCAGTCAGCCCAAGGCGAGTTCATCGCCATCTTCGACGCTGACTTCACTCCGCCCGAAGATTTCCTCCTGCGCACCATCCATCACTTCGCCGACCCCAGGATCGGCATGGTGCAGACTCGCTGGACGCACCTCAATCGCAATTATTCATTTCTCACCGAAGTCGAAGCGATTCTCCTCGACGGCCACTTCGTCTTGGAGCACTCCGGCCGCGCCCGCACCGGCCTCTTTTTCAACTTCAACGGTACGGCCGGCATGTGGCGCGGTAAAGCCATCGAGGAGGCCGGAGGCTGGCAGCACGACACCCTCACCGAAGATACGGATCTTTCTTATCGGGCCCAGCTGAAAGGATGGAAATTCCTTTACCTGCAGGATGTCGAGTGTCCCGCGGAGCTTCCCATCGAGATGACCGCGTTCAAGACGCAGCAGGCGCGCTGGGCCAAGGGGTTGATCCAGACCGGAAAGAAAATTCTCCCCCGCGTGTTGAGCAGCGACGCCTCCTTGCACACCAAGATCGAAGCCTGGTATCACCTCACCGCCAACATCAGCTATCCGCTGATGATCATGCTTTCGGTGCTGCTGCTGCCCGCGATGATCATCCGCTTCTACCAGGGCTGGTTCCAGATGATCTATATCGACCTGCCGCTTTTTCTGGCCTCGACATTTTCCATTTCCAGTTTTTATTTGGTCTCTCAGCGCGAGCTCTTTCCCAGAAGCTGGCCGCGGGCGCTGGTCTATTTGCCCTTCCTGATGGCGCTGGGCATCGGGCTCACCATCACGAACACCAAAGCCGTCATCGAGGCGCTGATCGGCAAGCAAACCGCCTTCGCGCGCACCCCCAAGTACAGCGTCGTCTCCAGGCAGGATAAAGTGGGCGCCACCAAATACCGCAAGCGCCTGGGATGGGTGCCCTGGGTCGAACTGCTGATCGGATCCTATTTCGCGCTCACCGTGTATTACGCCGTAGAAAATGAGAACTACATCACCGTCCCCTTTCTCCTGCTGTTCGTGCTTGGATATTGGTGCACGGGGCTGATGTCGCTGCTGCAAGGCCGCTTTGGGAGCGCCTCGCTGCGCGCCACCACCCACACCAAACCCTTCCCAGTGGGCGTGTAAGCGGGCCGCCGCACTCGGCCCAGGAAAGGTAAGCCAGCCGCCGCGGCTGTCCCGCGAGGGCGGTTTGACTTTTTGGCCTCCGCTTGACCCCTCATTTACAATCCACTCGCGGAAATTTCTCATCCCGTCGAAGTGCTCAGTTCCAGAGGGAAATTTCCCCAGGAGGACCCGATGCCTGGCTCGCATAAGTTTCTCTGCCTCTCTGCGCTCGCGGTGCTGCTCGGATTGCTTCTCAGTTGCGGCGGGGCCCACGATTCCGACGAATACTTCGTGCTCGTCTCAGCGAATCTGCAGATCCCTTACTGGAAGACGGCGGGAGCAGGATTCGCCAATGCCGCGTCACCGATGAAGGTACGCTTCGACGTTGCTGGGCCGCAGAACTTCGATCCCAAGGCTGAGCTCGAGGCTCTGGACCAGGCTGTGCAGAAGAAAGCGACCGGCATCCTGCTGGATGTGACTGACGCATCCCTGCTCAAAGACAGCATTGACAAGGCTGTGGCGGCGGGAATCCCCGTGATCACGATTGACTCCGACGGGCCCGCCACCAAACGGCTGTTCTTCATCGGCACCAACAACTATCAGGCCGGCGTGAGAGGCGGTCAGCGTTTGTCTCAGGAGCTCAAAGGGAAAGGCAACGTCGTAGTCTTCACGAATCCGGACCAGCCCAACATGCAAGAGCGCCTCGCCGGTTACAAGGCAGGGCTGGCCCGCGCGCCCGATGTCAAGATCACTCGCGTGGTCGACATTCAGGGCGACCCGCGCATTGCATTCGATACCACCACTCAGATCATCGGGAAAGAACGCGATAAGGTGGACGCATTCGTCTGTCTGGAAGCGCAGTCGGGCAAAGAAGTCGCCGGTGTGCTCAACAGCTATCACGTAACCGGCAAGACGATCATGGCCTTCGACACCGACCCGGAGACGCTGGATGGGATCCAAAAAGGCATGATCGCCGCCACCATCGCACAAAAGCCGTACACCATGGCCTATGTGGGCATGCAGATGCTTGACGTTTTGTATCACCACAAGCCGTCTTCGTTGACGGTGGACTGGTCCAATGACAGCTACGCCCCCATCCCGGATTTTGTGGATACAGGCTCCGAGCTGATCGATAAGAGCAACGTGGATTCGTTCATCCAGGCAGGAAAGAACATCGCAGCGCCCAAGTAGCGCCGGCATCCTGCCGGCTGTCGTGGGGAATTGAGAAATTGAGGAATTGTGTAATTGAGAAATTGGAATCGGCCATACCGGCAAATTTACCAGATTGCAAAATTACTCAATTACCAAATTTCCCAATGACACATTCCTTACGAAATATATTCCCGAATGTATTCGTCCTTGGTATGCGCCAGCTGCCGAACGTCCCCGTCAAACGTTACTTTCCCGTCGCGCAGGATGAGAAAGCTCATGGGAACATCGCAATACTGGCCGCGCGGCAGCGCGTGCAGCTCGTTCTTGCGCGGGTCGAATTCATGTGTGGCCAGAGTGAATGCGTCCTGCAGGCGATGCGTCACCAGCAGGGAACTGGTGCGGTATACGTCGCGCTGCTTCATGATTAATTCAATGATCGTGTTCGAGGTGACCGGATCCAGACCCCCGGTTGGCGAATCGTACAGCAGCAACTCCGGCTGGGTAATGATGGCGCGCGCGATCGCCACCCGGCGCCGCATGCCTCCGGACAGTTCTGAGGGATACAGGTCCAGGGTGTGCTCCAACTCAACAAAACGCAGGCTCTCGCGCACACGTTTGTCGATCGCCTCGTCGTAGATGCCCTTCTCCTCGGTCAGGCGGTAGGCCACGTTCTCTCGCACCGTCAGCGAGTCGAATAGGGCGCTCTCCTGAAACACCATGCCCAGGTGGGCGCGCAGGGGGAAGAGATCCTGCTCCTTCATGGCCGCAACTTCGTTGCCCAGAACCGTGATTCGTCCAGAGTCCGGCGGGAACAGGCCGAGCGCCAGTTTTAAAATTGTGCTCTTGCCCGATCCTGCCACGCCGAACAGCGCCTTGGTTTCCCCGAACGGCAATTGAAACGATACTCCCCGCAGAACTTCATTGTCCCCAAACGCAAGATACACATCCTCAAAGACGATGGCATCCCCAGAGTGCGGTCTTGCTTCCGGCGGACACTCAATTGGCAACGTGGGTGTAGACATAACTACCGGTACGACAGTAAAGAGATCAAGAGTTTGGTGACAAAGAAATCAGTCACAAGAATTGTGATCGACGCCGCCACGACCGCCTGGGTGGTGGCCCGGCCTACGCCTTGCGTGCCTCCTCGTGCCGTCATGCCGTAATAGCAGCCAATGGTCGCGATGATGAAGCCGAACAGCACCGGCTTCAGCAATCCCATGAAAACGTCCTCGAATACCAGTACCTGCCAGGCATTACTCCAGTATTGCCGCGCATCGAGGCTGAGAAACAGCTTGGCCACCATGAGCCCGCCCGCTAATCCCACTAGGTCCGAAATGATGCTTAGAAAAAACAGCATGAACACGGTTGCGGTCACGCGCGGCGTGACTAGCTTCTTCATCGGATCCGTGCCCAGCGCGCGCATGGCATCGATTTGCTCGGTTACGACCATCGAGCCCAGTTCGCTGGCCATTCCGGAGGAATTTCGCCCCGCAACCATCAGGCCGGTGAGCACCGGCCCCAGTTCGCGCACCATGGAAGTTGATACCAACTGACCGATGAGCGTAATCGAACCAAAACGTTGAAGAGTATTCGCGGTCTGCAGCGCCAGAACGCCGCCGGTAAAGAATCCGGTCAGCACCACGATGGGCAGCGAACCCACGCCGATCAGATCGGCCTGCTGCACCATGTCCGCGAAATAAAACGGCTTGCGGACGAGGTTGGCCACGGATTCTGCGGCCAGGAGCGTGTATTCCTGAACCGCCTGAACTTTTTCCTTGGCGAACTCTGTGAGCGAGGTCAATGCCATGCGTCCCGAGTCCTGCGCATGATGCTGGGACGCAGGGCTTGACCGAAAATATAACAGAGAAAGCTGTCGGCGATCAGCCGTTGGCTCTCAAGACGACCTTGCGCCTAGCGCCGGTAAGGACGATCATAAGGCTGAGTACGGCTCTCCGATCGCTAGAGGAACCGACTCGTCCTCTCGGTTGCTCGAGGTGGAAATTCCGTATAGCAAGCGATCGCGGCGAGGTGGTCTATGTTATGGCGTTGGATTCGGGTTTCGGTTATTGGCTGTCTGTTGTTGACCGGTGGCCAGGCGCAGGAACAGCAGTCAGGAGCTCCGGCGACGGTCAAGGGCAACGAGAGCGAGACCTCGACGCGAGATATCGACGCCGAGATTAAAGTGCGGGTCAACCTGGTGCTGGTGCGGGCGGTGGTAAAAGATGCCGCCGGAAACATTGTGCCGGATCTGAAGCAGGAAGATTTCCAGGTGTTCGACAACGGCAAGCCACAGAAGATTTCATCTTTCAACGTGGAGACGGCGGAGACGCCGGTGAAAGCTGCCGCCCCGCCGGCTGAGGTCAAGGTAGCGGCATCGGTACCGGAGAAACAGCCTAAATCGGAGTCTGGGGCGGGTGTAGTCAATGCTTCGGTGATTCCCAAGCGTTTTGTGGCGCTGGTCTTCGATGATTCGCACATGAAGCTCGCGGATGCGATGGCGGTGCACGCGGCGACGGAAAAACTGTTCGCCAGCCTTACTCCGACGGACCGTGTGGCGATTTATTCAACCCAAGGAAATGTGCAGCAGGATTTCACGGACGATGCCGCGACTTTGCGAAAGACTCTGGCGGCAATTGTTCCCCATACCTCGATCGACGAACGGCATCAGGAATGTCCCGATATCAGCTATTACCAGGCCGATCTGATCGAGAATAAACACGACGAAGGGGCAATCGCCGCCGCGAATGCTGATGCAGTCGTGAACACCTGTCCCACGAATCTTGACGCTACTGCACAACGGATTCTGCAAGAGGGGGATTCGCAAACAAGCGCGACCTACGAGGATCTGGGAAATATTGTGCGAAAACTGGAGAGCATGCCTGGGCAAAGGGTACTGGTCTATGTTTCGCCGGGATTTCTCATCGGTCAATCGGTATTCGGTAACAGCTGGGATTGGATCGAGAAGGCGTTGCAGGCAGGCGTGGTTGTGAACACAGTCGACGCGCGCGGATTGTACACGCCTAATGGATTGGGCGACATCGACGCAGCGCCTCAGCACCCTGCCACAATGGCGGATCTCCTATCCGACGCGGGGATGGATTATCAAAGAATGGAAGGCCAGTACCGGATGCAAACGCAGTTCGAGCAGGGACAAGTGCTGGCGAGTATGGCGGCCAATACCGGCGGAACTTATTTTCATAATCGCAATGATCTGAGCCAGGGCATGAGCCAGGCTCTGGAAGAACCAAGTGTGAGCTATGTGCTGGGATTCAGACCTGAAAACGCGACCGCGGATGGCAAGTTTCACAACCTGAAAGTAGCGTTAACCAACGGGAAGAAGTACCAGATTCAAGCCCGGAATGGATATTTCGCTCGCAAGAAGCTGAACGATCCGGAGGAGGAAGCGAAAGAGGAAGTGCGGGAAGCGCTGTTTTCAAACGATGAGATCGCCACCCTGCCGATGCAGCTGAACACGCAGCTTCTCACCATCAACGAGACGACAAGCCAACTCACCGTCCTGACTCGCCTGGATATTCACGGCCTTCGATTTCGCAAAACGGACGGACGCAGCCGCGACAATGTCGTTTTGGCAACGGCCATCTTCGACCGAAACGGTCAGCTCGTCGACGGCCAGATGAAAGAGGTCGCGCTGAGGCTGCAGGATGTCACGGTGAAGCGCCTGAGTCAGAGCGGACTGACCTTCAAAAGCGTATTCACCGTGAAGCCGGGAACGTATAACGTGCGGAGCGTAGTGCAGAGTTCGGAAGGCGACCAGGTATCGGCCCGGAACCTGCCCACTGTGATTCCCTGAAATCGGTGCCAGCGCATCTACATTGGGTTAATATGGCAGCCATGCCATACTCCCAATTTTCCCGCAGATCGTTTCTTGCCTTGTCGGCGGCATTGCCGTGGGCTTTTCGCGGAGTCGCCTCGGCAGGCGTCAAATCCATTCCCATCGGCCTCGAACTTTATTCCGTGCGCGACGCTCTGGCCAAAGACCCGCAGGGCACGGTGCGCGCCGTGGCGCAAATGGGATACCAGTGCGTCGAGTTCTACGCTCCCTATTTCGATTGGACCGACGCGCAAGCCAAAGAGATGCGCAAGCTCATGGACGATCTTGGCATCCGCTGCTTTTCCACGCACAACGACGAAGAATTTTTCGGCCCGCAGAAGATCGACCGCGCCCGCGACCTCAACCTTATCCTCGGCTCGAAATATGTGGTGCAGGCCTGGAGCGATCCCAAACCGAATCTCGATGCATGGAAAGCGCTTGCCGACAATCTGAACGCGGCCACCGACAAACTGGCACCCGCCGGACTCAAGGTCGGCTATCACAACCACGATGCCGAATGGAGACCGCTGGAGGGCAAACGTCCGATGGAAGTCATTGCCGCCAACACCAAGCCTTCCGTCATGCTGCAACTCGATGTCGGCACCTGCCTCGAAGGCGGCTCCGATCCGGTGGCCTGGATCCGAAGCAACCCGGGCCGCATTCACTCCATCCATTGCAAAGATTGGTCGCCCGATCCCAACATCGGCTACAGAACTTTGTTCGGAGAAGGGAAGGCGGACTGGAAGGGCATTTTCCAGGCTGCAGAGAGCGTGGGCGGAGTCGAATTTTATCTGATCGAGCAGGAAGGCAGTCGTTATCCCGAATTGGAGACCGCGCGCCGCTGCCTCGCCGCGTACCGCTCGACGCACGGATGACGGTAAAATAAGCACATGCGTAGTTGGCTTTTGATTTTGCTGATGGGTGCGAGTGCCGCACTCTGGGCGCAAAACTCACAGCCGCCGCCGGCTTCATCGAAGGGGCAGGATTCATCCACGACCGCATCCCAGCCGCCGGCTCAAAATCCAAATCTGGAACCGCCGCGTTCCGATACCATCAACGTCAGGGATTTGGGAAATCAAACCGGCGACAGTTCCAGCAAGGACACCCAGATTGACCTGAGCCCTCCCGCCGAGGATGACAAGACGCATCCCAAGAGTTCAGAAGCTCTGGAAGATGCCGGAGGGGAGCCGGGCAACGGCGATGTGAACGAGATGCATCCCTGGGATCCGCACAAAGCGGCCAAGGACGTCGAGGTGGGCGACTTTTACTTCAAACGCAAGGATTATATTGGTGCCGAGAGCCGCTACCGCGAAGCGCTATATTACAAAGATAACGACGCCATCGCCACCTATCATCTTGCCCTATGTCTGGAAAAGATGGGGCGCTTGGACGACGCGCTCGCCGAATTCCAAAGCTACTTGCGAATTCTGCCCCACGGCCCTGAGTCCGAAGGCGCCAGGAAAGCCATCGCACGATTAACCAAAGCTCCCACTGCGAAAGCGGCGAAATGAACGGCTGATGCCGCGGTAGAACACCACCCTGCCTGGCCATTCGCAGGCCTGCCGTTCATGACCGCGACGGAGCCTCGCTCTTTTTCCTGACACTGCGCTCGTTCCCGACCTTGCTGCGCGTGCCTTCGCCGAGAATCAGGTTGGCCGGCCACTTGGGCCCGGACTGAATCAGTTGCTTCCGCTGCGCGGCTTTGATGAGGCTCTCCACCGTGTCCTGGCAGGCATGAACCGCCTGGACGCGCAGAGCGCCCTCAAAATTCCCGCGGATGATCAGCATGGCTGTACCGTGCATCAGGCACCAGATGCCCAGGATCAGGCGATTGTGTTCGCGCGGCGAGCCTCCCAGTTGCCGGGCGAGGCGCTCACGCAACAGATTGAACGACGGCCAGGGCTCATGCAGCGATGGCGGCTTACCTACGCCGTCGAATAGCACTTCATAGGCATAGCTATGCTCAAGAGCGTATTCCATGTATCGCTCGATGGCATCCCGCAGCCTGCCGGTGCGGCTGATGGCGGCAAACAGCTCGCGGCGGGTCTCCTGGCGCAAGGCGCGCAGGATCTCGTCGCGATCGCGGTAGCGTTCGTAGAGGGTCGGGGTAGTCGTCCCCGCCGCTTTGGCGACCGCCCGCATCGTCAACGATTTCTCGCCCCCGCGCGCCCACAGGCGCGAGGCCGCGCCCAAAATCCGCGTTTCCAGTGCTGGGTCAGGATGTCGGGGCACAATTCCTCCCAAAAAGCCTACTAAATCGACTTAGTTTACCTTGCACGATGTAAAACTAACAATGTATAATTTTTCTACATTCATAGAACCAATGACCTCGCAAGTGGGTCCCGCAGGTCCGTTGAACTGGCAGTCCTCCCATACGGACTTCGGGACCCGCTTGCGTCATTCCTGAAAACTTTATAAGGAGTTTCGTACATGCAGTCTGGAAATAACCTGGATGCCGCGCGCCTCAAGGCTGATCTCGCGGCGGCCTGTGTAGAACTACTAAGCGCCCAATGTGCCATGGACCGCCTTCGTCTCCAGTATTCTCCACGCGACGTTGTGGCATGCGCCGAACGAGGTGCCATGAGCAAAGCCCTGGCGTCCGCCGAGGCTTTATACCGCTACTTTTCCCAGATCGAGGCCTACATCAGGCACGGAGAAGAACCCAGGCGCTAGGCTCATTTTCCGGCCATCGCTCTTGACGAAGCAGAAAGAAACTTACTTCTCTACTCGGATGAACTCTCCCGTGGAAGCGTTGACTGAAATCGTCAATTTGGCTGCGTCGCGACTGGTGCCATAAACGACATGCCAGATTAATTCATTGGTATTGTGGTTCCAGTCGAGGACGTAAGTGACCGGGGTATCGGGGGATTTTTCCAGCACCTTGTCGCCGCCATGCTTCTGCGCGGTTTCGAAAGCCTGGTCGGAGTCAATCTTCAGAAATGCCATATCCCACACCTTGGTGGAGGCGTTGGTCGGACTATAACTGTCTTCGATGCCGGGGCTGATGCCGCGGACGGGCGCACCGTCGGCATTGCTGCCCGACCAGGTGTAAGATTTCGCCGCGCGCTGCGCCGGTGAAGCGAAGCCCGCGCGCCACACCGCCCACTTGCCGTCGTGCCCATTTCCATCGCTGGTCGCGATCGACTCCAGTCGGTACGGGGTGGCATCCTGCGCCCATCCTCGCGCCGCCACATAAAGTTTCTGGAACGCCGAGCGCGCCGTGATGAGCTCCGGACCTTTGTTCTCCGGCTTCTCTTCGGCGGGCCTGCTCGGCTCCGAAGTGCAGGCCGTCAGCAGCGAAAGCAGTAGGACGGCGATGACGGGCCCGGCCAACGATCCGCTGCGGGCACTCCGTTTCCTGAATATTTTGCGCGACTTCAGGTCCTGTTCTGACATCTGTTCCCTGGGAAGCTGCTTCACAAGGCTGGCCGTTTTCATGGCGTCCTTCCTGGTATCACTGCGATAGGTTTTTATTGTGACGCAACATTCTAACCGAAAGGGCTGCATGCCATAGTTACCCTCATGGACCCTTACCTGGGAAAGTTGCAGCGCGAGATCGCTTCCGCCGCCGCCTCGCTTTCGCCCGAACACTTAAGCTGGCGACATCCCGGCAAGTGGTCCGTGGCAGAAATTCTCGAACACCTCTATCTGAGTTATACCGGAACCAGCAAAGGACTTAGCCGCGTGCTCGATGCCGGCCGACCGCTGGCCACGGCGCTCACCTGGAAGCAGCGCGCGCAAGCCTTCGTGGTGGTCGGGCTGGGGCACATGCCTTCGGGCAGGGAAGCCCCGTCGGTGACGCGTCCTCGCGGCCTAGCTCCCGAGAAAGTCGTGACAGAGCTTGCGGCGAAGCTGGCCGAGATGGATGAAATCATGGCCCACTGCGAGGAAAAGTTCGGCGCGCGCATCAAGCTGCTCGACCATCCCATTCTCGGTCCTGGCTCGCTCGCGCAATGGCGCAAGTTTCAACTCGTTCACGGCCGCCATCATATTAAGCAGATTTATCGCCTCCGCAAGGAGATGGGCAGTAGATCGAAGCCGGCAGCCGCCAGCGCCGTATCTGGTTCCTGAGGTGCAGCCGCCGGCCTCGCCTTGGCGAGCTACCCAAAAAAAGGCGCCGGAGTTCGACTCCGGCGCTTCTCACCGATCCAGTGGACGCTATTGCTGCTGCGTGGACTCCGGCATTCCTGCCTTGCGCGCTTCCTCTTGTATGTCGTCGAGCTTCTGCTTGGCGTCATCCAGCGTTTTCTGTTTATCGGCGATCTGCTGCTTGTACTGCGCGTCCTGTTTGTCCCAATCGGCCTCATTGCGCAGCCGGTTTCCCGCGTCGGCGTACATCGCCGCGGCGCGCAATTGATATTCCCGCTGCAGCACATCCAGTTCGCGCGACAAGAGATCGATCTCCTGCTTCTGCGCGTCGATCTTGTCCTGCCACTGTTTGGCGGCCTCCAGCTTGGTCGCCTCATCGACCGGAGCCTTGGGGGTCCCCGGCGTTTTTGTTTCCGCGGTACCCGGCTTCGACTCGGCTGCGGGAGCATTTTCCTCTGTCTCCGCGTTCGATTCCTCGGCGGGCTCCGCATTGCCGACGATTGAGAGCTTGTCGGTCCTCGGCAAATTGTCGTTGTCGAAAACCTTGGGCTTGGCGGCAGTTCCCGGGCTCTTGCGGATCTGGCGCGCATAATCTCCCAAAGACTGTCCTGAGGAAGACTGTCCGGAGGACGATGGAGCGGAAGATTTTCCGGAAGACGATTCGCCTGAAGACGATGGTCCGGAAGATGCGCTCTGCGGGTTCGACTGTCCCTGAGTCAGCGCCCCTGCCGGAATTCCGGCCAGGCCGAGCGCCAGCATGAGTCCGATTGCGCGGTTTGCGATTCGTTTCATAGCTCCCACCTTCTCCTTCTCCTTAAACTGAAATTCGCTTGCGCGGCGCACGTTCGCCGCCGATTTTCTCAATGTTTCGTACTCGCAGCCGCTGCCTTTGCGGGCCGCTTGGTAACCAAAAATCCGCCGATCGTACGATCCAGTTGCGCCGCTTCCTGGGCAATGTCAGCCGCCAACTGCGCCGCCATCTCCGGATCGCGATTGCCGGCCAGTTGTTGCGCGTAACCGGAAATCGTGGTCAGCGAAGTGCGCAATCGTAGCGCCATCTCCGCCGAAAGTTCGCCTTGCAAGGCTTGTTGCTGGCGAATGATTTCCAGTTCGGTCTGATCGTTGATCAGGCACGCTACGCCCAGCAACTCGCCGTCAGGCGCGGGCACCGGCGAAATGGTCATCTCGATGTACCGCTTTTCGCCGCCGGGTGTCTCATACTTGCTTTCAACCTGCCGCTGTTTGCTGTCTTCGCGCAGGACGCGATGAATCTCTTCTGCCACCGCGATCGGCTCATCCAGTGCCGCAACGTTCATGGCCGCGCCGCGAAAAATCTCCTCCGCGCTCATTCCCGTCGGCGATGCGAATCCCAGGATCGTCTTCGCCGCCGGATTGGACGTTTTCACCAGCCCGTTTGCGCCAAATACCATCACTCCACACGACAGATTCGAGAGCACCGCCTGGCTAAACGTATCGCTGGTCCGCGCCCGCTGCTGCTCCGACTGCGATTGCACCAGCAGTTCATGCTTCTGCTGCTTCAGTTGCTGGATCACGGTGTTGTAAAGATGCAGTGGAAGCGCATCGAGAGACGGAGCGGCGTCGCTTCCCAGGTCAGCTTCGTCCGCGATTCGCTTGCGCAGCACGCGCATCGCGATCAACGCCGCCAGAAATCCTGTGACCGCGCAGATCAGCACCACGGCTGCGCGCAACAGCACCGGATTTGCCAGGATTCTCACCACAGCCTCCCATACCAGCGCAATACCCGGTTGCCAAAAAAGAATGCCAGCACCGACATGCTGCCAAGAAACACACCAAACGGCATCTGATAATTACGATAGACCACTTGCGCCGACTGCCAGGCGCGCTCCCGCGCCGCCTTAGCACTCGCTAGCCGCTTCATGAAGCGATGCGTGCGCTTCACCCACACCACGAAAACCGTCCACAGGCCGAAGAATGACCCCGCCAGCGACGCCGTGAAAATTGTCAGCACGGTGAGCTTCACGCCCAGAAACGCTCCGGCCATGGCCATCAGCTTGACGTCGCCAAAGCCCATGCCTTCGGCGCGCCGCCAGCGGAAATAAATCGCTCCCGCGCCATAAATGAACCCGGCTCCGGCCGCCGCTCCCAGCAGCCCATCCAGCAGCGAAATCAGCCGCATGGAAATATCTGCGCTGAACGGCAGATGGATGCGCGGGCCCAGAAACTGCGCCGCCAGATCGTTCACCGGAACCAGCAGGCTGAACCCGATCCCCAGCGCCAGCCCCGGCAGCGTTAACTTGTCGGGCAACAACTTGTGCTCGGCATCGGTGAAGATCAGCCCCAGCAGCAGAAACGAGAACGTGCAGTACTTCAGCGTGGCCAGGCTCCATCCGAAGTACCAGTAGCACGCCAGCCAAAGTCCGCCGGTGAGCAACTCGATCAGCCAATAGCGCGGCGAAATCGGAGCCTTGCAGTGCCGGCAGCGTCCGCGCAAGATCAGCCAGCTGAGCACCGGCATATTGTCGTAAAGCGCGATCGGATGCTTGCAATGGGGGCACGCCGAGCGCGGCTTCACCACCGAAAGTCCCAGGGGCAATCGGTAGATGCAGACGTTCAGAAAGCTGCCAAATGCCAGCCCCAGGATGAAAATCGCCGATGCCATTACAGGATCCACAATGTCTTTGAAAAGGTGCTCTTTGAAAAACCTGCCGTGGAAAACCGTGCCCCAGGCAGCCCCGCGCCTGCGCGCGAGCCTCTCCTGAAGAACGCTCCCCAGCTCAGTTCTTGGCTTGATTATAAGTCGATGATTCGGCGGATACTAAGGTACTGAAGTCACTGGCCAATCGGCCAAGGGCTCAGCAAACGCTTGAACATCGGAGACTTAGAGTTTGGCCAGAGGCCGAGAAGGTAACAAAACGGGGGACCCCCCGCAGGACCCTACACTGCTCATTCATCCAAACTCCTGCCAATCGCTTCCCCACGACCCCACAACGTCTCCCGTTCGCAAGAAGCCACCGCCTCAGTGAAAAAAAGCACTTCTGTCGCAAGGTGCATAGGTAGAGTTGCCGTTTTCCACGCTCGAATATAGGAGACTTAGAGTCTGGCCATGCGGAAGTGGTAATCGCACGGGGAAGCTCGGATGCGGCAGCCTGGGCATCAAACATACTCGTCCTAGCCCCGGACGGCGTCAATGCGTTCTCTTTCGACGTCACCACAACGATCGCTTCAAGGCCCGCCCAAACCCTCTCCATTCATTGACTTGCCCATTTCACCATCGTAAGATTCGCCGCAGTGATCGGCAAAACCATCTCACGCTATCGCATCACCGAAAAGCTCGGTGGCGGCGGCATGGGTGTGGTCTACAAAGCCGAGGACACCGAACTTGGTCGCTTCGTCGCGCTGAAATTCCTGCCTGAAGAGGTCGCCCATGATCCGCAGGCGCTCGAAAGATTTCGCCGCGAGGCGCGTGCCGCGTCCGCTCTCAACCACCCCAACATTTGTACGATCTACGAAATCGGCAAGCACGAAGGGCAGTCGTTCATCGCGATGGAATATCTCGACGGAATGACGCTCAAGCACCGCATAGGTGGCAAGGCGATGGAGATCGAAGATGTTCTATCGCTAGGCATCGAAATCGCCGACGCACTTGACGCCGCCCACACCGAGGGCATCGTTCGGGATGAGTAGGACTCATTTACCCGGGCGAAGGTGAGTCTTCAGCGGAATTGGGAATGTCACGCCAACCTGCGTACTGCAGCGTACCAATTTTTTTCTCTTTTCGCTCTGCGGCGAATCTCTGCCGCAGCGGCTCGGGAAGAGCCTCAGTTCCAATGTGCTGCCCAGCCGCCTCCAATCGCACGAAATTGAAGCTGGGGAGAGTTTTCGGTTTCGCATGGTTCGAGTTTCGCATAGTTCGAGTCTCGCCCGTCTCGCGGAAATTCGGCCTTGACCCGTGGTGACTCAATCCTCTGAAATCTCATGGTCCAGTCGACGGTGGCGGGCCGAATTTGACAGCATCCAGTGGGATTTCGACTACCGCTGTGCAGGGAACGTCGAAGGGTCTACTCCCTCTTTCCCGCAGCCTCCTACCATTAATCGGCGCTGGCGCTGGCTGCAACCGGAAGCCGCCATGCTTCACACTCCGGGCACGGTTCTGGTTTTTCACTCACACGCGGGCGTTCGGTTTCTTCCTTGTGGTTTTGCACGTAGACGGCTCCGAGAAACCACCCAATCGCAAACATCCACGCTCCTGCCACAAAGCAATCAAAGTACGTCATACAAACCTCCTCAGCCCTCAGAAGGGGCTGTCATCAAAACCTTGTCTTTTTGCAATTTCCCCTGAGAAACCCCACAAAATGCCTGCTACTTACAAAATCGAAAAGTACGGGTAAATCACGGCATCGATACGCATTTTTTTTCGTTCCCGTAGAACCTAACCCAATACCCGGATCTGCCCGCGACTCTCGCGCAAAGGAACGAGCAATGCAATGCACGAGGGGTGAAACATTGGTAATCCCTTGGTGAGTTGTTAACGCTATGAAATTTCTGGGGTTATTTCAGGTTGATCTCGATTGAGCGAACGCGCAGCCTTCGACTGCGGGAATTTGGATCGGGGGCCAGACTGTTTTTTTTGGCGGCTTGTGTGGGGCTTGCGATGGTAGAATCCCGAACAACATTGTGGGGGTCCCTAGTGCGGTGTAGCTATGGGGCATGGGAAAAAATACTGTTTTGGGCCATTCGAAGTACGCACCTGTACTCGTGAGCTTTCCAAGAGCGGGACGAAGATAAAACTTCGTGGTCAGCCTTACCTGATCCTTGAAGTGCTGCTCAGTCACGCTGGGGAGCTTGTGACTAGGGAAGAGTTACGGGAAAAGCTCTGGCCCGCCGATACCTTCGTCGACTTCGAGCACGGGCTCAACACTTCGGTCAAGAAGCTTCGGCAAGTGCTTTGCGATTCGGCCGACCAACCGCGCTACGTCGAGACTGTACCGCGCTTGGGCTACCGCCTCATCGCTCCGGTCGAAGTTTTCACGGAAACAATTAAGCCGCCAGCGGAAGCACCGATTTTTTCAGGCGAAGAATTAGGACAGGCTGTCCTGAGTGCCGCTGGGTTAGACCCGCAAAACCCGGGTGGCCGCGAAGATCCCGGCACTGCATCGGAGCCGGACCAACAGCAACAACTCACCCGAGCCGGGGCTCGGCCCTTTTTGCGGCGACGGTGGCTGCTCGCCGCCGGGCTACTCCCTGTCCTGCTCGGTGCCGCTTATGTTGGCGAGCTTCGATTCTATCGTGCGCATCGAACCAATCCGCTGACAGATAAAGATACGATCGTTCTCGCCGACTTTGCCAATAACACGAGCGATGCAGTGTTCGATGACACACTCAAGACGGCACTCACGGTTTCTTTGCGGCAATCACCCTTTCTAAAAGTGCTCTCCGACAACAAAGTTGCGGCGACATTAAAACTCATGACGCGACCACCCAATACCAAGCTGACGCCCGACGTTATCCGCGAGCTTTGCCAGCGGGCAGGCAGCGAAGCCTATGTTGAGGGAGCGATTGGAAGTTTGGGCAGCAAATACGTGCTGGGCCTAAAAGCCGTGAATTGCCAGAGCGGGGATGTGCTGGCGCAGGAGCAGGTAACGGCAGCAACCAAAGAGAAGGTGCTGGATGCACTGGGCGAGACAGCATCCAAGCTGCGCAGCGAGTTGGGCGAATCGCTGGCTACGGTGCAGAAGCTCGATGTTTCGCTGGAACAAGCCACCACGTCTTCACTCGAAGCTCTGCAAGTGTACAGTCTTGGCAACAAGTCTTCTCTGGAGAAAGGCCCTTCCGCCGCTCTACCTTACCACCAGCGTGCCATCGAACTCGATCCGAGTTTTGCCATGGGGTATGTGGCTCTGGGCAATGATTACTATGCATTGGGTGAGCTAGTACGCGCCCGCGAATATCGCAGCAAGGCATTCCAGTTGCGAGAACATGCCAGCGAGCAGGAAAAGCTACACATTACCGCCCATTATTACGAAACGGTAATTGGGGAATTGAATGAAGCGGCACAAACGTATCAGGGATGGATTGCGAGCTACCCGAGATTCAGCGCGGCCTATACCAATCTGTGCAACCTATACAACGAACTGGGAGAATACGAGAAGGCCATGGAAGCATGTCACGAGAGCTTCCGCCTCGGTTCGGAATGGGCCTACGTTCAGCTCGCCAATAGCCTGCTTGCCTTGCACCGTTTTGACGAGGCGCGACAGGTGGTTCAACAGGCGCAGGCGCGGAAGCTGGATAATTTCATAATTCACAATGCGCTGTATGCTCTGGCCCTCCTCAAGGCGGATTCGACAAGCATGGCGGAACAGCAGCAGTGGTTTGCGGGTAGGCCAGAAGAGAACATGGGACTTGCGCTCGCATCCGACACAGATGCATACGGTGGTCATCTTGGCAAGGCACGGGCGTGGACCAAACGGGCTGTTGACTCAGCGATACGAGTCGACAGCAAGGAAGTTGCAGCAATATGGCTGGAGAATTCGGCTTTACGGGAAGCCGCCTTCGGCAACGCGACGGATGCGAGGCAGGAAGCAGCACAAGGCTTAAAGCTGCATCCGGCGAGTCAGAGCGTTGAGCTGGAAGCGGCTCTCACATTTGCGATGGCGGGCGATGCGAGACAAGCGGAATCGCTGGCTGGAGACCTGAACAAGCGCTTCACGCTGGACACGCAGGTACAATCTCTCTGGCTGCCTGCGATAAAGGCGCAATTGGCCCTGAATCGCAATGATCCGACTCGCGCCATTAACAGTTTGCAAGCCGCTACGACGCCCATCGAATTCGGACAAATCGCCTTCCTCGCCAATATTTCCTGCCTCTATCCGACGTATATTCGCGGCGAGGCGTATCTCGCGGCTGGGCAGGGCAAGGAAGCCGCCGCCGAGTTCGAGAAGATTCTCGACCATAGCGGCATCGTCTGGAACTGCTGGACGGGAGCATTAGCGCATCTGGGCGTGGCGCGTGCGAATGCGCTGCATGCGAAGAATTCGTCTGGGGCGGATGCCGACGCCGCCCGCGTCCGGGCGCTCGCCGCTTACAAAGACTTCCTCACCCTCTGGAAAGACGCCGACGCCGACGTCCCCATCCTGAAGCAAGCCAAGGCCGAGTACGCGAAGTTGCAGTCTTCGGAGCGCGTCCCCGCGCTCCGGAATCCATGATGTCGCAGCGCCTCAAGTCACAAACTACTTCGTCTGCAATCCCTCGATATAGGTGACCAGGTTGGTGACTCTCTGCTGCACCAGCCCTTGGCGGCCCTGATCGATGCTGGAAAACAGCGGACCCCAGATCGGCATATCCTGGCTGCCATGCGACGGCGTGCCGGCCTGCCCGCGAATCACCGCCGCCACATGCGAGGCGGGATACTTCCCGTTATTTTTCTGCGCCAGCGTGGTCAAATCGGTCGGCGCAGTCTTCATCGCCGAAGCCGCTGGGCCATTGCCCTTGCCATCCGTCCCGTGGCAAACCGCGCAATAGCTGTTATACATCTCCTTGCCCGAGTTCGACGGAGTGTTGGTAATGGGAACGTGCTTGACCGTGGTGGTACTTTGAGCCGGAGCTTGCTGTGCAACCGCGAACGCCGAAATCATGGCCACAAGCGCAAACAAACTGATGAATTTCATTACACGCATGATTCCTCCAAGGGGCGACACCGCCCGTAACTGCCACAACCAAGCAGTCTAGGCGCGGCTCTGGAGTACGAATGTGATCAGTATCACAAGCGCCTGTGACGCCGAATTCGGGCGCGAAGCACCTCGGCGAACCTCAGCGAACTCTGCGCTTAAGGCTTTAAGCGCAGACTTCGCCGGGAAACGCCGCGGAGAGCGCTGAGGGCAATCCGCCCGCTCTTGAAATAGACACTCTCCGAACTCGTCGTCCCTCAGACCCAAGACCTCAGACCTGAGACCCAAGGCCTGAAACCTGATCACGGCAGCACAAAGCGTAAGATCTCCCCCTCCAGCGACACCGCCGATGGATCGTTGGCGGGAAGCCGTCCCTGCCAGCGGTTCCATCCCGAAGGAATGAGCCGCGTCTGCGCTGTCGGATGCTCCACCCAGCCTGTGGCTGTCTCTTCGCGCAGGTACATGGAAAAAGCTGGCACTTGCGCCGACTCGGGCATGTCCTCCGACTTCCACTCGTACAAGCTCGCGGCCAGGCTTTCGGTCAATGATTCCCGCGATTCCAGGCACAGAACCCACGGTGCGCTTACCAAACGAAGATAGGAACTCGGCAAAGCTCCACGCTCGGCTCCCACCACCCGCGCTCCGTACTCGCGCGCGACGTGCAGGGTGCCATCGTTCGAGCCGTGATCGACGACGAGAACTTCGTCGCACGGGTAGAGACATTCCAGGCATCTGCCCAGGCGGAGGGCGTCGTTCTTAGTGTGGAGCAGCGCAGTAATTTTCTGCATGAAAAAGGGAGTTGTAGAGACGCAGCTGCCTGCGTCTCCACGGATAGGAGATTGTACTGGAGATCTGCCAGCTACTGCTGCGGCGAATCGCTTAGCTTCGGCCGGTTCGAATCCGAGGCCGCCTGTACCACGGTAATGGGGGCCTGCAGAGTGAAGTTCAGCACCGTCTCCGACGGCAGCTTGATCTGTTGGGCTTTGCTGGCGGCTTGAACTCCGCCGCCAATGCCCGCTCCGGCTGCCGCGCCAATCCCCGCTCCCTTGCCGCCGCCCGCCAGCGCTCCAATGATGCCACCGATCAGCGCGCCCCCGCCCACTTTCTCGGCGGTATTTTTCCCCCTCGAGGCTCCCGTCTTCCGGTACTGATCCGTCTGCAGGTTGTACGTGTTCCCGGCCAATGTGAGGCTGTCGAGTTGCAGCACCACCTCGGACGCCCCGGCAAATTTGCCCGCGCTCTTTACCGACACCAGGTGTCCGACAAGTTCCACGCCTGCCGGAACCGCCTGCTGGCCGTCCGATGTGAGAGGTGCGTTCAGCGTAGCGTGAAAGGTGTCGCCGGTTTGATTCTTTTCGCTGTCAATGGGATCGATCAGCCGCACCGCCAACTGCGTTCCCTGATCAATGATCAGCCGCTTTGGAGGCGGTGGGGGCGCTGGAGCCGGAGCCGGATTATCCGCGGGAGGCGGCGCAGCAGCGTTGTTCGGTGGGGGAGTGTTTTCCGCCATCTGCTGTTGGCCGGAATCCTCCGTCGCGTTTGAATCGTCATCGTGGTGGCGCCGCGATTTCTTTGGCTTCGCCGGTGTGCTCGTCTCCGCAGGAGCAGCGGCCGCGTCGCTGGGCGGAGCGCTCGAAGCGTCTCCCGGCGCCGGTTTTTCCGTGGCCGAGGCCATTGCCGAACTGTCTCCCACCTGCAGATTATTGATGACGGTTTTCACGCCGGGAATGTCCGCCGCCTGCCGCGCCGCCGCCTCGCGCTGCGCTTCGTTTTCGACCATTCCCGACAACGTCACCACGCCATTATTCGCCTGCACCGTAAGCTGCTTCGACGACAAGCCCGAATCCTGGCTGAACCGGTTCTGAATCTCGCTCGACATCTTGGCGTCGTCCAGCTTTTTGGCGCAGCCCACGCCCAGGCTCAAAATCATCGCCAGCACCGCTAGTGCAGAAACTTGAAATTTGGGGTTCATGCTCGACTCCTTACTATGGCCCACACGCGTCAGCCCGGTATCGAATACAGTTTAGATGCTTCGGCACTTTCTTGCAGATGTAAACGCTGGGGACAAAAAGGCTGGCGCCGGCGCCTGCAGGCTGTTGCCGAGGGCGTCGCGCCACAAGCGCTAACTTAAGGAGCCTCTGATTAAGTCCTGTTTTGAAAGGGCGCGGCTTTAGACGCGCCGTAACTCGAGCAAAATGAACTGGGCTTTAGCCCCGAGGGAACGCTCTTGGACTTAATCAGACTTTCCTTAAGCAATTTGGACCTGAAAAGGCGTGCCGACTTCCCAGAAGCGGCGAACAGCTTCCGGATTGCCGGCGACGCCTTGACAGCAAAGGACGAATGCGGTCCAATGGAACTTACCGTTGCGACCGAGTTGCAACTAGCGTTCGGGGGGGTGGGAAGACATGCAAACTGAGGCCATTGTTGCCATCGACTCGCACCTGGGTAGGTCCAAGGGTGACACGATTACCCGTTCCTCCCTGATGAAAGAACTGGCGGCGCGAGGAATCCGCATGACCACTCAGCGGCGCTTGCTGGTCGGCATTATTCAAGACTCGCCTCGGCATCTCGATGTGGCCACACTGCTGGAGATTGCCCGGAAACAGGATTCGGCTGTCGATCGAGCCACGGTCTATCGAACGATTGCATTGCTCAAGGAACATGGCTTGATCGACGAACTGGATTTGATGCACATCGAGGGTGAAAAACACTACTACGAGGCAAAAACCAGCCGCGATCATTGCCACATGGCGTGTTTTCGGTGTGGCGCCATCATGGAGTACGTGAGCCCATCGTTCGACAAACTAAAGCAAGAGATGGTCCGGCAGAGCGGGTTCCAGATCCGCGTCGTGCGGCTGGAAGTCGGCGGAATTTGCAAGCGGTGCCAAAAAGCCAGGAAGTGACCCTTAATTTTTTTAGCCATGTAGTTGCGACCGAGTCGCATCCTTATGCATTGACCGGAAGGCGATAAAGGCCGACGGCCAATGCCAACACGGCGGGTGGAAAGCAGAGTCCGAATTTGATTGTTTTCTTAATCCTTTGAAGCGTCTCGCCTTATTTCTTGCCTTTGCGATGGTTACGCTCGCCGCTGTCAGCTCGCGCGCGGGGACGGGTGGAAGTGTGTCCGGCACGGTGAAAGACGCAAGCGGTGCCGTAGTTCCTGATGCAACTGTGAGCGCAAAGAACCTTGACACCGGAGTGCAAGTCCCGGGCACGACCAACGGGCGTGGGTTTTACTCCTTTCCCGAGCTCCCCGTAGGACGTTACACCATCGCGATAGAAAAGACGGGCTTCCGGCTCTACCAACGAACCGCGGTCACCGTTGACACCAACCGGGCGTTGACGGTCGACGCGGTCCTCGACGTGGGCCGGGAAGGAGATGCGGTTACGGTAATCGACACCGCGGTCCACGCCGAAACCTCCGAGACCCAGATGGGCGAAGTGATCAGCGCCAAAAAAATGGTCGCCGTGCCTTTGAATGGGCGCAGTTACACGGACCTTCTCGCGCTCCAGCCGGGGGTGGTTCCAACTACGTCGCTTACTTCGAACACGCAGCAGGATGTGGGTGTGAGCGCTCTTTCGCCCTCAGGTGGGTTGAATCCCGGTACGATTTCGATCAATGGACAACGCGAGTTCTCCAATGCCTTCACGGTGAACGGAAGTGACGCCGAGGAAGACGTGAATTCTGGAACTGCGATCATTCCGAACCTCGACTCGGTCGCCGAGTTCCGCATCCTCACCAACAACTTCGATGCGGAATACGGAGGACGCAGTGGAGGCCAGATCAACGTCGTCACCAAGTCGGGCACGAATGCCGTTCATGGGGATGCGTTTCAATTCGTTCGCAATACGAATCTCGATGCGCGCAACTACTTTTCGCCCACCCGCGGCGCATTTGACCAAAACCAGTTTGGCGGGACATTCGGCGGCCCGCTCCGAAGAAACACGACGTTTTTCTTCGCTGATTACCAAGGCACTCGATTCACCCAGGGTGTGGACACGGGCGATATTGCGGTGCCCACCGTGGCCGAGCGCAACGGCATCTTTCCGAATGGCGACGTGATCCCGCAAAGTGAATGGTCTGCCCCGGCCCGGAATCTGCTGCTATATATACCGCAGCCCAACGTGGGCGCGAACGAATTCGCAACCTCCGCCTACAACCAGACTCTGCGGGACGACAAGGGCGCCTATCGACTCGACCACAACAACAGCCACCGGGGACTGCTCTCCGCGTACTATTTTCTGGACGACTACACCCTCAACAATCCCTACCCGGTGGCGCAGAGCGGGGCGAGTGTACCGGGCTTCAATGCGCTGTATCTGGGGCGAGCACAATTGTTCAGCCTGAGTGACACGAAGACATTGGGGTCGACGGCGGTGAATGAATTTCACTTCACCTACATGCGCGATCAGAATGATCTTGGAAAACCAGTCGGGGGACTCGGCGTCAGCCTGGCGTCCCAGGGATTTGTGACCGGCGCGGGAACACCCGGTATTGTACCGCTCAACCCGCCAGGCGAAGGGGTTGAGAACATCGTGTTCAATACGTTCTCCATCGGGACTAACGCCAACCAACTGAAGCAGGTCAACAATACTTTTCAATGGACTGACAATTTCTCCAAAGTTGTGGGTCGCCACACCTTGAAATTCGGCTCGGAATTTCACTACGACCAAATCAACACCGATGCTATCGCACAATTCAACGGCAACTTCCTGTTCACGGGCAGTAACACGGTATCCGACTTCGAAGATTTCCTGCTGGGACTTCCCAGCCAATACAACCAAAGCCAGTTGCAGCCCTTCTATGGTCGCAACCAGTACTGGAGTTTGTATGCGCAGGATGGTTGGCGCCTGCGCTCCAACCTGACGCTGAACTACGGCCTGCGCTGGGATCGCATCGAGCCCTGGTATGAAAAGAACAATGGGATCTCCACTTTTGAACCCGGCAAGCAGTCGCTGGTGTTTCCCGGTGCGCCGGCAGGAATTTTGTTTCCCACTGATCCGGGCGTTCCTCGAACCCTGGCACCTCCCGGAAACTTGGATTTCGGCCCTCGCATCGGTCTGGCTTATTCACCCGAGGCAACCGAGGGCACTCTTCTGGATAAGATTCTGGGTGGGCCCGGACAGACCAGCGTAAGAGCCGGTTTCGGAATGTATTACACGGCCATCGAGGCGCTGACGGTGGGCATCCTGGCTGGGAACGCACCCTTTGGCCTCACCTATTCGAGTCCCGCACCGCCGCTGTTTGCTACTCCGTTCATCACCGCGTCGACCGGGCAGTTCCAAGGCCAGCCCTTTCCCGTCGCACTGGTTACGCAAACCGCGTCCCGCAGCCATCCGGACTCGAATGTGAATTGGTCGCAATATCAACCCATCAGCGGCATTCCCGGATATGCCACCACGAACCGAATCCCCTACGTCGAGGAATACGCGCTGTCGCTGGAGCGGCAACTGGGAGCGAATACCGTACTCGGCGTTAGTTATGTGGGAACGCAGTCGCACCGGCTTCTCGTGATGGAGGAAGCCAACGCCGGCGATCCAGCGCTTTGCCTGAGCTTGAGTCAACCGGGCGACGTGTCGCCGGGTTCTCCGACGTGTGGGCCTTTTGGAGAGAGCAATGTATTCACAGCTGTTTCTGGCCAAGTCATCCACGGAACTCGCGGGCCACTGGGTTCAAATTTCGGCAGCGACACCAGCCAGGCAACCATCGGAAAATCGAATTACAACGCTTTTCAACTCAGCCTGCGCCATACCAGCGAGCGACTGGAACTGTCCGCCGGCTACACCTACGGCAAGTCGCTGGATGAGTCTTCCAATTTGGGCGAAGAGGTCAATCCGATCAATCCCGCCCTCAGCTACGCGTTGTCTTCTTTTGACGTCAGGCACAACTTTGTCGTCAGTTACAACTACAGAATTCCATTCGAAAACCTCTTCCGAGTCTCAAACCGCTGGACCGAGGGATGGGAAGTCTCCGGGATCACGCATTTCAGTTCAGGTCTGCCCGTGACTCTCATCAACTATGGCGATAATTCTCTGCTCGGGGCTGAGCCTAACGGAATTAACAACTATGGCATCGATGAGCCGGATTATTCAGGAGGCGCTCTCGACCTGAATCACAACCCGCGCAATGGCCGGCCTTATTTCGATATTGCTCAATTCAGCGAGAATGCCTTGGGCACTCCGGGAACTGCCAGGCGGCGATTCTTAGCAGGGCCGGGGCTGGAGAACTATGATATGGCTCTTCTCAAGAATGTGCGCTTGACTGAATCGAAATCACTTCAGTTTCGCTGGGAGGCGTTCAACGTCTTCAATCATTCCCAATTCTTCGGACCTCAATCCGTCGACGGCAATGTCGGCAGTCCCACCTTTGGGAAAGTCATCAGTGCCAATCCCCCCCGCTTGGTTCAGCTGGGCGCAAAATTCCTTTTCTAGAAGTGATTCCGACTCAGGTTAGCGCTTATGGCGCGGCCCATCCCGGATTCGAGTTTCCGCGCGAGACAAAAATCGACGCCCGCAGGCGTCGATCAACCGCAACGATCCAAATCTAGTGGATAAATTTGTAGTCCACGATCGAAGCCGCCAGCGTCGGATTTTCTTCCGCCTGCGGCCCTTCCTTGGCGCGCATCACGCGGCCCTGGCAGACCACGTTGCTGTTCTTCTGCCCGGAGATTTCTTCCGGCATCTCAAACACCATCTCGATCAGCGCATTCACCGGCAATTGTTGCGGCCCGTTGAACAGTATGCCACTCTGGCTGATGTTCTCGATGATGCCCTCATACCACGCGCTGGTCTTATTGACGCGGTAACGCAGCGGAATGTCGAGTTTCAGGCGGCGGGCGCGTGGCACCCACGATGGACGCCTCTCGCGCGTGTGGGCGCGCCGGATGCCCCCCGTCTCGGGCTTGGCGTGTTCCACGCGCTCGGTGCGGCGCATGGTCGTCCAGTCATATTTGTATTCCGCGGCGCACAACAGGCATACCTGGTAATAGTCGCCATCGGCGCCCCGGCGCGGCCAGGAAAATTCGTGGGAGCAGCGCCCAAGCATAAGCACATCCATGAATTTCTGCGGCATGATCTTTACTTCCGGGTCAGAGAACCCTCGGACGCAAGGCCATCATCGCCCACCCCTCCCGCTTTGGGTAGGTTACTTTCGTGCATCAGGCAACCCGCTAATCCGCTAACTTTCTCTCTTACAGCCGCTTAGCCTGTGGAAGAACTAGACTTCGGCAAGTTCTTAGGCAGGTACTTTATGTCCTAAACACGACATAAGTAGCAGGGCCTGTGGATAAGAATTCAAGATCGCGTCGATTTTCCTTCGTCGATCTTCCTGCGCTTCGTCCTTCGAGCTGTGGCACGCAGCCATCTGACCGCGGCTGTAATGATCAACCCAGATGCGCAATCCGCTCTTGTATGATCGCCGCATGGGCACACACTCTGACGTTGCCGTTTTCATCCTCGCGGGTGGCAAGAGCACGCGTATGGGCGCCGACAAGGCCTTCGTCACACTCGATGGCCGCACGCTATTGGCTCGTGCTCTCGAAGTGGCCCGATCCGTGACCAGCGCCATCCGCATCGTTGGCGACTCCGCCAAGTTTGCGCCGTTTGCTCCCGTAGTCGAAGACATTTTTCCCGGCTGCGGCCCGCTCGGCGGAATTCACGCCGCACTGCGGGGTTCGCAGTTTGATCTCAATCTCATCCTCGCGGTCGATCTCCCGTTTCTCTCGCCGGTTCTCTTGGACTACCTCATTCAGCGCGCCAGAGATTCCGCCGACGCGGATGTCACCGTGCCGCGCACCGCGCGCGGATGGCAGCCCTTGTGCGCCGTCTACCGGCGCCAGTTTAGCTATCTCGCAGAGAAGGCCCTGCGCGAAGGCCGCTACAAGATCGATGCGCTGTTCGAGGCGGCCCGAGCCCAGGTCATTAGCGAAGAGGAATTGCAAGCCGCCGGATTTTCCCCAGATCTCTTTCGCAATCTCAATACCCCGGAAGATCTGGCGATGGCGAGACAAAGCGAAATCCGGTTGCAGTAACGCGCTGCAAATTTGATAAGGTTGAGGAGGCCAGGAGCCAACTACCCCCGCGCCCGGAGCGAAACTCCGGAAGCGGAAAGCCAGAAGCCAAAATATGTCCGACGCTCCCCAACCCGCCGCCCCCTACATCGAATTCTGCGACGTCTCGAAAGCGTTCGGCGATAAGGTCGTGCTCGACCATGTCAGCTTCAACGTGCGCCCCGCCGAGACCGTCTGCATTCTCGGACGGAGCGGCGTCGGCAAATCGGTTGCCCTGCACCACATCATGGGATTCCTCAAGCCCGACTCCGGCCGGGTCATCGTCGCCGGCGAAGACATCACCGACTACACCGAAGAGCAGCTCGAACACATCCGCAAGAAAGTCACCATGGTCTTTCAAAACGGAGCCCTGTTCGATTCGCTCACGGTCGGCGAAAACGTCGCCTTCCCGCTGCGCGAAAGCAATGAGGACCGCGAAGGCAACGAACTCAGCGAAGAGCAGATTTACCAGATCGTCGATGGCCTGCTGCAAATGGTCGGAGTCCAGCAGATGCGCGATCTGCTGCCCTCCGATCTCTCCACCGGCATGAAGCGTTCGGTCGCGATCGCCCGCGCTTTGGCCGCCCGCCCCGAATGCATCCTCTACGACGAGCCTACGACCATGGTCGATCCGCTGATGGCGCAACTGCTGGGCGATCTCATCAAGCGGCTCAAGATCCAGCTCAACCTCACCAGCATCGTCGTCACCCACGACATGCGCCTCGCCAAGAAGCTGGCCGAGCGCGTCGTCTTCTTGTACGAAGGCAAAGCAATTTTTTTCGGCACCTACGCCGAAATGGAAAAATCGCCCGCCCCGATCATCCAGGAATTCCTGGAACTCGACGAGGTCAAGCTGGAAGTGTGAGGTCGGCGTTAGCCATCAAAGGGCATCTGCGGCCATCTCATCTTCTCAGCGAACTCTGCGAAACCTCAGCGTGCTCAGCGATTAAAAGCTTCCCGCCGCATTCGCCGAGAAATGCCGTTCAGGACGCGGAGGCGAACATGGTTCCGAAACATAAAGGATCACCGCGTTCAGCGAATCGCCTTGCCCAATGCGGCCACGGCATGAGCGGGAGCCAGGCGCACCTTGAACTTGTCGTCGTGCCCGCAACTGATGACCGTAGTCTGGTCGGGATATTCTCGAACCCAGATCACCCGGTCGGGGTTCACAAACACTTCCATGCCATCCACATCTTCAAACATAACAAATTCCACATTTCCTCCTTGGGGCAATTCCGTTGGAAAATGGTTCTGCAAACCGTCAGGGACGGAGCGCCGTGGAAAGCAGTTGTAGCACAAGATCGCACTTGTCGTCGCCAAGTCGCGACTCTTTCGCCCCATCTGGCTGGCTGTGAGCGTAATCTGCAAAAAAGATTTGTATAATAACTACATCTGTAGTAATACTGCATACAATGGTAGGAGGATACATGGCGCAGCCCAGGTTAACAAACCTCGAACTCCGCATCATGGAGGTGTTGTGGACGCGGGACCGTGCATCTATCCGCGAGATTCAAGAAACTTTTCCCGAGAGGGGTCGACCAGCCTACACCACGATCCAAACAATCGTTTATCGCCTGGAAAGCAAAAAGGCCGTGCGCCGAATCAAGAAAGTCGGCAACTTCCACATCTTCCAAGCCGCGATCTCCCGCGACGTCGCCCAGAGGAAGCTGGTCGACGATCTGCTGGCGCTGTTCGGCGGTCGCACACAACCCGTAATGGCACACCTGATTGAATCGGGCAAGCTGACTCTCGAAGATGTAAAGGAAGCGGAGGCAACTCTGCGGAAGCTTGAGAGAAAGGATAAATCCCAATGATGGCGAGATCTTTGTCCGAGATGTTGACCGCCTGGGTACCAGCCCTGGGCAATCACTTGTGGCAGTCGACGCTCTTCGCCTTCGCCGCCGGAGCATTGACATTGAGTTTGCGCAGGCATCAAGCTCGGACCCGCTATTGGCTGTGGCTGGCTGCATCGGTGAAATTCCTGATTCCCTTTTCGCTGCTGGTCGGCATGGGAAGCTGTTTGGCGTGGTTGCGCGGGCCCGGAACGGGAGAGCATACCGGCTTGTACCTCGCGATGGAGGAGATTCGGGTGATTGCCCGGGCGACTCCTGCGCTAGCTTTTCCGAGTCTGGTTCGCCTGCTTCCGGCGCTGGTTGCGGTGTGGCTCATCGGATTCGTCGTGGTTCTTTCCGTATGGTGGCTACGCTGGCGGAAGATACGCTCAGCCATACGGGATGCGATTCCCTTGCGCGAGGGACGCGAAGTGGAAACGCTGCGCCGACTGGAACGCATGGGAAGGGTACGGGAGATTGAGGTGCTATTGTCGCGGGCTTCTCTAGAGCCGGGGATTTTCGGTATAGCCAGGCCGATCTTGATATGGCCAGACGGGATTTCCGCACGTCTGGGAAATGTGCATCTCGAAGGCATTCTCGCGCATGAGGTATGGCACGTACGCCGCCGCGACAACTTGGCGGCTGCGATTCACATGGTCGTAGAAGCCATCTTCTGGTTTCACCCGCTGGTCTGGTGGCTGGGAACCCGGCTGGTGGAAGAGCGCGAACGTGCCTGCGATGAACAAGTGTTGCACTTCGGGAGCGAACGCCATGTCTATGCCGAAGGCATTCTGAAAGTGTGTGAATTCTGCCTGGCATCTCCGCTGCCCTGTATGTCAGGCGTTGCGGGTGCCGATCTCAAGAAAAGGATGGTGAATATTATGACTGGGCGAATTGTGCGAAAGCTGGACCCCGCCAGAAAGCTATTGCTGAGCGCAGCGGCATTAGCGGCCATTGCCGCTCCGATCACCTTTGGGCTGGTAAGCGCAACCCCGAGGCGGGCCGTGTCCGAGGCTGAATTTGCGGCCCCTGACGGATCGCAACCGGTTCTCGTTTCACAGGATGAGATGAGGCGGCTTGTCCGCAAGAAAGTACAGCCGCAATATCCCGAGGCTGCGAAAAAAGCGCACATCCAGGGAGTCGTAGTTTTGGAAGCCACGATTAGCAGGGATGGAGACGTGGAGAACATACAGATCGTCTCCGGACACCCCATGCTGGTCCCGCCGGCCATCGAGGCCGTGAAGGAGTGGAAGTATAAGCCATACCTGGTGAATGGCGAACCCGTCGAGGTGAAGACCAAGGTGACAGTGAACTTCACACTCTCGAAGTAAGACGGCGGAGTTTAAGTTGTTTCGCGGTCAGGAACCGAACGGCAGGGGAAGTGTCGCTATTTCGCACTCGTAACCTAGTGAAAATCGCCTCGTGCGCGAACCGGCTCCACTCCTCAGTCATCCATCTTCTGCAGCCCGACCTGGCCTTCTTGCGCGGTGCCCGGGGCTCCCACCCAGATGACGCGGAAGCGGGCGTCCCCGCTGCCCGAGACCAGATGAACCGGGTCTCCCGGCTTGAGCGGTGGTGCGGCATGGTCGATGCGGGCTCCGTGGTAGCTGACGTCGATCATGGAAGTGCTGTGCCGGATGGTTTCTTCCGAGCTATCCTGCATATGGACCTTGACCGGGCGCGACACCTCGATTCTCGGTTCGCGTCGCCGGGGTGAAGGCGGGTTCAGAGCCGGTTCCGCTGGGGTTGCCCGCTTGTGCTCCTCCAATTCGCGCAGAAACTCTTCGCGGGAGAGAGTCGCCGCGGTTTCGAACAGTTCCACCAGCGCATCGTTCTGCTCCTCTTGCCCGGGCGAAGCTGCGCTTTGATCCGGAGAATCCTTCTCAGCGCTCTCCGATTCCAGTCCCTCCGGTTCCACCACGACCTCGGCCACCGTTTCTGGGCTCAACGCGATTCGCCGCATTAACTCTTCCAGGCGATGGCGATGTTCGACACTCCGGTTCGTGAACTCAATTCCCATGCCGAGTTCCGGATCCATGAAACGCACTTTTCCTGCCGTTCTGGTCGAGCAATCCGCCGCCCGCAGCAGCAATTCGACCCGGGTTTGCGTGGGGAAAGGAGACTGAGTTCCCAGAAAGCATCCGCCCGGACTGAGAGCCGTGAGCGTACCGCGGATTGGAGGGTCGTGTTTTTCCCCGCTCTGCCCGCGCAGCCATTCCTGCAGGATGCGGCGGGATGAGTCGGGAAGCGTGGCAAACTGAATGCCGGCTCGGCGCAGCGAGTTTTGCCAGGCGACCAATCCGGTAGCTTCGATCACGGTCGTGGTATCGGGCAGAGCAAAACAGAAACCAATCACGCCCTTTTTTTTCCGGTTGCTGGCGAATCGAACCGAAATTCCGCCCTCGCTTAATCCCGAGATGGTTGCCTGCTCGCCCTCGCCATTCTCGAAGCGGAAATAGGCCTGGATATTGGTCTCCAGCCGCACCGACCGCCGCTGCTCTCGTTTCATCAGAGCCCGGGCGGCGCGAAAACTCGATTTGGCCTTCTCGCTCGAGATCGGTTTGTAGACGACGAAATTTGCTCCCATCTCAAAGGCCGCGCGAAAATCCGTCTGCGGGCCGATGATCGCCACCGCCATGGCCTTGCGATTCTGCGGCCCGGAACGAATCCCGTTCAGCAGTGAAAAATCTCCCCGGTCCTTGCAGTCAATGATGACCGCTTCGAAGCGCCGCTTCGCCAGCTTCTGGGTGGCCTCGTTCGAGTCCGCGCAGTGCTCGACCTCAATCTCCAATTCGCCCAGGACGTTGCGCAGAACGCGCAGCGTCCGGTCATCGGAGCAGACCAATAGGGAATGAAGGTTCATGGCACTATTAGGAACTTTAAGAGCAAGGCAAGGGCGCAAAAAGTTACGCCGGTAACGAACGCCATTTCAAAAGCGGATACTGGCCGAAAATTGTACGGAGCAAATGAATGTCGCTAGCTGAGAGCTGAGAACAGAGAACTGAGTACTGAGAGCTGAGAACCGAGAACTGGTCCTAGAACCCCTGCTCCACCAACTCTTCCAGCCACAACGAGCCCTCCGCGGCCTCGCCCTTCATCATCTTCTCGACATACTTCGCGATCAGATCCGCTTCCAGATTTACTGGATCTCCCGGCTTCAGCGAATGCAGGTTCGTCATCTCGACCGTGTGCGGGATGATCGCGATGGTGCAGCGGTTGCCCTCCAGCTTCGCCACGGTGAGGCTGATGCCCTCAATGGAAATCGATCCTTTATAAACCGTGTACTTCTCAATCTCTCCGGGAAGTTCGATGTGCAACCACCAGTTTTCGGAATCGGCAATGCGGTCGAACCCGATCAGCTTGCCCACGCCGTCGACATGCCCCTGCACCATGTGCCCGCCGAAGCGGCCGTTAGCTTTCATGGGCAATTCCAGGTTGACCAGCGCCCCTTCGTGAATGCGCGAGAAGGAAGTGCGCTCCCACGTCTCCGGCGCCAGATCGGCGCAAAACGATCCCGGCTTGATATCGAGCGCCGTCAGGCAAACTCCGCTTACGGCCACGCTATGCCCGGTTCCCAACTCCCTGGGCGCATGTTCGGCAGCAATCGTGATGCGCCGATTCTCCCCACGCTGCTCAATGCGCGTAATCCTGCCAACTTCCTCCACAATGCCAGTAAACATAAGTGCCTCCGCTGGGAACGAAACATTCTAAACCCAGCATTAGACTGCAGTGGCTAGTGGCCAGCGATTAGTCCTAGTCACTGACCCCTAACCACTGACCACTAGGCCCTGATCCTGACCTTCACTCCCCATACGGATCCCGCAAGTATCCCTCCACCGCAAAATCCTCCCCGAAGCGATGCAGTTGCACCTGCTTCACCTGCGCCGCCTGATTGATGTGGTGGAATCCGGCGCCCGACGCGAACGGAATCGATCCCGTGCCCGCGAGGATTTTCGGCGCGTAATACAAAAAGACTTTATCCACCACCTTGGCGGCGAGCGCCGCCCAGTTCACGGTGCCGCCGCCCTCAATCATCACGCTGGTGATCTCCAGTTGCCCCAGCCGCCGCAGAATTGCCGGCAAATCCGGGCGCCCGTCCCCCTCAAAGGCGGAAATCCTCTCCACCCGAATCCCCCGCGCCTCAAGTTCCCCCTGTTTTTGTGAGTCGCCGGACGCGCAGAAGACGAGTACATCCTGCCTGCGCTCGGCCGCGCCGCTCTGCACCAAACGCGACTCCACGGGCAGTCGCAGCCGCGAATCCAGAATCACCCGCAGCAATGGACGCCTCCGCGGACGCCCGCTGCGGTCGGTCAGCAGCGGATTGTCGGTGAGAATCGTTCCCGCTCCCACCAGCAGCGCGTCATGTTGATGGCGCAATTCCTGCACATGCGCCCGCGCTATCTCGCTCGTGATCCAGCCGCCCGCGGGAATGCCGGCTGCTTTCGTGATTTCCTCGGTGGGCGGCGGCGCAATCTTCCCATCCAGGGTCATCGCCGCTTTCAAGGTCACCAGCGGCATTCCGTGCCGAATGTAGCGCGCGAAGGCTTCGTTCAACTTGCGCGCCTGCTCCTCCAACCGTCCGACTTCCACCTGCACACCCGCCGCCCGCAGTTGCTCGAACCCACGCCCGCTCACCTTGGGATTGGGATCAGGCATGGAAGCCACCACGCGATGAATTCCCGCCGCGATCAAAGCGTCGGTGCAGGGCGCAGTGCGCGCCTGATACGAGTGCGGCTCCAGATTGATGTACAGCGTGCCGCCGCGGGCCTTCGTCCCGGCCTGATCCAGCGCGACTATCTCCGCATGCTTCACGCCCTCCCAGGTATGCCATCCCGTTCCGACGACGTTGCCCTGCGCATCGGTGATGACGGCGCCGACGTAAGGATTGGGCGACGCCAGTCCGATCCCCCGCCGTGCCAATTCCAGCGCCCGATGTAAATGTTGTTCGTCAGCCGCGTGCTGGGACATTTCAGAAAAAAAATCTATCAAAAGGTAGCGCCGGCGTCCCGCCGGCTGTCGCGAGCGCATTCTGCGCTCGCAGCCAACAATCTTAAAATCTGCGGATTCGTCCCGCCCATCTATTCAAACAGCGAATCCACAAACTCCCGCGGATCGAACGGCAACAAATCCCCGGCCTTTTCTCCCACTCCCACATACCGCACCGGCAGGCCCAACTCGCGCGAAATCGCCACCACCACGCCACCCTTCGCCGTGCCATCGAGCTTGGTCAGAACAATTCCCGTCACGCCCGCCGACTCGGTAAACAAGCGGGCCTGCTGCAGACCATTCTGACCGGTGGTGGCGTCCATGACCAGCAAAGTTTCATGGGGAGCGCCCGGAATAATCCTGCCCGCCGTTCGCCGCATCTTTTCCAGTTCCGCCATTAAGCTGGCTTTAGTGTGCAACCGCCCCGCAGTATCGACGACGACGTAATCCGTTTTGCGCGCCACCGCCGCCTGCAGCGCATCGAACAACACCGCTGCGGGATCGCCTCCCGCCTTGGTCTTGATCACTTCCGTGCCCGTGCGCTGTCCCCAAATTTCCAGCTGCTCGATCGCCGCCGCGCGAAACGTATCTGCCGCGCATAACAGCACATTCTTGCCTTGTGACCGAAAAACCTGCGAGAGCTTGCCGATTGTCGTAGTCTTGCCCGTGCCATTCACGCCGACGACCAGAATGACCTCCGGCGTCCCATCCACTTTATTCACCGGCCGCGCATTCGCTGCATTCAGAATTGCCAGCAGCTCTTCTTTCAGCAGCCGCTTGAGTTCCTCGACGTTCTTGATCTGCTTTCGGTCGGCCTTCTCGCGTAGCTTGCCCAGCACTTCCTGCGTGGTAGTCGACCCGAGATCGGCGCCAATGAGTGTGGCCTCCAGATCGTCCAGCGTCGAGCGGTCAATTTCTTTGCCGAAAGAAACGACTTCCTCAATGCGCTCCGCCAGATTCTCGCGCGTGCGCGTGACCGCCTGCTTCATGCGGTCTAAAAAGCCAGTTTTTTTCTCTTCCTCGAGGCTGCCAAATAAAGTCTGAATCATAATGAGTCCAAAGTTTGATTATACGGGGGAGTCTGATCCGCTGATGTGGGGACAGCCGCCTTCGGCTGTCCAGCCGCGCAGCGGCGAAAGATTGCGCCCCAGACGCCTGTCTGATTTTGGACACCCCCGTCCGGCACCGGACGCTCTTCTCGCCCCGCCCGCCGCCCGTCTCATTGCAGCGACAGCACTTTTCTCGGCTGAGTTCTGGAACTTCCCGTGCTTTCCGAACTCCCAGAACAATGGGCGAGGTGTCACCACATGAAAAAAACCGAACGCATTCGCCAGATCATCTCCGCTCCTCTGCAACCCGCCGACCTGCAACAGCAAACCGAACAAGGATGGAAGCTGGTCGCTCTGGAGTGGGAGCGAGAAATCGAGACCGCCGAAGCTCCGCTGCCCGGCGAGATCCCGTTCGGCCTGCAAATCTCCGCTGATGCCAAGCGCCTGGAAGAAAGCCCCATCGAGCGCGAACTCCTCTTTCTGCTGATGGAACTTATGGTTGAGGAGGGCTCCTATGCCCGCATCGCCGAAGAAATCAACCGCCGCGGATTCCGCACCCGCCAAGGCGACCCCTGGACTCCTATCTCCGTCTTCGAGATGCTGCCGCGCCTGATTGAAGTCGGCCCCCACGTCTTCCAAAGCTCCGAATGGCAAAAGCGCCGCCAGCACCTCAATGCTGCCGCGCTCAGCCATCCCGGCCAATAAACGACAAAACGCCCGCAGGTTGTTATGAGGAATGCCACGCCCGCGCATATACTTTGTGCGCGGTATAAATCTCAATCGGATCTCTTCTCATGAAAACAAAACACATTCATTTTGTTTTGCTGGCATTCGCGACGCTCATCGCCGTCGGCGTTTCTGTAGCGCAACAACCCGCCGCCCAAGCCAAGCCCGAAGACACTGAAGTCTGGCAGCCGGTTCCGAAAGTCGTCACGCCCGGCGCTACCGACGCCGATCCTCCTTCCGACGCCATCATCCTGTTCGACGGAAAAAATCTTGACCAGTGGGTCTCGGCCCAGGACAAATCTCCCGCCCAATGGATCGTCTCTAACGGCGTCATGACCGTGAATAAATCCGTCGGTAATATCGAGACCAGGCGCAGCTTCAAGAATTACCAGCTCCATCTGGAATGGAAGGTTCCTGCGAACATCACTGGCTCGGGCCAGCTGCGCGGCAACAGCGGGCTCTTTCTCGCCTCCACCGGGCCGAACGATGCCGGATACGAGCTGCAGATTCTCGACTCCTACAACAATCCCACCTACGTCAACGGCCAGGCCGCCAGCATCTACAAGCAGAGCGCTCCGCTGGTGAACCCCAACCGCAAGCCCGGCGAGTGGCAAACCTATAACGTCGTCTGGACCGCTCCCACCTTCAATGCCGACGGCTCGCTGAAGACTCCCGCCTGCGTGACCGCATTTTTTAATGGAGTGTTAGTGCAGAATCACTTCGAGTTGAAAGGCGAGACGCGTTACATCGGCCAGCCCTTTTACAAAGCCTACGATACCGCGCCGATCAAGCTGCAAGCCCACGGCGACCCCAGCCAGCCCATCAGCTTCCGCAACATCTGGGTGCGGGAGCTGCCGTAGCGGCTAACGCCGGACTTGAAGTTCGGCTGGTGATCGTGACGTCCCTGACGCTTGCCCCTTCGAATATCTAGCTGTGGATCTTTCCGTATATGGACAAGTGTCCGCCGCAGACGGTCGGAGTGCTGCTTGTCACCAGTGCGGCTGCCGTGCAGTTCACCCCGGTGCCGCCCGGAGGACCGGGAGCGTAACCCGGAGCTCCACCGCCGACAAATACTAGTCCGCCAGCAACGGTAGGAACCGTGAACTTCACTGCGCCTGGACCGTTGTTCCCCGCAGTTTTGGAACTCTCCCACACTTCGGTCAGGACGTGCGTTGTAGGATTAGGCACGGCGCCGTAAACAACCAACACCGCCGACTGTGCGGCCACCGACGAACTCGCATTCGGGTTCCACAGTCCCGGACTTGAGTAATTGATCGCCCACACCAAGCCCGTGACCGCGTGACTCCCGTCCCACGTCACCGAGGGAATAGTGCTGATCCTGTAAGTTGTGGGAACCTGTGCGGCGTATCCCGCTGTGTTGAGCAGCCCGGTGCTGGAATTAACTTGGTAAGCGACCAGCGGAGCACCCGCACCCGCAACGTAGAGGTAGTTCTCAGGGGTGGACGCGCTCCCGGCCCAGAATGCCGGATTTCCTCGCAATCCCGAACTGTTGAAGATTGTGTTGGAGCCATTGGATTGATTTTCGCCGGCATTCGCGCCCTGAAAGCATTGGGCGATGAAACCGTTGCCCTCAACTGCCGATTCGCTGCAGCCGGAGACGGCAGGATTGGAGACAGTCATACATAAATATCCGCATCCATCTAAGCCACCCATGAAGTCCTCTAGGGCCGATCCCGTCTGTGTGCTGTAGCAAATACCATAAACCACTCCTTCTTTCCCCCCAGCGACAAGCTCGGAATTCGATCCGCACACCGGCGTGGCTACTCCCTGTGGCGAAATCAGCGTCACCCCCGCAGAGCCAAGATCAAAATCCCCACTGGTGTTTGGCAGCGTCAACACGTTCGCAGTTGGGCAGGCCCCGGTGGCATAGGTCGAGCACACGGTATTGGTCGCGTAGTTGAGGTTCAGATCGGCATAGTCATTCGGGGTGTAGTAGTCCACGGCTGCCAGACCGGAACTGGTGGTCGCAATCTTTACCATGCTCTCCCCAAAGAATGATGTCCCATTCCAGCTCCCGTTCCCAGTGACGACGTAAATGTTCCCCGCGCTGTCCACTGCAGGTGCCGCGCCTGACGTCCACACCGCGCCTGACTGATCGGTGTTTCCACCTTCGGTGTCAAAGACCCAGTTGTTCGTGGCCACAGGCGAGAAGCTGTGCGTACTGTATTTGTAGGTCAGTCCTGCTACGTATCCGCTATACGGCAGGACATCGCAGTATGAACCGAAGCTGACGTATAGGTTGGCAGTTCCCGATGAAGGGCTGAACATTGCCAATCCCGGCCGTTGCATCTCCTGAATCGAGTTGAGGCCGCCCGCAAACACACCTGACAGGTCGTAGGGGGCACTGGCTCCGTTCAATATTTCTGTCCCCGTACTTATGTTGATCGCGTGCAGCCGATAAGTGTAGGTCAGGCTGGCGGTCTGGTGTGCGCTCACTACGTACATCATTGGCGGACTCACCGAGGTATCGATCACGGGAGTGCTCATGATGCCGATCTCTGGTACGACCGAGGTGCAAGGGCCGTTCGAACTGGCCACCACGGGGGTGGCCGTGAATGGAATCGCGAACTCACCCTGCCGATTCAGATTCAGCGTCCAGCATTGCGTCAGCGTGAAACTGTATCCCGATGTACTTAGGGTGTACGCCCACGTGAAGGCATACACCGAGTTATTCTCGGTGGCTACCAGGACAAGGTTATGGGTCCCGGGACAGGAAGACTTGGACGCCATCTTGACCCCGGACAGATAGAGTGGCTGAGCGTAAATCAATCCGTCCACTGCCCCCGTGGCGCCGCCGGCCGCTGGTATGAGCAGCCCGAAATTGGCCTTCGCCTGACTTGGGAACAGGCTTGCCTTCAGCACCTTTTCTTCGGAGTTAACCCCGTCCCGCATCGGATCATTGTGGTAGGTAGTGACACAGGGTCCTGATGTGCACGCACCGGTTTGCGCACGGCTGATACTACTTCCCAGCGCCGCAATCACCAGCATCCCTCCTATATAGAACTTCGTGGCCATGTCTCTCATACGAGCCTCCTTCAAGAGACGGTTGAGTAGGTCGAAGGTGTACGCGCCGAGGCGGACTCGCAAACTGAGGGCCGCTAGTATGTCCCGTGATCTGAGGCGTGTCAAGCTTGCATATATTTGCATATATTCGCTTGATCCATTTGACGAGCGCCCCGGCTTGTGGATGGGAGTTGATCTGAGCGATCTGATCGAAGCGGGCAAAAAGTTGCAGTGAGCCACAACTGGCGCAACATCCCTATAGAACTCATCAAGGCCGAAAAAGGCGAAGCAAAAGCGCAAGCTTGTCATAAGCCCTGTTCACAACAGGCGTCGGCGGAAAACTGGGTTGCTCTGCACGATGTAAGCGTAAAGTGGTGCCTAATTCAAAAGCGGGAAGGCGGACGCATTGAGAGCCGTTGCTCACATCTCCGGCGCTGTAAGTATTTTGATTGTGTCGTTTTGTTTCGTGAGCGCTCTTCTCGGAGGAAGGTATCGGGGCCTTCTCCATTCGGGGTCACAAGCCGGATTTTTTGCTTGGATGGTTTTGGCATTAGTGTTCGCTCTTATCGCTACGTTTAAGGGATCGCGCTGGTGGCTCATCGCAGTTGCAATCGTGCTGGCGTCGATGTATCTGCTCCGTCCTGTGGTCTTTGTCTGAGCCACCATGTCAGTGACTGGCGCAAAACCCCCATAGCACTCATCATGGCGCCTTTGAGCTTCACAAGAAGGGACGTCAAGAAGAAGAGAAGAAGCTTCGATCACCGCCGTGCGCGGAAGCGGAGACTGGCCGCCGACCGCCGACACCTGCTGTAATACACTGCTGCTATGCCCGTGATCGTCGAAATGCACAACACCGGCAGCGCCGATTCACAACGCGACATCGTGGCCTTGATTGAGCACGTGCTGGCGGATCGTCCCGGCGACTGGCAGGTCGAAATCCTCGGCTCGCAAGGCAGCGACCGCTGGGAGATGAAAATCACCGGCCCCAATGCCTTCGAACGCTCCTACACCTTGGAAGGCGAACTGGGCCAGCACCAGCCGTCCACCGTAGCCGCTATCGTCTCCAAAATGCTCCCATCGAGGTCCTGAATACGGGATTTACCCGATGTCGCACCCCGCCATACTGTTGTTACTCTACCTATATTCCTGCAAGGCCACCGTACCGCACTCAGGAGGTCCCCGCGTATGTTCGGCTATGGCAATCTTATTTTCCCGTCTGATCTTCCCGCGTTCGATCCCTCAGCGGCGACTCTGGTCCATGCCCGCCAGCCGCGCACGCGCGTTTGCGACTTCTGCCATCAATCTCTCGAACGGCAGCCACCCGTGCTCCTGAAATCCGGACACCGGGTTCATCTCGATTGCTATCTCTTGCTCCGGAAAAGGGACAGTTCGAGCTAGTAGCCGTTATTGCCGAGTGCGAGTTTTTTCCCCAGCGGAGCTTCAGAATGACGGCTGCGTGAGAACGATGCCAGTGACGCTTTCGACAAGATTCTCCGCTTGGGGCGCCGCGAAAGGCCCCGCCACGTGCCGGGGCTTTTCATTTGTGTTGATTGCTCTGGTGCCCGGCATGCAGTGCCTCTGCTCGGTGTTCTTATTCCTGTTACGCGGGCTTCCTCAGATATTGCCGCACCGCGCCCAGGGCCCGCTCTCTGCGCCCCCCGTGGCTTCCATTCCTTACTCGCGCTTTAGTTAGCTGTTTTGCTGCACGGGCGGCAGCGCGCGTAGCTGCGCGGTCAGGGCCACGATCCTGGCATGGCGGGCATCGTACTCACCCGCTTCCTCTCGGCTCATGCCCACAAACACGGCGGTCCTTAGCGCCTCGTTCTGCAATTCCTTGAGCTGGGCAATTTCCTGGCGGAGATTTTCGATTTCGGATGTGGGATTGGTGGTTGCGAAGTTGGTCACGGGCTGAAGGGTGCAAATGCCGTGCCAGAGGCAGGATTCTGGCCAAGTTGCTGAAAGCAGAAGGCGTGCTCCCTTGGCGGATTTTCGGGATGGGGTGCGCTCACCCGAGGTGAGTGCGGCAAAATCCCCAGCGGGAAGGACGAGTGCCCAAATGCCAGCAACACCGCGGGGCGCCATGGCCATCACCGATATCCGACGCTCTTCCGCTGGCGTTCATGCGAAGATAGACTGCCGCGTCTGTTCGAGCCCATGGACACTTCCACCTTTCGCAGAGTCTTCAAGGCATTTCACTATCGCGATTTCCGCCTGATGTGGATTGGCGCTTGCACCTCCAGTGTGGGCACCTGGATGCAGATCGTGGCGCAAGGCTGGCTGATTTACCGCCTCAGCCATTCCTCGTTTTTGCTGGGATTAGATCAATTTCTGGCCGGCATTCCCATCTTTCTTTTTTCCCTGATCGGCGGAGTGGTCGCCGATCGCACCGAGCGCCGCAAGATCCTGATCGTTTCCCAGTACATCCAGATGGCGAGCGCCGCCATCCTGACGGCGCTGGTGGCGACTGGACTCGTACACGTTTGGCACATTCTGTGCCTCTCGTTTGTCTCGGGACTGGCGCAGGCCTTCGGCGGGCCTGCGTACCAGGCCCTGATTCCCACCCTGGTCGAGCGCGAGGACATGCCCAACGCGATCGCGCTCAACTCGATTCAGTTCAATTTAGCGGTGACGATCGGCCCGGCGCTGGCGGGGATCACGCTGGGTCGCCTCGGCGAGAAGTGGTGCTTCGGCTTGAACGCGGTCTCGTTCATCGCGCCCATTATTGCGCTCTCGATGCTTTCGGCGCGCTACCTGCCGGAAGCCACCAAGGAGTCGATGCTCAGCAGCTTAAAGCAAGGTATTCGCTTTATCTGGCAGCACGGGTCGATGGTCGGCCTGATTGCTTTGGCTTTCGCCATGACGTTCCTCAGCATGCCGATGCGTACTTACATGCCCGTCTTCGTGAAAGACATTTTCCATCGCGGCCCGCAAACTTATGGCAACCTGCTTTCCTTAATGGGCGTGGGCTCGATCTGTGGCTCGCTGGGCGTGGCCGGCCTGGGGAACATTTCCAAAAAAGGCCGCTTCTCTCTCTCCATGCTGATAGTCTTGGGCGGGGCGATCGCCATGTTTTCCTTCTCGAAATTGCTGCCGCTGAGCTACTCAATGCTCATCGTGGTGGGCGCGTCGATGATGGCCGTGTTCGCGACCGTGACCTCGCTGGTGCAGTTGATCATCACCAATGAAATGCGCGGTCGGGTGATGAGCGTCTACAACTGTGCCTTTCGCGGCGGGATGCCGATGGGCAACCTGGTCACCGGCTGGCTGGTGCCCGCATTTACCGCGCCGGTAGTACTGGGCGTGAACGGGTTTCTCCTGATCCTGGTGGCGTTGTATTTCTTGACCGTGCAAAGAAGAGTGGCGGCGCTATAGGAGCCATGAGCTATGAGCCATGAGCTATGAGTAAAATCCGCTGATCGCTCATAGCTCGCACCTCATTGCTCCCAATCTACCGAATACACGTCCTGCGTGCCGGTGTCGTGCAGCAGGAGCGGCTGATCGTCGGGCGTGAGCGCCAGGGCTCCGCCGTAGCGTCCGGTGGTGGCGAAATCCTGCACCTCAGCCACCGGCTCGAGTTTCTGGTCGCTGATTCGAATGCGGACGACCTCGTCTTTTCCGCGATTATCCAAAACATAAACGTACTGCCCATCGTGCGACCAGTTCAGCCAGCCCAGAGATCCCGTGGCCAGCGTGGTCCATTGGTTGTTCTGGAAATCGAATAGGAGCAGGGTTTTCGAATCGGCAGAGAAGGCGGAGACGTACCGTCCATCGGGCGACCAGCGCGGCGAGTACAGTCCATCGGAAGCCGGAAGATTGGAAATTTTGTTGGTCGCGAGGTCGAGGATGTGAATCGCCGACGCTGGATTGTTGGATTCGCCCGCGAAAATAATTTTCGTTCCGTCGGGCGACCAGTTGGGATCGAGTTGCTGGGTGCGGTCGTTGGGTAGAAGCAGGCGTGGGCTTCCGCCATCCGCGGAAATTTCGTAGATGCGCGCCGGCTTATCGACGCTCTGCGCGAATTCGAAGAACAAAATCTGCTTGCCGTCCGCGGACCAGCGCGGCAGCACCGGATACATCGGCGGATAGGTGAGCTGCAGGCGTTCGCTGCCATCGCTGCGGCTGCGCCAGAGCGCCCCATCGGGATAAGAAACGTACGCGATCCAGCGCCCGTCTTTGGAAAACGCGACATACTCCGCCGACAGCCCGGACAGAAAGGGCCTGAACTGGCGGGACTGGGCGTCGTAGCGCATCAACTCGCCGCGGTACGTGCGCCCGATCATGAACAGCTTTTTGCCGTCTTTGCTGGGCAGCGGCGACGAGAGCGTGAGCGGGCTCGCGGTCAACGCGATAGGCTTGGCATCGGAGTGAAACAGGCCGGCGGTTGCCGGAAGGGTCCAGAGCTGTCCCTGCGCTTGCAAGACGAAAAATTTCCCGTCCGCAGTCCAGCGGCCGCAGCATTCGTCGGGCGGATTGTGCCAGCCCTCGAACAGCCGATGCAGGTTGCTGCCGTCGGCGGAGACTTCCCACTCCAGTTGCTGCCCGATCGTGCCCGCAGTTTCGGACGAATCAAAGCGCAGATGGCGGTTATCGGGAGACCATGTGATGTGGAGGATATCGCCTTTAACCGTGGTTACCCTGCGGGCCTCGCTGCCATCTGATTGCGCGGCAAATAATTCGCCCAGCCTGCTATAAGCGAGCATCTTGCCGTCGGCGGACCAGGCGGCGGTTTCGGCGATCAAGTCGCCGATTCGGCGCGGAGAGCCGCCCAGGAGAGGAAAAGTTTCTAGTGGTCCCTGCGCGGGTGCGCCCTCGCCATCGACCACCAGAACCTCGGAGCCGTCGGGCGAGAGATCGACGGGTACCATATCGCTGGAAGTCAGCACAGAAATTTTCCTGGACTCTCCTCCGGAGACGGCCATCTCCGCCAGGCCATGCGAAGAGAGGCTGGCCGTGCTTCCCGTGCCCATACCGAGATAGAGACGCGCGCCGTCGGTCCCGATCAGTGTTTTCGGCTGGCCATCGTGTGTGAGCTGAACGTAGTGGGCCACATGAGGCGGTGCCGGAGCATGCAGCAGAAAATAAGAAGCGATGGCAAGGCCCACGACGATGGCCGCAGCCACGTAGATCATCCCGCGGCGGCGCGTGGCAGGGCCCGGTCGATCCTGCACGGCCAGATGCGCGCCGCTGACCGTGACCGCCGGCTGGGAGAGAGCTTCCAGTGCAAAAGCGAGATCGGCGGCGGATTGAAAACGGCTCTCCGGATTTTTTTCCAGGCAGCGGCGGATCACCCGCTCCAGCCCCGCCGGCGTCTCCGGCGACAGCTCCGCGATCGAGGGCGGCTCTTCGTTAAGAATCGCGCTCATGGTGTCTGCCGAGGTCGGGCGCTCGAAGCTGCGTTTGCCCATCACCATCTCGTAGAGGATGGCGCCCAAGGCGAAAATGTCCGCGCGATGGTCCAGGGCCAGCCCGCGAACCTGCTCCGGCGCCATGTAGCCGAGGGTGCCCATGGCGATGCCGGGAAGCGTAAGGGTGGGCGGCGCGCTGGCCAGGGAATCTTTCGGCTGAATCAGTTTCGCCAGCCCGAAATCGAGAATTTTGACGCGATCGTCCTTGGTGACGAAAATGTTGTCCGGCTTGAGATCGCGATGGACAATGCCTTTGTCGTGAGCCGCTCCCAATCCATGCGCGATCTGCATTCCATAATGGATCGCTTTGCGCAAGGGCACGGGACCGCGCCTGAGAATTTCCGTCAGCGTGCGCCCCTCGAGCAGTTCGGTCACCAGGTACGGCGTACCGAAGTACGTCCCCATCTGGTAGACGGCAAGAATATTGGGATGATTCAGCGCGGCGGCGGCTTTGGCTTCGGTTTCGAAGCGAGTCAGGCGATCGGGATCGGCGGACACCAGCTCAGGAAGAACCTTGATGGCCACGTCGCGATTGAGCCGGGAATCGCGCGCCCGGTACACCTCGCCCATGCTGCCGGCTCCGAGCGGCGCAATAATTTCATATTGACTGAGCTTGGTTCCGGGGGCCAGGGGCATGTGCGACGGCCATTATAGCCCCGGGGAGCACGGAAAACTGGCCCCGATTCAGATAGAAGGGAAAGAATAATTATTGCTGGTGCAAGCTGCGGAAGGCGGGACGCGAGACGCCCGCCCTACAACTAAACCCGGCTGCGCTCGATCGGAACTTCTGGAGCGCTGGCTTGCGCGGCCGCCGCGACGGTGGCGGCTTCGGCGGGAGGCGCCGCAACCGGGCGCTTGATGGTGAAGCGCTGAATGCGAATCTCGCCCCGTTCGTAAACCGCCAGCAGGGCCGCAACCGCATCGGGATCGAGACGCTTCCCCGCAAGATTCTTGATGATCTGCAGCGCCTGCTCGGGCGTATGCGCGTTCTGGTAAGGACGATTGGTGGTGAGCGCGTCAAAAGTGTCGGCGACGGCGATGACCCGCGCCAGCAGTGGAATCTGATCGCCCTTGAGCCCGTAAGGATATCCCCGGCCATCCAGAGCCTCGTGATGCAACTCGATGCCGGGCAGCATTTCGGCCAGCTGCGTCACCGGACGCAGAATGTTCGCGCCCTTGGTGGTGTGCGTCTTCATCACTTCGAATTCTTCTTCGGTAAGGGCGCCGGGTTTTTTGAGGATGTGATCTTCAATGCCGATCTTGCCTACATCATGCAGCTGTGCGGAGATGCGCAGCGTCTCCATGAAGGTCGAGGGCAGATCCATTTGTTTGGCGACCAGCAGGGAATAGCGCGTGACCCGGTCGGAGTGGCCGCGCGTGTAGGGATCCTTTTCGTCGACGGCTCCGGCGAGCATCTGGATCGAGCCCATGAACAGCTCGCGGTTTTCCTCGGCGGCGCGCTTGAGGTCTTCGATGAAATGTTCCAGCTCTTCCGACATGGTGTTGAAAGTCTGGGCCAACTCGCCAATCTCGGTGCGGCTTTTGAGCTGCACGCGCTGCGAGAAATCGCCGCGGGCCAGGGCGCGGCTCGATGCAATCAGTACCGACAGAGGATTGGTGATGCGGCGGGCGGCAAAAATGCTCACCCCGATGCTCAGAAGCACCGTCAGCAGCGCCAGCCAGCGCGCGATGCGCTGCATTTCATAAACGTCGCGATACGCTTCCCGGCTGGGCTTTTGCACGATCACCGCCCAATCGAGCGATGGCACCGGGCTATAAGTGCCGAGCATATCCACGCGGTCGGGCGCGGAGCCAGTTTTGAATTCCAGGGTTGCCGCAAACTGTGCTTTGTTACCCCTCTCGACGAAGTTGCGGACGATGTCGAGGTTCTTCATGTCCTGCCCGGTGGCGAATTCGGGACTAGCCGCCGCCACCAACCGTCCCTGCGAGTCGACCACATACGGGGTGAGACCGCCGCTGCTGACTTCGTGCAAGCGGCGAATCAGGAACTGCAGGTCCACCACCGAGGCGATCATCCCCAGAAAGCTGTGACCGTACTGCACCGGCGCGCTGACCAGGAATACGGTGCGCGCGTTCTTACCTTCGCCCACCACTAGCGCCTGCCCGTTGTAGACGCGCCCGTCGCGGGCGGCGGCATAGGCGCGTTCCAGTTCGCGGTTTAGAAAAGCGTCGGGGGTGATGCGTCCCGCCGAGATGCCCTTCGCGTCCGAGTTGAGAAGCGTGGCGTAGGCAATCTCATCGGAGGAAGAAACAAAATTCTCCAGCAGGGCGCGCAGTTCGGGAGCTTCGATATTTTGCTCGCCGATATCGCCGCCGCTCGCCACCTGGATCGAGGAAGAAAGGTTGGCCAGCATCATGCGCTGCGAGCGCTCGTGCTGGGCAAGATCGTCGGCCAGCGAGCGCGTAATCGTGTTCTGCAACAGCCGCTCGTTCGTCTTCAGCCGTTCGCGGTTACTGGCCTCCACCTGCGACGAATAAAAGTACATGGGGACCGTGCTGATGAGCAGCAAGACCCCCAGAATGACATAGAGAATAGGAATGCGGCCGGGATTGGAAGCGCGGGCGGACAAGTCTCTCCCTTCACTCGTCGCAGACGCCGAAGGCGAAGTGGCGGCAGCTTTCAAGGGTATCTACAAAAGTTTAATGGGGAAAACAGCGGGCGCGGCAAAAAGGTGGAAGCCCAAGCGTTACCAAAGTACTGCGCCGAACGGTACGTCTGGCGCGGGTTTCCGCCTTCTTCCGGCTTCCCACTGCGGGCGCAGCTTCAGGCCACGGGTCGCAACCCCAACATGAATCAACCCAACGTTCTCCGGGTAATCCGTGGGGATCCGTTGGATTCTTGGCCGGCCCTCAGATTTCGCCGCCCGATCACTGGTAATATGCGTCGAGAGGAAATCATCCCTATGACCGCTCGGCAAATTGCATGCACGTTGGCGACGCTGATCCTGGCGATTTCTGTGAAGATGTATTCCGCGCCTAACCATTCTCCACAGGCGAATGGCCAGGCCTTCCTGGGGCGTTGGGACTTGACGCTCAAGGCTCCGGATCGCGAGTATCCCTCGTGGCTGGAAATCACCCGCGATGGCGGACAGTTCCAAGCGCAATTTGTCAGCCGCTGGGGCAACGCGCGGCCGCTTCCGAAAGTTGAGATCTCCGGCGACCACATCACCTTCGTTTCTCCCAAAGCCGAGGAAGATCGCAAAGACGACATGGTGTTCGAGGGCAAGCTGACCGGCGGGACGCTGACCGGCACTACCACCGGGCCCGATGGAACTCCGTGGCAGTGGACCGGCGTGAGAGCTCCCCAGCTGAACCGAATGAAGCCGCCCCAGTGGGGAAAACCGATCTCGCTGTTCAACGGCAAAGACCTGACCGGGTGGACTCCGAGCGACCCCAACGCGACCGCAAACTGGACGGTCGAAGATGGAACCCTGGTCAGTCCCGGGCACGGTCCGGAATTGATCAGCAACGAGAAGTTCAACGACTTCAAGTTGCATATCGAATTCAACTGCGCCAAAGGATCGAACAGCGGCGTCTACTTGCGCGGGCGCTACGAGTTGCAGATCGAGGATGATCCCGTGCCGGAAGGGCCGACCATGCGCACCGGCGGCATTTATGGATTCATCGCGGCGCAGCCGGAGCAGCCGCGCCGTCCGGGCCAGTGGCAGAGCTACGACATCACCCTCGTCGGCCGCACCGTCACCGTTCTTCAGAATGGGCACATGATCATCGATAAGCAGGAAATACCGGGTATCACCGGCGGTGCGCTGAATAGTCACGAAGCAGAACCTGGCCCGATTTACCTGCAGGGCAGCGAAGCCGGACACGTCACCTTCCGGAACATTATGATTACGCCGGGGAATTAGTGAGCGATTTCTAGTCACTGACATCCGGGCGATTGTGAGATATAGTGCGCTGCTTATGCATTTCTATGGCTTCGTTCGCTGCAAGACCCCTCGCTGCTCCTGCAAGTGGTATGTAGCCCATCAAGAGCTGCCGATGATGCATGGGTTCATCGATTATCCTCACGAATGGTTCCCCATTGAAGTGCCCTGCGCCCGATGCCGGCAAAAATCGAAGTACGAGGTGAATGAGATTCAAAGCGAAACCTCGCATCGACGTCTGCATCCACGGGGCTGGCAACCGCTTTTGCCTGATGCACCCGGGCCTAATGAAATAAATTGAAGCCTGTCGTGACCACCGAAAGCCGATGCCCCTCAGTCTGCAATCACCCTCGACCGACCCTATAAATACTTTGATTTAAAAGGTTTCACTGCTGCCCACAACCACATCGCCTTGAGTTGTCATCCAAGTTGCCGACCAAGGGGAGCTTTGCCTCATGAAATCGTGGTTGTTTGTCTGTTCCGCGGTTTGTTGTGGTTTTTGCATTGCACTTCTCACCGCATGCGCCGGCCTGCAGGGGATGAACACTACGCCTCCGCCGAGTACTTACCAACTCACTGTCACTGCGCCGGCAGCCGGGACCGGAACCATTACCAGCAATCCGTCAGGCATTCAGTGTCCTTCGCAGTGCTCTGCCAATTTCGCCGCCAGCACGCGAGTGACCCTGACGGAGACCCCCGGCAGCAATTATTTCTTCGAGGGTTGGAGCGGAGCTTGTTCCGGCTCCGGCAGCTGCACAGTCACCATGACCGCCGCGACCAGCGTGAGCGCGGCTTTCACCCAGGGTGAAGGCATTACCGTCGCCATTGCAGGCGGAGGATCGGGCACCGTCACCAGCAGCCCCTCCGGCATTAACTGCCCCACCACTTGCTCGGCCAGCTACGCTCCGGGAACGCAGCTCACTCTGACCGAAACGGCGGCCACGGGCAACACCTTTTCCGGCTGGTCGGGATCGTGCACCGGACCCAGTTCCTGCACCCTCACTTTGAGCGCTTCCGATTCGGTCACCGCGACATTTGTGACCGTGGCCGGTGTGCAAAACCTGAATCACATCATTTTCATCGCCCAGGAGAATCGATCGTTCGACGAGTATTTCGGCTATTTGCGGCAGTACTGGGCCAATAACGGCATTCCTGACCAATCTTTCGACGGCTTGCCCCAGTTCAATCCCACTACGGGAGCTCCGCCGCTTCAGGGTCCTGTGGCCTCCAATCCGCCCTGCAGCTTCACTACCGGCTACTGCACGGCCGATCCCAACGGCACGCCGGTTCCGACTTTCCATATGCAGTCGATATGTACAGAAGACATGAGCCCCTTCTGGAATGAATCGCATGTCGCTTGGAACGCTGGTTTCGACTACCCCACCGTAGTGAATTGGCTGGGCAATGGATTTGTGCAGGAAGCCGCCAATGAAGCGCGCCAGGATAGCCCTCCCATCAACGACACCAACGGCTATCGCGCCATGGGCTACTTCACCGACCAGGATCTGAATTATTACTATTTTATGGCGACCAACTTCGCCACCTCCGATCGCTGGTTCTCTCCGGTCATGACGCGCACGCAGGCAAACCGGGCGTACATAATGGGCGCAACCTCGCAAGGTTATGTGTATCCGCTGGCGACTCAACTCACGTCTCCGCCGATCTTCGAAGCCCTGCAAAACGCCGGCATTACCTGGAAGGATTACGTGAACACCGATGGCACCGAATGCTCCGGAACCGGCGATGCATTATCCGAGTGTCTCCTCGAATATGAGTCGTATCTCTCCCAGTTCACCTATGAAAACACGATACTGAATACCGCCGGTCAAAATCCGGACCTTCTGCAGAACATTGTCCCCTTAAGCCAATTCACCACCGATGCGCAGAATGGCACCTTGCCCCAGGTCGCGATGATTGAACCCGCCTCCTCCGCCGCTCTCGATGAGCATCCCTCCGATAACGACAGCTACACGGTGGACATCCAGGCCGGGGCGAATTACATCGCAGGTTTGATCAATACATTGATGACCAGCCAAAGCTGGCACGATTCCGCGATGATTTTCACCTACGACGAAGCCGGCGGTTTCTACGATCATGTGCAACCGCAACCTGTGCCCGTTCCTGACAGCTACACCTACCCAAGGGATTTGCAGACCAACGATCTGTGTCTTGGCGCCGACCAAAGCACTGGAGTCTGCAGCCTTGCCATGACCGGCTATCGCATTCCGCTCATCGTTATTTCACCTTACGCCAAGAAGAATTACGTTTCACATACGGTGCGGGATACGACCGCCTGGCTGAGCCTGGTGGAAGAACGCTTCAACCTGCAGCCGCTCAACGCGCGCGATGGTTATTGGTTGACAGAAAAGGACGCTACCACGGGCTTGCCCGGAACCATGGACGAGTTCTTCGACTTCCAGAATCCACCCTGGATGACCCCGCCCAGCCCTCCCACGCAATATCAGGGTGGTGCCTGCACTCTCGCTGCTCCTAATCCGTTTGGCGGTGGGTAAGTTGCGAACGCAACAGCGAAATATCATGGGCGGTCGATCAGGTAACGCTCCCAATGGGATAATAGTGTCCGTGGGAATCCGCGCCTGCAGGTTCTTTTTTATCTGCTTAGTTTTTTTGGCTTCGGATAGTTTTGCGACCACCCGCCATTACTACATCGCTGCCGAAGACGTCCCCTGGAACTACGCCCCCAGCGGTATGGATCTGCTTTCCGCCACGCGCATCCGGCAACCGTGGTCGTTCCAGCTGGTGTGGCCCAAAACTCGCTTCATCGAATACACCGACGACACTTTTACCGTCCGCAAGCCGCAACCCGACTGGCTGGGAATTTTGGGGCCCGTCATTCGCGCGGAAGTGGGCGATGAGGTCGTGGTCGACTTTCTCAATCGCACTCACCTCGGCCACAGCCTCCATCCTCACGGCCTGCGCTACGACAAAGACAACGAAGGCTCGTTCTACATTCCGTTTGGCAAAGGCGACCGCGTCGCTCCCGGCCGAAAATTTACCTATCACTGGTTTGCCACCGCCGCCAGCGGACCCGGACCGGGCCAGCCCAGTTCCATCGTCTGGTGGTATCACTCCCATGTCGATCCCGGCGTGGAAATTAATTCCGGCCTGCTGGGACCGATCATCGTTACGGCCAAAGGCAAAGCCAAGCCCGACGGATCTCCCAAAGATGTGGATCGCGAATTCGTCGCCTGCTTCATGATCTTCGATCAAATGGGAGGCAAGCCCGACGGGCTCTTTTACTCCATCAATGGCTTCATCTTCGGAAATCTCCCCGGCCTTTACATGAAGCAGGGAGAGAAAGTGCGCTGGCACTTGCTGGCGCTGGGAAATGAAATCGACCTGCATACCCCGCACTGGCACGGCGAAACCGTCACCGACGCCGGCCGCCATACGGACGACGTCGAACTGCTCCCGGGAAGCATGAAAAGCGTCGACATGATCGCCGACAATCCCGGCGCCTGGATGTTTCATTGCCATGTAAGCGAGCACATGGAAAAAGGCATGATGGCCGTCTACGTCATCTACTCGCCGCCGGCCCGCTCGTGCCCAGTGGCTTTCAGTGATTTGCAGTTCTGGAACCATCCCCCAAAAGACGCGTTGACGATTACGAACCAAACCTCGAAGACAATCTCGCAGCTCGCCATCACCTCAGAAATGTTTATGGCGCCGCAGGATTTGCGTCGGCCATTCCGTCCCGAGTGGCAAACCAGTCAGCCCATCTCGCCCGGCCAGCGGCAGGTTCTGGAGAAGCCGGCCAATCCGCCGCAAAGCGCTCAAACCGTTTTGGGATGGGTCTTCTTCCCCAGCTCAATCCAATATCAGGACGGCAGCAGTTGGCGGCCACAGCAGCAGGGCGAGTGCTTCCACATTTTCTGGCGAGATCCACAGCATCCCGATGTCCCGGCCCTGCCTCCGCTGCAGGTTGCGATCATTGCCGATTAGTCCGCCTCGACAGATCACAACTGCTCTTCGTCAGATGTTTTCCAGACCTTAAGCTCACCGCGCAATTTCCTGCATACAGGATTTACGTAAGAAATTTCGCGCCGTTAGAGTCTTTTCTCTCCTTCCGAAATTCTGGTTCGATGGTATGCTTACTCCCCTGCCGGTCTTAGCCGGCAGACGCAAGATCCCACGGCTCTGCTCCCCCCGGGAATCGTAAATCGTTTGGAGGTTCCGATGCATCGCATGCTGATCCCTGTCTTTATTCTCGTGTCCACGTTCGGCTCGGCTCAGAAGACGCCGGCAGGACAAGCGCCCACTGGAACCGTGAATGTTGTAACCCGCCAAAATGACAATCAGCATACGGGCCAGAATTTGCAGGAAACGATTCTGACGCCGGCCAACGTGAACTCCGGCACATTCGGCAAAATCTTCAGCTATCCCGTGGATGGGCAGATCTATGCCGAGCCGCTCTATGTTTCCAATCTCACGATGGCCACGGGCGGCGTCCACAATGTGGTCTTCGTCGCCACCGAATACGACAGCGTCTATGCCTTTGACGCCGACAGCGCGGCCTTGAATCCGAATCCGCTGTGGCATGTGAGCTTCTTGAATCCTTCCGCCGGCGTCACCCCGGTGCCGTGCTCGCAGGGAGCCGGCATCTGCCAATTGTTCCCGGTCGTCGGGATCACTTCGACTCCGGTCATCGACCTGGCGACGAACACGCTCTACGCCGTGGTGCGCACCCAGGAAACTTCCGGCAGCACGGTGAACTGGGTGGTTCGCCTGCATGCGCTCGACATCACCAGCGGTGCGGAGAAGACCGGCAGTCCGGCGACGATCTGCTCCGCTAATGGGACTAAAGGAAGTAAAGGATGCGCTCTCGCCGGAGGCTCCGTTGTATTTGGACCGCAACATCAGCAAAGCCGCCCCGGCCTGCTGTTGGTTCCGGAGACCGGATTCCCTCAAGGTGTGCTGGTCATGGGTTTCGCAGGAGACTCCGGATGGGTGGTGGTGTATGACCCGGTGGCTTTGACGCTGCTGGCCGCGTTCTACACCGATAATGAGCAAACTCACTCCAGCTCCAAGGTCCCCGGCATTCCCGGTGAAGGGCACGGCGGGGTCTGGGGCGCGGGCGGAGGAGTCGTTGCCGACACCAACGGAAATATTTACGCGATTAGCGGCGATGGCTATTGGGACGGAATCACCAACTGGGGCGACAGCTTAATCAAGTTAGTTCTGACCCTGAATTCGTCCACCGGAACCTACTCGCTCGTTCCTGCCGACTACTTCACCACCAGCGATCAGGCTTGCCGCTATGCTCACGGCAAAGATTACGGATCGGCCGGGCCCTTGCTTCTGCCAACGCAGGGCGGGACCGTTCCGAACATGATCTTTACCACCGGCAAGCAAGACAGCAAGTGCGAGACCATGTTCGCCGGATACGTTATCAATCGCGACAACATGGGACACGTAGGCGGTCAGATTTCGCAGATGACTCTGCCCCTGGGCGGGGGAGAACAATCGCCGGCCTACTTCAACACTGGAACTACACAATATGTCTACAACGGCGGGGATAGCGATTCCCTCCGCGCCTTTACCGTGTCGTCGGTGGGTGTAAGTACAAATTCGGTGCTGGCCACCACTCACGTTTTTGACTCGGGAACAACGCCGATGGTTTCGGCCAATGGAACTTCAAATGGCATCGTGTGGGGGCTGGAACAAACCGATGATCCCGACATTTTGCCGTCGGTGCAGCCGGTCGTCTTACATGCTTTTGACGCGACCACGCTTTCTGAGCTCTACAACTCGGCTCAGGCGCCATTGGGACGCGACAACGCCGGGCCTGCCGTCAAGTTCCAGGTTCCCACCATTGCCAATGGCAAGGTCTATGTCGGGAGTTCGACCGAACTCGACGTCTACGGCTTGTGTCCGTGCGCGGGGCGTAAGTGAGAACTGCCGGTCAGGGGATGTGTCAGTCGAAGATTTTTCCGGCAGGATGCCGGCCATGCTGTAAGGAGACTGCTATGTGCTTTCGGATATTTACTCTAAAGAACGCTGTCGTGATGATGCTCATCACTCTCGCCCTCAGCCTGTTGTCGAGCGCCCAAACCGAGAGCACCATCTTTACCTTCGGCGAGTCGACCAACTTCTGGCCCCAGGGCGCCGTTCTTGAAGATTCATCCGGCAACCTGTATGGCACCACCAAGGGCGGCGGCGCCTACGGAGTCGGAACGGTCTATGAATTGTCTCCTCCGGCTGTGGCCGGCGGCGCCTGGACGCAGACATTTCTCTACAGCTTCGTTCCCTATGGAGGCGGCGGTTACGTGCCCTTTTCTGATCTCGTCCGCGACCAGGCCGGCGCTCTCTACGGCACTTTCTTCTCCGGCGGGGATCCCACCTGCAACTGCGGAGGCGTCTACAAGCTGACTCCGCCCGCAACTCAGGGCGGCGCCTGGACCGAGAGCGCCATCTACACGTTTAAGTCTACCGACGGACATCTTCCCAGCAATGGAGCCCTCGCGCTTACAAAAACCGGCACTCTCTACGGTACAACCACTGCCGGCGGAACTTACGACAGCGGCGTCCTCTATCAACTCACCACCAAGAACGGCAAAAGCTACTCGGAAACCGTTTTATATTCTTTCGGAAATACGGGCGACGCCGACACGCCCAATGGCCCGATTCTTCTCGACTCCACCGGAAATCTTTACGGCGTGACTTCTCTGGGCGGAGCGTTTGCTCAGGGAGCGCTCTACAAATATGTTCCCTCCACCAAGACCGAGTCTCTCTTGTTTTCTTTTGGCGGTTCCAGCACCACCGGAAGCACTCCCTCCGGCAGTCTGATTTTCGACAATTTGGGAAACCTCTATGGCGTGACCACCTATGGCGGCTCCAACGACGACGGAGTGGTATATGAGCTGAGCCCCTCGAATCCGACCTGGACGCAAACCATTCTTTACACCTTCAGCACCGATAGTGGCGTCAATCCGCTCGCCGGACTCTCCTGGAACCACACCAACAACAATCTGTATGGCACCACCAGCAACATGAACGTGCACCCCGCCGGCGCGGGAACAGTGTTCAAACTGGTTCCTCCCGCGAAGAAGGGCGGAACGTGGACGGAGACCACGTTAGAGCAATTTACCTACAAGATAAACGGCGGCTACCCCACCGGAGTGGTCACCCGCGACGCCACTACTGGAACTCTCTATGGCACCGCCCAGCAAGGCGGCATCGAAGGTTGCGATCTGTACTGCGGCGTGGTCTGGCAGATCACGAATCCGTAGCGTAGCGCCGGCGTCCCGGCTGTGGCGGAGGCGTCTCGCCTCCGCAGCCAAAATCGTCACCAGCCGTTGACGGGTTTTAGCACTAAACCGCGCGTTACGGATACAGCACCTTCTTCACATCGCTCCAATGTACGAGCACGACGTGGTTCTCTTCCAGCGCCCGCTTGAATTCCGGGCTGGTAACGACGTCGTAATCACGCTGCCGCCAGGCCGCGCCGTAGTCCGGATGATCCACCGTGACAGCCTGCAGCTCAGTATCATCATGTCCGAGGTGGACAATGAATTCGGTCAAGCCGGGCTTCAGATTCCCGATCGCAGTCAGGTAAAAATTCTTCCACTCCGCCGCATTCACCTTGGGATCGGCGATCACGATCGCGTCCGGCACGATGTCTTTGTCCGATAGCGCTGACAGCAGTGCGGGAGGCGCATTGGGATCACGCATGGCAAGAAACGGCAGTTTGTACTCCCGCGCTACTTTGACGTAAACAGCGAAAAGATCGGGCCGCGAGAACAGCACCCCCATGTGGCTGTCGAGATGTGTGGGATGAATTCCCAGGGCGATGGCGCGCTCGACCTGGGCGCGGATCTCGCGCTCGACTTCGTCGGCCTTGAGGTTGTGGGCGGCCGGTTCGGTCTCCGGCCAGAGGTATCCCTGTGGATCAAGCAGGCTCGGAACTTTGTCTTTGGATTCGACCGGGCCCCAGCGGTACGTTTTCCATTCGCTGGTGAGCGTGAGGTGCAAGCCGAGATCGGCGTTGGGATGCGCCTTGGCATAATCCGCGACTTCCGTGAGCCACGGGCAGGGAACCATGATGCTAGCCGAAGTGACCGCCTGCTTGTCGAGCGCGTCGAAGCTGGCAATGTCTTCCGAGTGGGCGACGGCCAGGTCGTCGGCGTGAATGATCAGCAGCTTGGCATCGCGCGGGTAGCCCAGTCGCTCGGCCGTAGTTCGAGTTTGTCCGAGCGCGGTGTTTAGAAAAGAGAGAAGAAATATCATTGCGGCGGCGAGTTTGACCAGACCCATGACAGACTCCATAAGCGATTTGAAGCGTAAAGGGTAGCACGGAGGCGGTTGCTCACCGAAGCGCAGCCGCGTCTGAAAGCAACTTTCTTCTTCGCCTGAGTTCCCAAGGAAGATGGGGGCCTTGGGCAGGGACCTTCAGATTCTTTTCCGAGCGCGAAGCCGCCCGCCTCCAATTCGCAGGAGGAAGAATCTGTGAGCATCGCTTGGCGACAAGCCTGGTTAGTGCGGCAACAGCCCGTACACCAGCACCTCAGTGTTGTTGGTCACGTACACCCGCCCGTTCGCAACCGTGGGATTCGCTCGCATGACTGGGCCGCTCGAGATTTTGTCCCGCTTCGAATTCTGATTTGTGTTGTAGTATTCCTGGGTAAGATCGTTGGGGTTAACGGCATGCAGAGTGGCCGCGCCGTTAAACTGCAACATCCACACAATGCCGTTTTGGCTCCCGTTCGCGGAGATGATGGGCGCTGGTGAACTCATTTGTATCGTACCCGTGGAGGTTGCCGTCGTGGGCAGCACACCGTTGTTCAAGGTGAACATCTTGGGATAGTCATTCTGTCCAAAAATGTAAACGTTGCCTTGAAAATAGCTCGGCGTATTGAACATGCCATTCGTCTGTGTTCGGCCAACCGACCCCTTGATGACGCCCACAATGTACTGCAGGATATTGTTGCCGCTCGCTTGATAGCCGCCGAGGTTGTCGCGGTTCATCACATAGATCGTTCCTTCCTTGCCGCCGGCAATCATCAGATGCGGATAATTTCCCGGCTGGTCGGGCAATAGCAAAATCCCACCCGAAGAAACGTCCCAGTCATACACATTGAGAGTCGAGTAATTGTTTGGGGTGTAGTAATCGGCGATTTCCAGGTTGCCATTGTTCGGCGTCAACCTCAGCACCGACAGCCCAAAATCGGTGCTGTTGTCGAAAGTTCCATTTCCCGTCGGCACAAAAATATTGCCGTTCGCATCTGCGGAGAGTCCGCCCCCCATGTTCCATATGCCGCCTTCTATGCCATTCGGAGTCGTGCAGAAGATATACTTCTGGGCCAGTGTTTGCGAATCGTAGCCCAGAATCCAGCCGTGGTAGGGCTGCGCGTCCGTGTTGGAGGCCGTGGCCATATACACCACGCTATTTACGTCCTGCGCGGATTGCGAAAGCAGCAAACCCGGCCGCGAGTTCTCCCGCAGAGGATCGAATGCCAATATACCGCCCGAACTTCCTTCGCCGGTCCCCGGCACCGAACCCTGGATCACCACCGGCCCACCAAATTTCTCCTGCCCGCTGGTGATGTCGAGTGCATGCAACCGGTGGACATAGGTTCCGGAGCAAGCCGTGGTTTGTCCCTCGAGGGTCCGCGCCTCCACGTACATCGTGTTGGTAGTAGGATCAATGACTGGAGTCGGCGTGATCCCAATGATTGACACGTTGGCCGCGACACACGATCCGGGTACGGGCACCACGCTGGGCGGACTAATGAAACTGTCCATCCACAGTGGCCCCGCGAGCACTTTCCCGTCGGCATCATAGGCGTACACGCTGTCATTCGCGGTGGCGACGTACACCACGTTGTGGTAACCAGCAGTCCCGTTGAGTGGGTTGGGGATGTACACGTTCGCCACATACAGCGGTTGGGCTTGGACTTGTCCGTCGATTGGAAGAGAAAACAGTCTCCCGAAGGTGTTGACGTTCACGTTTTGCGGAGTCAACACTGTCTCCTGCAAGTTCTGCCCGGTGCGCGAGTTATCATTCTTGTTCGTGTACAGTCCCGCATAACCTACGAGATAGGCCGTGGCCGAGCCAGAAGCCGCCGGGTACAACTGACTGACCGCGGTGACCGTATGGCTGCCAACCACAAACGCCGCCGGCGGAGTGTAAAGTCCGCTTGTACTGACTGTGCCCACAGTTTGGTTGCCGCCCAATATTCCATCGACGTACCACTTTACGCTTTTGTTCGACAGGTTTTTGACCGTGGCCGTGAATTGCTGCGTGACCATCGAAGTCACCGGCGCTGCCACCGGACTTACCATTACTGTGACATTAATGGGATCCCGCGCGCCCGCTGCAACCCCTCCGGAGCGGCCATTCCCCGCTTCTCGGGCAGACGAGTTCGCGGTGGGTATCGCCGGAAAGACAATATTCTTGCTGGTGCCCTTAATCACGGGCTGCTGGATCGCCAGGCCGCCCAACACAAGGCCGACGGTCGCGAACGGAGCCCAAAGACCAGGAATGACAGGTTTCATCGGGCATCTCCATCTTCATTTCAAAGTCGTTGACCGCAAAAACGGCAGCCACTATACACGCTCTTTGCCTGGCTGCCTAGTGAAAAAATCGGCGGAATCGTGATTTTTCGTCAATCTCGTTCCGAGAGATGCGAGGCGGACTTCACATCCTCGTATGAACGTGAACCATGTGACGCGAACCGCCTCGTCCTCGTTACCTTCGGTAAGCCACCCTGGTTACAACCGTACAGTCGCAATCTGCGGCCCCTTGCTCTATGTTTAAGCCACGGACGGTGGGAAATCTCGATTCCGCATCCGCTGCCTCGGAACGCGGAGATTATCATGCAGGGAAAACTCAATCGTGCTGAAAACATCCATTACAGATTTCGGTCTTGGGCCCCGGGCCTATCCGAATTTCTGGAGTCTTGCGATCGCAAGTTAGTCGAGAGCGCAGCGCTGGCATTGGTGCTCTTCGTCATCTACTTCAGCTATATCCGGTCGCTCCTCGACGCGCCCTCAAATCCGGCCCCACTTGTCCTGACTGGGGCAGTAGTCCTGAAGTTCTTGTTGTTCACGGGCTGGCCGTTCGCGGTGCTCGGTTTCTACGATAAGGATTGGAGCAGCCGCGACGCGGGACGGGTGGCGTTGTTGGCCTTTGGTCTAGCGATCGGCATTTTGTGCCACTCCCGCGGACTCCATTTTTGCGCCTTTGCCGCCGCCTCTCTGTTTTTTCCCCTGCTCCTCACCGCCGCCGTCAGCCACGGGATTGCCTCTTTACGCCATTCGTTGCGACTCGGCCACTGACGACTCACCCGCGAACCGCCAGGACCTCTCGAAACCGCTTGGCTGTAACCGCAGTAACTGCTTACTGCCAGTCGATTCGGTGTCTAATGTTCTCATGAGGATTCTTGGTTGGCGCACGACCTTGCCACTGCTCCAATTGGCAGTCGCACTTGCGGCACTCGTCTACGCTCCCTATGAATTGAGGGCGCGGTATCACGTTGCTGGTGACGATTTCATGCTGCTCGGCTACCGCCAGGCGTGGCCTCCTCCAATTCTACGAACGTCCTACGCCTTGAACTTCCCAGCATTGACTGCCGTCGTGCCATTCCGATTCTGGGGAAATTGGTCCAGTCGCGAAGTTGTTCGTTATCAAGGGCCGCTCTTCTTTTCCTTCTCGGTAGAGGACTGCATGTTTCTCGGTGGTGTCAGCGTTCTCTGGTACCTGATCGGAAGAGTCTTGGATCGCCGAAAACAAACACCAGAAACAGCGCCGAGCCCAAAGTCTGGTGCGGTTCCACTGGCGATCGGATTTCTTTTTGCGGTAGGTGTAGACGCGTTGGCGAGTTTCTATGCCATGCTTACCGACGCGGACCGCCCGATGCGGCAGATCGGATTCTTCGGACTGGCGTGGGCTGTGAGCTTGTTGTGGTATTTCGGAAACAATCTGATCCGAGCTTTGCGACCCTGCTAACTGTCGTTACCAGGTTCAGCATGACGGTCTACCGTCGCAACCAAGCATGAAAATGGGTGTGTGCTAGGCGCACAATGCTGGCTGCTGCTGCCGAGCAAGCTCGGAATCATCGCACTAGTGCGGTAGGTAGAGCCTGTTTAATCAGGTTGAGCGGGACGCCCTAGGAACAACCAAGTGTAGCCTCCTGCGGGAGAGCGCGAAAGGGAGAATCGTTCACAACTGGCGTCTTCGGCGGTGGCTGAGGAGGACGCCATGAAGGTTCATCGCAACTGCTGCGGCCTTGATGTTCATAAGCAAACGATTGCCGCCTGCCTGATCTACGAAGACGGTATTGGAAACACCTGTAAAGAGAAGCGACTGTTCGGCACGATGACGCGAGACTTGCGCGAACTGGCGCAGTGGCTGCGCCGGGCTGAGGTAAGTGCCGTTGCCATGGAAGCCACGGGCGTTTATTGGGTGCCCGTGTGGAATGTACTGGAGCGGGAGGGGCTGCACCTGCTGCTCATCAACCCAGAACACTACAAAGCGGTTCGCGGCAAAAAGACCGATCTGAAAGACGGCGAGCGCATCGCGGAGCTGCTGCAGGACGGACGCTTGGAAGGCAGTTTCGTTCCTTCCACCCCGCTTCGGGTTCTCCGCGATCTTACCCGCTATCGCGTCAAGTTGGTCGAGCACCAATCCTCCGTCGCCTGCCGCATTCAGAAACTACTGGAGCAGTGCAATATCAAACTCGGCTCAGTGGCCAGCAATGTGTTGGGCGTCAGTGGCACAGCCATGTTGCAGGCGCTGGCAAGTGGGGAAACCAACGCGGAACGCCTCGCCGACTTGGCCAAGAAGCAGCTCCGCAAGAAGATTCCAACACTGCGGCTCGCGCTGGATGGCCACCTCATGCCGCATCACCGCTTTCTGCTACGTGACATGCTGGATGAGCTAGCCCACATCGAGGGCCAACTGGCGCGATTGGAAGCCGAAATCGAAGTGCAGATGCAACCCTTCCAAAAAGCTCTGCAGGCATGGATGAGCATACCTGGCATCAAGCACCGTGTGGCATGGACTCTGGTCGCCGAGATCGGCACTGACATGCAAGTGTTCCCTTCACCCGCCCACATCGCCAGTTGGGTGGGAGTCTGTCCGGGGAATAACGAGAGCGCAGGAAAACGGAAAAGCGGAAAGACGCGCAAGGGGAACCGCTGGGCGCGACGGGCATTATGCGAGGCTGCTTGGGTCGCCGCCAAGGCTAAGAAAAGTTATCTCGCAGCCCAGTTCCGTCGCTTTGCCGCTACGCGCGGAAGCAAGCGGGCCATCATCGCCGTTGCCCACACGATCCTGACCATTGGCTATCACATGCTTCAGCGCGGGACGATCTATCAAGACCTAGGCGCAAACTACTTCGATCAGCGCCACATTCTTCGCACCACGAAGCGCTTGGTGAAGAGACTTGAGGCTTTGGGCCATAGAGTCATCTTGGAGTCGCCTTTTCCTAACGCAGGCATCGCATGATTCATATTTTCAAGGGAGGCGATAGCACTCAGAACCCGGTCTGGGGTCGATGAGTTCTATAAAAAGGGATGTCAAGGAAAAAGTTCTCCCTCGACTGGAGAGCAAGCGCGCGGCCTTGATCTCCAGCCCACTGTGTAGGTGAGTGCTTCCCGATTCGCACCGGGATTTTTGCTCTGGACGGT
>Ga0335078_10000285_pt1 | contig 82006 bp, 68 predicted proteins | sample Lox_Sample_32_FD_206711 | JGI IMG/M metagenome (GOLD analysis project Ga0335078, IMG submission 206711) | Soil microbial communities from Loxahatchee National Wildlife Refuge, Florida, United States - Lox_Sample_3.2 | ecosystem: Environmental > Terrestrial > Soil > Wetlands | place: USA... | reverse complement strand
TGCACCCGGTCTGCTCAACGCGTCCGATCGATTGCGAACCGGAAGGTTGGGTGGAACCGGCGTCGTGGCATTCGCCGGCCGAGCCGCCGCCCAACGCGCTGTTCACGACATAGTCGCCGGGAGTGGGCGTCGCAGCCGAGTCGAAGCTGCATGATGCGTAGCCGCGCCACGTGATGATAGCGTTGCCGCTCGTGCCCGCGCCGCTGCTCACCACGCCAATGACGTTGTCCGTGTCAGTTGCGGCAGCTTCAAGCGCGTTCGCGCTTGAATCGTACTTGGCCAGCCGGTTTACGACGGTGCCGGTTGTTCCATTGTTCGGCAGTTCGAAATCCTCGCGGCCGAATCTGTAGCTGTTGAAGGAAGTTTTTGCAAAGATCGTCGCGATGGCGTTGCCGGTGTCGCTGCCGATGTTTTCGGTGTTGTCTGTCCCGGGCAAGAAAGCATACGGAGAAATGTTGCTGATGTACCAGGGAATGGTGCTGCCCAGCTTGAACTCGATCGGATAGGAGGCTCCGGTGCCGGCGTATTCGGCGGCAATCTCGTAACGATTGGTCGAGCTGTCAAATTCGAACGCCAGCCGCGAGTAGTTCGCTTCAGCGGAATCCGTGGTCTGATACAACCGAAAAGTCTGTGGATTTCCCAGATCGCGTTCTTCAAGCGTGTCGGCATTGGCGTTGAATACATTCAACAATCCAAGCTGAATGACTTGGCCACTATTATCGAGAACTTTCGGGCAGTGGCAGCTGGTGTCGAACCAGAAGAGGCCGTAGTTCGGAATGCCGGCGGGGGCGGTCGTTTCGGCGAGCTGGATCAGATCCGGTGTGCTGCAGTTGGCGTCGCCGTTGGCCTGAATGCCGGTGGCATAGCTGCCGTTGCACTGTGTGGGAGTCTGTGCGAGTTGGCTGGCACTATCCGCGGTTCCTGAGACGTTCCCATTCGGGTCGAGCAGGGCGACTCCAGCGAGGGCTGCACCATTTTCTGAAACCTGCAACTGGCCGTTGGGGCCGAAGCCGATCAACGACTGCCCGGCAGAGGGCGCGGTCAACGTCCCAAAACTGCCTTGTACGCTCCACGGGCCAGTCCCGGTGGAAACGAACGAATTCGCCTGCAATGTGCCCGCGACCGTCAATGTGCTATCCATTTTTACGTTGGTTTTGAATTCTTTCAGGCTTGAGGTCAACCGTTCCAGCCAGTTGGTTCCATCGCCCGCATTGCCGATGTAGTTGGAGATGGCAACTGGAGCGCCAAATGCGATCTGCGCCTGGCCCAGGCTGGGCGTGAAGCCCGTCGGATTGTCGAGGCCAATATACGCGTCTCCGGCATCGTTGGGAGGACGATTATTCCCGTATGCGACCGTCTTGGCAGGATTCGAATCAAGCAGCGTAATGATGTGCGTGGGACCGGCGGCGGTGGCGAGTGGATTTTTTTCGAAGATCAGGCGGCCTTTCAACCCATTTTCGCTACTGCTGTTTCCGCTGCTGACGCCGAACTGCATGATCGTGGAGCTGAGCTGGGGGAAGTTGTTGCCGACTGAATCTGTACCGAGGCAACTTACATACAGAGGATTGCCGCCGGGGGTTGCGCCGTAGCATTTTTCGGCGAAAACCGTGGGGGCGTTCATGCCGGAAGTGCTGACGATGGTCGTGCCGTTGTAGATGCTGGGCGTGTAGTGATCGAGGAAGGCGATCGCGCCCGCGCTCAGCACCAGTCCTCCCGGCCAAAAGGTGAAATTAGGAGCGAAGGTCTGGTTGGCGACGGTGTAGCTCGAAAGCAGTGCCTGCGTATCATTCGCGGTGCAGATGAATCCTGAACATTGCGCAATATTCGTTGTGACGGCGTATCCTCCGGTCGCGTAAGGCGCGACAGCCGGAGTATTGTAGATCGTCCGCAGGACGTCGTAGGTGATGGTGTCGCTGGCCTGAGTAACCTTCGGCCAGGAGAGCGGAATGGTTCCGCTGCCGTTCGTATTGGCTAGGCCGAAAATGTAAGGCGCTGAAACGGTGCCGGCAGTTACATCGTGAATGACGAGGTAATAGACGTAAAGCGTGCTACCGGTATTTGCGAATGTGGGAAGCTGACCGGTAGGGCTAGATGCATCAGCGCCATGGACAGTGATCGGCTGGCCGTAACTCAACACTCCCATCTCTCCGATATTTCCAAGCGGATTGGTGCAGTTGCCGACCTCCATATAAATGTTGTCGAGCTCTGTCCCGTGGTAGCCACCGTTCGGCGAGCCGCCCTTGACGCCGAATTGGGCGAATCCCTGGATTACGCTATCGGAGATGCGCAGAGTATTTCCGCTCTCCCAGTCAACGCCATTGCCGGAACATTGCGCGGAGATGTTGAGGTTTTTCAGCCAGCCCACGGCAGCGTTTGTGCTGAATGGGCCGGGCGCCTTGACATAAGAGCCGCAGAAAGTTGAATCGCAACGAACGCCGTAACCGCTGTTGCTGTCGAGGCCGTCGAGGAGAAATGCCTGATCGTTATCGACTTGAACGTAGCTGCCGAAGGTGCCGCCATTCAGGCCGGTACGCGTTGCTACATTGGTCACCCGCGTTTTGTTGGCATTGGTTTCAATAAATGCATTGGTGCCATTGACGACCATGGGCCGCCCACGAGGACTGACGATCGTGATGCTGGTGAAACTGTTGGCGCTGGAAGGATCGCCCGCGTAGAGGCAGGTGTCTGCCATGTAGCAATCGACGATCGAGCCTGAAAAATCAACGGTCATATCCGAGCTGCGGATGGAAACGCGTGCATAGGCGGCGAACTCTCCGGGTGGAACGATAACTTTGCCGGATTGCGATGGTGCACTCGGATTGGTCAGGGCGATGCGTGCGGCTATCAGCGCTTCCTGCAATCCGCTTGACGCGCTGCCAATCGTGTATCCCGCCGGATGCGAATTGGTCGTCGTGAATTGCAGCGTTCCCGTCTGACTGTTCCCCGAACAGGTGCCGCCGCTTACGAGAACGGCTTCCGGCGTTCCGGTGCCGGAAATATAGACATAATAATAAGGTTCGCTTCCGGTCACGCCGGGCGGGCAGCTGGCGAGGGTGACGGTTTGCGGGCCGGCGGTTCCAAGGTTTGTGCTGGCGTTTTGCGACCAGGCGAAGTCGCTGGCGTACTTGATGGCTTGCATGCCGGCGCTTAAACCACCTCCAGCCTGGGGCTGGTATTCTCCCAGGCTGGAGTTAAAGGTGAGCACCTGGTTGCTGGTTGGCGCCGTTGTGCTCACCGGCACACCTTGAATGGAAGTTGCGTTGGCGCTGCTGCCGCATGCGCCCCAGGTGCCGTCGCCGTGAAGACAGACGCTACCGTTGGACGTACCGGTGCCCAGTTCGCTGGCCGGAACTTCTCCGGTGATGAGGTCGGCTTTTGTCACAAGCCCGAGGTCGACGTAATTTTTGTTTGCGGCCTGATTCGGCGCGACCGGATTGCCGCTGAGCGTCAAGGGACCGGTCATGGTTCCGCCAGAGAGGGGAACGTAAGATCCGCTGCCGGTATTTCCGACTGCGGTATCGACATAAGATTTGTTTGCGGCATCGCCGGGATTGACGGGAGTGGGCAGGCTGGGCGCGACGGCGAATTGTTTTGCGCCGGTGATGGTTTCCGTTCCTGAAAGATGGACGACGGATGAATCGTCTGCTTTAGGTGCGACTGCGGCATTGACATACGCCTGGGTTGCGAACTGGTTGACACTGGTGGTGGTTCCGAGCGTGGTGCGGACATCAGCGATGGTTGCGGGGGAGGCTGCGGGGACGGACCAGAATTCCGTTTTGACGGTGCCGTCGTTCAATTGATACACCACGGTGTAGACGGTGTTGGCCGGAGTGGCGCCGGCGTTGGGAACGAGGTTGACAGTCAATGTCCCACCCGCTCCGAGACTCACGCTGGTGTTGCCCGCGGCCACCGCCTGGCCGGCGGAGGTGGTGAAGGCCGGCCAGGAGATGAGGAGGGTGCCGCCCGCGGGGGTTCCATCGGCGCGGTAAACGACGCCGGTGACCGTTGTCGTCGTGGGCGACTGCGCCAGCGCGGCGGAGGCGATTGCCAGCATCGCCGCGAAATAATAAAGCCGCCCGACTGGGCGGCGTGGGTAAAACATAATTCCTCCGGGAAGGAGAGTGGTTCAGATTCGTTGCGGGGGAAACCCGCGAGGGTTGAAATGTAAATCCCCAGCCTAACCTGGCGAGGAACGCTCGCTTAAGGGTGGGGTATCCATTAAAGCCCTGGATTACTGAATGATGGGTGAGCGCTTGCTGCTGAGTTGCTGCTGAAGGAAGCGTTCGACGCTATCAACGTAGACATCTGCAAAATCCACGACGGGGCGCTTGGCTTCGATCAGGTCCATGGCTTGTTCCATAGTCCAGCTCAAGGAGCAGAGGATTGCAAGAGTCATCATGGGAGCGCGATGCACTCCCGCGGCGCAATGAACATATAACTTGGTCTCCGGCTGATCGAGCGCGTGCAGGGCAAAATCGACGGCGCGCTGGAACAGCTCCGGAGGTTTGGGCTGAAAATCATCATCCGTGGGGTTCCAGAGAACCTCAATGGCGAAAGGTTCGGCGAGCGATGTGTCGTCGAACTCGATCTGCATGTCAATGATGTGAGTAATGCCCGCTTCGGCGACCAGCGCCATATTGTCGGGTCGCCAGATTCCGCCACCAATAGCAATGCGGCCGGTGATCCAAGTCATATCCATCGTGCGAGTCCCGCGGAACGGGATGGGAGCCGGCGGCCCGGCCAAACCCCGCCTGACAAGAATGCTGCGCGCTTTGGTGAGGGCATTCCGCAAACCTGATGAAGATGATGCCCAGCGCTGCAGCGTTGCCAGCCGGATGTCCGGTTTCATTCTACGGTATCCGGGGTTGTCGTTTGCGTCTCCGTGGAATTCGAGGCTTTGCTTTGTTCTCCGGCCTCACGGATTCTTTTTTCCAACGTGGCCTGATCGATTCCCAGGTGCTCGAGGAGAAATTGCGAAAAAAACGTCTGCCTGACGCCGTCTTTCTGCTCCTCGAACGGAAACAGCCCGACCATTTCGAAGAGATATTTGAGGGCCTGATATTGGCCTTTGCCGGCGTTCTCAATGAGCAACTCAACCATGTGCTTAGCGTGGTTTATGACTCCGTTTTTGATCTCTTTGCGGACTTTGGGCACATCGGCGGGCGTGACCCAATCAATTTTGTTGCCTGTACGACTTTTGCTGCTTCCTTCTGCGCCATCCTGCTCGTTTGAGTTCCCCATGGCTCGGCCCCAAAAATAAAGGGCGCGCTCAGGGCGCGCCCAGAATTTGTTCACTCTTAAATTCAGAATAGCAAAGCGAGCAGGGAAACTGCGCCAAATCCTAGAAAGTTTTTTCGTTTTGAAATGTTTCACTTAGCGGCAATGCGCGGTTCCATCCCTCTTGACAAGCTTTTTCGCGTGCAACTTCCGCCGTGGGTAGGGGGCGAAGAATCTGGCCGCGCAGCAAAATTTCGCTGAGACAATCGAGCGCCTCAGGGTAGCGGCGCACCACGGTTCTGCGGTTGCAACGCAACAGGCGGGCAGCTTCATCGCCAGTGTAATCCTGGATGGCGAGGGCAGCGATCAGGCGCTGATCAAACTCATCCAATCGCTCAATGCTGCGCTCGATGTCGTAAACGAAGATGACGGTGTCTTCGAAGGTGGCAGTGCGATAGGAGGTCACGCGAGAGCGGAAGAATTCGCGTCCCAGGAGGGACGGCAGGCGCCCCAGTTCGACTGCCAGGCGGGAGTAGCGCCTGAGGAGAGCGACGGTGCGATCGCGATAGAGCCAGAGGCCGGGATCGGGGCGGAAATCGTACGTGCCCGCGTCCGCGCCATAAATATCCGGCGGTGCTGCACTGGCCAGTTTCTTGCGCGCCGGGAGCGCCCGTGAATTGCAGGCAGGTAACATTACGCGTTACCTCCTTCGCAGCAAATGGTGCTCTGCGCGCGGACGACGGGCGGCTGATCGCCGACCGGGAGACGAGGACGGGGGCCGCGCTTGCGCGGCAGAGGGAGTTCCTCCAGGATGGCCGAGCAGGGCTCGCAGAACACCACCTGCGAACCGAGTTCGCGCATCCAGAGCCCGCCGCAACGCTCGCAATACTTCAGTTCAAGCTGAATGAATTCGAAGTTGTCGAGTTCCATGATTTCCTCCACAAAAGCCGTTGCTGTTCATAGGGTGAGAAAACAAAAGGCCCTGCGCCGATGACTCGGCTACAGGGCCCGTTTCTTTTACGGATAGACCTGAGGGGCTATTTAGTTAGAGACGCATGGCCTTAAGGAATGGCTTGCTGCCGGAAATAACCCTCCTCGTATCCAGATTTGAGAACCCGGCCGTTCTGCACGACGACGCTGAGCTTGCCGGTAAATTGCAACGCGCGCAAAAGTTGCTCCATCGAAGCGGACAAAACCTCGGCGGAGCGGACCTTGCGGCGAAATTCGACGAAGTGACCTTCCTGATTGTCAGATTGAGCCTGATTCGACATAGTTATCCCTCCAACGCCGGGAACTCATTGGGGGAGGATGGCTGTTCTGCTGAAATTACAGGCAGTTGGCTTGCAGGTCAAGGTATACGATTACCAATGGCAATGTAATTATCTGTGGAAATTAGCTCAAGGTTATAGCTATAATGCCGCCTATGAAATTCAAGACTTTGCAGGACAATCTGCGGAAGGAACTACGGGCGCGCATTAAAGAAGGCGAGCTCAGCGGGTTACAGCTGGCGCAGCAGACCGGCTTTCAACAGGCGCACATCTCGAATTTCCTGAACCGCAAGCGCGGGCTGAGCATTGAAGGCATGGACAAAGTGCTGACTGTACAACGGCTTTCCGTGCTGGATTTGCTCGATCCGGAGGAAATCAACCGGCGGGCGAGCATTGCGGCGCCCAGCGGCGACCAATTCGAAAATGTCCATATTGTGGACGGGGCGATCGCGGCGGCGCAGCCACTCATCATGAGCATGAACGTGAAGGACGTGTTGAAGGTGAAAAAAAGCTTTCTGCGAAAGCTGCGGGCCGAAACGGGGGGGAACCGGGACAACTGGGAACGATTCGTTGTTCTAAGGGCGGATGCGCGGGATGGAATGAGCATGTACCCGAGGATCCTGCCGGGAGCGTCGCTGCTGATCGATCGGCACTACAACTCGCTGAAGCCGTATCGAAAAAGCGAGGCTAACATCTATGCGGTCAACCAGAACGGAGAGGCGACAATTCGATATGTAGAGCCTGCGGGGAAGCAGTTGATTCTTCGTCCGGAGAATGGCGCGTATCCCGTAGAGGTGCTCGCGATCGAGCCGGGGAACAGGGCCAGCGATTATTTGATTGGGCGGGTTTGTTATATCGGGATCGAGACATAGAATTCTGTACCGCAAACGAGGGAAAGGGTTTCACCACAGAGGGCACGGAGGACACAGAGGATCTGTTTGCGCAATACGGCTCGTGGCGGCGGCCGATAGTACAATCGCGACATGGGCGGGCTGCTTGAACCATCTCCATTAGGATCGTCGCCACTAGGAGAAGAAAAAGAGTCGAATTTACGGCCGATTCTTGTGGCTGTGGTGGTGGTGATGGTGGTTGCGGGACTGCTGCTTCTGCTGTCATTGGGCTCGCACAAGAGCGCACCTGCGCCGCATCCTTACGCGGCAAATCTTAAGATTTCTGATTTGAAGATGAGCGCGGCGGAGAATTTTGTCGGCTCAAGCGTCACGTATGTGGATGGAGCTGTGACGAACGCCGGCAATAGAACGGTGACCCACGCAGAAGTACACATCGAGTTTAAGAACTCGATGGGACAAGTCGTGCAGGCAGAGGATGTGCCGTTGCAGATTTTACAGACGAGCGGACCCTATCCTGACACCGTGGATCTGAAGGCGTTTCCGCTCGCGCCGGGGCAGAGCAAGCAGTTTCGATTGACGTTTGAGCATGTCAGCGATGATTGGGACCACTCGTATCCGGAGGTGCAGGTGACGAGCGTAGAGTTGAACTAGGAGCCCGCGTGCGAGATCTCATACTGCGTTGTTGATCATCGCATTGTTTCACCACAGAGAACATAGAGGCACAGACGAACACGCGCCACCCCGTTGTCTCCGTGTTGTCCTGCTCACATCACAAGAACTCATTACAATGCTGCTATGTCTGAGACAAACACTGTGCGGCTCACCGCGGCGGTGAAAGCGGCGGGTTGAGCGTCCAAGCTGAGTCCGGCGGCGCTGGACAAGGTGCTTGGGAAATTAGCCCGGCAACATGATCCGAATGTTCTGGTCGGCTTTGACCATGCCGACGACGCCGGAGTGTACAAACTGGCTCCCGACCAGGCGCTGGTGCAAACGGTCGATTTTTTTACGCCCATTGTTGATGACCCATACGTGTTTGGGCAGATTGCGGCGACCAACGCGCTGAGCGACGTATATGCGATGGGAGGGCGGCCGTTGACGTCGCTGGCGATGGTGTGCTTTCCCGAAAAGGCTGATCTGGAAATTCTGGAGTGCATTCTGGCGGGCGGGTTGTCGAAGATGATCGAGGCGGGATGCACGGTGATTGGCGGGCACAGCATTCGGGATGAGGAGATGAAGTTCGGGTATGCGGTGACGGGGTTGATTGATCCGAAAAGAGTGCTGACGAATGCAGGAGCGAAGGCTGGCGACCGCTTGCTGTTTACGAAGAGTCTTGGGACGGGCGTGATTTCTACGGCAATCAAGAAAGGCGTGGCCAGGCAGGAGTGGATTGATGGCGCGATTGCGTCGATGACGATGCTGAATAAAAAGGCGGCGGAGGTGGTGAGTGGCATCGCAACGGTGCATGCGATGACGGATGTTACGGGGTTTGGGCTGATCGGGCATGCCCGGGAGATGGCGCTGGCGTCGGAGGTTTCGTTGCGCATTCATGCTGGCCGAATTCCATTGCTGGAGGGTGGGCTCGAGTGCGTGCACGCGGGGGATATTCCGGGCGGGCTGAAAGCGAACCGGGAGTTTGCGGAGTGCGTGGTTGAGTATGAGAGCGGAATAAGTGAAGAGTTGAAGACGATGTTGTTTGATCCGCAGACGGCGGGTGGATTGCTGATTTCGGTGGCGCGGGAAGACGTGAGCGATTTGCTGGGGGCACTGCACGGAGCGGGCGTAGCGGCGGTGGAGGTTGGCGAGGTGGGGGCGAAAGGGAAGCCGCTGATTCAGGTTTTGCGGTGAGCCGAGTCGAACTCTTTCACCACAGAGGGCACAGAGGGCGCAGAGGAGTGCGGTGCTTCTTGTTTTCTGAGACGCCGTCGACAATTGACGCGCATCGTAAGATCCTCGCGATTCCGCTGGGGGCTTCTCGCCGGCGTGTGAGGGTATGACCTCGTTCGATTCCGGTGTCAATGGCCCTCCTGGCCGATTTAATCGGCCATGGAGGGTGCGGCGGCGCTGGGTGCGGCGCCGTTAGCAGTTTGCACTTTGCTATGACGGCGGCCGTAGCTGAAGTAAATTACCAAGCCAATGATCAGCCAGACGACCAAGCGCATCAGCGTCCAGACCGATAGAGAGACAATCAGCACGCTGGAAAAAAGAATACCGAGAATCGGCACCAGCGGGACGAATGGCGTCTTAAAAGGGCGTGGCATCTCGGGGTATCTCCTGCGCATGACCCAAACGCCGGCGCTGACCAGTACGAAGGCAAGCAGGGTTCCGACGCTGGTCATTTCGTCGAGAATATTGAGCGGAACGAGCGTGGCGAGAATGGCGACGAAAAGTCCCACGACGATCGAGCTCAGATAGGGAGTACGGAAGCGAGGGTGAATCTTGCTGGCCCAAGGCCACAGCAAGCCGTCACGCGACATGGAATAGAAGACACGCGATTGCCCGAGGAGCATAACCAGCATCACGGTCGCGAGCCCGGCGATCGCTCCGAGTTCGACGAGGAAGGTCGCCCACTGCTGTCCGGTTACCCGAATGCCCACGACAACAGGGTCGGGAACCATGAGGTCGCTGTAGGGAACCAAGCGGGTGAGCAGTCCGGAGACGAGAATATAAAGAATGGTGCAAATAACCAGCGAACCCAGAATGCCGATGGGCATGTCGCGCTTGGGATTCTTGGCTTCCTGGGCAGCGGTAGAAACCGCGTCGAATCCGATATAGGCGAAGAAAACCACGCCTGCGCCCCGGAAGATGCCTGACCAGCCGAACTCGCCGCGCTGACCGGTGTTGGGCGGAATGAAGGGGTGCCAGTAGTTGGGCTGCCAGTTGTGCTTAGAGAGAAACATAGTCGCCAGGGCGATGAAAACGCAGACGACGGCGACCTTGAGAAAAACAATAGTGGTGGTGAAGTTCGCAGATTCCTTGATGCCGACGACAAGAATTACCGTGATGGCGATGATGACCAGAAATCCGATGTAGTCATAGTTGAGATGAATGGGGGTGCCAAACAAGGTGAAATTCGAAGTGGGCATCGCGGGGATGCTCACGCCGAGGTCGTGCATGAAGGCACGGAAATGGCCGCTCCAGCCGACGGCGACGGTGGCGGCTCCGAAGGCGTACTCGAGAATCAGGTCCCAGCCGATGATCCAGGCGATGATCTCACCCAAAGTCGCATACGAATAGGTGTAGGCGCTGCCGGCGATGGGAATGAGCGAGGCAAATTCCGCATAGCAGAGTCCAGCGAAAGCGCAAGCGATGCCGGCGAGGACGAACGAAATCAGGATGGCGGGGCCGGCGAATTGCGCGGCGGCCTGGCCGGTGATAACAAAGATGCCCGCGCCGATAATGGCGCCAATGCCGAGGGTGACGAGGTTCAATGGGCCGAGGGCGCGGCGCAAGCCGTGGCCGTGCTCGCCGCCATCACTTTCGGCCTCGCGCAGAAGCGTATTAATGTCTTTCTTAGCAAACAAGCTAAGACTCATACTTGACCTTTCGGCCGGGGCGGTTGGCCCAGGCGAAATAAACTGGAATCCCCAGCAGAACGATCATCAGCCCCGGCCAGGTGTACTGCGGCTTATAACGTAATAGTACGACATCTATAAACAATGCCATGACGATATAAATCGCGGGCAGAACAGGATAACCCACGGCGCGGTAGGGCCGCTCGGCGTTAGGGTGGGTAAAACGGAGGACAAACAAGCCGGAGATAGTCAATATGTAAAAGACAAGAACGGCGAAGATGATGTAGTCGAGCAGTTGCCCGTAGCTGCCGGAGATGCAGAGCACGCAGGTCCAGACCATTTGCACCATGAGCGAGACGGCGGGCGTTTTGTACTTGGGGTTGAGGCGGGCGACGGAGCGGAAGAACAGGCCATCTTTGGCCATGGCGTAGTAGACGCGGGCGCCGGCAAGAATGAGTCCGTTGTTGCAGCCGATGCCCGAGAGAATAATGGCCAGCGCCATCAATGATGCGCCAATGGGACCGAACATCTGGGAGAGAACGGCGGTGGCGACACGGTCTTCGCTGGCGTACTTGATGCCCCGCTCGAGGATGGTTGTGCCGTGGGCAATGCCATCAAGAGGCAGTACGCTCAGATAAATGAAGTTGCAGGCGATGTAGAGAGCGATAACGACACCGGTACCGAGCGCGAGGGACAGAGGCAGGTTGCGGCTGGGGTTTTTGACTTCGCCGGCGGTAAAGGTGACGTTGTTCCAGGCGTCAGCGGAGAAGAGCGATCCGACCTGAGCAGCGGCCACAATAGTCAGCGTACCGACCACGACGATTGGGCCTCCCACTCCTACCTGTATGGCATGTCGCGCGCCGAGTCCCGCGTTGTGCCAGAAGTTGCTGCCGAAATTTGCGGCGATTGCCTGGGCATTGCGGCCGAGGAAAACTCCGAGCAGAACCAGACCGAGCAGAGCTGAAACTTTGGCGAAAGTAAAGATGTTCTGGATGACCGCGCCGGTTTTGACCCCGAAGATATTAATGATGGAGAGAGCGATGACCATCAGGATGGCGGCAAGATTTTGCGTGTTCAGGCCAACATCCATGTTGCCGAGGACCATGGGGCCGACCGGAATGGCGGGGGCTCTCCAAAAGTGGAAAATCCAGTGGGAAGCAGAAATCGAAGGGAAGAACACACCAAGAAACTTTCCGAAGGCCACGCCGACAGCGGCAATGGTTCCGGTTTGAATCACGAGGAATAGAGTCCAGCCGTAGAGAAATCCCCACAAAGGGCCGAGAGACTCGCGCAGGTAAACATACTGGCCGCCGGCGCGGGGCATCATGGCGGCGAGTTCCCCGTAGCTGAGAGCGCCGACAATGGTCATGAATCCGGTGACGAGCCATGCGCCGATGAGAAGAGCGGGGGAGTTGACCTCGCGGGCGATCTCAGCGGAGACGATGAAAATGCCCGAGCCGATCATGGAACCCATGACCAGCATGGTGGAGCTGGTGAGCCCGAGGGCTTTGACAAGTTCTTTGTCCTGATGGGTGTGGGTTTCCCAGTCGCTAGCGGTCTGGAGGGGAACCGTGGCTTGGGTGTCGGTGGTCACTTTTGTGATGCGTCAGCGTTAACGGCCGAGCAAATCTCGCGGGGCAAGAATGCCCACGCTACACAAGCACTTTAGCGCAAGATGCGCAAAAATTCTTCTGCCGATTTGCGGGGATGGGGTAATAAGGCAGATATCACCGCGACGGAATCGGCTCCGGCGTCGATGACGGAACGGCAGTTTGCAAGGGTGATACCGCCGATTGCAACCAGGGGTTTGTTGGTGAGCTCGCGCGAGCGGCGAACTCCGTCGAGACCAACGACGGGATCGGGATTAGCTTTGCTCGCGGTCGAGAACACCGGGCCGATCGCGATGTAATCGGCAGAAGTCTTGTCTGCGTCGCTGACCTGGTCAGGATTGTGGGTTGAGACGCCGAGCCAAAGGTTCCATCCGATCACTTTTCTTACGCCTTCGGGGGAAAGATCATCCTGGCCCACGTGGACTCCCTCGAAGCCAGCCGCAAGGGCCAGATCGGCGCGGTCGTTCATGATGAGGGTGGCTGAGGTCCCCGTTGTTTTCCTTAGTTCGCGGGCAGTCTCCAGGATTTGGCGCGGGCTGCCGGATTTCGAGCGAAATTGGAGAAGCGTGACGCCGGCGGAGATGAGTTGTTCGGCGGCTGAGAGAAGCAGATCGGAGCCGGGAAAGCATGCGCTGTCGAGGATGGGGTAGAGGCGAGGCAGTGTCATGATGCAAAGACAATTACAGCCAAAACCCAAACATGACTACAGAGGACACAGTGGAACACGGAGGTTAAACCTTAGCGCCTATTGGCCGCCCGTACGTCGACGTGTAATGCAGCTTGATTTCGCCGCAGGTGCCCTGCTCGGGAGAATAGACGACGCAGGAATCAAAGGGGCGCGAGTAAACGTGCAGGCTGACGGCGCGCTGATTGAACTTGCGCGGATTGAACACACGGTGTACCGGCTCGCGGGGGTCGACGGCGCAAGGTTGTGTTGGGTTCATTTCGACCGTGTCGGACGGTTCCAGCTTGCACGTGCCGTGCTGAAGGTCTTGCGCGAGAGTTCGGAAGTTCTCGACCAGCAGGCGGCCGATGGGCACGGCCATCCAGCAATTCTGATCTTTGTGATTGTGCACGGAGCTGACCTGGCCGACCTCCCAGCAGATGGCCAACAGTTCGTAAAGCGGTGTTTTGTCGATCAGGTTGCGCGTGTAGTGCTGGGAATCCCAACAGAGATAGGGCTCAAGCGTCTCGGGAGCGACAGGATGGTGCTTGAGAATTTCGAGCACCGTCGAGATTTCGGTGAAAGCTGTCTCGGGCAGTTTTTGCAGTTCGGTCATGAAATCGCGAATTGAAACTGGCGAAACCTGAGTAGCCATGGCGGATTCCAAAGCCCTCCAGTATAGCGTGAAAATCGCGTGACTCATTCGATGAACATGCAATCTCCGTAGGAATAGAAGCGGTATTTTTCCTGCACGGCATGGTTGTAAGCTTGCAAGACTCTCTCGCGGCCAGCGAAGGCGGAAACCAGCATGAGCAGGGAAGATTGCGGAAGATGGAAGTTGGTGAGCAGGGCTCCTACAACGTTGAATTGATGGCCGGGGAAGATGAAGATGGCGGCCTCTCGTTGACCGGGCTCAACGAATCCCGTTTCTCGTGCGGCATCTTCGAGACTGCGGACGGTAGTGGTTCCTACCGCCGCCACGCGCCTGTGCTCTGTCAGAGCGGCATTGATTTTCTTGGCCGCTTCGGAGGAGACGAAATACAACTCGCGATGCAGTTGATGGTCTTCCACACGCTCTGTGCGCACCGGTTGAAATGTTCCCAGGCCGACGTGGAGCGTGATCTCGGCGGTCTCGATGCCGCGAGCATGAATGCGTTCGAGAATTTCAGGCGTGAAATGCAGGCCAGCGGTTGGAGCGGCGACTGAGCCGCGCTCACGGGCGTAGATGGTCTGGTAGCGGTCCCGATCGGCCGGTTCGTCGCTGCGATCGATATACGGGGGCAGGGGGATGTGGCCGATGCGTTCGATGATCGCGTCGAAATCGCTCATGGGCGCGAACCGAATACGGCGCTCTCCGAAGGTGCCACGCGAAAGAACTTCGCCTTGCAACTCACCGCTTTCGCCGAAAAATAGATGTTCGCCGACGCCGATCTTGCGGCCGGGGCGGACGAGACACTCCCAGTCGTTTGGCTCCTGAGAGATCTGGCGGGTGAGCAAGACTTCGACCTGGCCTTTGAGAAATTGTTGCGAGGCAGGATTGCGATGGCTCACCAGCTGGGCGCGTGCGCCGCTTCTGCGGCCGTAAAGCCGCGCAGGAAAAACTTTGGTGTTGTTGAAGACGAGCAGGTCGTCCGGCCGGAGGAGGTTCGGGAAATCGCGGAAGGAACGATCGTGGAACTTTCCCGAGTCCTTGCGCAGATGCAGCAGTCGCGAGGCGGAGCGGTCGGCCGGGGGTTCTTGCGCGATGAGTTCCGGCGGCAGATAGTAATCGAAGTCGGAGACGAGCACGGAGGGATTATAGATACGCTGGCGCGCATTGGTTTGGGGCGGGGTGATCTGCTACTCTGCCCGAGCGATGGATTATCTCTGGACACCCTGGCGCTATGCATATGTCACGGCGGGCGAGAAGATCTCCGGATGTATATTTTGCGAACTCTTGAAGATGGGGAATGACGCCGACGCGCGGATTGTGTATCGCGGGCAGCACTGCTTCATTGTTTTGAATGCTTATCCCTACACGCCGGGCCACGTGATGGTGGTGCCGTATCAGCATCTGGATGAGTTGCAGAAGCTGCCGAGCGATGCGGCGAACGAGATGATTGCGCTCTCACAGAAGATGGAGCGTACTCTGCGGCAGCTTTACCGGCCAGACGGCGTGAACGTCGGAATGAATATTGGCAGGGCTGCGGGCGCGGGCGTGGCCGGGCATATTCATATGCATGTGCTGCCGCGATGGGTGGCCGACGCGAATTTCGTTTCCGTGGTGGGCGAGACTCGCATATTACCGGAGAGCCTGGAAATGACGTACGAAAGGATTTCGGGCGCGCTGCGAACCTGAGGGCGGGATTCGCAAGGCAGCGGACGCTGAAAAAAGAGTCGTAGTGGGTTCGTTTCGCGAAACAGGCCTCGATCTACCTGATAGTACGGACCGCATTTCCCTGGAGGATCAATTCAGCGCAGACAAGCCTGTGAGAATCATGAGACGCATCTCGCATTTTCCCGGGAAAAAGTTTATGCTTATTGTCAATTTCAGCATTCCCAATAGTCGCTCATCTCGCGTGAAGGCGCGAATGCAGGCGCAGAGGTGTCATGTCAGAAGTGAAGATTTGCTGGGCTTTGGTGCTCGCACAAAGCCGACCTTCCCAAAGAGTGAACCAAGTCCCAAGCGGCAAAGATGATTGAGTCGGGCAGAACCAGGACCGCTCGCGTACAGAGCGCCAGGATGGCAGCGCGGCGAAAGAGACTTTTTGCGGGCGCAGAGCGGGAGAGTTGCTGCCGGCCGCTGAAACTGTCCTGGTGGACGGCAAGAATCTAAGCCGTCATCGATTTTCCGCGACTTAGCGTCGGGCTGCGGGTTTTCTAGAAGCTGACAAAGAATTTTTGCGTTGCGCGCGATCGAGAGTTGGCAGTTGGCCAGCGCCGGAATGGTGGAACTAATTGAGTCGGCAAGGGTTAGCTCACAACAGCCCTGTGAGTGAGAGGGCGGAGCTTTATGTTGTTGCCAGATCTCCGCTTACAACGAGCGAGTGATGGTCAACCGGGTCGGCTGTGTAACGTCCGCCGACTCTTTAACTGTTGCTTGATTCTGACAGTCGGCCAGTTCAAAATCACGCCATTCAGAAGAGTTGAGGCAATATGAGAAATCCTTCTTCGTGGTTCTGCATCAGGAATCTTGCGCTCGCATACTTCTTACTAAGCCTAGTTCTTTCAACCTGCGCACATGGACAGACCGGTGCCGATTCCGATTATGTGCGCCGCACCACGGCGGTCGGACAGGATCAATCCCGCGCCGAAATGGAAGCGGAACAGATGGTTTCCCTATCTGCGGAGAGAATTATCGCTCTTCTCGACAAGGAGCCTGGTCTGCTTCTGGAAGTCAAGAAAATGCTGGTTCGAACGGCATATGAGCAGGGCCGCATCCTTGACCCTGACGAACTGACCGACGAAGCGCTTTACCGGCTGATTGGACGCGACCAGAACATTCGCGTGCTAATCACGAGAGAAATTGAAGACCGGGAATATGTACGGGCGAAGCCAACGAAGGAAGAATTGGCCCGCGAGCGCCGCTTCGCTCAGCCGCCAGTTACTTCCGCGGCGGCGAAACCAGGGGAAGAACAAACCCCTGAGACACAGCGCAGTCAGGAGGACCAGTACTGGTCGGCGCATGACAAGGCCTTGCAGAATTACACGGGGCCAGCGAGCGCTGCTCCGGCCGTGCCCCAGGCACCTGCTCCTCAACCGCAGGCCCCACCGGAAAACTCACAACGGTCGGTGGGACTGGCACAGCTGCAGAATCCTATGGGAGACTTCGGTGGAATAGGTGATTACGGTACCGCTGCACCTGCTGATTTGATGGGTATGCAGCAGATCAGCCCGGACCAACTTCCCGCCCTGCTGGCCGCCCGCATGGGATCGGCTTCCAGTTCGGGTCAGGGAGAAGACGGAACATCCGCTCTGGGGGATGGAGGCTGGCCGAACCTCAGTGGCAACCCTTCCGGCGGCTTATCTTCGGGCTTGATCAGTCCCTTTCAAAATCCATCTATGACAGGACCAATGGAAGATTACCAGTCTTACCTGCCGCCATCCAGTGAAGCCCGGTCATCTGCAAGTCTTTATCCGCCCCGCACTGCATTGAACCCCCCGCGCCCCTTCACTTCTCCCTCATTTCCCCATGCCTCGCAGCCGGTACTCACTCGACGGCCTAACCCGTACGCGGATGTGCCCTCTCTTTACGATCTGTACGCGCAGTACTCCCGCCGCTCTCCGGTGCTGAGGAGATTTGGCCTGGAGATTTTTCGAAATGGCACTGGAAACCTGGATGAGCTGCCGATGGATATGCCAGTTGGACCCGATTATGTCCTTGGGCCAGGAGACAGCCTGAATATCAATTTGTGGGGTGGGGTTTCCCAGCGCCTGGTGCGAATGGTAGATCGTGAAGGAAGAATTGCATTGCCGGAGGTCGGGGGGGTGCAGGTTGCCGGCCGGACCCTGGGCGATGTGCAACGAACGGTGCAGACCGCGCTGCGCACTCAATTCCGGAACCTTGAAGCAGATGTTTCTATTTCGCGTTTGCGCAGCATTCGCATCTACGTCGTCGGCGACGTCGAACATCCGGGTGCGTACGATGTGAGTTCTCTCTCGACCCCCCTGAACGCCCTGTTCGAAGCTGGCGGGCCAACCTCACAAGGTTCGCTGCGCATTTTGAATCACTACCGCGGAAAGGAGTTGCTGCAACAGGTTGATGTTTACGATCTTTTGCTGCACGGAATCCGTTCCAGCGTGCAAAGACTGGAAAATGGAGACACAGTGCAGGTTCCCCCGCTGGGTGCAGACGTCACTATCGCGGGCATGGTGCGGCGGCCAGCAATCTATGAACTTAATGGCGAGAAAAATCTCGCCCAGGTACTGGAACTCGCGGGTGGAGTTTTGCCCTCTGGTACCTTGCGCCATATTGATGTCGAGCGTTTGCAGGCCCATGAAAGCAGAACCATGTTGGCCCTGGATATTCCGGACGTTGATAACCAGGAATCAGTGACCAAGTCGCTTGAGGATTTCAAAATCCAGGATGGCGACAAGATAAAAATTTCGCCCATTGTCTCCTTTGCCGATAAGACCGTATATCTCGACGGCCATGTTTTTCGGCCGGGCAAATATGCCTATCGAGACGGAATGAAGGTTACCGATCTGGTCAGGTCGTACAAGGATCTCCTGCCAGAACCCTACGAGGCACATGCGGAGGTAATCCGTCTGGAGGGTCCCGGCTACACCCCTGAGGTCCTGGCGTTCAATCTAGCCGACGCCATGGCGGGCAAAGAGCAAGATCTGACACTAAAGCCGTTCGACACCGTGCGAATTTTTGGTAAGTACGATTTCGAAGACGCGCCCCTGGTCACAGTATCCGGCGAAGTGCGCGACCCGGGTGATCACGTCACGAATGGCGTTACTTACTTGCGTGACGCCATATACCTTGCTGGAAATACTACTGCCAATGCCGATATGGGCGACGTGCAGGTCTTCCGCCATACACAAGATGGCAAGCTGCAAGTGCTCAGCGCTAATCTCAGGAAAGCCCTGGCGGGTGATGCCGCCGACAACATCCTTCTGGAGCCGAAAGATAGAGTTTTCGTTCACAGGAACCTCGCAAAGACAGATCCAGCCATTGTCACCATTGAAGGAGAGGTTGGCCGCCCGGGTAAATATCCCTTGGGCGCAAATATGTCTGCCGCCGACCTGGTTCGCTTGGCTGGAGGCTTGAAACGTAGTGCGTACACCCAGGAAGCGGACCTGACCCGTTATGAGATCGCGCAGGGTTCCAGGATCGTGAGCGATCACGTGAACGTGCCCATCGAGGCGGCACTGGCAAGGCAGCCCGATGCCGATGTTCGATTGCGCGACGGAGATGTGCTCACCATCCGTCAGCTCACCGGTTGGAAGGACCTGGGGGCGGTGATAACGGTTGGCGGCGAAGTTGAGCATCCTGGCACCTACGGCATCCAGGAGGGCGAACGCCTCAGTTCCATCATTCAGCGCGCCGGCGGCTTCCGTCAGGATGCCTATCCCTACGGAGCCATTTTCGAGCGAGTTCAAGTTCGAGAACTGGAGGAAGAGAATCGTGCCGATCTGGTGCGCAGGGTAAGAGGTGAGGAAGCAGAAGTGAGGCTCACCCCCGGCGGCGATCAGGATGACGTTAAACAGGCCACGGTGCTGCAGTACGAGACGACTCTCGAAAAGCTCCAGCACAATCCGCCTGCCGGACGTCTGGTCATTCATATCTCCTCTGATACGCGCCGGTGGGTAAATACCCCGGCTGATATTCAGGTAAGGGACGGAGATTCGGTGTACATCCCCAAAAGACCGAACATTGTGATCGTGGATGGTTCGGTTTATAACCCGACCGCCATCACCTATAAGCCGGGCCGCAGCGCAGGCTGGTACCTGCGGCAGGCAGGCGGACCGACGGAAATGGCCAATAAGAAAGCAGTGTTCGTGGTAAGGGCTGACGGTTCGGTTGCGGGCGGCACCGCTGGACTTTTCAGCGGCGGCGCGGAGAGCGCTGCCCTGCAACCCGGAGACATGGTGGTAGTTCCCGAAAAGACTTTTTCTATCAGCAAGAAATTCCAAAATACGGTACAGGCAGCGCAAATTGCCACCGCTTTGGGAATCGCGATCGAAGCAGCGCGCACCTTCTGAGAGCTCGCGCGATTTGAGAATTGTACAAAACGGCTGGGGTCTTGCGGTGATGGCGCTGTTTCTTCTGGCTACGATTGGAGTGCGCGCCCAATCGCCATCAGTGGGCTCAAGCAGCTCGCCGGGACAATCGGCCGAGGGCCTTTCCAATTCCAGCATGGCTGATCGCCGTTTTCAATTGCAACCGGGCGAAGATCCTGAAAACCGCCTCATCTCTCCATTTCTAAAGCATCTGGCTCAAGACCAGGCGGAGTTCTGGACTACTCCAGCACGGTTCCGTGTCAAAGACCTGAAATGGCTCGCCCCATTCGCCGGCGCGACTGCCGCGTTCATCGCCAGCGACAGTTGGTTCTCCAGACAGGTACCGAGCAATTCGACAGACCTGAACCGCAGCTTGAGAATTTCCGATTATTCAACGTATTCACTGATTGGCCTGGGAGGCGCGGCTTATCTGTTCGGACATGTAACCAACAACGACCATTTGCAGGAAGCAGGCCTGCTGAGCGGAGAGGCTGCGATTAATAGCACGGCGGTGGCTTATCTTTTCAAGGAAGTCACACAGCGACAACGGCCTTATCAGGACGATGGGAATGGGTCCTTTTTTCAGGGAGGAGCTTCGTTCCCGTCGGAACACTCCGCCATCGCCTGGTCCATTGCCAGCGTGTGGGCACATGAATACCCGGGCTGGCTTAGCCAGACCGCCGCTTATGGATTGGCATCCGCAGTGACCTTGACGCGCGTCACGGCAAAGCAGCATTTTCCTTCTGATGTAATCGTGGGTAGTGCTTTAGGGTGGTATTTTGGACGCTCGGTTTACCGCGCTCATCATGATTCGGAATTAGGGGGAGCACCCTGGGGTAGTCTGTTCGAGAAGAAAGCGGAACAAGGCCGCAATCCTGCGGACATGGGTTCCTCCTACGTTCCGATGGATAGTTGGGTCTATCCTCTGTTCGACCGTCTAATTGCGCTGGGGTACATTCAGAATGGCTTTCTCGGCATCCGCCCATGGACTCGAATGGAATGCGCTCGGCTCCTCGACGAAGCAGGAGAAACGCTCGCCAATGAAGACCAGCCGGATGAGGCAGCAGCAATCTACCGAAGTCTGGCCTCGGAGTTTGGGGAAGAAAGCCTCCGCTTCGACGGTGCTGCGAACGTTGGTGCGGAAGTGGAGTCAGTGTACAGCCGGACTGAAGATATTTCCGGAGCCCCGCTACGAGACGGCTATCATTTTGCGCAAACCATAGAAAACGACTACGGCCGTCCGTTTGGCGAAGGCGCGAACCTTATTGAAGGCGCATCCGCTCGGGCTGAAGCCGGGCCATTTGCCGTCTATGTCCGAGGGGAGTATCAGCAAGCCTCGTCAGTTTCGCCCTTCTCTCCCGGCCAGTTGCAGTCGATATCGAGCGCAGATTTCCTTCCCGATTTCGGTCCCGGCTTCTTCCCTGGCGGATTTTCGATTTACACCGGCTCATACAGCCGGTTTGATCTGCTGGAAGGTTACATCGCCTTTAACTTTCACGATTTGGAGTTTTCCTTCGGCAAGCAAAGCGCTTGGCTGGGACCGAGTGATTCCGGACCGCTACTATTCAGCGACAACGCTGAACCGATTCCGATGTTGAAAATTGACAACACAACCGGATTTCACATCGGGGGCCTTTCCAGGATTTTGGGCCCTGCCCGCGCGGAATTTTTTCTGGGAAGATTGTCTGGTCAGCAATGGATCTACTCGCCACCAACGCTCTACGGTCCAAACCCAGTCGATCAGCCTTTCATTCATGGCGAGAAGATCAGTTTTAAGCCAACCCCCAACCTGGAATTCGGCATGGGCATTACCGCCGTTTTTGCGGGGGCTGGCGTTCCATTCACGTTTCGTGAGTTTTTCCGGACCTATTACGCGCACACTTCTAATCTCGCCACCAATCCAGGGAAACGTTTCTCAGCCTTTGATTTTACCTACCGCATTCCCGGATTACGGAACTGGCTTACCGTTTATAACGATTCTCTAGTAGTCGACGAGATTTCTCCGATCGGCTCCACTCGCCCGTCCTTGAATCCTGGAATCTATATGCCGCGTTTGCCCAAACTACCTCATGCCGAGTTGCGAGCCGAAGGCGTGAAGACCTCGCACCCCGATCTGTTCAGTCCAGGGTTCGTCTACTTCGACGACCGCTATGTCGGCGGGTATACGAATAATGGTAACCTGCTTGGCAACTGGATGGGGCGTGCAGGATGGGGAGGTCAAGGTTGGTTCACCTATTGGTTTTCCCCACGGAATAACCTACAATTTTGCTACCGTGCGCAAAGGGTTGATCGGCAGTTTCTTGAGGGCGGCTCCCTAAACGACTTCTCGGTGAAATGGAACCAAACCGTGGTTTCCAACCAGGTAGGGATTACTGCATTGTTGCAATACGAGAACTGGCGGTTCCCGCTGCTGGCCGACGATAGAAAAACCGACGTCACTGCCTCTCTCCAATTGACGTACCGGCCCCATTGGAATCTGAAATAATGGTTCGTTCGACCATCATCGAAAGACCCGGTGAACAGGAAATCGATCTGCCGCCGGAACTGCAGCCCAGTCCTGAGCGCCACGTTTCACCCTTCTTGGCGATTCTGCAACTGCTCTGGCGGCAGCGCATCCAGCTTGGAAAGCTGAGTTTGGCCGGGTTCCTTCTCGCCACGATTATTGCATGGTTGATTCCCAATAGTTACGAGGCGACCGTGCAGTTGATGCCGCCGGATAATTCATCCGGGTCTGCGATGGCTGCATTGGCTGGCTTGATGGGGAAAAGCGGGCTCATGGGCAGCAGTTTAATTGGAGACATGTTGGGTTCCCTCGGCCAGCAAAATATGGGTGCTGTATTCGTCGGTGTGATGCGGAGTCGGACGGTTGAGGACCGCATCATCAATCGCTTCGATCTGCGCAAGGTTTATTGGCGGAAGAAGTACGTCGACACGCGGGAAAAACTGGAAGCGCGCACCGATATACGAGAGGACCGCAAGACCGGAATTATCTCCATCGCCGTCAGTGACCGGAATAGAAAGCGCTCGGCCGCAATCGCCCAGGCATATGTAGACGAACTGAACCTGCTGCTCGCGGAAGTCACCAATTCGGCTGCCCGCCGCGAGAGAATTTTTCTTGAGAAGCGCCTCACGGTCGTCAATGACGAACTGAAGCAGGCGGCAAAAAACTTAAGCGACTTTTCGAGTAAGAACGCAACTCTCGATCCCAAGGATCAGGGCCGTGCCATTGTTGAATCGGCCGCCGTTCTCCAGGGCGAACTGATCGCTGCCCAGTCGGAACTTTCGGGTCTGGAGCAGATCTACACGTCTGACAACGTTCGGGTACGGGCTCTGCACAGCCGGGTGGCGGAACTGCAAGAACAACTCGGAAAGATTGCGGGGAAAGACTATGCCGGAACGACCACCCTGGATGCTAGCGCTTTGTACCCGTCTCTCCGGCAGTTGCCCATTCTTGGCCTGCAATACGCCGAGATGTACCGCCAGGTGAAGATCGACGAAACCGTATTCGAGATCCTCACGGAGGAATATGAAATGGCCAAAATTCAGGAGGCCAAAGATATTCCCAGTGTGAAAATCCTGGATTCGCCCCAGCCGCCAGAGAAGAAATCCAGTCCCTCACGATGGTTGATCATCTTCTTGGGTGCGTTTGCCGGGTTCTTGTTAGGCGGTTGCTGGATTGTGGGCACGCAACTTTGGTCAGAAACCGATCCTGGCCAGCCTCATAAAGCATTTCTGATGCAAGTCTGGGCGGACCTGCAGCCGGCGGTTCAAAAAGGCGTCACGCGATTCAGGGTTCGGTCTACAAATCATCGCAACGGTGATGATTCCGGCATTCCCCCGATGAATGAGCAATAGTTTTTGTCAATCGAGACAGCATGAGTAGCGCCACCCCCTTGCTTGATTCGTTTCGATGGGCAAGCCTGAAGCGCCAAGCAAACTACAATCTATTCAGGGCTGACACGGCCACTTATCTGCTAGCTCCTACGAGACTACAGTTAGCGACCTGTCTGTTTGTGGCATGCTTCCCCTTTGTGGGATTCATGTTGGTCGACTTACAGCCGATTGGCATACCCTTTGGAATTACCCCCAATTACATTGCGGGCCCCTTGCTGGTTTTCTTTTGGCTAACACGCAGCCGAAAGCTTTATCCAGGCGTCTACAATCCGATTTCATCTATTGCCTGGATTTATATCGCGATTACCTTCCTCTCGGTTTTGCAATCGGCCTGGATTCCAGTGGGTGCCTCTGATTTTACGGACAAAAAGCCCTGGACTTTTTCTTTCACTCAATCGATTTACGTTTTGTGGGTGCTTGTCGTTTTCCTGGTTTTGTGTCAGGTGTTCTCAAGTTTCCCCTCGTTGCGCATTAAGGCTTTGCGGTGCCACGTATTTACCGGTTGTTTTGTGGCGCTCTGGGGCATCTATCAGGCCCTGGCAAATTTCATGGGATGGACCTATCTCACCGTCTTCAACAACAGCCCCTACCGCGCAGAATTGTACGAAGGAACGTGGATGGGCCTGAAGCGCATAAATTCTGTGTTGCTTGAACCCTCGGATTTAGGCCTTTATTTGATGACGGTCATACCGCTCCTAATCGTGCAATTCAAGGGCGAAGAAAAAATAGTCAATAATACGACTCGAATTGTGGCCCTGATTCTTTGTGTGACTGCCTTGTTTCTGAGTACGTCATTCTCTGTTTACTTAACCTTCGCGTTGTTTTTATTCCTTTTCCTGCTGACGGAGCAACGCTGGAAGAACACTCGAGTAATTCTGAATTTGGCGGCGATTTTCTTGTGCTTCTCCGCAGCAGCCGCGATGTTCGCCTATTTCGGCGGACGATATTCGCTGGAACAGGCCATGTTGGAGCGAGCGACGTCCTCCTCCGGGGAGGCCGATCCTTCGACACTGGAACGGGCAAGCACGGCCGCGGCGGCACTGCAGACTTTTGCCGACCACCCTCTAATCGGAGTCGGTGAAGCAAACTCTGCGTTCTACTATGATCAATACTCCTCGATGCCGATCTCGGGCGACACTCCCAGAGTGGACTCCCTGTTGCCAAGAATTTTGGCTGAACACGGGCTACTGGGAGCCGCTCTTTTCTTGTGGTTACTGTCCAAGATTTTCTGGCCCTACGGACGAGAGCAGCAGATCCAGCCATCGCTCCTCCGCTCGATGCTAAAACTGGCCGTTGTAGTGTGCTTTTTCGACTTATTCACCTCGTTCTTTGAAATTGAGCATTTTCATGTGTGGTTCCTTGCCGCGCTGCTCTTTGCATTAAGCAGCCGTGTCGTTCCTGCCGCTTCTACCAGTGAGTCCGGGGCATAGGCAATGCTGCAATTGGTCCGTCGGGATGTTGGCCTGAAGTTCCTCGGAGAAGTTATGTCTCGTGCCGTCTTTCTTGTATTTTTCTTCTACGTTGGACGGAAAATGGGAACGGCTGATTTCGGAACGTTGAATCTCGCATTATCGAGCACCTATATTCTGGGAGTCATATTTCTGGATCCCGGGCTGAATTTATCAACCATTCAAATGCTGGTTTCAAAGGGCGACAACAGAGAGCAGACTGCCAGTGCGATCTTTACGTCCAAGCTCTTGCTGGCTATTCCCCTGCTATTCGCATTGTGGCTTCTAAGTTTTCTTATGGGAAGCCGTTTGCCCGGCTATGGCGTGCTGCTTCTGGCGGCTTTGTACGCGGTGTTCACTGCAGTTCTGGAATACCTAAGTTCGGTTACGAATGCATACCACAGGATGGATCTGGAAGCATGCTTTAAGATCTTCAACCGTCTTTGCATAGTGTTCTTCTGCGCCTTCGCGCTCACGCGGGGTCAGACGGCCGCCGTACTCTGGGGAATGTGGACCGCCACTTTCCTGAGCTGCTTATTAGCTTGGATCGTATTGCACCGCCAGCTCGTCAGGATCCGTCTGGTTTGGGCCTTTGATCTGGTAAAGCAGGCCCTCAAGTCTGGACTGCCGATTGCCGGAACCATGATTGTCTCCACCATCTACTTGAAGTGGGATCTTCTCGTCCTTTCCTACTTTAATATGGGGAAACAGGAGATCGGCTGGTACGCCGGTGCTTTCAAAATTATGGAGGCGTTCTCCGCATTGCCGGGTATCCTTGGGGCGGCTCTCTTCCCTCTTATGGTGCAGCTTCGAAGCGAGAATCCCCGCAACCTCGATCGGTTGCTCGGTACCGTGACAAAAGCTGTACTTTTGTTTTCCATTCCCACGGCTGCCGCGATCAGCCTGTTCAGCCGGCCGCTGATCACATTCGTCTATGGGCCGAGCTACGCGCCCGGCGCAAGGGTGCTGGCGGTCCTCATCTGGTGCATCGTGCCGATTTTCTTGTACTTTTACCTGCTCTTTGTCAATGTTGCGGCAGGGCATGCCACTCATAATCTGTTCGCCGGTTCCCTGGCGCTGGTCGCAGGTTTAGGGGCCAATGCCCTCCTGGTTCCAAGACTGGGGTACGTGGGCACGGCGTGGTCTGCGCTTGTGGCTAATTCATGTTTTGCCGCGCTTGCCACAGGAAAGGTCTGTCAGCTGTTCCGCAATGCCGGTATTCCACCGATGCTTTTGAAGTTTTTTGCCGCGGGCGGACTCATGATTGCTGCGGGTTTTTACGCGCCTGCTCCTTTAGGTGTTCAGTTCGCCGCGGAGTTAGTGGTTTACGCCATCGTTTTGGTAGGACTGGGAGCTTTGCGTGGTGAAGATGCTGCTCTGGTCTGGAGAATGCTGCAATTCAGAATTCAGCCGCAGACGCAGTTATAGTAATCTCCGGCATTCTTAAGAATTTCAAGTCTCAGGCTTGACCGAACACTCATGAGCGTTGCTGGCCAAATCAAATCAAAAATAAGAAACGTTGTCACGCCCGCCCTGCTTCGAAGAGGATGGCGGGGCCCCCACGGTACGCCTCCCCAAGAACTGCCCAGCGAAGGATGCTTTGGTTATGACCAGGAGGCGGAAATTCGAAGGGCTGTGCAGGTACTGGCCCGCAACACCATGTCCACCTTTGAACGTCTCGCCACGTTGTGGCAGCAGGTCCAATATCTGGATCATTACTCGATCCAGGGGTCATTGGTGGAATGTGGAGTATGGAAAGGAGGGTCCAGCGCAATGATGGCGCTGTCGCATATGTCCTCCAGTCCCCATCCAGTACGTGAGATGCACCTATTCGACAGCTTCGAAGGACTTCCCGAGCCACGATCAGAAAAGGACGGCGTGGAAGCGGTCGAGTATTCAGGACAACGTGCGGGGGGGGCGCTTACCTCTATTCAACAGTGCGTTGGCACGCTCCAGGAGAATCGTGATCTGCTCGAAAACCGTGTTCGCTATCCATCTGCACTGTTGTATTACCATGTGGGATGGTTCGAGAACACTCTACCGAAGGTCGCGCCGGCCATTTCCAAGATAGCTCTTCTGCGGCTGGACGGAGATTGGTATGAGTCAACTCGCGTTTGCCTGCAGTACCTTTATTCAAAGGTTGTGCATGGCGGCGTCGTTGTGGTTGACGATTATGGGCATTGGGAAGGGTGCCGAAAAGCAGTGGATGAGTTTCTGCAATCACTGCCAGAACCCGTCCTGCTGAACCATATCGATTACACCGGCCGAAGCTGGGTACGATTAAAAAATCCCGTGTGCAGTTGAAGCTATTGTCATCAGCCATAACGCGAGCGTCGCAGGTAATGCCGTCGTCCGGACGCGGCCCCTTCCACATTATCGTTGCAAACGACTATGCCTACGTTAACGGAGGAGCAGGTCAGGTTGCCCTGAGTTCGGCGGTAGGACTGGCTGACCGCGGGCACAAGGTTTCAGTATTCGCGGCGGTCGGGCCAGTAGCTGAGATTCTGCAGAAGGCCAACATTCAGGTCACTCTCACCGGACAACAGGACATTAAGACTGACCGCAACCGCCCGCGAGCAGCGATCCAGGGCCTGTGGAACCCGCGCTCTGCGCGGGAAATAAGCAGCCTGCTGTCAAGGCGGGCTGCGAAGCCTATCCTGCACGTGCATGGTTGGACCAAGGCGCTGACATCCAGTTTCATTCGAAGTGCCTTGCACCGAAGATGCCCCGTAGTGATAACTCTTCATGATTACTTTTACGCTTGCCCGAACGGCGGTTTTTTCAACTTCCCCAAGGTCCAACAATGCCAACTCCAACCGCTGTCGGCAGACTGCTGGAAAGAGAACTGCGATCGCGATGGCTACTCTCAGAAGCTATGGCGGGGTATTCGCCAACTGATCCAAAATAACTTCGGGATGGTGCGTTCTCCTCTTTTGAACTTCATTACGATTTCTGATTTCAGCGAGAAGATATTGCGGCCCTTTCTTCCTTCAGAATCGGGGGTTTTCAGGGTGGCGAGCCCCAGTGATTTTGTGCCTGAAGACCGTGTCGATGTCACTAGGAACCGGGACTTCATCGCTCTGGGGCGGCTCTCGCCCGAAAAAGGTTTGGATTTGCTTGCGAAAGCAGCGCGTGAGCTGGACTGCCCGGTTACCTTCGTGGGAGACGGCCCTAGCAAGGAACAGATCAGCTCGCTGAATCCCAAAGCCCGCATTACGGGATGGCAGTCGCGCCCCCAGGTCATGGCGCACCTGCGCTCGGCACGGTGCCTCGTTTTGTCATCGTTGTGGTATGAAGCGCAGCCGATGGTGATCGCGGAGGCGGCCGCCGTCGGGGTGCCGGCGATCGTGCCCGATCGGTGTGCAGGCTCTGAGATGGTGGAGAATGGCGTCACTGGACTCTGGTTCAGAAGTGGCGATTACGCTGATCTGCGGGATAAGATGAAAATCATGGCGGATGAGGAAACAGCCGCGCGCATGGGGAAGGCGGCGTACGAACGCCATTGGCGAAACCCTTTCACGCTGGAGAAGCACCTCGACGCCTTAGAGCGGTGCTACGCCTCTATATTGGAGCGGGCGAAATGTCACGCCGCAATGCCGATGACGGTGATGGCGTCGCAATGAAAACGCTCGCCATGGCACGGCTCCTACTAAAGCGACCACTCGAAGTCTGCGACCGGCTAGAGGCAGGAGTGGACTCACGTCTGGAACGGCTTTGGAAGAAAGTCCCAAATTATGAGACTTCCGATTTTCCGGCTGTGCGCGACAGCTTACGACAGCGTTTTGGTTTGGCTATTGAGGAGTTTTATACCGAATCGGCGCTGACCCGAATTGAGGACGCTGTCAAAAGTGGTTTGATTCATCTGGCGGATGAGACTTCATCTTCGTGCGCTATGAATGGGGACTTTGCCGTGGCGCGTTTGTGCTATGCCCTCTGTAGGGCGTTGCGTCCTTTGCGGATTGTAGAAACCGGGGTGTGTCACGGCGTCACCACCGCATTCGTTCTGCAAGCATTAACGCAAAACAATCGGGGCACTCTCTTTAGCATAGATCTGCCCCCGTTGGGCAACGCAGGAGATGATTTTGTAGGCGCACTGGTGCCGCAGAATCTTCGGTCGCGCTGGGTCCTGCGGCGGGGCACGAGCCGGGCACTCCTGTCCGGCTTGTTAAGCGAGCTCGGGCGGATTGATTTTTTTCTTCACGACAGCTTACATACCTACCGCAATATGCGGCGCGAATTCGCGGCCATTACTCCTTATTTGTCACAAACCGCCGTAGTCCTTTCGGACGATATTGAACGGAATGACGCATTTGATGAGTGGGTTTCGCGAGTCAGGCCGTCGTATTGGGCGGTTTTAGCGCAGCAAGAGAAGCCCTCCCTCGTTGGAATGGCGGTATTTTCTGCAGTTCCGTCAGACAGTCATTCATCGCCGGCCGGGATGGTCGTTATCCAATGAACTCTCCTGGTTTTTCCAGCTCTATACCGCCAATGCTGCGGAACCTTCGGGTTGCCATTGTCCACTATTGGTTTACCGCTTATGCAGGAGGCGAACGGGTTACAGAAACCCTGGCGGGAATGTTTCCGCAGGCAGATCTGTTCGCCTTGGTTGCCAAGGACGACGTGCTTAGTACCGCGCTGAAGCAACATCGTCTGACTACGTCATTCTTACAGAAGGTTCCAGGCGCTGTACGCTGGTATCGCCACTTTCTTCCTTTGTACCCGCTGGCGATCGAACAACTGGATTTGTCTGGCTATGACCTGATTCTGAGCTGTGAATCAGGACCAGCCAAGGGCGTAATCTCGCATGCCGAGAGCTGTCACATCTGCTATTGTCTCTCGCCCATGCGCTACATTTGGGACCTTTATCCTTCATATCGTGCAAGTCTCGGACCAGTGGTTGGAAGCGTGTTCTCGCTCGCGGCCCATTACGTACGACTGTGGGACTTGGCTTGCGCCTCCAGGGTGGATGCGTTTTCTGCGATTTCCGACGCAGTCGCGTCCAGGGTCCAGAAGCACTACCGTCGGCCCGCCGAAGTCATCTATCCCCCAGTTGATGTTTCGAAGGGGATCCTGTCGAGCACAATTGAGGACTATTATCTGGTCGTCAGCCGACTGGTTGACTATAAGCGGATAGATCTCGCCATTAAAGCCTGCAACCAGTTGAGCCGTCCGCTTCGCGTCATCGGTGAGGGACCAGAATACAAACGTTTGCGAGCACTGGCCGGTCCAACGGTTAAATTCATGGGAAGGCTCGACGATCAAAGCGTACGAGAGAACTATTCGCATTGTCGCGCTTTACTGTTTCCTGGCGAGGAGGATTTTGGGATTGTTCCGGTCGAAGCACAATCATTTGGCCGTCCCGTGGTTGCTTACGGCCGCGGGGGAGCGCGGGAAACCATCACTTCCTTCCGCAGTGCCGGCCGCTTGCAGCCGGAGATTTCGACTGGACTGTTCTTTGATTTGCAAACGCCGGAATCGCTGGTTGCGGCTATGCTGGAATTCGAATCAGCCGAAACCCGTTTCACGCCGGCATTCATCAGGTCTAATGCGGAAAAATTCGATATACCCAGATTCCAGTCGGAAATGTACGATTTCATACAACGTCAGCTCTCGCAACGTGGAAACGCCCATCGGACGGGCTCTCTGGTTGAAAGCATGAGGGTAAACCTGTGATTTTTGAGGTTTCCTCGAGGAGGCGGAATTGAAGCGTAAGGCACTGATCACCGGCATCACCGGCCAGGACGGCTCCTATCTGGCTGAGTTGCTACTGTCCAGGGGATACGTGGTGCATGGGATGGTCCGGCGAGTGGCAACCGAAAACCCGGAACATCGGCTTTGGCGTATTCGTCACCTGCTGCCTCAAATCCAGCTTCATGGGGCATCACTTGAGAGCTACGCGAGCCTGTGCAAGCTGCTGCAGATTGTAGAGCCAGAGGAGTGCTACCATCTCGCCGCCCAGAGTTATGTCAGTTATTCGTTCGAAGACGAATTTTCCACGATGCGGACGAATGTACAAGGCACACATGAGCTTCTAGCTGCACTGAAGGAAACCGTCCCGCAATGCAAGTTCTATTTCGCCGGATCAAGTGAAATGTTCGGCAGGGTGCATGCAAGCCCACAGAATGAAAATACGCCGTTTCATCCCCGCTCCACCTATGCCATATCGAAGGTTGCGGGATTCCATCTTGCTCAGTATTATCGCGAGGCCTATGGAGTTTTTGCCTGCACCGGGATCCTGTTTAACCATGAGTCTCCCCGGCGCGGCCTGGAGTTCGTGACCCGGAAGATCACCTCCCATGCCGCCAAAATTAAGATGGGCGCCGCTCGCGAACTGCGTCTTGGCAATCTCGACGCGAAACGTGACTGGGGGCACGCTCGCGAGTATGTGGAAGCCATGTGGATGATGCTCCAGCAGCCGCAGGCGGCAGATTTTGTAATTGCGACTGGAGAAAGCCATTCAGTGCGCGAATTCTGTGAAGTTGCCTTTGACCACGCTGGGCTCAACTACCGCGACTGGGTCAAGGTTGATCCGGAGTTGTTCCGGCCTGCTGATGTTGAAGCCCTCGTCGGCGATCCTTCGCGGGCGCGTCAGATGCTAGGCTGGCAGAATCGCACTTCCTGGAAAGACTTGGTCACGGAGATGATGGAAAAGGATCTGGAAGAGATGCAGAGAGCTGGTCATGACGAAGGAAGGCGGGAGCAGGTATCCGCGGTGGCCATATAATTTTCACTTTATGATTCGAAAAAGAGAGCTCTACGTGAGCCGCAGTTGCTTGCGTGGGGGCCCCGAGGCGTAACTGCTGGTAACCCGCGACTTTAGGCAGGCAGACAGGAATGGACACGAGTTGCCCCACATCATCCGTTTCTAATTCAGGGATTTCCAAAGCAGACCGATCGTTTATCCCAAAGCAGACAAAAGGGGAATTTCCCCCAATTCGTCCGGCGTGGGCCGAAGGGATAAAGCGCACTGTTGACGTCTTCGGGGCTGCATTTGGTCTAGTGCTCACGTGGCCCCTACTCCTGTTGATAGCCGTGGGAGTGAAGTTGCAGGATGGCGGAGCGATCGTTTATCGAAGAAGAGTGGTTGGAACCAGAGGGTGTTTTGACGCGCTGAAATTCCGCACCATGCGGCCCGATGCGGATGCAGTTCTGGAGGCGGATGCTAGCCTGCGAGACCGCTTTGAGAAAAATTTCAAGCTTGAAGATGATCCGCGAATAACTCGCATCGGTTTCTGGCTGCGCCGGCACAGCCTGGACGAATTGCCGCAGCTCTTCAACGTTCTCACTGGGCAGATGAGTTTGGTTGGTCCACGCATGATTACGCCTGCGGAGCTGGAGAAATATGGGGAACATCAGGCAATGCTGCGGTCTGTGAAACCAGGTCTAACTGGCTACTGGCAGGTACAGGGCAGGCAGAAGATCGGATACGAACGCAGGGTGGAAATGGATATTTATTACGTTCAGCACTGGAGTTTAATGTTGGACTTCGTGATCCTTTGCAAGACTCCCTGGGAGGTGCTGAAGGGAGAGGGCGCACTCTGATGGCAAATATTCTGGTTACAGGCGGTGCGGGATACATCGGTTCGGTTTGCGCGGCGCAACTGCTGGCGCTGGGCCATAACGTGGTCGTCGTTGACAACCTTTCTACCGGCTTCAAGGAAGCTGTTCCCGCAAGCGCGGCATTTTACAGGGCTGACATTGGCGATCAGAACAGCATTCGAGCGTTGCTCGCCGATCGTCCCATTGATGTGGTATTCCATTTCGCAGCTAAGGCATTGATACCAGAGTCGGTTTCTAACCCAGGAATCTTCTTCAAAGACAATGTGGCGTCCGGCGTTTTGTTCCTGGAGGAACTGAGAAGGGCAGGCGTTCGCAAATTCGTCTTTTCATCCACTGCAGCAGTTTATGGCAACCCTAAGCGAACCCCGATCGTCGAAGATGACCCCAAAGAACCGGTAAACTCCTACGGGGAGTCCAAGCTCATGTTTGAACGAGCGTTGGCGTGGTATTCCCGCGCCTATGGTTGGGGGGTGGTGGCGCTGCGTTACTTTAACGCTTGTGGGGCGTGGAACAATTTCGGAGAGCGTCATGATCCGGAGACCCATATCCTTCCATTATTATTACAGGCAGTTTCAGGCGAACTGAAGGCGTTCAAGATATTCGGATCGGATTATCCGACGGCAGACGGGACTTGTGTGCGCGATTATGTTCACGTTCTCGACATCGCCGACGCGCATGTGCGCGCCATGGAGAGCCTGGACGAACCTGGTATGGAGGCGTTCAATATTGGGACCGGAAAGAGCTATTCAGTCCGCCAGGTCATCGAAGCGGTTGAATCTGTGACCGGTTCACTGGTCCCGGTTTCGGTCGGAGGTCGCCGCCCGGGAGACCCCGCTGTGCTCTGTGCAAGTCCTGAAAAGTTATTTAGAGCGCTCGGCTGGCAGCCGCAGAACTCGAAACTGGAAAACATTGTGCGGACAGCATGGGAATTCCAAAAGAGTCTGAGGGTGGAAGCATGATCGACGTTCTGACAGTGCCGGGAGGTCGTTTCTATGAACAGTCCAGTACAAGCGAAGACAGGTATTGAAAACGGCTGCGATTCGGGGACAACGCGAGTCGAGAAAGCGGCCGCTTATTTCAATAGTGTGGCCGAGGTGCTAGCGCACCTGCCCTGCACTGTCATTGATCAAATCGTAGAAGTATTGTTCCAGGCTTACCAGGCAAACCGGTTCGTTTTCTTGTTTGGGAATGGGGGAAGCGCGGCGCTGGCGTCGCACTTGGCCTGCGACTTGGGCAAGGGTACAGCCATGAATGGAAACCTTCGATTCCGGGTGATGGCGTTGACCGATAATGTGCCTCTGATGACGGCTTGGGCGAACGATTCGCGTTATGAGGACATCTTTGCGGAGCAACTGCACAATTTTATCCAGGCTGGTGATCTGGCTATCGCTATCAGTGGAAGCGGAAACTCCCCTAATGTGATCAAGGCTCTTGAAGTCGCACGCCGAGCAGGCGCATACAATATTGGAATCGGCGGATATCAAGGCGGGAAGATGAAAGGCTTATGCAATTTGTGTGCAGTCGTTCCTTCCGATAACATGCAAATCATCGAAGATATGCACCTGAGCATTTGCCACTGCATCTTTCTCGCACTTCGACAACGAATTTTTCTATTAAAATCTCATTCCTCAACAGAGATGAGCAATCTTCGATCGAAAGCTTAAGCTCGTTTTGACGAAAGGCCTGGAAATACCCACCCTGGCAAAATACGACCGAGTACCTGATTCTTTATTGTTACCAGAATGCGCACCGCTTATATTGTGTGCCGAAAAGCAATGATCATAAGCTAAGGCTCGAGGCTCGATGGCGTTCGATGAAGAAACAAAGACTCCAACATTGGATTCTCGCGGCTGACCTGACGTGGTCAGTTCTCGCATTTAGTTCGGCGTATCTTCTGAAATTCGGAATGAAATGGCACGGGCCCGCCGGTGGTTCGGCGCTCAACTTCATCCCGCCTCTGGTGGCCGCCCTCATACTTTGGACGGCTATATTCTGCTGGATGAGGCTGGATGGATTTCGCCACGGGTGGGACATCCCTGCGGTTTTCTCGCAGCTGATCCTCGGGGTCGGATTTCTTGTGGTTCTGCTCTTTGCCGTAGGGTACTTGGCCCGTGTCTTCGTCTCGCGGATTGCGTTGATCTATTTTGGTGCGTTGTTGTTCCTTGGATTGCTACTGATTCGCTTCCTGGTTTACAGATTTCTTGGCTCCCGATATGTAAGGCGAACCTCCAAAAGGGTGGTGATCGTCGGCAATGGACCCGTAGCACGAGAAATGGCGGCCAAGCTCGCGAGTCACCCTGAGATGCTTTGCCAAATAGTAGGATTTTTGGCCTCTGCCGATGCTGGCCCCGACAGTTTCGGTATTCCGACGGCTCAGGCCCTCACCGTGCAGACACTGGGAATAGTAGATCTCTTCCGCCAATACAAAGTGGACGAAGTCGTCATGGCGCTTCCCCGTGCGGGACTGGCCGAAGTAGTAACGCTGGTAAATCACTGCCGAAAAGAGGGAATTGCAGTCAGCGTTGTACCCTACCCTTATGAGCTCTACCTGTCCAAACCGCAACTGCTGGAAATTGATGGGCTGCCGGTGCTGCAACTGGGGCTGGCTGCTCCAGATCGCGTCGAAGCCCGTTGGAAGCGGGGGCTGGATTTGCTTCTCGGATTTGCGGTTTCGTGGTTTTCACTTCCATTTGTCTTCCTGGGAGTGATTCTTCTGCTTGGTAAGAAGGGAGGTCCGCTCTGCCGTGAAATTCGCTGCGGCCAGGCCGGTAAGCCTTTCTTGATGTGGCGATTGAACTCGGACAGGGATTGCAGCGAGGTGCCAACCCACGAACGGATCTTGCAACACCTGAGCATCACTGAGTTGCCACAGCTTTGGAACGTGCTGCGCGGAGAGATGAGCCTCGTGGGACCACGCCCGGAGCCGCCGGAACGGGTGAAGCACTACTCCGATTGGCAACGGCAGCGGTTGAAGATCAGACCCGGGATGACTGGATTGGCCCAGGTGCATGGACTGCGAGAACAGCACTCATCGGAGGAGAAAGCCAGATTCGACCTTCAGTACATGATGCGCCCGTCCTTGTTTCTGGATTTGTCACTGCTCCTCCAAACCGTTTGGACCCTCGCCGCACGCGTCTTTCGTTTGCCTTCGCTCTCCGCCGGTGAAGAAATCACTATCGCTGCCTTGGAAGGGAGATTGCCGCATGCTCATAGTACGCAGCCCGGTGCGGATTAGCTTCGGCGGCGGCGGAACCGATCTCCCCGCATATTACGAGAAGTTTGGTGGCGCTGTACTGAGCGTGGCCATCAACAAATATTTCTACACAATCTTGGGTACGCGCAGCGACGGACGTGTGCAGATTATCTCGTCCGATCTTAGAGTTTTTGAAAGCTCGCATGATATTGCCAATCGGCCGATTCAGGGGAGCGAACTGGAAATTCCTTTAGCCGTGTTGAAAGAATTAGGCGCCACTCCCTCTATCGATCTGTTCCTGGCATCGGAGATCCCGCCAGGAACGGGCCTGGGATCGTCCGCTAGCGTTTGTGTCAACATTCTGAAGACTCTCACCAACTACTTGCAAACGCCGCTATCGAAATACCAACTGGCCGAGAAAGCGTTTCATATTGCAAGGAACGTTTTGGGGAAGCACGTGGGCAAGCAGGATGAATATGCCGCCGCGTTTGGCGGGCTGAATTATATTTCTTTCCACTCTAACGGCGATACTCAGGTTGATCCTCTGGACCTGGAACCCGCGCTGGCGAGGGAGTTGGAATCGAACCTCATGCTGTTCTTTACCGGCTCGTCCCACCACTCATGGACGATCTTGCAGGAGCAGGAAAAATCCACTACGTCACAGTCCGCGTCAACTCTCGACGCTCTCCACTCAGTGAAGGCTCTGGGCGGGGAAATGAAGCAGGCTTTACAAAATGGAGATCTACACCGCTTCGGACAGCTGCTTGACGAAGGCTGGCAGGCAAAACGGCGCGTATCTTCAAGAATTTCAACTCCCCGCATTGACCAGCTTTATGCGATCGCTCGGAAACATGGCGCCACCGGAGGAAAAATCACCGGCGCGGGAGGAGGGGGATTTCTGCTTTTGTATTGTGAGGCGGAGAAGCAACCGTCTGTCCGGACTGCTTTGCTCGCCGAAGGAGTTCAGGACATGGCCTTCGGATTTGATATTCAGGGCGCCCAGGTCATTGTGAATGATCCCTTTATTGACGCCGATTCAAAAGGAGGGTCGCGTTGGATTTTCTTGCCTGCAGTGGCTGCGCAGGGGTCGGCAAGATAAAGTCTGACTCGGGCAGGTTTGGCGACCCAATGAAAGCGTTCTTGTTAGCCGCAGGTCATGGCACACGACTTCGGCCTCTGACCGACACCGTTCCTAAGTGTCTGCTGCCCATCCGCGGTGTCCCGATGCTTGAGATCTGGCTCCAATCCTGCGTGAGAGCTGGCATTCGCGAAGTGCTGGTAAACATGCACGCCCATGCCGATCTGGTTCGGGATTTCGTCAAGGGGTCGAAATACGGCGACAGGGTTCGGGTTGTGGAAGAACCGGAGTTATTGGGAAGTGCCGGGACGCTTCGCTGCAACCGCGAGTGGGTACAATCTGAGAACGAATTCTGGGTGTTTTATGCCGACGTGCTGCATCGTGTGGACTTGTCCGCCATGTTGCGCATGCAACAATCGCGCGGCCTGACCGCAACCATCGCGGTTTACCGCGTGCCCGATCCACAGCGATGCGGAATTGTCGACGTAGATCGTGACGGAGTGGTGCGTGAATTTGTGGAGAAGCCCTTGAATCCCCGGAGTGATCTTGCATTTGCGGGTCTTCTCGTTGCCAGACCGGCACTGCTGGATGCCATTCCGGATAAATATCCTGTGGATATTGGTTTCGATGTGCTCCCGCGGCTCTCAGGCAATATGCTCGCCTATGAAGTCTCGGGGTATCTGGTTGATATTGGTACTATGGAAAATTTCCACAGAGCGCAGGCCACTTGGCCGGGTACTTCCAGCACTGAGAGGACCGCTGAGGTATCCTCGATCTAAGTCCAGGCAGGGATTTGAATTCGGATCTGGATGGGATTGTAGCCAAGCAAGGAGGAACGTTTTTATGCTTCGCGGACTCATCTTCGACATGGATGGCGTCCTGATTGATAGCCACCCTGTGCATCGAAAGGCCTGGCGAAGATTTCTGGCCACCATCGGTAAAGAAGTAGATGACGAGCAGTTGGACTTCATTTTGGAAGGCCGCCGGCGCGAAGAAATACTTCGATATTTCCTTGGCGACCTACCAGCCGGGATGATGGCGGAGTACGGGCAACTCAAAGAAAAGTTCTTCCAGGAAAATTTCACCGATGTCCGCTTGATTCCCGGCATCGATGCTTTCCTGGATGAAGCTCGCGCCGCGGGATTTCAATTGGGGCTCGCAACCTCTGCCAGTGCTTATCGGACTCGAGAAACGCTCAGACAGCTCCAACTGGAAAACACTTTTCGTGCAACCATAACCGGCGACGATGTGCCCGCTGGAAAACCAGACCCTTCGGTCTATCGTTTAGCTGCGGAGCGAATGCGGGTCTCTTCCAAGCAACTCTTGGTGCTGGAGGACGCGCCATGCGGCGTTCGAGCTGCGCAGGCAGCGGGCATGAGGTGTATCGGCATTGCTTCCAACGGGCGCGCCGACGCCCTTCGCCAAGCTGGAGCAGAAGCCATCATCCCCAACTTCCTGCAATTTTCAGTAAAGAACGTGCTCGCGTTCTGGCAAGGCACAGCGGCATGCAATTTTGCTTAATTTTAGCGACGATCCGCTAAGCTCTCACCAGCAATTCCATTCTGCATCTAGTCCCTCTCGCTCGCGCCAAGTGTTTCTGAGCAGACCCAAATGCACGGGACCGACGACGGTGGCGCCCTGTCTTATTTGCCCTGATCCAGCAGGATGGGCTTGCCCCCTATTGTGATGTGCCCCGACGCTGGAATTGGCGAAGATCCCCCTGACAGGTCGCGCATTCGGCTGACATGCCATGCGGGTGGGATTTTGAAATCTTTGTCTCCATCCGGGTTCCAAACGATCTTCTGCTCACTCGCACCCTGCTGAAGCTCGCAAGTCCACATGGCATGCGAAGCGACAAAGGCCGAAGGGATGTCGCTGGATGTACAGCTTTTCAAAACCCCGCCGATCAGCCAATCTTGTACCACTTTGAAAGCCACGCCAGCGGGACTGGCGCTCTTCATATCCTCGCTGGAGAGCCGCAGCTTGACGGTCGGAGCGCCCCAGGCATACCAGAAGGTCCTGGAAACGCCGGCTGAGAAGTCCATCAGCAGAACCCGGGCCACGTAGCCGGCCTCGGTGTCTGGATCCAGTGGCTCGCCTCCCCAAGAGTCCTCTGTGTCCCATATGGGTTTATCACCCACGCCATTCTTGTCCATCACCTCCCGCAGCGCCTTAACCGCACCGTAGATGCCCTCGGGAGGAGACGGAGCGAAATAGAAATGAAAGGCGATGATATCCACGTAATTTCCCCCGCCGTGACGTAGAAAATCGTTCACCCATCCGATACCGGATTCAATCGGACGACGCAGCCGGGCTGTTGTAACCGCCGAGGGCGACAATATCTGATTCGCGGGATCAATCTGTTTCAGTACTTCCGACGTAGCTCGCGTCAGGTTAACTAAGTCTGACGTAGAACCACACCAGAAAAATGGCACCGTGGGTTCATTCCAAACTTCGTAATATTTCACCTTGCCTTTATAGCGCTCGCCAAGCGCCTTTACATAACCGCGCCAATCATCGATATTCTTCGGTGGAGCACACCCCCCCGGCCCTCCCGGAGACTTCAAAATGTTGGGTTTTGAAGATGCCCAGGGTGCTGAGTATCCCAAACTGAACAGTAGTTCAGGATTACCATGCTCGCTGGCTTCCTTCAGATAAGTGTCAGGTCGTTCGAAGTTCCAGACTCCCGGCTGAGGCTCGACCCAACTCCAAGCCACCGGTACTCTCCAACTGCCGAATGGGATCGTCGGCCAGGGCGCTTGCCATTGGATGTGCATTCCGAAATCTTCTGCCGAAATCGGATGGTCCTGACCAAGGCTCAATCCGCTAAGTACAAAGCTCAACACCAAACCGCTGAGGAAAAGGTTTCGCTGGGATAAAGACTCTCTCATAAGCCACCTCTGTGCGAGCTAGACTGTTATGAGTTTAATTCTGCCAGGCGACCCCGGGATAGAGACTTGGAACTCGATATCCGCGGTAGGCTGCCACGCCGCTGACGTCGAGTTCCCACACGAGCTGCGGCACAGCATCAGGCGTGACTTCCATAATCTCCGAACCTATCTGATAGCCAAACGGTGCACACAAATCAAATTCTATATCCTTGTTCGGCAGGACCAGAGTATCGCCTCCCCACCAGGAAAACAAACCACCTGGTTTGTCCTGCCATAGCACGCTTGCCGTCTTTGCATTCTCGTCGATCTGAAAAGTTACGGCCCGGCTGTAGCAGTCTGCATTGGCCCGATTGAAGGCCGTGCAAGCATCTCCGCTGCTATCAACTACCCTTACGTTTCCATTGTCCATTACCGATAGCGTGGTGTTTGAGCCATTTTGGCTGACGATTGCAGGGAAATGCTGCCCGTAAAACCATTGGGAAGGATCGTTTGGAGTCAGGGTAAAATCTCCATCCTCGCCCAATCGCCACATGATGTCTCCGTTTCCGCCGCCGTTCTGGTAATTGATTTTTATTACCCAGCTTTGGTGGCGTATGGAGAGCAACAAATTTCCGTCCCTGGGATCATAAACAATCGTATTTGAGTGGGTCCAATCCGGAAAACCCATCAAGTGTCTATTCACGTCGAGGTGGTCGAATGTAGACCAGTACCAAACGGGATTCCAGTTAGGATCAAGATCAATGAGCACATCGCCCAAAACGTTCGTCGTTCCCGGATAACCCGGCAAGTTGGTATACGCTTGGTAGAGGTTAGCCAAGACGATGAGATGGCCATTGGGCAGAATTGCAATATCGTGATGAAAGCCATTCAGATTAACATTGTGCCCAAGGGACTGCAGTTCCTGGCTCAGGGTGCCAGCGGAGAGTTCACGAATCGTATCACCGGCTAGATCAATCTCCCGAATCACGGAAGAACTGGGGCCAATGGCCATAATGACGTTGCCGTTGGGCAAAATTTTGACCGGACTGGCGACGTTGCCCGCACCAATGTCGTAATACCAAATCACGTTTCCATTCAAGTCTGTCGCCAGCACGCTGAGAGTGTATGTGTTAGGGGGATCCTCTAAATCGAGTAATTCGATTCCCGGAGATGCCGAGTTCCCAGCCGTACCGCTCACGGACATAACTGGCACAACCGGGCCGCCACTGGAGGATGTTGGCAGGGCACCAGTTATAAAAACCTGGTCCTGATCTATCCACTCTCCGCCTTGCCAGGTGACGTGAGCACGCATGTGGTATTTCGTACTGGGTTTCATGCCGGCGACAAAAATGGAAACACTTTGACCGTCGGAAGCAGTAGGTGTGGTAGTCAAGGTCTGGCGTCCGTAGCTCGCATCCGGACCAAACTCGGCCCAGGCGGTCGAACCTTTGTGGGGCACTGCGATCGTGTACTGGGCTACAAGCGGGTTCTTAGTCTGATGAATCCCCGGGCTCGGATCTACAGTTCCAGACCCGCACCCCAGAGCTGGAATAATGATAACGGCTGCAAGCCAGTACCACTTGGCGGACACATGCTGCACGCCGCTGTCACGCGGCTTGCGCCCGAAACTCGGAAAGACCGTTATTTCGTCCAAGTTACTCCCGGATAAAGGCTCGGAGTTCGCAGTGCTCGGTACGCGTAATCGCCATTAACGTTCATCTGCCACACCGTCTGCGGTACTGTCTCCTGCGTGACCTCCATCACCTGCGAGCCGGGTGTGAGCCCGAATGGAGAACACAAATCAAACTCGACGTGATTATTAGGCAAAACCAGTGTATTGCCGCCAAAAAATGAGAAAAGGCCACCCGGACTGTCTTGCCACACGACGCTGGCAGTTTTTGCGCTTTCGTCAAACTGGAAAATTGCTGCCCGGCTGTAGCAATCCGCGTTCGCAGTGTAGTTCGAGGTGCAGTCATCAGCGGGGTTCGCAGCTAGGCGCAAATTACCGTTGTCCATGACGGAGAGCGTGGTCTGCGAGCCGCTTTGGCTGACGATGGCAGGGAAATGCTCGGCGTAAAACCACTGTGCCGGATCATTCGGAGTCAAGGTGAAATCCCCGTCCTCGCCCAAATGCCAGAGTATGTCTCCAGCTCCGCTGCCGTTCTGGTAATCGATTTTAATGACCCAGCTCTGGTGGCGCATCGAGAGAATCAGGTTCCCGTCATGGGAGTCGTAAAGAATTGCATTCGAGTGAGTCCAGTCGGGTAAACCCATGAGATGTCGATTGATGTCGAGGTGATCGAACGTCGACCAAAACCAAACCGGATTCCAATTGGGATCCAAGTCGATGAGAACATCCCCAAGCACATTCGTGACACCGGGGTAGCCGGGCAAGTTGGTATAGGGGACATACATGTTAGCTAAAATGATGAAGTGGCCGTTGGGCAAAATCGCCAGATCGTGGTGGAAGCCATTGAGAGTGACCGTGTAGCCCAATGCCTGCAGTTGCTGGCTCATCGCCGTATTGGAAACTTCGCGAACGGTATTCCCTGCCAGATCAATTTCGCGAAGCACAGGCGAGGTGGCGCCGATGCCCATGATGATGTCGCCATTAGGTATTATTTTGACAGGGGCCGCGAAATTGCCGGCGCCAATATCGTAGTACCAGATCACATTCCCACTGAGGTCCGTCGCGAAAACGTCCAGCGTGTCAGAGGCCGACTCCGCAACCAGATCCATCATTTCGATTCCCGGATTCGGAGTGAGATTGGTGGGAGTAACCGTGATGCCGGGCATGAGGAACGAGGATGGGATTGCTCCAGTGGTAAATGTCCTGTCCTGGTCAACCCAATCCGTGCCGTTCCACTGAACGTGCGCGCGCATGTGATAGGTGGTGTTGGCTTTCATGCCCGCTACGAGAACAGTAGCCATCTGACCGAATGAATCCGTAGCGGCTGTTGTGGCAGTCTGCCGCCCATAGCTGGTGTCGGTTCCAAATTCCACAAACACGCTGGAACCTTTGTGTGGTTGGGTCACGGAATATTGGGCGACGAGCGGGTTCGCGGTCTTCGCCACGGCCGTAGTCGGATTCGCATAGCCGGACCCCGAGCCGCAACCAATACCGGCGACACAGGACAGAATGGTTGAAAGCAGACCAAACCCTAAGCCGAGACGGAAATTCTTCATAAGTCTGTATTCCTGTTCACTCCTGACCTACATGGAGCAAGTTGAAATTGTTTTTTTCCGGGAAGTAAAAGCAATGTTGGCCGAGTATTTACTTTTTGGATGCAACTGTCAAGAGCAAAAAATCATCCGCGCGCTTGTTCCTTTGGACGGATCTCCACTGGGGCAAGATGCAAATGTGCCCTGAGACAGATGCAGTTTGTGAAAAGCGCGGAGGATCGGTTATTTCCAGGCGTGATAGGTAGCTCTGCCCTTTTGTACCGCACTGAGAGGATATTCGCCTTTGAAAAGCCGCTTCGCTGCGCGCGCTGCCCGCATAGGCAACGAACGGTTGTATGCCACCTCAATCCTCTTAAACCCCGCGGTCCGCAGCATCGCCTTAACCGCTGCGTGATTGGGCCCGCACCAGTTCGTCTCGTCCTGCGACAGTTCCGAACCCTCATAAAAAGCCATCGCCGGACGTCGATGAAACAGCATGTCCAAAGCAGTTTCGACGATGATCATTTCTCTCGTTACCGATGCTGCTCTTTCCAGTGAAAGCAGGGGATATTTCATGTGATAAAGCACACCCGAGAACAGCACGACGTCCCACTGTCCAACGCGCTCCGGTGAAAGATCCAGCGGATCAATCAGCAGCTCCTCGACTTTAGAGCCGATTACGCGCTTCGCCAGATCGAAACCGCGCTTTGATCCCCAGCTCCCGCCCTGCCAAATAAACGAATCCGTAGCCAGCACCCGGCTGGCCCCCAGCCGTTCAGCCTTGAATGAAAAAAATCCGTCCCATGCGCCGACATCGAGGAAGGTTTTCCCGCGCAGGTCAGGCACGCAAAGCTTCTTCCACTTGCGCTCAGACTCGTCCTCGCCAGGCGTGACGATGCCGTTTCCCAGATCGATCTGGTGGAACCAGCGGATGGAGCTTATTTCCTGCTGCAGCGACGCAGCGGGCTCTTTCAGTCCAGGCACAGCGTTCATCGATTGTTAAGACCTCATGAGCAGAACAAGCTTTCTTTCACCTATCCGAAACTCGCGCTGCCGGGAGGTACCTATGTTAGCAGCTCAAGACGCAAGATCCCGATTGTTGCGAAACTAACTCGTAAAGAGCGTGTTCTAAACCCAGAGTACGCGGCACATTCTCCCCGCGGCGCGCCGGTCGCAATTCTTTCTATGAAAGGGCTGCGAATGAAACTCCGGTCTTGCTGTTGTCTGTTTTCGTTGCGCTCTTACCCTTGGCGGGCTGCGGCGGCGGGTTCCCATCGTCGGGTTCGCCCGGCGGCGGTACGCCGTCACGTTCGGACACGATTACGGTCACAGGCAATTCGGGGAATGCGAGCTACCCTATGCAGTTAACGGTAATCGTGCAGTAACCATGAACCCAAACGCGGGTTGTACTTATCCGCGTACGGCGAGGCGCCTCGCCTCCGGTGGAGCGTTCTACGATTAGACCGTCAGACAACCGGCATCACTGCAGTTGCTATCCTAAGACGTTGAAGCAGCGTCATTGGTTTATGCCGGGGCATCTTCGAGTTGGGTATTTCGTTTCAATAACTTTATGCTCCTTGATGATGGCCTGCGGAGGGACCGAACCGGACGTTCTCACGGATTCGAGTTCTCCCGCCCCTAATGCCAAACAGATCCTTTATCTGGTCAGCAAGGGTTCTGTCTCTACTTACTCTGCACAACTCAGCTCTTTGACTTTGACGCCGGTTTCGGAAACAGTAAAACTGGTTCCCTCGACATCCATCACCCAGTTCGTCCCATCTCCTGATGACCATTTCCTGTACGTTCTGTGGCCTAATTCTGACGGCCTCCAACGCCTCTCGGTTTTTGCGACCAACTCCCAGGGAGTACCCACGCCGCCAGCCCTGCAAAGCATGAATGTTCCCTCCCTTTCGCAGTTCAATATTCATCCCAGCGGCAGATTTGCATACTTGCTGCAGATCGAGACTGAGCCTGGGGGATACGTTGCCAAAATCCGCCTGTTTAACGTGAATTCCAGGACGGGCAAGCTCAGCGAATCGACGGAAATCCAAGGGAGTTACGGACCAGGCTTAATCTGGCCCGCTTTCCTCTATGGTGTCAGCGAGAATGGCAAACTGCTTTTCGACATGTCGACTGATATTTCGACGACCACCAGTACCGCGATTTACCGGCATCGCAGTATTGATTTAGCCAACGGCACGCTGGGACCGGATATGACTGTGTTTCGCACGGGGGGACAGGATTCGGTTGTCCTTGGCAGCAAACTGATCATCGATCTGAATACGACTTCTTCAAATCCCGATCACAACTACTTGAATGTGTATTCAAATCCGGCAGTGCTCGGGGCGCCAACCATTCATTGCGATGATGCCATGCTCGCCGCTTGTGCCAGTGCAACGAATGTGCAGTTAGATCCTTCCGGGAAGTACCTGTTCTTGACGAATCCGGAAGCCCAGGCAGTACAGATCGCTCACATCGATCTGTCGGCGAAGCAGGTCGAGGATACGGAAAACTCGATCCCCATGCCGCTTAATACTCCCGGATTTGCTTTCAACCCCGGAGCAAGCCTGGTGTACGCCGTGCTGAATGCCGACGACAGCCTTCATGTCTACGGCTTCGATGCCACTTCGGGCACCATCACGGCCTGGCCCGATCCGCTTCCGGTTGCTCCGGGCACCGGATTCTGCCCGGCGCAGCACCATTAACCAGCGCGCCCTTACTCTTTCGCAACTAAGCCGCGGTGCCGGGGTTGTAAGGTCCCGAAGGCGTAACATGGTGTAAGTTCCTGAAGTTGGTTGTGTCCCCTGCTCAATGGGCTCGATTACTCCCGGAGGCGCCCATGAAAGCTGCTTCGTCCTATGGCCTGATTCTTGTTCTCGCCGGCATGGCCGCGCTGGCGCAAACCAATTCAATGCCGATGCCGGCGCAGGCGAGACTGCCGATCGTCGCCCCGGCCTCGCAACGACTCACGTCCACTCGCGCCACGTTGAGTTCGCCCCCGCAACGCCGCAGCGCGAAGCCGCTCACCTCTAACGGCCCGGAGCAGGTCCTTTACGCCTTTCAGGGCGGAACTGATGGACAGTACCCAAGCGGCGTCATCTTCGATTCCTCCGGGAACCTCTACGGCACCACCGAATACGGAGGAACCGGGACATGCACCTCGGCCGGAATCAACGGCTGTGGCACAGTGTTCGAGTTGAGCCCGAATGGAAGCGGCGGCTGGACTAAAACCACGCTGTACAACTTTCAGGGCGGCACTGACGGGGAATACCCATACGGCGGCGTAGTCTTCGACCAGGCGGGAAACTTGTACGGCGCAACTATCGACGGGGGGGCCAACAGCAACGGAACGGTATTCGAACTCAGCCCGAATGGCGGTGGCAGTTGGGCAGAGACCATTCTTTACAGTTTTGGGGCAACCAGCAGCGACGGCGAGGGACCCGTGGGTGCTCTGACATTTGATCAGTCGGGAAACTTGTATGGCGCAACCCTCACGGGAGGGAACCCTACATGCGATCACGACGGTTTCCAGTCCTGCGGCACTGTGTTTGAGCTCAGCCCCAACGGCAGCGGCGGTTGGAGCGAAACTACTCTTTTTGCGTTTCCCACGGGCGACAGTGGCGGCTATGGCCCGAACGGAGGACTGATTTTTGATCACTCCGGCAATTTGTATGGAACGACCCCCGACGGAGGGGCGAACTCTTGCGAAGGCTCCGGCGGATGTGGCACAGCTTTTGAGGTAAGTCCCAATGGGAGCGGACCCTGGACGGAGACCCTTCTGTACAGTTTCGGGGCCAGTTCCGATGACGGGATCTTCCCACTCGGCGGGGTGATCTTTGATCAGTCCGGCAACCTGTATGGCACAACCGAGGAGACAGGGTCGGCCTATACGTACGGTGCCGGCACCGTCTTTCAGCTCAGCCCGAACGGGAGCGGCGGTTGGACGGAAACCATTCTTCACAATTTCCAGCTCACCAACGACGGCAACGGACCGTCGGGAGTATTGATTTTTGATCAGTCCGGAAATCTTTACGGCACGACTTACGCCGGCGGGAACGCGGTGTGCCCGAACAGTTGTGGAACGGCCTTTGAGCTCAGCCCAAACGGGAGCGGAGGGTGGGATGAGACGATCCTCTACGAGTTTCAGGGCGGAAGCGACGGTGGTGGGCCCGCCGCCGGAGTAATTTTCGATCAAAGCGGGCACCTTTACGGCACAACCCAGCTAGGCGGAGGCAGCGCGAGCTGCACTGGCGGTTGCGGCACGGTATTCGAGATAAGCCGCGAGTCCTTTGCGGCGATTGCTCCCACGAGTGTCGGCTTCGGCAACCAGAACGATGGCACCACCAGCGCCGCAGCAACGGCAACTCTGACCAACACCGGCAATCTGCCATTCACCGTTAGCTCAATAGCGATTACAGGGGCGAACAGCGCGGAGTTTGGGCAGACCAACAACTGCACTATTCTGGGCGCAAGCGCCACCTGCACGATTGATGTGACCTTTAGTCCCTCGAGCGCCGGCGCCGCGAGCGCAACCTTGACGGTTACTGAGAACGCGCCCGACAGCTCGCTGAGTGTCTCCTTGACGGGCACGGGCACCGGGGCCATCACCGTGTCGCTTTCAAGCGTCACCTTTCCTGGACAATACGTGGGCACTTCCGGGCTGAACCAGAACGTTCAATTAACCAATAACGGTCCCAATGTTTTGACCATCACCAGCGTTGCGGCCACTCCATCCTCCGATTTCAGCGCCTTGAGCGCTTGCGGGAACAGCCTTAGTGTGGGTGCGAGTTGCTCCATCGGGGTCTTCTTCGATCCGAGCGCGAGCGGCACGAGAACGGGGACCTTGACGATTACCGACAGCGCCCCCGGCAGCCCACAGGTCGTGGCCCTGACCGGTACCGGCGAAGACTTCTCCATGGCCGCGTCTGCTCCGAGCCAGACTGTCTCGCCTGGGCAGACCGCGACTTATTCCCTCACGGTTACCCCGTTGGGCGGATTCAAGCAGTCCGTGCAACTGTCCTGCAGCGGCGCGTCGGCGGGAGCCACCTGCACGGTTTCGCCCTCTGCGGCGACGCTGAATGGCTCCGCGTCACAGGCGGTTACGGTAACTGTAGCCGCGGCCGGAATGTCGGCTGGATTGGTCTCACCAGCTGGCCTTAAACTGGCGAGGAACTCGCTCGGCGCGTGGCTCGCCCTGCCCGGAATATTCGGCTTTGTGGTCATTGTGCTTCCCGCGGGATCGCGTCGCGTAAAGTATCGCGGCGGGCTCTGCGCACTCACTCTGCTCTGCCTGCTGACATTGGCATTGATATTGATGATGCCAGCCTGCGGCGGTGCCAGCACCGGGGGCAGCGCAGCTACTTACCATGTAACAGTGACCGGCGCATTTACCTCCGGCGGTACAACCCTGACGCATGCGACGACGCTAACGCTGATCGTTCAGTGAGAGAATAGCGATTGGCAGGCTAATAGTCGTAGTCGTACAGCGAATGTGCCGTACTAATCGTCATCGATCGCCACAGCCCGCCGGCGGTCTTTGATGAAGTGTTCTTTGCCCAGCGGCGCTCTGACGCGCTGAAACTTCTTCGCGGGATCTTGCGAGAAATCGAAGCAATCGGACAGATCATCGGCGCGCGAGTCAGCGTACCCGAGCGAAGGCAGACCGAAATTGGATTCGATGAACCTGAGGATGCTGCCGAAATCATGCATTTCGTGCGAGACGTAACCTCGCTTCGCATAGGGTGAAACGACGATCAGGGGCACGCGAAAGCCATATTCGTAGGAGTTATAGATGGGAGGCGCCACATGGTCGTACCACCCTCCCCAATCGTCCCAGGTGATGAAGATCGCGGTGCTTGACCAGTATTCGCTCTCTCCAATTGCGTTGACGACCGAAGCGACCCATGAAGGGCCCGAGCCATCGGTCACCGATGCGTGATCGGAGGCATAGGCAGTCGGAATGACCCAGCTGATCGCAGGCAACCGGTGCTGCTCAATGTCCTGGAAGATCTGCGTGTCGTATGGCACAACATTCTTCCAGTCCGGACCAAAGCGAATGTGAGAGATCGCGTTAGGTCCATCCCACAACGAACTCCAAAAATCACTAACTCCGTAGTAGCGCCACCCTAGCGCTTTGAAATCAAGCAAATCGCTCAGTGTGGGATGCTCGAAGCAAGGAGGCATGGTTTGCGTCTCATTCCCCGCCGGGTCAATCATATAAACCGTCACGCCCGGTCGCGCGGTACAGCCAGACCGGTTGAAATCTGAACGGGGCGGAGGCCCGCTCTGCCGAAAGGGATTTTCGGCCGCGAACAGGTCGCTATCGGCGGTGGGAGCGGAGGTCCCGGAAATAATGAATTGGTGCGCGGGAAAGCTTGGTCCCTGGTTGGTCTGGAACATGCGATCAGCGAAAGTATAGGTCCGGGCCAATTCGAAGTACGGCGCTACCTGGGCCGGATTGACATACTTGAATTGGGGGTGGGCAGGGCAACTTGGGCGCACGCATGTCACCGAAACCTGGTCGGCTCCGTCCATTGTGCCGCCGTCGTACATTTGCAAAAATGCCTTGTGAGAGTGGTCCATGTCGTAGCCCGGTGTTATGGAGACCGAGGTCAAAGGAATTACGTCTCCCTTTGAATCGACACCGTCGTCTGCAATGTCAGCGCCGGGCAGTCCGTGAAAAAGGTTGTCTGGCGTGCGGTTCTCCTGAAAGATGATGACCACATGCAGAATCTTGCCTATATGCGGATCGGGGCGGCCAATCGATACTGCCGACCGGTTTTCGCCCTTCGCCTCGCCCGAAGCAAAACCAAAGCACATCCCCATCACAAGCCACAGGCCGACGAACCATCGTTTGGGACGCGCAGGAAAGATGAGCCGTGTGCACGGTAATAACCAACGCATTGCCAATCTGATGTGCTGTAGCCTGCTCGGGGTTGCGTGAACCCAAGCACGTGGCTCGCACCTTAGGACCGGGCCATCGCTTGCACGCTACGGAGTACGGTACGGTTCTGAACTTAACTGTGCAGCCGTCTCCTCAAGAAAATGCAAGCGGGCCGAATTCCTGATAAGTGGCTGCGCACTTTTCGGTCACTAGCAGTTTTTCGTGCCAATCCGTTCACCGGGAACTTACAAGTTGTTGACAATTCTCTGACAACTCCGGCCGGACAAATGAGTAGCCTGAAACCCGATCGCCTCAAGATCAAGCTCACGCTTTGATCTTTGGCTCGGCGGTCAAAGGTAGACGGCTGTTTGCTTTTGACGCCGAGCCGGACGCCGCGCCTGCGGGGACTTTGGGAGCATCACGCGAGTTTCTCTCGTGCGATAGGGTTGCTGCGGGCGCGGCCTGTTCAAGAAAAAGAGGATCTTTTCCTGCCCAAACTTCCTGCCTGTTACCAAGCTGAAACATCTCCCGTTCCCCCGCTCTCAGGGATATATTGGTGAATAAACTGAGGAAGTTCCTGAGAGGGGTCTTGCCGGCGCTGGGCGCACAGATGAAGCAGGAGCGGGAGCGGAAGGGCATTTCGCTGGATGACGCCGCCAAAGCCACCAAGATCAGCACCCGGTTTCTGCGGGCCATAGAGACTGATGATTTCGAGCAGCTTCCCGGCGGCATTTTCAATAAAGGATTCATTCGCGCCTACGCGCGGCTTCTGGGGATGGACCCGGAAGAAGCAGTTAGCGAATACTTGGAAATTACGGGAGCGGCTCAGGTGCAAACGCCTGCCCAGGATCAGTTCCCACTGAAGCCGCCAGAGTTTCAACCTAAAAAAGAAGATCATAAGGATGGGTCCTCGCGGGAATTGCCGTGGGGAATGTTGGCGGCAGTTCTGCTGGTGATCGCGCTCGGGGTTTCGGGATGGAGATTCTTGTCCCAGCAGCCGCATGGAACTTCGAGGACGCATTCGTTGCGGGAAACGTCAACATCGCAAGGGTTGTCGAGCACGGCGATAATGCCGTCAGGGAAATCGTCTTTGCCGGACGCTACTGCCAGTAACGACGCGAACGCGGCCGGGCAGTTTACCGTCACGATCAACTTCCGGGAAGACTGTTGGGTCACGATTACGGCTGACGGGAAGGATCTAATCAATGATGTTGTGCTCATTGCGGGAACCAACAGATCGTTCACGGCGGAACATGAGCTGGTGGTAAAGGCTGGGAACGTGGGCGGAGTGGATTTTGAATTCAACGGGAAAGCGCTGCCGCGGCAAGGCGAACTGGATGAAGTGAAAACTTTAACCTTCGACGCGAATGGATTGCGCACTGCACCTGCGCAACCGGAACCGGCCGCGAATGCACCCGCCAATCCTTCTGCAAATGTTCCCACAAGTCCATCCGGGAATTCTTCCACGAACCCTTCGACGAATCCTTCTGCGAGTGCTCCCGCTCAGCAGCATTAAATTCCCGTTTGAGGCTGGGCTTTTACCGCTGGGCATGCCTCTTTGCCCGCTCGCTGTGAATGCCGCCCGCGTAGCCCAAAGTCATTGCCTGACGCCGGTAACTCTGATAGCTTTTTCAGAGACATAAACAGCTCATCTGGCCGTTTTGTTCAGCAGAATCCTGCCAGAGTTAAACGTCCTGTAGGGATGTTCGAAGGAGAAAGCCCGTGTCCAACAACCGCTATCTTTTTACCTCTGAATCGGTGACCGAAGGCCATCCGGATAAGATCGCCGACCAGATCTCCGATGCCATTCTCGATGCCTGCCTGACGGAAGATCCGTTCAGCCGCGTTGCGTGCGAAACCCTGACCGCAACCGGCCTGGTGGTAATCGCCGGAGAAATCACCACGAAAGCATACGTCGACTTTCAGACGCTGGTGCGGGGGATGGTTTCATCCATCGGCTACAACAACGCGCTGTATGGATTTGATTCGAACACCTGCGCGGTGATTTCGAGCATCAACAAACAGTCTGGCGACATCGCCATGGGTGTGGACACAGGCGGCGCGGGCGACCAGGGCATGATGTTCGGCTACGCGTGCAACGAAACGACGGAGTTGATGCCCATGCCGATTTCACTGGCACACAAGCTCACCATGCGGCTTTCGGAAGTCCGCAAGCACGGCAAGTTTCCCTACCTTCGGCCTGACGGCAAATCCCAGGTAACAGTCGAATACAACGAAAACCGCAAACCGGTGCGCGTGGACGCGGTGGTGATCTCGACCCAGCACGCGGAGACGGTCACGAACGATGAGCTGCGCAGCGACATCCTCAAGCACGTAATTCAGGCGACGATTCCGCCGCATCTTCTGGATGAAGACACGAAATATCACATCAATCCCACCGGCCGTTTTGTGATTGGCGGACCGATGGGTGATACGGGCCTGACCGGACGCAAGATCATCGTGGACACCTACGGCGGCATGGGGCGGCACGGCGGCGGCGCGTTCAGCGGGAAGGATCCGACCAAGGTTGATCGCTCTGCGGCATATATGGCTCGGCACATTGCGAAGAACATTGTGGCGGCTGGATTGGCTGACCGATGTGAGTTACAGCTGGCGTATGCGATTGGAGTGGCGGAGCCGGTGAGCGTGCTCGTCGATACGTTCGGAACCGGCAAGGTTGAGAACGCAAAAATTCAGGAGCTGGTCCGGAAGCACTTCCAGCTGACCCCGCGCGGGATTATCGAATATCTGAAATTGCGCCGTCCGATTTATTGCAAAACGGCGGCGTATGGGCATTTCGGACGCAATGACCCCGATTTCACCTGGGAGGCAACCGGCAAAGCCGCGTTGCTGGCGAGCGATGCGGGATTGCGCGAGCCGGCAGCGGCAACCAAGTAGCTGACCACAAACCTATTAGCGCCGAAAGTGCGGAGATCGCCGGGTTTTTTGAGAAAGGAGTTCTCCGCACGCGCGGCGCTCTCGGCGGTTTCACAAGATACAATTCAGGAAGTCTTGCAAGAGGAGAAAATGGCGACCATACCGACGCAAGCGCAGTGCGATATCAAAAGCATCGAGCTGGCCGATCAGGGCAAAAAGCGGATTGACTGGGCAAACCAGTCAATGAAGGTGCTGCAGATCATTCGCAAGGAATTCATCAAGAACCAGCCGCTGAAAGGTGTGCGCGTTTCGGCGTGTTTGCATGTGACCGCAGAGACGGCCAACCTGGCGATTTGCCTGCGCGACGGCGGGGCCGACGTGGTGCTGTGCGCGTCCAATCCGCTGTCCACGCAGGATGACGTCGCTGCCAGCCTGGTACGCGACCACAGCATTCCGGTGTTCGCCATCAAGGGGGAGGATAATGACACCTACTACAGCCACATCATTGCGGCTATCGATCACCGCCCGCATATCACCATGGATGATGGCGCCGACCTGGTGACGACGCTGCATACCAAGCGGCAGGATGCGCTTCCCGGAGTGATTGGCGGAACGGAAGAAACCACGACCGGCGTGATCCGGCTGCGCGCGATGGCGAAACAGGGCGTGCTGAAGTTTCCCATTGTTGCGGTGAACGATGCCGACACGAAACACTTTTTCGATAATCGCTACGGCACGGGACAATCGACAATTGACGGCATCATCCGCGCCACGAATTTCCTGCTGGCTGGATCGAAGTTCGTTGTGGCAGGGTATGGCTGGTGCGGACGCGGGCTGGCCAGCCGCGCCCGTGGCGCAGGAGCCGAAGTCATCGTGACGGAAGTCGATCCAACAAAGGCGCTGGAAGCGGTGATGGATGGCTTCCGCGTGATGTGCATGAACGACGCCGCGAAGATTGGCGACGTGTTCTGCACTGTAACCGGGAATAAGAGCGTTCTGACGAAAGATCATTTCGAAGTGATGAAAGATGGGGCGATCATCTCGAACTCAGGGCATTTCAATGTCGAAATCGATATTCCTGCGCTCGAGCGCATGGCATCGTCGAAGCGCACAACACGCAACTTCGTCGAAGAGTACTCGATGAAAGATGGACGCAAGATCAATCTGCTGGGCGAGGGCCGGTTGATCAACCTGGCGGCGGCGGAAGGCCATCCCCCTTCGGTAATGGACATGAGCTTCGCCGACCAGGCGCTTTCGGTCGAGTACATGGTGAAGAACGCGAAGACGCTGGAGAAGAAGGTCTACAAAGTGCCGGACGATCTCGATAAGCGTGTGGCCAAACTCAAGCTCGAGTCGATGGCGATCAAGATCGACAAGCTCACGCTGGAGCAGGAAGAGTATCTGGCGGGCTGGAGCGAGGGAACGTAGAGACGGCTATTAGATGTTGGCTTTTCGCCAATAGCAATTCGAATTTGGTCGCAGCGGCCCGGAAGATTCGGGCCGCTTTGATTTGGAAGACTGCACGGTTCGGGGCGGCGCAAGCCGCCCTTTTTATTTGGGATAATTAGGACGTGGGTTTTGCAGATCTATCTCAGTTCATCAAGCAGGCCGCCCATGACGCCGGTTTTGAACTGGCCGGGATTGCGCCGGTGCGCGAGTTTGCCGAGCTGAACTACTTTCCTGAATGGATTGCGGCGGGGCACGCGGGCGAAATGAAGTATATGGAGTCGCGCGACGAAGCGGGCGAATTGAAAAGGGCGAGCCTGCGATCGGCCGCTCCGTGGGCGAGGAGCGTGATCGTTTGCGCGATCAACTACAACACAGCGCAGCCCTATTCAATGCAAGTCGACGACCCGAGCCGCGGGTGGATTTCCCGCTATGCGTGGAGCAACGAGGACTATCACACGGTCGTTATGCGCAAGCTGCGTGAAGTCGAGAGAGCCCTGCACAGTATTCAAGACGATGAACTCCAGACGCTTTGCTACGTCGATACCGGTCCCGTGGTCGAGCGAGTTTACGCGAAATACGCCGGCGTAGGGTGGATCGGCAAGAACACATGCATCATTAATCAGAAGCTGGGGTCGTGGCTGTTCTTGGGAGTCATCATCACATCGCTCGAGTTGCATGCTGATGTGCCTGCACCCGACCGCTGCGGCAGCTGTACGCGCTGCATTGAAGCGTGTCCGACGGACGCGCTCATTGCGCCTTATCGGCTCGATTCCAATAAGTGCATTTCATACCTGACGATTGAGAAGCGTGGCGCCATTCCAGAAGAGATGCACGCTGGCATGGGGCGACATATTTTTGGCTGCGACATCTGCCAGGACGTTTGCCCGTGGAACCGCAAAGCGCCGATCACAACTGCGAATGAATTTCAGCCGCGGGAGGGACTCGTGAATCCTGCGCTGGAGTGGCTGGCGGAGTTGACGGAGGAAGAATTTCGCGGGAAATTTCGCGGCTCTCCTATTCGTCGTGCCAAACGCACCGGCCTAAGACGCAATGCGGTGCTCGCAATGGGGAACAGCGGAGACCAGCGTTATGCGCCCATATTAAGGAAGCTCGAGAACGACGATGACGAGATCGTCGCCGCTCACGCGCGGATCGCGCGGCAGAAGCTTGAAGCGCAAAACGTCGGTCGTGAGGATCGTGCTAGCATCAGGGATATTGCAGTCGTTGCTGAATGAAGTCCTCTTTGCCTCCTCGGTATTTCTTGTTTGTTATTGCGCTCCTATTTCCGTGGGCCGCGGGCAGCGCCAGAACTTCCGATAAAGCCAAATCCACAAGCGAACATTGGATCCGCCTGCGTTCCGATCATTTCCTGGTTTTGAGCGACGCCGACGAGAGGCACGCGCATGGGGCAGCGGTGCGCTTCGAGCAGATGCGAGCTATCTTCGGCGAACTGCTCTCGCGGAAGCGCGTCATTATGGGCGAACCGCTCGACATCGTTGTGCTGAAGGATACGGGCGAGTACGCGAAAGTTCTGCTGCCGGGTAGTCCCGTCAATGCAGGTGGATTTTTTCTGAGCGGAACGGATCGCGATTATGTGGTGTTGGATGCATCGCAGCCGGAAAACTGGAAGGCGGTTGCCTATCCGTTTGCGCTCATGCTCTTGAACTACAACTATCCGCCAACGCAAGCGTGGTTCGATGAAGGCTTTGCCGAATACCTTTGCAGCTTGAGGCTGAGCGATACGCAGGCGGAGATTGGTGGTGATCCGGAGATAACGACTGTTCCGGAAATTGCGGGCAGATCGTTTACCGCGCTGCTCGAGTCGCAGCAGTGGCTTTCGCTTCCAGGTCTGTTCAAACAGGCGCAAGGTGACGCCGCGTTGTTCCACGCTGAGGCGTGGGCCGTGGTCCATTACCTGATCAGCCACAACAAACTGCCTGAAGTCGGAACATATTTCGGCCTGGCGGAAAACGAGCGCATGCCTGAGGAGCAGGCCATTCAGCAGGCTTTTGGCGAAAGCGGCGCGGATCTTGAGCAGGCGATAAAAGAACATCTGCAAAGTTTCAGGAATTCACAAGCGGGGCAGCAAATTCCGGCGCCGATTACCGCGGATATGGTTGGCAGCACGCGCCAGGAAGCAATTGACGCGGAAGGTGACGCGTTGCTCGCCGAAATGGAATTGCGAGTACCGGCACATCGAGATGACGGTGTAACTCGGCTGAATTCGATCATGAACGATCCAAACGTTGACAGCGCCATTGCGCATCGCGCCCTGGCCTGGGACGACATGCAACGGAACCAGCCGGCGGATGCGATCGAAGAGTTGAAGAAAGCTCTCGACCTTGATCCGAACGACATGTGGGCGCACTACTACATCGCCTTAGCGAAGTATCGAGCCGCTGCGGCTCAGGGCAAACTGCCGGTGCTGGGGAACATCATGCTGGATTTGCGTGCAGTAATCGATGCCAGTCCGGAGTTTGCGGAGGCCTACCACATGCTTGCCATGGCGCGGCTCGAGGGCGGCGGGAATAATTCAGCGCTTGACGCCATACGCGAGGCGATTCAGCTTTCCCCGCGCAATCAGACATATTTGCTGCACCTGGCCGAGATCGACATGGCCGCCAAAAAATGGGATGACGCAACTGCCCTTCTGCAGCAGTTGAAGGCGAGCAGTGATGCCCGGATTGCACAGGAAGCAAGCCGAAACCTGGACGATCTTCCAACCGTGCGGAAGTATGGAATTCTGCCCCTGCATGAGGGTGAAGCGGCTGCGGCAAATCCGCCGGAGAGCGAAGAACCGAAAGTAAAAATAGAAGTGGCGGAAAAGCCTGTTCCGGACAAACGACAAGTACAGTTCATGAAGGGAAAACTGCTCAGTGTGGATTGCTCGCGCGCGCCGGTTGCGGTGCTGAATGTAAGCGGCAGGACGAAGCGGATGAAACTGCGTACCCAGGATTACAAATCGCTTGTGCTGGTGGGAGCTGACCAGTTCTCGTGCGATTGGAAGGACGTTATTGTCGCGGTGAACTACAAAGCTCGCGGCCCGAACGAAGGGGACCTGGTTTCGCTTGAGCTGCAGTGAGCGTCGAACAGCAATATTTGCGCCAGGTAAGAGGATTCATGCGGCTACGCTGCAAGGCCCGATGCAGCTACCAGCACATGCCTGCTGATCCTTTCCCCGGGGCGGCTGGTTTTCTTAGGCCGCAGGCCAGCGTATATGACACCTTGCGCGCTTGGCGCATGCGCTTTGAGCCAAGATGCTCCAGCAGCAGGATCCGGCATTCATCTTCGCCGGCTGCGTGGAGCGTAGTGGCAAATCCGGTGAGCACGTCCATGTCTCTGACTTCGCCTGCACGCTGGCGGACCGGCTTGATGTCGCGTTGCACTACCTTTCTGATCGAGCATCAATCCCTGGACGATCGCTTCGATCTTTCGCGAATTCGTGCAGAGATCGTGGATCTGCTCGGGAGCTGCGTTTTTCGGGAATTTTTTCAGGGTTTTCCGTAGCTTCTGAAAAGGTTCTTGCAGGCGTTTTTCATTGAGGGCATAAAAATTCTCTGGTCTCTTGGATGACGACGCCCATGACCCGGTTCGCTGGGGAAATGCCACACAGACAGCCGAGCTTCGCCCGGCTGGGAAAGTAAAACTGCACAGATTGTGCTGCATTCTATGCCGGCTTCTCGTCGCGGCGCATGCGCAGATATGCGCGAATCAACGGTTGCAGGTCGCCGTCCAGGATGCGGTCTACATCGCCGACTTCGACTTTTGTCCGGTGATCTTTGATCAGGCGGTACGGCTGTAGAACGTACGAGCGAATCTGCGATCCGAAATCAATATCCAGCTTTGAATCTTCGATCTTCTTCGTCGCTTCGCGCTTTTTCTCCATCTCGTGCTCGTAGAGCTTGGAACGCAGCATGGACATGGCGCGGTCTTTGTTCTTGTGCTGCGAACGCTCGTTCTGACAGGCGGCAACGATGCCAGTGGGAATGTGGGTGATGCGCACGGCCGAGTCGGTGGTGTTGACGTGCTGGCCACCTTTTCCGCTCGAGCGATAGGTGTCGATGCGAATGTCTTCGGGGCGGATCACGACTTCGATGCTGTCGTCAATTTCCGGTGACACAAAGACGCTGGCGAAGGAAGTGTGGCGGCGCTTGGCCTGATCAAATGGCGAGATTCGAACCAGCCTGTGCACGCCGATTTCGCTGGTTAGCAGGCCAAAGGCATACTCGCCATTTACGGCGAAGGTCGCGGATTTAAGCCCGGCTTCCTCCCCTGGCTGGTAGTCGTACAAAATGGTCTGAAACCCCTGGCGTTCCGCCCAGCGCAAATACATGCGCAGAAGCATGTCCGCCCAGTCTTGCGATTCGGTTCCACCCGCTCCGGGATGGATGGTCACGATTGCATTGCGCGCGTCGTTGTCACCCGAAAGCAGAGTTTCGGTTTCGAGGTGGTCAACCAGCTCGCGGAGCGCATCAATCTCGCGGCGAAGATCGGCGCCGACATTTTCACCCTCGCCCGCGAGATCAAAATAGGCAGAGATATCGTCGGTGCGGCGAACCAGGTCGGCTTCGGTAGCGAGCATGTCCTCAAGGCGCTTCTTCTCGCGCATGACCTGCTGAGACTTTTGGGGATTCGACCAGAGATTAGGATCGGCGGCCTGCTTTTCTATTTCAGCCAACTGGGGGCGCAGCTTGCCTGCGTCAAAGATACTCCCGAAGTTCGCGGACCTTTTCTTTCAGCCCGGAGTATTCCTGTTCGAGTTCAACGTTAACGCTCATCCCTCTGCCTTTCGCGTGCGATTGGGGCGGCGAACCAAACGCGCCGCCAGTGCCACCATCAAAATTATCGCACACAGAAATGCGAACCAGTCTCCATAGCGCGTGTAGAACGTGGTGCCGTTCAGCAGCGCATACGGCGCTTCCAGCGTTGTGCGCATTTTTCGCGGCACACTGGCGGCAATCCGCCCATAAGGATCGACGGATGCGGTCACGCCGGTGTTGGTGTCGAGCAGCAGCCAGCGCTCATTTTCGACCGCCCGCATTCGCGACTGCTTCAAATGTTGGGCGTAGGCGCCGCTGTCACCGTACCAGCCATCGTTCGATAGGTTGACGAGCACCTGCGCGCCGTTCACCACGAACTGGCGGACCTCGTCAGGAAAGATCGATTCGTAGCAGATGAACACGCCGTATTTGGTTCCGTTCGCGTCGAGCGGCTGGCGTTCCGTCCCGCGGGAGAAATCCCCGACTTCTTTGGTCAGGCCTCCAGCGAAAGCAAAAATATTCCTGAAGGGAACGTACTCGCCGAATGGGACCAGATGCACCTTGTCGTAACGCCCCACCCACCCTCCCGCGGGGCTCACGAGCGCGGCGGAGTTGTAGATTTCAGTTGGCTCAGCCTGGCTTGCGTTCAGAACGCCGATTCCTCCGGCGATCACCCAGGCTTGATCGTCACGAGCAACATTGCTGATGGCATCGCGAAAGAGTGGGTCGCCAGTGTAGAAAGGCGCAGGCGACTCCGGCCAGACGATGAGATCAGGTGTAGTCGCACCGGGGGCGGAGCTCTTGCGACTTAAATCCCGCAATGTGGTAGTGAAGTAATCTTTGGTCCAGTCGGAGCTCTGAAGAATGGGAATGTTCGCCTGGAGCAGAAGGGCGTGACGATCGGCGGGAAATTCCGGAGGAGAAACCAAGCTTCCGGCCTGTAGAACCAGCGCGGCGGCAACCGCGGCGAGGAGAAGCTGCGTGCGCTTTTCCCGGCGAAACAAAAATGCGGCGGCGAAGGCCGCGTTCACGATCATGACCTCGAACGAGAGGCCGTAAACGCCAGTGAAGCTGGCGATCCGGGAGAGCGGAATGTTATCAACCTGCGAAATGCCGAGGAGATCCCAGGGAAAGCCGGTGATGCGAGTACGACCAAGTTCTACCGCAACCCAGACGACCGGAGAGAGCAGCAATGCGCGGCGGCTGAAGGGACTTCCACCGGCTAAGATCGCGGTCAGCAAACCAAATAAGCCGTGGTAAAGCGCGAGATAGAGGCAGAATAGGATCAGAACGCTGAACGCCGCTGCTCCGTTCAGGCCGCCGTATTGTTTCATGGTTTGGAAAATCCAGTAGCAGGTTCCGGCATACCAGAGGATTCCGCACACGTAGGCAAGGAGAAATCCCTGCAGCGGCGTAGCGGGCAGCAACTTGATATTCGCGGTGAGTTGCAGCGTCGCGGGACGCCGGGCGTGGAGTAGCGCGATCAGCAGCGGCGTGATCGCAATCCATCCCAGAAAATATAAACTTGGCAAAGGAAAGATCAGAACCTGCAGGGCTGCCGAAATCAGCACCAACAACCAGGCGTTGATGTGGAGGGTTCTCAAGAGGGAAGGATAGCAAAACAGCCGTTAGCTGTTAGCCGTAGCAGTTAGCTTTTGTTTGAAGGGCGAGCAAACGCGTGTCGTCCCACTTGAGGGTTTTCAACACTTTTCCGTTTTCGGGATTGAAGGACGCCCTCGTCTGCCCTCCTCGTTAGCTTTTGCTTATACCGTTCACGCCCTTGCCGCACCCCGCTTCGCCCGCGTATGATTTTTCGTTCATGACTCCACGCGCGCCACAGCGTCAGGCCAATCTCCGCGAGAAGGCGCAGCTCATGTCAGCATCGGAGATTGAGCGCACCCTGGTGCGGCTGGTGCATGAAATTATCGAGAAAAATAATGGAGCGGACGATCTTGGCCTGGTAGGAATTCGCCGCCGCGGGGTGTATCTTGCGCAGCGGCTGGCGCAGATGATCGAGCGCATTGAGAAAACTCCCGTCGCGCTGGGCACGCTCGATATCAGCCTGTATCGCGATGATCTCTCGACCTTGGGACCGAAACCTGTGGTGCAGAAGGCCGAGCTTGGATTCTCGGTCAGCGGCAAGAACGTAATTCTGGTGGACGATGTGCTTTATACCGGCCGCACGGCGCGGGCCGCCATGGACGCGCTGTTTGATTTCGGCCGGCCGCGGCAAGTGCAGCTCTGCGTGTTGATCGATCGCGGCCACCGCGAGCTTCCCATCGAAGCAACTTTCGTCGGACGCAAGATCCAGACCACACAGCAGGAAGTCATTGAAGTGCATTTGCGCGAGCAGGATGAAGCCGAGAAAGTTTTGTTAGTCGAGAAGTCTGCATAGAACTCATAAATTTCAGGAGTCCGGATCAGCACTGCAACCCTACCTGCGGAGCCGTCGATACACGCGCCGGCAAAGGTGACTCGCGGGTCGCTGCTTGGAATTGAGCATCTTGACGCGGCCGGGATCATGAATTTCCTCAAGCTGGCGCGGCGCATGAATCCAGCCAAGCCGCAGCCCCTGCTGCGTGGCAGGCGCGTCTTTTTACTGTTCTATGAGGCGTCCACCCGCACCCGCAGCTCCTTCGAGGTAGCGGCGAAATCCATGGGAGCGATGACGACTCTCGTCCTTTCCAGCGGGTCGAGCATTGAAAAGGGCGAGTCGCTGCTGGATACGGGATATACGTTGCGTGCAGTAGGCGCGGACGTGATCGTGATCCGCCATCCTCACGCAGGCGCGCCGCTGCTGATGGCGCAGCATCTCGACATCCCGGTCATTAATGCGGGAGATGGCATGCACGAGCACCCCTCGCAGGCGCTGCTCGATGCGTATACGATTCTCCGGCACAAGAGAACGCTGGAAGGACTGCATGTGGCGATTGTGGGCGACATCTTCCACAGCCGTGTGGCGCGGTCGGCAGTGCATTTATTGAGCAAGTTTGGCGCGCATATAACGCTGTGTGGCCCGGTCGAATTTTTGCCCGATCTCGCGATCGGACTTGCGCCGAACCTGCATATCAGCCGCAGCGCGGAAGAGGCGCTGCGTGGAGTGGATGTGATCATAGTTCTGCGTGTGCAGAAGGAGCGATTGGCCGGGCAGAAGATGCGATTGCAGGACTACATCTCGCGTTACCAGATCACCATGTCGAGGCTGAAGTTGGCAAAAAAAGATGCGATGGTGATGCATCCCGGGCCGATTATTCGCGGGCTCGAACTGACCTGGGAAGTGGCGGATTGCCCGCAGTCCGCGATTGTGGAAGAAGTAAGGAACGGCGTGCCGGTGCGGATGGGCATTCTGGCGAAGGCGCTGGGAAAGGCGAGGTAAAGCAGCTTCCTCGACTGCATCAATCATCCGGGCGAATGGTTGACTTTCGTTCGGAATCACAAGTGACGGTGATGGCGCGCGATAAATCACAACCCGATCTCCTGATCAAAGGCGGCCATGTGATTGATCCCGTCGTCCGCATCAACGCGCCTATGGATATCCTTTTGCGCGACGGTCACGTCGCGGAGGTTGCACCGCCAAACAAAATTCGCGGCGGCGTTGATGAAAAGTTCGATGCTTCGGGCTTGATTGTCGCGCCCGGATTCATTGATCTTCACGTACACCTGCGCGAACCGGGGCAAAGCTACAAGGAAACGATTGCAACCGGAACTGCGGCCGCGGCGGCGGGAGGGTTTACCTCCATTTGCTGCATGCCCAACACTTCTCCAGTAGTGGACTCGGCCGAATGGGTGACATGGTTGAAGCAACCGCAGCGCGGCGCGGTGGTGAATGTTTTCCCGATTGCCGCGGCCACGCAGGCGAGCAAAGGGGCAGTGCTCACCGACTTCCGGGCTCTGCAACGCGCGGGAGCGGTCGGGGTGAGCGACGATGGCCGCCCCATTCTGGGCGAGACCATCATGCGGGAGGCTCTGCGTCTTGCTTCCGAGGTCGGAATTCCCGTGATCCAGCACGCGGAGGATACGCGAGCGACGGAAAATTGCTCGATGAATGAAGGTTTGACCTCGTTTCGCCTGGGCCTGAGAGGGATGAAAGCTTCCGCAGAATCATCGATGGTTGAGCGCGACATTCAACTGGCGCAGCAGTTCACCGGCGCACGCTTGCATGTTGCGCATGTTTCTACGGCCGACGCGTTGAAAGCGGTGCGGCGGGGCAAGCGCAGCCGGGCGCGTGTGACATGCGAGGTTACGCCACATCATTTCACGTTGGTAGACGAAAATGTCGGCGACTACAACACTAACTGCAAAATGAATCCGCCGCTGCGTTCGGCCGCCGATCGCGAGGCGCTGCGGGTTGCGCTTGCAGATGGCACAGTCGATGCTGTCGCGACAGACCACGCTCCTCATGCGCCGCACGAAAAGATCATCGAATTCGAGCGGGCGATGTTCGGTATTACCGGCCTTGAAACCGCCCTCGGTCTGGCCATCACACACTTGCATCGCGGGCAGAAGGTTCCGCTCATGCGAATTGTGGAATTATTTACAACTGGCCCGGCGCGAGTGGTCGATCTGCGCGGACGCGGCACCCTGGCCCGCGGCAACTTTGCCGACGTAACCATCTTCGATCCCAGGAAGCGGTGGACCTTCGAAGCCGCGAAATCGCGTTCCAGATCCCGCAACACGCCATTTGACGGTTGGCAGCTTACGGGAAAGGTGATCGCCACGATCGTCGGCGGAAAGATAGTTTACCGGGAAGGCGAGAGTCGAAGCTAAGAGCAGCCGGACAGACCACCCCTTCTGACATCCTTATTGACACGACTGAACCCGCAGCCTAGTATCTCGTCGGCTGGGGTGTGAACCGCCTCTCTGCCCCTCAGCACTTTTCAAAGCGACAGGAGAAATCAAATGAAACGGTTCGCCACGTTGTTCGCGCTGGTATGCGCAACCAATTTGACCAGCTTTGCTCAGATGCCTATACCCAAACCCGCCCCTGAGTTGAAGAATGTAGATTACTTCGCGGGCACCTGGAAGATGGAAGGAACCATGAAACCCGGGCCGATGGGGCCCGGCGGTGCGATGACGGAAACCGAAACTAACAAGTGGATGGATGGGAACTTCTTCCTGGTTTGCAACTCTGATTTCAAGAGCTCGATGGGAGATGGAACAGGCATTTCGATGATCGGCTATGACTCCGACAAGAAGGTCTATACCTACGACGAATACAACAGTATGGGCGAGGCCGAGCACTCAACCGGAACGCTCGACGGCAGTACCTGGACATGGACCAGCGACGAGCACATGAACGGCATGACCATGCACGGACGGTTCATTATCAAGGAGCTTTCGCCGACCTCTTATACCTTCAACTTCGATATGTCGCAGGATGGCACCACCTGGAACACGGTTATGGACGGAAAGGCGACGAAGGTTAAGTAGACCCAGGACTGCAGGTATGACCAGGCCCAGCCCGGAACTGCGTAAGCTGGATTATTTTGTCGGTGTTTGGCATTCGGAAGGCGAACTCAAGCCCGGCCCTCTCGGGCCCGGCGGCAAGCTGATCATGACCGAACACAACGAATGGATGGACGGCGGTTTTTTTCTTGTTTTGCGTTCGGAGTTCACGAGCCCACTGGGCAGCGGTTCGGGAACGGCCTACATGGGATACGACGCAGGCCGAAAACTTTATACCTACGACGAGTTCAACAGCACGGGCGAAGCGCAACACTCGGTGGGCACGTTTGACGGTGATAGCTTGATGTGGGGCGGCGAGCAGCACCTTGCCGACAAAGTCGCGAAGACACGTTTCGTGATGAACATGCTTTCGCCGGACGCCTATGCCTTCAGTTTTTGCGTCTCGCAGGATGGAAACGACTGGAATACAGTGATGGAAGGGAAAGCGACGCGTCTTATCACTTCAGGCTGATTTCGGGCAGGTATGTCCCTCTAAGCTCCCTCCTCCACCAATCGCCGGTGCCTCTTCTTTCTTCCGGCGTGGTGAAGCGATATTCGTAGAGCAGCGCGTGAACATGACGCGGAGGCGCGCCGGGAAACGGATTGGTTTTGAGCAGGCTGAGAACGTCAGGCGAGCCTTCGAGCAAACGTCCCATAAAGCGCACGATCCACGGATCGCTCTGATAATCGCCCAGCGCGGCGAACCACATTTGCCAGTCGAGCCGCGGCTGGTACGGCGCGACGTACTGTGGCCTGCGGTCCAGCGCGCCCGGTTTGTATTTGAATTCGTACGGAAGCCAGTTGGTCCCGTCATTCGAGCCCTCGACAATAATTTCCGGCCGAGTGGTTGTCATCACCGCAAAGAGACCGTAGCTGTTGATCAGTTCGAATGGTGCCACTGCGCTCATAGCGTACGAAGCAGGTGTCCAGCGCAGCCCGAAAATTCCAAGGACTTCAAACCCTCCTACGAAAATCGCCAACACGGCGAAAACTTTGCATAGTGTCCGTACACTTTTGCTTGCGCCTAATATATGAGCTCGCTTGTGGATTCCTTCGGCAATACTCTTCGGGAGCGCTCGCCCCAACGATTTGTCATCGAATAAAAACAGGCACAGCGCGAGTGTGAGCAGATTGAAGAACGCGTAGTTGCCGGTCAAAAAGATGAGCGCTTGCAGCAGGATTAATGCCCATGCCCCATATCTCCGCAGGCGGCGAGGGGCAAACACGAGAAATGGGACTGCAATCTCAATGAAAAAGACGAATCCGACGGAGAAGCGCTGAAACCATCCTGGCAGCTGATACATGTACCACGCGAGCGGCGTGGGCAAGGGCTGCGTTTGATAATGGACTGGCAGGGCGGTGAAATGACGCCAGGGCAGGTCGCCGCTCGCGAGCTTTACCACCCCGGAAGAAAACATCAGACGGAACAAGAGCCAGCGATAAAGCCAGAGAACCAGCGGACCCGAGCCGGAGAAAATGGTCAGAAAACCGGCTTCGAGCAGAAGCGCGTCCCACTGGTAGCCCATGAATTCCTGGCCGGCAACAGTAAGCGACAGGTAGAGCACGAACAACAGAATCGGCATCATGCGCCCGCGCAGGCCAAGGAAGAGAAGCCCTGACAGAATCACGCCCGTCATCCATAAAGCTTTGATCGCCCAATCGCCTGCGCCGAGCCAGAGCAGGGTCGGTAAATTCCAGTACACCGCCCCGCCGTAAGCCTGGCGCACTGCCCTAAGGAACTCGGCAACGGGCAAAATGCCCCGCGAGCCGATCAAGCCGGCGGCCTGCAGTCCGAAAGAGAGAAACGCGATCAGGTAAATTGCTCCCAGGCATCTTTGAAAAAGCCAGGTCGCGAGATTGAAGCTTTCGAGCTGAACCGGAATGCCCCAGAAGATCCGCGTGATCCAGTGGCCAAGATCTCTGTGCCGGGCGATGATACGGTAACCAAGTTCTGAGCCGGCGGCGAAGAACGGAACTTTGCTGTAGGCGTTTAGCGGCCATTTCTTATCGCAGCAGTCGGCCAGCAGTTCGTAGACCGCGTGTGCGGCAAAGAAAATTTCGCCGCTCGGCAAGATGAGATAAACAGCCGACGCGTAATCCTCGCGCGGTGCGTTCGGATATTTTTCGTGCAGCTCCTGAAACGGAAGGTAGATTGCGCGGTCCCGCGTGAGCTGACGCCAGTAGTCAATCCACAGACGGCAAAAGCCGCACTTCCCGTCGAACACTACCAGAGGACGGTCGAGAGAGATCTCGTTCATTTGTTACTCTGCCGTTCGGTGACTCGTGACCGTCAGCCTTGAGACCGCGATGTTCTGGCCAAAGTTGTAATCCGCGTCCAGCTTAACCCCGCTATTGCCCAATAAAAATGCTGCGGAGATAGTGTCCCCTCCGGCTTGCACCAGCCAGACTGTTTCTCCCGGCTTGAGGTTGAAGCGATCTGCGAGCAGGCCCCATTTGCGCGAGAAACTCTCGGCGGAAAAGAGCATGGGACCGGGAAACGCGGCGATCACATGCTTGCCGCAGTGAAATTGCTCAAAGCCTTGAACGGAATGATCGAAGACGGTTGCGTTCTGATGGCACAGGTAATGACTCAAGAGGAGACCGCTTTCGTAGTCGGTGAAAACAACTTCCGAAGGCGGAACCTGCCGTTCAACGAAACTGACAGCGTCGACCATGTGTTGGCGATTCTGTCCGGAGCGGGTCATGTAAGGCTTGTGAGGATGTCCGAATAGGCTCGCAATCGAGATGATCACCAGAGCGCATATGACGGCTGGCGCAGTTTTCTGGCGGAGAGTTGTTGCCATTAAGAATCCAAAGGCGGCCAGGATCATGGGTGCAATAAATACCGAGTGACGCGTTCCGCCATATGGATACAGACCGGCGATGGCGGCTGCATCGTTAATGACAAATGGTGCGGTGAAAAGAATAGCGAGCTGCCATGAGGCGGACTTACTGCGCGATCGGTTTCGGATCAGCATCACAACCGCGATGACGAACCCGACGAACGCAATGTCACCTAACGCCAGCTGGCCAAAGATGAATTGAAATACTCCGCCGGTGCGCGCAAAAGAGAATGAAAGAATGTGATCATGCCCGGGGTGATAGTACGAATTGCGCATCCATCCCTGCATAGCTTCGGCGGCCATCGCGGTTTTCGGCAGCCTGGACAAATGCGTCCGATAAAAGTAGGCGAACAGAGCGAGTACGCCGCAGCCGCTGATAAACCAAGTCGCGAGAAAAAAACGTGCAATGCCGCCGCTAAGGAATCGCGTGAAACCATAAATGTAAAATGCTGCCGCGAACAGAAAGCCTGAGTAGTGCATCAGCAGTGCAAGATAAAGAGAGCCGGCGGAGAGGAGCATCCATGCCGTGGAGTTCCGGTCGAGCGCGATCTCGAGGAAATAAAGGGCACAGGCGATAAAAAGCAGCAGCAGCGCGTACTGCCGAACCTGCGAAGAAAGTTCGATCATCGGCGGTAAAAACGCCGAAAGCAGCAGCCCGACCCATGCAGCGGTTGTCCCGAACAGCCTCTCGATCCACTTGAACATGACCCAACAAAAAGCAGTTCCGGCGATGATCGAGGGAACGCGAAGCAGAATCTCAGACGTACCCAGGTCGCGCCAGAAATACAACAGAAGAATCAGCCCCGGTGGGTGCGCGCTTGTCAGGCTGGCGTGGTAGGCGTCCGCCCAGGTGAGGTGATTGGCAAGCCGAACGTGCAGGGCTTCGTCGGGGTTAAGAAATGTTCCCCAGGCGGCGTAGAAACGGACGGCGAAAGCCGCGAAGAGTACGCCCAGCACGGCCCACGGCGAATGCGCTTGTAGCCACTCGTCAAAGCGGGCTGCGAACTCGTTTCGAGATTCTGTTTTGCCGGGAACCTGTGAGATAGCGGCCATGCAAACGTCTTGCGCCCAGTGTAACAATACGTTGACAATCCCTGGCTCAGCGGCTATCTTAAAGTCTTTGGCAGTGTTGCGGTTGCCCGCCTGATCGCCCTGCGCCGTTCGGCGCCGCGTAGCATGGGGTATTCAGCGGTCTTCTTTGCTTCTTTCTGGGAGAGTTTAAATGTCAACCTATTTCCCCAAAGCGGGGGAAATTGCGCGCAAGTGGTACGTCGTGGATGCCTCGGGGCAGACGCTCGGGCGCCTGTCTTCGCAGATCGCTCGCATCTTGATGGGCAAGGAAAATCCTAGGTACACGCCGTTTATCGACACCGGCGATCACGTGGTCGTCGTCAATGCTGAGAAGATTAAGACGACGGGGATGAAGTCGGAGCAGAAGGTTTATCAGCACTACACCGGTTATCCGGGCGGGCTGCGTACGGAAGAGTTCCGCAAGCGGTTTGATCGCAAACCGGAGTTGGTGATTGAGGAGTCGGTGAAGCGCATGCTGCCGAAGTCGAAACTTGGCCGGCAGATGATCAGCAAGTTGAAAGTTTATAAAGGCGACAAGCATCCGCATCAGGCACAAAAACCTGAGGCGAAGGCGCTGGCGTAAAAGCAGCTATCGGCTTTCAGCTATCAGCTGTCAGCTAGATCGATTTTAGGAAAGGTACAAGGCCGTCCTTCAGAAACTGAGAGCTGATGGCCGTGAGCTAAATGGCTGATCTGGTTCAATATTACGGAACGGGTCGCCGCAAGTCGGCGGTGGCGAGAGTTTTCTTGCGTCCGGGCAGTGGCGAATTTAAGGTGAACGGGCGCAATTTCGACCAGTATTTTGTGACTGAGTCGCAACGGGTCAGCGCGCGGCAGCCCCTGGTTTCAACCGAGACGGCTGGATCCTTCAATATCGTTGTTCGCGTAAACGGCGGCGGAGTGAACGGTCAGGCTGACGCTGTGAAATTGGGTCTGGCTCGAGCGCTTATGCTTTTCAATGCCGAGCTTCGGAAGAAGCTTAAGACCGAAGGCATGGTCAGCCGCGACTCGCGTTCCAAGGAACGCAAGAAGTACGGGCAGAAGGGCGCGCGCAAGCGCTTCCAGTACAGCAAACGGTAATGTAAGCAGATTCCTCGGCACGCCTTCGCGCGCGAGTGCGGCTGGAAGGCGGCTCGGAATGACAAGGTTTTTTGGTTTTGCTTTCGGCTAATAGCTGAAAGCTGTTTTTCAATTCTTCCCGTGCTTCGCAGTGCGGGGACGGGAATAGCAATCCCGCTGATTTTGCTGTCACGGCTTCGGAAGGTTGAGGTCAGACAATCGGCGGGATGCAGACTGAACAAGGAGGTTGATTGGCCAACATCACCATGAAGGAGTTGCTCGAAGCGGGCGTCCACTTCGGGCACCAGACGAAGCGCTGGAACCCCAAGATGAAGGAATACATCTTCGGCGAGCGCAACGGTATTTATATCATCGATCTGCAGAAGACGCTGAAGATGTTCAAGGAAGCCTCGAAGTTCGTGCAGGATCAGGCGATCGAAGGAAAGATCATCCTTTTTGTGGGGACCAAGCGCCAGGCGCAGGATGCCATTGCCGAAGAGGCGACACGCTGCGGCGGTTTTTATGTGAACCAGCGCTGGCTGGGCGGGTTGCTGACGAACTGGGTAACGGTGCAGAAGTCGGTAAAGCGCCTGAAAGAGCTCGATGACATGGCCACCGATGGCCGCTACGAGCTGCTGCCCAAGAAAGAAGTAATCAAGCTCGAGCGCGAGCGCAAGCATTTGCAGGCCAACCTTGCGGGTATCAAGAACATGACCCGCCTGCCCGACGCGATTTTTGTAATTGACTCAAACAAAGAGCAGATCGCGGTGCGCGAGGCGCGCAAGCTGGGCATTCCGGTTGTCGCCGTGGTGGATACGAACTGCGACCCCAGCGAAGTGGACTATGTGATTCCGGGCAACGATGACGCGCTGCGCGCGATCCGGCTGTTTACTTCCAAGATCGCCGACTCGGTGGCTGAAGGCGCGCAGATGATGACCAAGCAGGCCGAAGACCTGGCTGCCGCAGCTGGGGAAGCCCAGCAGGCCGAGGAGGCGGCAATTGAAGCTCCTGCCGAAGGTGGCGTGGATATATCCGCCTCTGAAGACGTGGGGGGCGAAGACAACATCAGCATGGAAGATGTTCTCGGCGCCGGAACACGCAAGCAGCCGGCAGCGAGAGAAGAGGCCCCTGAACCGAGCGAAGTCGAGCATCAAACGTTTTAGGCAGGTTATTAGCTCTCAGTTGTCAGCACGGTTTGTGTCAGGGCATGGCTTTAGCCATGCCGGACGGGAATCAAAACAACGGGGCTTTAGCCCCTGAGGCATCCGGCCCGCGCTCCTCAGCCAAGCGCGGGTCAAAATTTGTATAGTCAATTCAGAAGGATACGAGTGCGATTATGAGTACAACTATGGCAAATATTTCAGCGGCGCAGGTGAAGGAACTTCGCGAAAAAACCGGCGCTCCCATGATGGATTGCAAACAGGCGCTGACCGAGGCCAAGGGCGACATGGAGCAGGCGGTTGTTGTGCTGCGCAAAAAGGGCATCGCGGTTGCCGGCAAGAAAGCCGGGCGCGTCACCCGCGAGGGTTCCGTGGCCAGCTACATTCACGCCGGGGGCAAGATCGGCGTGCTGGTAGAAGTGAACTGCGAAAGCGATTTTGTCGCCCGTACAGAAGACTTCAAGGAACTGGTGCACGATGTCGCCATGCACATTGCCGCCAGCGATCCGAAATACGTACGCAAGGAGGATGTTACGCCGGAAGATTTCGCGCGCGAAAAAGAGATTTATCTTTCGCAGGCGATGGCAAGCGGCAAGCCGGCCCACATTGCCGAGAAGATGGTCACCGGCAAAATGGAAAAGTTCTACGAGGAAGTCTGCCTCTACGAGCAGCCGTTTATCAAGGATCCGGCGGTTTCGATCGGGCAGATCATCGCAACGAAAATTGGCAAGCTCGGCGAAAACATTGCCGTGCGCCGCTTTGCGCGCTTCAAAGTCGGCGAGACGACTGCAACCATCGCTTTCACGAAAGCGACGGCCGAAGAAGGCGAAGCCGAAAGCAAGTAGCCGGTAAACCTATGGCGACGGCAATTTTCAAACGCATACTGCTGAAACTCTCCGGCGAGGCCCTGGCCGCAAACCAGGGCTTTGGCGTGGATTCACTGCGCATTCATGAGATTGCCGCGGAGCTGGCAGACGTTCATTCCCTGGGTGTGCAGATCGCGATTGTCGTCGGTGGAGGGAATTTCTTTCGCGGGGTTGCTCAACAGGCGCGCGAGATGGACCGCGTTTCCGCCGATCATATGGGAATGTTGGCAACGGTCATCAACGCGCTTGCTCTGCAAGATGCGCTCGAGAAGCAGAGCGTCTATACCCGCGTGCAGTCGGCGATCGAGATGAATCAGGTGGCTGAGCCGTTCATTCGCCGCCGGGCAATCCGTCATCTTGAAAAAGGCCGCGTGGTGATCTTTGCCGGAGGCACAGGTAATCCTTATTTTTCTACCGACACCGCCGCTTCATTGCGTGCGATGGAGATCAAAGCCGACGCGATCTTAAAGGCGACAAAGGTTGACGGTATCTACGACGCTGATCCCATGCTAGTGAAAGACGCGAAGAAGTTCACCGAGATTACTTATATGGAAGTGCTGAAACAGGGGCTGAAGGTGATGGATTCGACGGCGATCTCATTATGCAAAGACAACAATCTGCCGATTGTGATCTTCAACCTGAACCAGCGCGGAAACATAAGGAAGGTCGTCATCGGCGAAAAGATTGGATCGCTGGTCAGCGCGTAGAGTTCGTACCGCCGTTAGCGGTTTATAATTTTACGTTTAATTCTCTGGTTCTGATGGAGCTTCACGATGGCGCAAGCCACAATGGCCGCACTTCCTGGCCTGAAAGAAACGTACATTCAACTTAAAACCCGAATGGATAAGGCGGTCGAGGATTTCCGCAAGGCCATGGCCGCAACCCGCACCGGCCGGGCCTCGGTGCACATGCTCGACGCCGTGAGCGTGGACTACTACGGTTCGCAGATGCCCCTCAACCAGATCGCGCAGGTGCATGCGCCGGAGGCGCAGTTGATCACAGTACAGCCGTTCGACCCTACTTCGCTGGCTGCAATTGAAAAGTCGATTCGCACGGCTGACCTGGGGCTGAACCCGATGAACGACGGCAAGATTATTCGCGTGCCCGTGCCGCCGCTTACCGAGGAACGCCGTAAAGATATGGTCAAGCACTTGCACAAGGTCCTCGAGGAGCACCGCACGGCGGTGCGTAACATCCGCCGTGACGGCAACGATGCCATCAAGAAGGCTACAAAAGACAAGAAGATTACTGAGGACGAGGAGAAGCGCTCAATCGACGAAATCCAGAAGCTGACCGATGATGAGATAAAGAAAATGGAAGAAATGAGCAAGTCAAAAGAAAAAGAAGTGATGGAAATTAAGTAGGTGACTTGCAGAGGTTCATTGTACCCGGCCTAAGCTGCACATAAAACACCTGATCCTTCGTCCCGCGAAACGCCCGGTAACCTTACCCTTTGGTTACGCGACATTCCCGAAATCGGCGTGTTCCCATATCAGTTGAAAATTGCAGCTCCCCCAAACTTTGCATCTCTGGAGCTTGTCATGAAAAAGTTTGTCGGACTCAGTTTCCTGCTCGCGGTGATCGCGGCCACGTTTATCGCATGCGGCGGCGGATCGACGTCGAGTACCTCATCGCAATCCGGCCCAGTTTTTGTAACCGGTGAAGATGCACCGCTTGCGTCGGTTGTCGGCTTCAACGTCACGGTTAACTCCATCACGCTGAACGGCCAGACCTCGGCACAGGTGCTGTCGACGCCTGCAACGGTCGATTTTGCCCGTCTGCTCGGTCTGCGCTCGCCCCTGGCCTTCAATACCGTGCCAGCAGGAACTTACACCGGCGCGACTTTTTCGCTGGCAAATCCGGTCATTTCCTATGTGGATATGAGCACCAATCCGCCCACTGAAAGCACCATCAACGGCACATTTGGCTCCGCCGCATCTTCGACCACATCTGTAGCGGTTAATTTCCCCACCCCAATGACCGTGACTTCCAGCGGCCTTGCAGGCTTGCGCATGGAGGTGAATATCGCGCAGTCGCTTGCCGTCGACGGCAACGGCCAGGTGACCGGAACGGTGAATCCGGTGATTTACGCCTGGGCGGTGCAAGCCACTGATACGCCGATTACGGATCTTGTCGGCGGACTGAGCTCAGTTGACACGACAAATAGCTCGTTCGTGCTGCAGGGACCGTACGGCCACCAGATCACCATTTTTGTGAACGACACGACTACATTCAACGGTGGATGGAGCCTGAATAATTTAGCGGCTCCGGCTTTCATCGCGGTCATCGGCAATTATCAGCCTGATGGCAGTCTGATCGCCAGCGAGGTCGAAGTTATCACCACGGCGCAGGCGTTCATCTCCGGCCGCGTGCTGGCTGTCACCACCAACTCTTCCGGTGTGGCGCAGCAGCTTACGATGTGGGTGGGTGAAACGGGCCCGGTGCTGTCGACCATTCCGGTTGACTCCATCTACACCGTCGACGTCAGCAATGTCAGCCAGTATGACATCTGCTTCTTTGACAACGCGCTGACCCAGGTTGCATTCAGCAATTCCAGCGTGATCGTCGGACAGAGGTTGTTCATCGGGGGAACGTACAGCAATAACGTGTTCACGCCGCAAATGATCTCGTTGCGCTTCCAGGGTGTGTATGGAAACCTGGTCTCAGGCAGCGTGAGCATCGTCAGCGGGAATCTCGGTACCTTCCAGTTGCAGAACAATGCGCTGATTGGCTATTCGCTTGGCGGCGCTCCGCTGAACGTTGATACCGGTAACCTGACGACGTTCATCAATACCTCGGGACTGAGCCAGCTCCAGACTTCCGGTTCGATTCCGCTGGTGGCACGGGGGATTATTTTTGTGAGCCCCATAACTTCGACACCGGTGATGTGGTCTGATCTGGTGGTCGATCCACCGGCGGCGCAATAGGGCGTCTCTCTAGAGGGCGGGTGACATCACCCGCCCTTCTTCCTTTTCTTCCTAAAAGCGCTGTTTGCTGGGTTTCTTAGCAGAGCATGAATTACAATCTATCCACATCATGTCTGAGCGTACTTTTACCCTGCGGGAAGCGCAGGACCTTCTGCCTGTGCTGGAATCGTTGCTTCGCAGCGCCATCGACGGCAAGAAACTGATCGAGTCAGTTGACGGTGAATTCCAGGAGTTGGCGCATCGAGTTTTTCTTCGCGGAGGACTCTTCGTCAATGTCGTGCAGACGGCGCGGCGCAAGGCCGAGCGGGAGAAGGCCATCCAGCGCGTGAAAGACGCGATCGCCGAAATTGACGCCACCGGTGTCCAGGTCAAGGACCTTGACATCGGCCTGCTCGATTTTCCCTGCGAAGTAGAGGGCCGCACCGTGCTGCTTTGCTGGAAACTGGGCGAGCAGGGAATCACCCACTGGCACGGGGTGAGCGAAGGCTTCGCCGGACGCAAGCCGATCACCGAGCGCATCGCCAACGCCAAGCGCAGCCACTAACACATATCTCCCGTTTAGCGGCTTGTAGAAACACGGCGCATGAACCTGGCGCCGGATTGGCTCGGACGGAAACACGAACCTTTCTTCGAGCGGTGCGAGACCAAAGCTATTGGGCACTTTTCAGGGTCAATGTCGCAGGATTGGACAACTCGATTCCTGTAGTTGCGGAATACGCTCCCACCGTCCATAGCGTGCCATTCACGGCGGTCACGCCGTACAGTTGCGCCGCCTTGCCGGGATAGGGCGCGGAGACCAGGGCCCAGTGCGTGCCGTCCCAGTGCTCGGTGATAGGGTGAAGGTTGAAACCAAGAGAGCCGTTCCAGGCGTCCCCCACCGCCCATATGTCGGTACTCGAAACGGCTGCGAGGCCGTATAGGTTGATGGCAGACCCCAGAAATGGACCGTCCACCAGGCTCCAGTTCGTTCCGTCCCAGTGCTCGATGAGCGCACCGCCATATTGTCCTGAACTGTTCTCGTTCTCATACCCGGTCGCCCAGATGTCATTGGCCGAAATGGCTGACACTGCATACAGCCCGTTGAACTCACTGGGAGGCGGGTAGGGGCTGGGAATAATGGTCCAGCTCTGGCCGTCATAATGCTCGATCAGCGGGACATCGATTTCTAGGTCGATCTCCGAATATCCCACCGCCCAAACATCGGTTGTAGAGACGGCTGCGACTCCGATCAGATAGTTGGCCTCTGCCCCCGCTACATTCGGGCTCCCCACTATGCTCCATCGCGTGCCATCCCAGTGCTCGGTGAGCGTGTTCCACTGGTATGCGCCGCCGCCCTCCTGATAATTGCCCACTGCCCAGACATCGTTACTGGAAACCGAAGCCACGGCCGCGAGGGTGCTGTTGTCCGCGCCGGACTCACTTGGGCTGGCCACCACCGCCCATTTTGTGCCATCCCAATATTCAGTCAGAGTCTCGCCAAAACCGTAAGGGCAAATCTCGCCGACTGCCCAGGCCTCACCGCTGGAAACTGTGGCTACGCCGTACAGATAATTTCCCTGATAGGATGGATCGCCGCAGAGCTTCGCTGTCCCGGGACTTGGACTGGGAACGATGCTCCATGCGCTTCCGTTCCAGCGCTCGACCAGGGTCGACGTCAGGTCAGCCTGCCCTGAGCTTTTGTACGCAACACCCACAGCCCAGGCATTAGTGGCAGAGCTCGCGGCCACGCTGTACAAATAGTTGGCGTTTGTCTTGTTGGGGCTGGAGACGACGGTCCACGCAGAAGTTGCGGCCATCGCCGATATTGTGCTCGTGGCCAAAAAGAGCCCTGTAAGCAACAGCACCGCCGTCTTCGCTTTTGTCGGTTGGAAGTGTCTCTTTTTCATGGCTGGCTTTTCTAGCTCCTTCTGATAAAGAAATGTCGGAGGAAGATTTCGAATCCCCCTCTCCATATCGGCTAAAATCCTTCGAGCTGCTTAGTTGCGATCCGCCGGCGCAATGTTTCCCGCGAATCTTCGCCCGCAAAAGTCCACAGGGGTTGCGAAGGAGATCTTTGTTTTAATCTGCGATGGGGGGAACCGCCTTGCCATCTATCAGCGCGATGACGTTTGCGGCTACGCGGTTTACCAGTTGTTGTTTTCCCGGGGTGAGATCAAAGCAGTTGAAGAGCACTACGAGCGCGCGGTCTCGTTTTGGTTCGAACATGACCATCGAAGAGAATCCGTAGGTGCCACCATCATGCCAGTACGCATCCTGTTCGGGCCGGATCATCCACGCCAGCGCAATTTTCTGGGTGCCCGGTCCAGTTGCCTGCGGTTGCTGGCCGAGACGCAGAGCGGCGGGCAATGTTGCCGCCGGCCCCGCGCCTGAAGCTGTATCCGGGTGCAGATATGCTGCGCAATAGGTCAAAAGATCGTCGGCAGTCGACCGCAGCGCACCGGCTCCGGCCATCGCGTCAAACGTCCATGGCCGGGCTTTGTCGTGAGAGCCGGTGTAGCCCTGAATGAAGCGCTGCTGCTGCGCTGCTGACAATAGGACGGCCGTATCGTTCATGCCTAACGGCCCGGTTACTTGCTGGCGAATCAATTCTTGGTACGAGTGTTTTGCCTTGTCGGCTAACGCCTGCCCAAGCAGGCCGAATCCAAGATTGCTGTAAAGATATTCAGGTTTCGCTTCCTTGCTTACGCCCCGCTTCTTGAGGAATGCGTACAAGTCCTTGGCCGTATAGTCTGCGTAAGGATCAGCCTGCGATTTCGGTTTGAGATTGTCAGGCAGCCGTGGGAGTCCGGAATGCTGCGTCGCCAGATCGAGCAGCGTAATTTCGGGTCCTGATGGTTTGGGTGCAACTCCCGGTGGCAATAAATCGCGAACCGGCTCGTCAAGGGTAACTGCGTGTTGTTCGACCATTTGCGCCAGGGCAAGCGCGGTGAATGTCTTGGTTACGGACCCGATTTCGAAAATGGAGTCAGGTTTTGCCGAGCCGTAGGCGAGAACCTTTCGCTCGCCGTGGTCCAGAACGCCGAGAACGATGCCCCCCTGCGGCCAAGCTGCTATTACCGGAGCGAATTCTTTCTCCAGAATCGGCTGCAAATCCTTCAGCCCGACCGGAGCACTCGCAGGCACAGGCGGGGCAGACGGGGCTGCCTTGGGCTGGCGAGTGAGCTCGAGCGGCAGCGGAGCGCCCTGCGTCCAGGTGCCCGAAATCTTACTGCTGTCCGCGCTCAGCTTCCCGCTGTAGCTTCCATGAACGGTGGGGACATCGAGCGACAGCTCTTGCCCTTTAAGTTCCACATTCGCGCAAGGGATTCCCATCGCACCTTGATCAAGAGAATCCAGAGTGGCATCGATTTTGTCGCCGGGTGCACCTCGGAAATGAAAGACAGTCCGCAGAGAAACGTCGCCAGCATGCAGCACTCCTGCCCAGTCGCCGTCAATGGGAGAAGGCTTCTCGCTCGCCAGCTCCGCGGCCGATGCGGTTTGCTTGAAAATGAGCGGCAGGGACTTGCCTTGGGTCCAGGTGCCGAATAAAGTCTTCCCGTCGGCGGTCATCCTGCCGGAGTAACTGCCGTGGACCGAGGGTACGTCAAAGTTAAGCGTTGAGCCGGCGATCAGCACGTTGCTGCATGCGAGTCCAGAGGCGCCCTGCGCAGGACTATCGAGCGTCGCCGCCACTTCGCCACCAGGGCCAATCTTAAGATGAAGCACTAAGGGCAATGAGCTCCCACCAACACTCAAGCTGCCGGACCAATCCCCGGCCAGGGTCTGGGGAGTAACCTGGGCCGGGCCGGAAAGAGCAAAAGAACAGATTGCGAACATAACAAACATCGAACCTCGAGCTCTGTTATGCATAGTCACCTTGGGCGGTAACAGTGTAACCGTTTTCTTTACGTGCAAGTTCGCGGATGTGAGGCGTTCTTCAGCTTGAGAAAAGCGTGGCGAGGGTGGTTCGGGAGAATAAAACGAAGGTGCATGGAACCGCTTTTGCGCGCTGTATCTCTGCTACAATTCAGCAAAACCACTTAGAACAGTTAGGATGCGTTCCCTCGCACCATTTATAAATGGGTAACTACAAAAAGCATGCTCAGATCTTTGGCGCGCTTGCCGCCCTGCTGTTGCTGGCGCTGGCGGTCAGTTGCACGGGATTCTTCCAGAATCCAACCCTGACCAGCATTACGATTGGCCCGCAGACGCCCTCAATTCAGCAGGGCACTACCCTTCAGATGTCTGCCGTGGGAACCTATAGCGACGGCACTACCAAGACGCTCACCTCCGGTGTGTTCTGGTCAAGCGATACGCCCACTGTGGCGAGTATTAGTACAACAGGTAATATCGATGGCCTGAGTACCGGCACTGCGACGATCACGGCCAGCGCGCAAGCTGTGAGCGCCACGACAACGGTTACTGTTGTCCTCGGCAACGTGACTAAGATCACGATCAATCCAAGTAACACAAGCGTGGAGCAGGGCGGCACCGTGGATAATTACACCGCCACTGCGACCTTATCTAACGGCACAACTCAGGACGTCTCGGCGACCGTAAACTGGACCGCTTCGATCGGTGGGGTTGAATCGAGCGATGTGACCTTCACCGAGGGTAGTACCCCCGCCGTTTGCACCGCCGACTCCACTGCGCAGACCGGCACTTACACGATTACTGCCTCGTATCCCGGGACGAGCGTCGTCGGTACGGCCACTCTGACAGTTACAACGCCGCCGTAAATGGGACCGATGAACTCGGAATAAAGGGCGCACCTTGCGGCGCCCTTTTCCGATATGGGAACGGTCGGCCACTGCCCGCAGCGTCAACACGCCCACTCAGACACCGAGTAATACGACCTTTTCCTCGGCGCATGCCGCCTGCAGGTCCTCGTCCAGGGTCGCCAGCGGCAGCGATCGACGCAGCGCCAGTTCGAGATATGCAGCGTCATAGGAGGTCAATTGGTATTTCGTCATAAGCCGCACAGTCGCGCCCCACGCCTGGCGAGATGTTTCGGGATCAGTCTGAATAGGAAATGACGCGAACGCGTTTAAAGTACTATCGCGAAACTCTTCGGTGCTCCGCCCTCGCCTGACGTTCAGCTCCAGCACATTCGCGACTTCCAATCTCCAAATGGCAGGAACCCAAGCACCCCGCGCTTTGACGCGCTCGAAAACATCACGGACGCTCTGTGTGATTTCAGTACTGTACGCCCAGGCGATTGCCACTGAGGCATCTAGCACGAGACTCATTCTCAGGATCTTCCTTCGTCTCGAAGTGCCTTCATTTCACCCCAATCAAATTGAGCCCCAAGCTGTCGCGCACGCTCCCGCATTCGATCAAAGGCCGCTTGGACCTGATTTGCGTCGATCTTTTGCTGGTATGGAACCAGTCTGGCGACCGCGTTTCCGTGTCGGGTGATCACAATCTCCTCGCCCTCCTCAACCCTGTCCAGGAGCGAGGCGAGACGATTTTTTGCTTCAAAAGCGCCTATTTCCATGCAATCTAGCTTAAGCTAGATTAAACTAGACTGTCAACTCCACTTAATACAGCGCGAAATCCAAATCGCTATAATCAGAAAACATGCCCAAGATCAGCTGCATTGGGGTCAGTACCGGGGGCGGAGATGCGCCCGGGCTCAACGCCGTCATCCGCGCCGTCGTCAAATCGGCCATCCTTAAATACAAGTGGAAGGTCATCGGGATTTTCGACGGCTTTGATGGCCTCATCTGGCCCGAGAAATCTCGCGAACTCGCGCTGAAGGATGTCAGCGGCATTCTTCCGCGTGGCGGCACGATGCTGGGCACGACCAATCGCGGCAATCCTTTCCACTACAAGGTGGTTGAAAACCGCGTCGAGACGGTTCGCGACATCTCCAGCGACGTGATGGCAAATGCGCGCAAGCTGGGTATTGACGCGGTGATCAGCATCGGCGGGGACGGCTCGCAGAAGATCTCTCTCGACTTGTTCCATAAAGGATTCAACATCGTCGGTGTTCCCAAGACGATAGACAACGATCTATCAGCAACAGAGCTTACATTTGGCTTTGATACGGCATTGCATACGGCAACGGACGCGGTGGACAAGATCCACACCACGGCTGAGTCGCATCATCGCGTGATGTTGGTAGAGGTCATGGGTCGCGACGCAGGATGGATTGCCATTCAGGCCGGAATTGCTGGCGGTGCGCACGTGATCCTGATTCCGGAAATTCCGTTCACGATTGAGAACATCTGCAAATATGTGGCGGCGCGGGCGACGTACGGAAAGCATTTCACAATTGTGGTCGTGGCCGAAGGTATCCATTTGCCTCCCGAACTGAAGGAGAACCGCCGGGCCGGAGCGGTTTCAAATGTGATTGGAAACGCGATCGCCGCGAAGTCAGGAAAAGAAGTTCGCGTCAGCGTGCTGGGGCACATTCAGCGTGGAGGGTCGCCCTCGCCGTTCGATCGAATTCTGGCCACTCGCTTCGGAGTCGCGGCGGTTGACCTGGTCGCGCAGGGCGGATTCGGAAAAATGGTTTGCTTGCGCGCTGGGAAGATCGAAGCAGTGGATATTGCCGACGCTGTGGGCCGCATGAAAACGGTCGATCCTCACGGTCAACTGGTAGAGACGGCGCGGGCCATCGGAATTTGTTTTGGCGATTGAGGTACCGGCTGGTACCATACTTCCTTCTTACTCGGCCAAGTTCGCCGATACCGCTCGCGCACCTAGCCAACCAGTCCGACAGACCTTTCTTGTAAACTTTCGTCTATATATTGTGACGCCACGGAGGGACTTATGCGTTTGCGCAAACCAGTCGTTGCCTTATTAATCGCTGGATTATTTGTCGGTGTAGGCGTCGCTCAGGAGAAATTCACTACCCCTCTGATTCCGCGCGAAGTCTTGTTCGGCAATCCGGAGCGCGCCGATCCGCAAATCTCGCCTGACGGTACACAATTGGGCTATCTCGCGCCGGTGGATGGCGTGCTGAATGTTTGGATCCGCACGCTGGGCAAGAACGACGACCGCGCAGTCACCGCCGACAAGCATCGCGGCATCCGTAATTTTCTCTGGCAATACGACAACAAACACATCCTCTATACCCAGGACGTCGGCGGCGACGAAAACTGGCGGCTCTACCAGACGGAAATTGCTTCCAAGCAGACCAAAGATCTGACCCCGTTCGAGAAGGTACGTGTCGACATCGTTGCCTATCAATGGCGTATGCCCGACACAATTCTCGTGCAGATGAACAAGCGGGATCCAAAGCTCTTCGACGTTCATCGCATCGATCTGAAGACCGGCAAAGTCGAACTCGATACCGAGAACCCGGGCGACGTTCAGGGCTGGCAAGCCGACAACGATCTGCAAATCCGCGCGGCGCAGGTGCAGACGGACGATGGCGGCACGATTGTTCGAGTCCGGGATGACAGCAAATCTCCCTGGCGGGAACTGATCAAATGGGGACCGGATGAGACCTTCGGCGGCGTCAATGGTTTTACGCCTGACAATAAGGCGCTCTGGATCACGACCAGTCTCGACGTGAACGCCGCGCGATTGCTCGAGATCGATGTCGCTACCGGCAAACGCAAGGTCATAACCGAAGATCCGCAGTTTGACGTCAACAGCACTATCAATAATCCCAAGACGAACGCCCTGGAAGCTGTGAGCTA
>Ga0335078_10000284_pt1 | contig 82026 bp, 70 predicted proteins | sample Lox_Sample_32_FD_206711 | JGI IMG/M metagenome (GOLD analysis project Ga0335078, IMG submission 206711) | Soil microbial communities from Loxahatchee National Wildlife Refuge, Florida, United States - Lox_Sample_3.2 | ecosystem: Environmental > Terrestrial > Soil > Wetlands | place: USA... | reverse complement strand
TATTACTCCAAAGACAAGTACAACCGTCATCACGCAAATCACAATGGAAAACGTTTTCTCTGCCTCTTCCCTTTTGCCTTCCGCGAGGAATCGCGTGTAGATCGACACGAATGTGATTGAGGCGGCGCCGCCAGCCACCACGTAATTGAGCCAGTCGCCAATAGTGAAACCGGCAACGTAGGCGTCAGTTTGCGGCCCTGCTCCAAATGCCCATGCAATATAGGCCTCGCGCACATAACCGAGTACGCGCGAAAGCATGATCGCCGTCATCAGCAGGACGGTGGCTGAGTATGCGCTGTGCTCACGCGAAGGCCGGAAGAAACCGAGTGCTCGCTGAGAGAAACTCCTATTCGAGGCGGATGGTTGGGCAGGATTCGCCATCAAAGCGCGATTCTACACGGCGGGAGGATACGGCTCGTTAGGTGAGATGGTTCACTTGGGCTTATGAAATCCCTCCTCTCTATCCGACGGCGGTGGATTTGCTCATTGCTTTCAGCTGTCAGCTTTCTCCCATCCACCGGCAGGCCGGTCTGGCTGATCGCCGACAGCTAAAAGCTGATGCGAAGCATCTATAATCCAAAGCCGTGCCCGAAACCGTAATAGCTGAGACCCGCTCCGCACTTCTTCGCCGCTCCTTCAAGAAGGCCTTTCCTCCTGCGGTTCGCGGTGAAGGTGTCTATCTCTGGGACACGAACGGCAAACGCTACCTGGATTTCTCGGGCTCGGCGGCAGTTAACTTCATCGGTCATGGCGTTGCCGAGATTACGGAAGCCATGTGGAAGCAGTCCCGCCAATTGGCCTATGTCCACAGCAGCCAATTCACCACGCCGGTAGCTGAAGAATATGCGCATGAATTGATCGAATTTGCCGGTAACAACTTTCGCGGAGGTGCAGTTTTCTTCACTTGCGGCGGTTCCGAAGCAACCGAAAGTGCACTGAAGATCGCGCGACAATATCAGTGGGAAGTCGGGAAGAAGCAGCGTTACCAGATCATCAGCCGGAACCAGAGCTATCACGGTGCGACGTTGGGTGCGGTTGCGGTCTCCGGAAATCTGCGCCGTCGGGAAATTTATAGGCCGATGGTGAAGGAATTCACTCACATCGGCTATCCCTATTGCTACCGTTGCGTGTACGACTGCACCGACAGCTGCCGCAACTGCGGCCAACGATATGCCGCAGAACTCGAGCGAGCCATCGAAGAATCCAATGGCGAAGCCGGGGCATTCGTCTTCGAACCGGTCAGCGGCGCGACTCTTGGCGCGGTTGTTCCGCCGCCAGGATATTTACAAAGTATCGCCGCGATTTGCCGCCGGCACGGCGTTCTCCTGATTGCCGATGAAGTCATGAGCGGCATGGGGCGCACGGGGACAAACTTCGCGGTTGACCATTGGGGCATTGCTCCGGACATTTTGGTGACGGCCAAGGGTCTTTCAAGCGGGTATGCGCCTCTAGGTGCAGTGATCGCGTCAAAGCAAATCGTGGATGCGATAGCCAACGGCTCGGGATCGGTCATTCACGGGTTCACTTACAGCTCGCATCCCATCTCGCTTGCCGCCGGCCGTGCCGTTCTGAATTACATACGGGAGCACCATCTCGTACAAGCGGCGGATTCAGAAAAGCCGGCGAGTGCCGCTTCAAAGCTTCAACCGGCTCTGGCGAGCTTGCAACACTTGCCAACAGTTGGAGATGTGCGAGGCATCGGGCTGCTGTGGGCTATAGAGTTCGTCGCCGATAAAAAGACCAAAGGCCCGTTCTCATCAGAAGCGAATTTTTCGGGCCGTGTGGCGCAAGCGGCGATGAAGCGAGGAGTACTCGTTTATCCAGTCCAAGGATGCGCTGACGGATTGTGCGGAGACCATATACTGATCGCGCCGCCTGCTGTGATCTCAGAAGATCAGATCGCATGGGCAACGGAACAACTGCGCGAAGCGATTATCCAGGAATTGGCGGGCGTGTGTTAATCCATGTGGCTGTGGCCCTGGCGCTCTACCGACCAGATGTCTTCCTGCTTCTGCTCAAAGGGATAAACGTGCACCATCCAGCCAAAAACCTGTGGCAGGAAGATTCCACCAGCCTCGTCGCATTCGGCCTTGGTTGAAATTGAGCCGCGGAAACCAAACTGCGGATTGGGTCCGAACATCCCCGCTCTCTTCCCGCGAGGCGGCACGCAGAAATTCACGTGCGCATGCCATTGCGCGACACTGAGCGGGATGCGGGCATTCAGATCGTCTTCAGTAAAATTTCGCGGAGCAGTGTACATCACGCCGACCAGTTTGTAGCCGGTGCCTTGTTTTTCGTAAAGCAGTGAGGTGGGGTGCTGGGGATCGAACGTGAATATGGCCCGAAACGCATTTTTTCTGTTGGTAAAGTGATACTGCTTTTGTGGAAGCTCGGGGTGGAAGATAACAAAACCATCCGCCAGCGCCACTTTGTAGTCCTTGTATTTCCCAGCTACCTGCCGCGCCGCAGCCACTACCTGGTCCGCCTTCTGCTGATCGCCCGGTTCGGGTTTACGCAGGGCGGTCATCTTCATGTGCGCGCCCATATCCATGTGGCGGCTCGACATGGATTCCATGGCATGCTCGCTGCCCGGTTCGTTCATCCCCGGCATGTCGTGGTTCATCCCAGGCATGTCATTCATGGATCCATTCCCATGCGGCATGTCCATGCTCGAACCCGAATTCTGTGCCCAAGCCGACAACGTCAAGGCAAGAAGCAGAGTGCTGAAGGCAGCCCCGGTTTTCCCCATAAGTGCTCCTATGGAAATCAACACTGCATTGGTGAAGTTGTTTCTGTAAAGGTTACCGACGGGTGGCGGCTAGAGCAGCGACTGCCCCGGGTTCGAGGATGGGAGAGTGGATTGCAGACGGAACCCCGCTTTTTGCATTGCGATATTGGCTTCCGGGTTGCGCATAAACGTATTCCAGACGAATTGGCTGCGGGCATTTTCGGCCATCAGCATTCCAATACCCACGTCGATTCCTAAGGCGTCCTTGCCAACCCATCCGGTCAGAGGATTGAACGCATCCGCAAAACCGTAGCGGCCCCAGATTTGTTTGCCGTAGTAAGTGCGCAAATTGCGCAGCACAGCCAGCGACTCCGGCAATAGGAAGGGTAGTGAACCCGCCGCGGCGGCAGGAACGATTGTTCCATCGATGGGCCCCTGCATCGGCGGCCCGCCCCAGACAACGTAACCGCGGCTTGAATCCGAGGCGGTAATTCCCCAAACTTGCGACGAATAGCACGGGTACTTCGAGCTCAGGTCTTCACAGAACTGCCGGTGTGCCCGGCACGCGGTTATCGAATTATCGAAGTAGTTGGCGTAATCATCGTGCCTGTTGCGGAAATCGAACCACGCGTGGGAATACTGATGGATGAACAACGGCGCCGGCGTCGAGATGAATCGATAATCCTTATAAACCAGCCAGGGTCGCCGCACTGCATGCCAGCTCTCGTCGGGGATGCCGTGCGTGGGAGAACCCATACCGAGCAGGTACAGCATCATCGACTCGCAATAAGCGTCCCAGCGCAAGGGGCTGAAGCCGTACTCTGGCGTCCAGTCAAGTGCAAATGTCTGTCCGCCATTCAGCGCCCAGGTCCAATCCACGCCATGATAGATCTTTGTGGCATCCCGGCGGATTTGGGGGTCGTGAAAATGCTCCCGGCAGGCAAGCACACCGCAAAGCAGGATGGACATATCGATCGGTGAAACTTCCGAACGGCCCAACCGCTTGCCGTCTCGCATATCCACCCAGTGATAGAGGAACCCGTGAACCGCTGGAGCGTGCTCGGCCATAAATCGCAGGCTTCGCCTGACACGTGCCTGAATCTCAGCGCGTGGGCGATAGTGCCGCTCATGCCCAATGCACATCGCGGTAAGGCCGAATCCTGTCGCAGCAATACTGGAAAAAACGCTGTTTTCCTTCCCGGTCAGGGTCGCGCGGTCGCGAACGAGACCGGTAAATGGATCGGACTCATGCCAGAAGAACTCAAATGCCGTACGTTCAAGGTCATCAAGGACTTGGAGTTCAAGTTCGGCGTCCGTCTCGGAATGGGTGCGTATCAGGCGGGAAGCGAAGCTCTTCCCCGTGATGGAAAGCCCGGCGGCCGCAGTCAGCAGACCTTGCAGGAATTCACGTCTGTTACAGCTCATCTCAGTGGTACGAGGGTCTTACGGGAGGAGGTATTTCGATTCTGCTTACATTATCGTTCAGAGTTCCTCGTTTTCAGCTCACAAATTCGGCTTCGAGCGAAGTTTCTGCTGCCCGTCGGGAAGTTTTTGCATACCACGAATGTGCCAGTTCGCAGGCTAGCGAGCAGAATTGGCCGGAACAATCAAGATCGGCAGTGCCGTAGAACCTGTGTCATAAGTTAAACACCCTAATTGCGGTAAGCTTGAGTCAGGTGCGGGAAGGTAGGTCAGTGCGCTTGGTTTCATCCTTGACGGAACCGCAGATGCTGCGTAAATCAAACCTTGACAATCATTTCCGCATCTCTGGTAAGTTTATTGGCATTGCCGCTTTGTCACTCAATCCCGTCCTTGCTGGAGTGAATCAATATTGAGGATGGCTCACAAATAAGGACTGCTATGGCGCAGAAGGACAGTTTCTGGAGCAGTTGGGAGGAGCGGCTTTCGGCGCTCCGGAACGTCCCTCCAGTTCTCAGAATCGTCTGGGTGTCAGGACGCGGCGTGGTTGCATTCGGGGTCGCGGCACGGATCGTGGCTGCCCTGCTTCCAGTAGCTCTGGCCTACATTCCCAAGCTGATCATCGACATCCTGGTTGGGCTAAGCAAACACGGCGGGCCAGTGCCAAGGCGGATGTGGATTCTGGTGATGGCGGAGTTTGGCGTTGCCATCGTGGCCAGCATCGTAACCCGTCTTATCGATTACTCCGATTCGCTTCTGGCAGACAAGTACACGCGTTACGTCAGTATTCAGGTCATGAAACACGCTTCGGAGCTGGATCTGACCGCCTACGAAGATCCGGTTTACTACGACCGGCTGGAACGCGCCCGGGTTCAGGCCACCGACCGGCTGGTGATGATTCAGTCGATCGGACGGTTGGAGCTGCAATTCATAACCGCGATTACGATGTCGGTTGCGGTAATGTTGTACTCACCCTGGCTGATGTTGTTGCTTACGGCTGCAGTGCTGCCCGCATTTCTCGGCGAAAGCCACTTCGCATTTCTTGGCTATGCCAAGAATTTTCGCCAGACTCCCATCAGACGTGAACTCGACTACTTGCGCGCCGTAGGCGGAACCAAAGAGGCCGCCAAAGAACTTAAACTGTTCCATCTCAGCGGATTTTTGACCGACCGTTTCGCCCAGCTTTCCGAGATCATCTACCAGCAGGATGTGTCGCTAGCCCGGCGCAGGCTCGGAGTAGGCTCGTTCCTGTCTTTGATCAGCACGGGCGGCTACTACGGCGCGTACGCCTGGGTCATCTGGCGGACCGTGACGGGCGCGCTCAGCATCGGCACCTTTAGCTTTCTGAGTGTCGCGATTCTTCAAGCCAGCAACAACATCCAGCAGGTTTTCTCGACCTTGTCGGGCATTGCCGACCAGGCTTTGTTCCTGACCGACCTGCTTGCGTTTTTGGAAATGAAACCCACCATCCGCTCGAAACCTAATGCCCTGCCAGCGCCGCGTCCCATCAAGCAGGGATTCGAGTTTCGGGCAGTTTCCTTCGTGTACCCCGGAACCGAGCGGCTGGTGCTGAACAGATTGGACTTCCACCTGGAGAGAGGGGAACGAGTAGCGCTGATCGGCGAAAATGGGCAGGGAAAAACCACGATTGTTAAGCTTATTACGAGACTCTACGATCCAACCGAAGGGCAGATTCTACTCGACGGCGTTGATCTTCGCGAATACGATCTCGAAGACCTGTACCGCGAGATTGGAGTCATCTTCCAGGACTTTATGCGCTATGAGATGACGGCGCGGGAGAACATTGCGGTGGGCCGAATTGGAGATTTACGGAACATGCCTCTGATCAGAGACGCGGCCCGAAAAAGCATGGCCGAGGACGTCGTGGATCGGCTGCCACGCGGCTATGAACAAATGCTGGGCCGCCGTTTCGAGGGCGGAGTAGACCTTTCGGGGGGCGAGTGGCAGAAGCTTGCCCTGGCGCGAGCCTATTTGCGTGATGCGCAATTGCTGGTGCTGGACGAACCCACGGCAGCGCTTGACGCGCGCAGTGAGTTTGAGGTGTTTCAGCGCTTTGCAGAATTGACCTCGGGAAAGATGGCGCTGTTTATTTCTCACAGATTCTCTACCGTGCGCATGGCAGACCGCATCGTAGTGTTGGAGAATGGCCGAATTGCCGAAGAAGGCAGCCACGAAGAGCTTTCCCGGCTCGGCGGTCTGTATGCCGAGATGTTTGAGATGCAAGCTGCCAGTTATCGCTAAGGGGCCCACTTGACGCCGCAGAATCCTCACCTGGAGCTTCTCAACGAAGAGGCGGACCGCCTCCCTGAACATGCGCCTGAGACTGCACGCGAACTTGACCTGCTCCATGCAGCGGGTCTGGAATTTGCTAAAGCTTCGCCCTGGATGCCCAACACGCGGCGCTCAAGCACCTTCTCCGATCGCTGGAAGAATCTGAAGAAGAGTTTCAACTGGCTCCTGCCCAAAATTCATACTCCGCTTCCTCCCGCAACCGAAACGTCGGTTCCTGATGACATACGCTGGTTGCACGAGAACTCGCGACTGATCGAAATCGAGTTTTTTGGCCTGTCCGAGCCTTTCAAGGAATTTGCGCAAGTTCCTCATGTGCGCGATGGCAGGGGGACCGTGGTACCGCGTGTGGGGGCAATTGCACAAAACTTTCTGATTAACAATAACTACGAATTCAGCGAGCAGGCTCTCACTGCCTTCATCGAAGGGTTTCAGGACAATACACCGCTGGAGAAGAAAGAACTCTCTGCCCTAGTCCCCGCGCTCAAGCTGGTGCTGCTTGAGGAAATTTCGAACCGCGCGACTGCTGCGTTGCGCGACAAAACTTTAACCGTCACCAGTCCGGGCTACGGAGTGGGCGTTTGTATGAAGAGTCTGCGCGATCTAGGCCAGACTTCATGGAAAGACGTGCTTGAGCCGCTGATCCGTTTCGACCGCGTTTTGCGGCAGGACCCCGCAGGGGCCTACCCGCTGATGGATTCTGAGAGCCGCGAGCTTTACAGAAGGAAGCTGGCCGAATTTGCCGAACGGTCCGACTTCACCGAAATTGAGGTGGCGCAGCAGGCCGTCGCATTGGCGCGGGAGGCGCAAGAGCACCCCGACGCAAATTCCCGGATTTCAACCCGCCGTTCGCATGTGGGGTTTTATCTGCTGGATGACGGTGTACCGCTCCTTCATGACCGCATCGCTTTCCGGCCCTCGTTCCGGCAACGTGTTCAGGCATTTCTTCTCAGCCACCCCGACGAATTTTATTTGCCCGGCATCGAGATTCTGACCTTCGCAATCATGTCGGGCATTGTCTTGCTTCTCACTGACCCTGTCAGTTCACCTGGTCTCGTCCTGCTCGCCATGCTGGCGCTGCTGCTGCCGAGCTCACAGGCGGCGGTGCAGATCATGAACTACCTGGCGACTTCCCTGCTGCCGGCGCAGATTTTGCCCAAGCTCGATTTCTCGGAAGGCATTCCCGACGAATTCCCCGCGCTTGTGGCGGTGCCGACATTGCTGCTGAGCGAACAGCAAGTCCGGCGGCTGGTGGATGATCTCGAAGTTCGTTTTCTCGGCAACCACGATCGCAACCTGCACTTCGCGCTGCTGAGCGATTTACCTGATTCCGCCGAACGTCCCACGGAAGAAAATTCACTGGTTAAACTCTGCGCTGAACTGATTCGTGAACTCAATGACAAATACTCCGTTCAGAACATGGGATCGTTTGTTTTTCTTCACCGCCATCGGGTTTACAACCCGCGCGAAAAGGTCTGGATGGGCTGGGAGCGCAAACGCGGCAAGCTGATGGACTTGAACAAGCTGCTCTGCGGAGAGTACGACAGCTTCCCCGTGAAAGAAGGCAATCTCGCGGTCCTCGACAGAATCCGCTACGTCATTACCCTTGATTCCGATACGGAGCTACCGCGTGGATCGGCGCATCGCATGATCGGCACCATGGCCCATCCGCTCAATCAGGCGATTATCGATCCCGAAAAGAACATTGTTGTAGCAGGCTACGGGATCCTGCAGCCGCGGGTCGGCGTCAGCGTGCAAAGCGCAGTGCGCTCGCGCTTGGCCGCGATTTACTCCGGCGAAACCGGATTCGATATTTACACACGTGCCATTTCCGACGTCTATCAGGACCTCTATGGAGAGGCGATCTTCGCGGGTAAAGGAATCTACGAAGTCGAAACCCTACTGCACGTTCTCGATTTCCGCTTCCCGCGAAACGCCCTGCTAAGTCACGACCTTATCGAAGGCGCTTATGCCCGAGCCGGATTGGCCAGCGATATCGAAGTGATCGAAGATTATCCCTCGCATTACAGCGCTTACAACCGCCGCAAACACCGCTGGCTACGCGGAGACTGGCAGATCACCGCATGGCTGTTTCAGCGCGTACCGGATGAGTCGGGCAAGAAAGTCGCAAATCCGATTTCGCTCAGCTCGCAATGGAAAATTCTGGACAATCTGCGCCGCAGCCTGGTCGAACCTGCGACTCTTGTTCTTCTTGTCCTGGGCTGGCTCGTTCTGCCGGGCTCGCCCATCGCCTGGACGATCGCCACCGTTGTAATCCTGTTTCTGCCTTCCTGGTGCCGTGTTGTTTTTGAGCTGATACGTGCGGCCATCGACGGAAAAAGCGAAATTGCGCGCGATGCATTCGAAGCACTGTACGCGGCTACCGTCACAGTGCTTCTGAGTCTCGTCTTCACCGCTCACCAGGGCCTGGTTGCGCTCGATGCGGTTGTGCGTACGCTCGTGCGCCGCTTTGTGACCGGGCAGCGCCTTTTGCAATGGGAAACGGCTGCCGAAGCGGAGCTCGGCACCACTCGCCGCACGCCCGTTGATATCTATCTCGACTGGACGCCCGCCCTCGCGTTTGCTATCGGGTTGCTGGTCTGGCTGGTGCGGCCTCGCGCGTTTGATGCCGCGCTTCCCATCCTTTTGCTTTGGGCATCGAGCAAACTGCTTTCAGTTTGGCTCAATCGTCCCCCACGTCCACTGCGGCATGAGGTATCTGAAAAAGACCGCGTTTTCCTGCGGCAGACGGCGCTCCGAACGTGGCGCTATTTTTCCGATTTCAGCACCGCGGAACACAACTGGCTCATCCCGGACAATGTTCAGGAACAACCGTGGTTCGTAGCGCCGCGAGTTTCTCCCACCAATGTCGGTATGCTGTTGAACGCGCGCCAGGTAGCGCGCGAGTTTGGCTACCTCACGGTGCCGGAGTTCGCTGAACAGACGGTTCGCACTCTCGACACAGTCGTGCGGATGCCAAAATTCCGCGGCCACTTATATAACTGGTACGATACGCGGACGCTTGACCCTGTCGCGCCGCTTTTCGCTTCCTCTGTTGATAGCGGCAACCTGGTCGCGTCGCTATGGACTTTGCAACAGGGAGCGCTGGATCGTTTGCGGCAGCCGCTTTTCTCGCCTGCACTTGCCGAGGGAATCCTGGACCACGTCTCGACGCTGGTAATGCTGCACGCCGTTCGCCGCCGCACCGCATCAGAGATTTCCTCCAAATTAAAAGCGCAAGGCTTCGCCCTCCGCCACGCCGATGGAGAGAATGTCTGGCTTCAGAACCTTCTGACCATCGCAGAGGTACCTCTGGCGAAGCGCGCACCCGCTGAGTCGAGGCGCGGTGACGATATTCGGTGGTTCAGCGGGCAGGTTCGAGCCCGGCTCGCAGCAATCAAGCAGACCGCGACAAATTATTGCCCCTGGTTGTTGCCGGAGTTTGCTCCGCTCCGCCGTGATGCTTCCCTCAACCTGCGTTCCGCGGACAATCTTCCGCTGTGGCAATTGGCCGGGTTCATCGAGACGCTTTCGCAAAGTTTGAAATCTTCTCAGAGTTCAAACGGCGAGGGCGCACTTCGGCACCAGCTTTTGTCTCTGTTGCTGCAAGCCAGGGCGAACGTCGAACGTCTGATCGAGGATCTGCGCGGCATTGCGGTGAGCGCGGGAAAGCTGGCGGCGGAAATGGACTTCCGCTTTCTGCTGAACCGCCGGCGTAAGCTGCTCTCGATCGGCTATGATGCCGGGCTGAAACAACTGCATGATGCCTGCTACGATCTGCTGGCCTCGGAAGCCCGCATGGGGGTGTTCGTCGGTATCGCGAAGGACGATCTACAGCAGGAATGCTGGTTTCAGCTTGGCCGCGTCCACACCACGAGCGAAGGCACCCAGGTTCTCGTCTCCTGGACAGGAACGATGTTCGAATATCTGATGCCGTCGCTGTGGATGCGATCCTTCCCGGAAACCATCGTCGACCGTTCGCGGCAGGCTGCGGTTCGCGCCCAGCAGGCATATACGGCAGCGCAACGTATTCCCTGGGGCATCTCCGAGTCGGCCTATGCTGCCAGAAATGATGCCGGGCACTATCATTACCACGCTTTCGGCGTGCCCAGCCTCGCGCTGCACCGGGAAAAGGCGGAGCGGTTGGTGATCTCTCCTTACTCGACATTTCTGGCGCTGAGCGTGGATCCCACTGGCGCCTTGCGTAATTTGCGCGAAATGGCGCGCAAAGGCTGGTGCGGCGCCTACGGATTCTATGAAGCGGCTGATTTCACTTCTAATGAGCGGACTTGGCGGGGGCGGCGGCACGAAATCGTGCGCTGCTCGATGGCTCACCACCAGGGGATGAGCCTGCTTTCAATCGCCAATTTCCTGCTAAATGATATCGTGCAGGACTGGTTCCACTGCCACCCGCGCGTGCAGGCAACTGAACTTCTTTTGCATGAGAAACCGGTTGCGCATGTGCGTCCCTTGCGGGCAGGTTACGGAACCGCTGCCGCGTAGGCAGGTTGGCATTAGAGGATCACTCGCTCATCGCCCACCCGCCGCGTAACGTGTTCGCGGTCGAGGTATTCGAGCAGTGGAATTGCGTATTTTCGTGAAATTCCTGTCAAGTCTTTGAATCGTGCAACGTCCAGCCGGGGAGACTTGCTTTTTTCCGCAGCCAACCGCTTTCGCAGATCTTTCAGCGCGGAGGCGTGAAACACCAGACCATCGGAAATTTTCACTAACGTTTTCTCCCGCAAAAGCAACGTCACTATTTTCTGTGCTCGCGTGCGGTCCACCTTAACCGCCGCAAGCACCTCAGCAAGAGAGGGCACCCGGAGCCCGGCAGTGACGAAGGCGTGCTCAATCATCGTTTTCGATTCAGACTCTTCGTCGCTCATGGTGGCGCCGCGTCCGGGCAGGCGAACGATTTCGCCATTCAGTTCAATTTTCTTCTCCTGCTGCAGCAGGCTGAGCAATGTACCCATCATTTCGGCGGAGACACGCAGCTGTTCGCGCAAATTTTCTTTGCCTATGCCCGGCGCGAGAGGCTCTCGAGCGTGGAACTGAGTAACGGCTTGCACAAGATCGCTTCTCAGCGCCTGCGCGGAACCCGCCTCGACAAAACGCCCGCCAAGGTCCACGAGCGCACCCTCCCGCAAAAGTTGCGATGATTTTTCATTCACAAACGCCGCCCGCCATCCCGTTTCGGCAACCTCCTGATCAAGAGACAACCCATTGCTGCCCCTGCGACTAACGCGCGCTAAGACAACTTCAGCCGGCTCTGCCTGGTTGATCTTCTGCAGAAATTGAAGCCGGGATTCCTTTCTGCTCTTTATTAGCGGAAAAGCATCCAGCACCTCTCCGCCCCCAATCGTGACCACTGGCGAAAACTGGCGAAGGATGAAGCGATCGCCCGGCGACAGCAGCACCGGCTCAGGTAACCGAAGCTGTGCGTATGCTTTTTCACCCGGCGCAAGCTGCGTCCGGTCGAACAGTCCGATGGTCGCAATCGTCTCAAATGTGTAGGAGTGAAGATGAACCCGTGCGCCATTCTTTATCCCCCTTGCCGCCGGCAGGAGAGACAGAGACACGTCGATTCGTGAAGTCGAACGAAAGGTCGAAGGAGCGGTCAGCATCATCCCGCGGGCAAGATCATCAAGCGCCACTCCCGCCAGATTCAACGCTGTGCGTTGGCCGGCCACTGCCTGCTCGGCTGCTTCTCCATGCACTTGCACTCCGCGCACCCGTACGCGTTGCTGCTTGGGAAATAGCTCCAGCTCGTCATCTTTTCGAATAGTCCCCGAAACAAGTGTTCCGGTCACTACACTGCCAAAGCCCTTCATGCTGAAGACGCGGTCGATAGGCAACCGAACGATCGCCGTGGGGTCCTTCGCAGGAGCCTCCAGTGCCGCAAGTACTAATGCGCGCCTGAGCTCATCCAGTCCCGCGCCGGTCTTGGCACTGGCGGGAATGATTGCCGACTTCCGGCGGTCGAGAAATGAACCGGAAAGGAACTCTTCCACTTCCAGCTTCACCACTTCCAAAGTATCGCCATCCACCAGATCGGACTTCGTCAGTACGGTGATCCCATGACCAACCGAGAGCAATCGGCAAATATCGAAGTGCTCGCGGGTTTGCGGCTTGATAGATTCGTCAGCGGCGATCACCAGCAGAACAAAATCAATTCCACCCACACCCGCCAGCATGTTGCGGACAAATCGCTCGTGACCGGGGACATCCACAAACCCGAACTTGATATTCTCGCCGTTGGGCCCGGGCAAATCGAGGTGCGCAAATCCGATATCAATCGTGATTCCACGCCGCTTTTCTTCCTCCAACCGGTCCGCGTCGATTCCAGTGAGCGCCTTTACCAGCGCAGTCTTGCCGTGATCAATATGCCCGGCCGTTCCGACAATAACGGATTTCATGCTGGTGAAAATGATAATCGACTGCGTCCATGAACCGGGCGCGGCGAAGGCCGGTCGGGGAACAAAGGTTTAAGGATTCGCGTATTATCATGCACGGACGCTTTGATCATTCCAAGGAGCTAAATACATGCGCGCCTTTAAGATTCTGTCCTTGGTGTGCTTTTGCCAACTGTTCCTGGCTGTGAACGCAAACGGGCAGAATGCCTCCCAGCAAACTTCCGTCCCCCCCAAGACTTCCGAAATGGTTCCCAAGCTCGAGCACTTCGATGCCGCGGTTGTGAATAAATCACTCGATCCCTGCCAGGATTTTTACAAATTTGCCTGCAGCAAATGGGTGGCGGCCAATCCCATTCCTCCGGACGAGGTGGCGTGGGGAACCGGCAGCGGCTTGCGTTATTGGAACGAGAACATCTTGCGCGAGGCGATGGAGAAAGCCGCTGACCCGGCCAGCCATAGCACCGGGTTCCAGAAGCAGATCGGCGATTACTGGGGCGCGTGCATGGACGAGCCGGGGCTCGAAGCCTCCGGCACTCGCGATCTCAAGCCGGAGTTGGCCCACATCGATGCGATGAGAAATAAGTCCGCACTGGCGGAAGAAGTTGCGTTCGTTCACCAGACGGTTCCCGGTGCTTGGGAAGCCAATGACAACGAAACTCCGGCAGCCGTGTTCGGCTTCTCGCAGGCCCAGGATTTTGACGACGCCAGCAAAGTAGTCGCGTTCGTCGATCAAGGCGGCATGGCGCTGCCTGGACGCGATTTCTATCTGGACAAGGATGACAAATCGAAAGACATTCGGACCAAATACCAGGCGCACATCGCAAAGATGTTCGAGCTTGTCGGCGAAGCGAAAGATCAGGCTGCCACAGATGCCAAAACGGTTCTTGCCATTGAAACCGCGATGGCGCAATCATCCATGGATAATGTTGCGCGCCGTGACCCGAAAAACCTGAACAACAAGATGAGCCTTGACCAGATTCAGGCGCTGACGCCTTCATTCGATTTCAAACGATACATCGGCATTATCGGCGCGCCTCCCTCCGAGCCGCATTATCTGGTCAGTTCACCGGACTTTTTCCGCGGACTCAATAAGCTGATCCAGCAGCATTCTGTGGAAGACTGGAAGGTCTACCTGCGCTGGCAATTGATTCATGGCTCAGCACCGTACCTCAACAAAGCCATGGTGGATGAGAACTGGAACTTCTTCGCCCATGAACTATTGGGGGCAAAAGAGCAGACGCCGCGCTGGCGCCGGTGTGTTCGCGCTGCCGATCGCGATCTTGGGCAAGCGCTTGGCCGCGCTTATGTCGAAGTGGCGTTTCCTCCCGAAAGCAAGGAACGCACGGTCACCATGGTGCACGACATTGAGAACGCACTCGATCGCGACATCATTAGCCTCGACTGGATGCAGCCTGCAACCAAAGAACAGGCCAAAATCAAGCTGCAAGCCATCGAGGACAAGATCGGTTACCCGGACCACTGGCGCGATTACTCATCCGTCAATATTACCCGCGATAGCTATCTAAATAATGTGCGCGAAGCTACTGTATTTGAGTTTCACCGGCAACTCGAGAAGATCGGCAAGCCGGTGGACCGGAGCGAGTGGACGATGACTCCGCCCACGATCAACGCCTACTACGATCCGCAGTTGAATACCATCAACTTCCCTGCCGGCATCCTGCAACCGCCCTTTTTCGATCCCGCTCAGGAGGATGTCGTGAACTATGGCGCCATTGGAATGGTGATCGGTCATGAAACTACTCACGGCTTTGACGACCAGGGGCGCAAATTTGACGCCAAGGGGAACCTGCGGGACTGGTGGACTCCGGAAGACGCCAAAGCTTACGACCAGCGGGCGGAGTGCATTGCGAATGAGTACACGGAGGAAATTCCGGAGGCCGGGGTCAAGCAGAACGGTCACTTAACTCTGGGCGAAGACACTGCTGATAACGGTGGGCTACGCCTCGCCTATATGGCGGCAGAACACAAACTGCAGGAAGCCGGCAAATCGCTGGACGAAAAAGAACTGGATGGATGGACGCCACGGCAAAAATTTTTCTTGTCATATGGCTTCTCGTGGTGCGAGCAGTATCGCCCAGAATTGATGCGGACTGTGGTGATGACCAACCCGCACTCCATTCCGAAATACCGAGTCAATAACGTGGTTAGCAACATGCCGGAGTTTCAGCAGGCGTTTTCCTGCAAGAAGGGCGATGCGATGGTGCATGCGACGCAATGCAAGGTCTGGTGAAGCTAGCGCGATAATCGCGCAAGGTGCAAAGCGAACCACTTTTGCGAGTCGAACCACGTCTTCGCAAGGCTGAAACCGGAGTCGCGGAGCATACGCCGCACCATTTGTATCGTGTACTTATAACTGTTCTCAGTGTGAATGCGCTCGCGCGCCTTGAATGACACGCAAAGCTGCAACATCGCGACGCTTACGAGTTGCATGCGCATGCTCTCCAGGTAGATTTCCATGCGTGATTGCTGCGCATTCCAAATGGCGACATGCTTGAATGCGTTCAGATTGAAATTCGCATCGAGCTCGCGGTTCAGCCTTCGCAAAATGTTCTTGTTGAACTCGGCCGTGACGCCCTGTTCGTCATCGTAAGCAGGCACCAGGGCCGCGGGACTCTTTACCATGTCCGTCCCAAGCAGAAGCGCATCAGCCGAGGACATTTGTTTCCCCACCGAAGTCAGGAACTCAACCGCAGAAGTAGGATCAAAATTGCCGATGCTGGACCCGAGGTAAAGAATCAGTTTCCGTCCGGGAATTTCACGCAAGAAGTGAAAACCCGCGGAAAAATCTGCCACCACCGGGCGAGTCATGCAGTTTTCGCACTCCGCTGAAACTCGCTCTCGCGCCTGCTCCAAAGCGGCTGGCGAAATGTCCACCGGGACGTAGAGAACTCGAAGCTGCCGCCGGGCCAGCGCTCGCAGTAAAGTGCAGGTCTTGGCCGCAGAACCGGAGCCGAGCTCGACCAGCGTCGCGCTTGACCCGATGACGTCCGCCATCTGTGCAGCCCGCTCGCGCAGAATCTGCAATTCGGTTCGCGTCAGGTAGTATTCCGGCAGCTCGGTTATTTGTTCGAAGAGTTGCGAACCGGCATCGTCGTAGAACAACTTTGACGGCAGCGTCTTCGGCGAGCTGGTCAGGCCCGCCTCGACTTCCTGCGCATATTGAGGTAAGACGATAAGGTCACGAGCGATCATCAGCCAGCCTTATCCCCGAGAACTGCCAGCGTGCGTGTGGCGGAAAGAAGTTCCGATAGCTCGGACGGATGTGGCTGGCAGGAGTCACACAGGAACCGCCGCGCAAAACGAACTGGTTGCACATGAACTTGCCGTTGTATTCGCCGATCGCCCCGGCTGCCGTGCGAAACCCCGGATACGCGTTGTAGGCGCTCGCGGTCCATTCCCACACATCGCCGATCATTTGTTGCAATCCGGAGCCGCGAACCGGTTGCGGATGAAAAGTATCCTCCTCGAGCAGGGTGCCTTTCGCGGCATTCTTTCCGGCGGCCACTTCCCACTCCGCTTCGGTCGGCAGACGTTTCCCGGCCCACCGGGCATAAGCATCGGCTTCGAAATAGCTGACATGGCAAACCGGCTCGTCTGGATTGAGCGGCTTCATCCCGAACTCATCCGGCCTGCGGATAAACTGCCGCCACGAGCCATCTTCGTCCAGCTCCCAATAAAGCGGAGCATTCCACCTCTGCGCGCAAATCGTATCCCATCCCTCGGAAAGCCACAGTTCCGGCCGCGAATAGCCGCCGTCGTTAATGAAGTCGACATACTCGGCATTTGTCACAAGGCGCGAACCAATGCGCAGGGGCTGCAATAGCACCTCGTGACGAGGCCCTTCGTTGTCAAATGCAAAGCCTCCGCCGTCGTGGCCAATGCTGTGGATCCCTCCCTGCACGTCGATCCATCCCAATCGGGGAGCCTTCAGATCAGACTTGTCACCGAGTCGATCCCGAGTCAATGATGACGACCACAGCCCATGCTTGATGTCGGTACAGATCAGTTCCTGATGCTGCTGCTCGTGATTTAAGCCAAGTTCGACCAGATCGAGAGTCTGGGATTTGAAACCTTCCATTTCGGCGATCATCACGCGATCCACATGCCCACGGTACTCGAGCACTTCTTCGAGAGATGGGCGGGACATAAGGCCACGTGTGCTACGAAGCGGGTGTCCACCGATCTGCTTGTAATAGGAATTGAAGAGTTGCCGGTAACGATCGTCGAAGGGTCGATAACCGGAAAAATTCGAGAGGATAAATGTCTCGAAAAACCATGTGGTGTGCGCCAGGTGCCACTTCACCGGGCTGGCGTCTGGCATGGACTGCAACATCTGGTCTTCAGCGCTTAGGTCCGCAGTAATGCGAAGGCTCGTGCCGCGCACTTGGAGATATCGTTCTCTTCGGCTTTCCGCGTCAATTTGCTTTTCGGCCTGAATTACCGTCGTCGCCATGGCAGTTTTTATGCGCTCAACTCCGAGCGGGCCTCCGCATCCTACCATTGATGCACTGACAAATACAGCCGTTGTTCTTTTTTCACTGATATGCCACGGCAAGCGCACCGGCTCCTTCGGTGGCTGGAAAGTACGGATAAATTCTATTCATCGTGACACTTACATTGTCCCCTTAGGTTCATTCATGCAGCGCAAGGATGATTTCCCTTGTTTCCTGAGCTGAATTAGACAAGAATCTACAGGGCTTTCGGCGGTCATCGCAGGACCCGTGAGAGGATTCATGCATAAAGCCGCACCTTCGGTGTTGATCATGATCGAGAACGGTTTCGAAGATATCGAACTAATGTATCCGCGCTATCGCTTGCAGGAGGCAGGTTATCAGGTAATCATCGCCGGGCCACGGGCAAGGCAGGAGTACGTCGGAAAACACGGTCAAACCTGCACGACTGACACTTCAATTTTCGAGCTCGACGAAAACCATCTTGCCGGAGTTATCTGCCCCGGCGGATGGTCGCCCGACCGGCTGCGCCGGCACGAGCGGGTAAAGAATTTGATCGGGCAGTTTCACAACTCGGGCAAGCTTGTGGCTTCGATTTGCCACGGTGCATGGGTGCTGATCTCTGCGCGCATTTGCCACGGCCGGCGAATGACTGGCAGCTCCGGCCTCAAAGACGACCTGGTAAATGCGGGCGCCATTTACGAGGATTCCGCTGTTGTAATCGATCGCAATATCGTCACCAGCCGCAGACCCGACGATCTTCCTTATTTCATGAAAGGCGTGCTTCAGATTCTCGGTAACCGTGCAGCACAGTTCACCGATCAGGGAATGCAGGAAGCAGGCGCGAGCCGATAATTGTCGAGGAATTCACTCTTCTGGACGCCACAGCGGCTGGCGATTCTCTTGAGTTCCTGTCTCCATATTTTTACTTCGCTTCGACTTCGTGGTGACACTGTCTCCTTTTTCCATTCGTAGTCTCCGAAATGTAAGCGGATTCCAGTGAGGAAGCTGTTCGTGAGCTATCCCGGGTAATTCGCGAAAGGAGGCAGTATGAAAAAGTTCTTCTTGACCGCGATCGGGCTGCTCGCAATTATTGGCAGTTCGTCGCTCGCACTCGCGCAAAGCGGCTACATGCAGACCAATCTGGTGGCAAATGTTGCCGGAGTCGCGAATCATACCGATTCTCAGCTTTCAAACCCCTGGGGAATTTCGTTCATCCCGGGACAACCATTCTGGACCGCAAACAACAACGGAGGCACATCCACGCTGTACGATGCCCAGGGCAATAAGCAATCGCTGGTCGTGACCATACCCAGCGCATCAGTGAATCCGTGCAACCCCGGTTGCCCGACGGGAACCGTTGCGAACACCAGCAGCGATTTTAATGGCGGCGCTTTTCTCTTCGACACGGAAGATGGCATTATCGCCAACTGGACCGGCGCTCCCAGCGCCGTCGTGGCTTTCGATGATTCACCAAATGGCGCGGTCTACAAAGGGCTGGCATTGCTGAACAACAGCTCAGGAAATTTTCTGCTCGCAGCAAATTTCAATAGCGGCAGAATCGATGTGTTCGATCGCAATTTCAACCCAACAGCCCTGTCTGGGTCATTTACCGATCCCAATTTGCCCGCGGGCTATGCTCCTCATGGCATCCACATTCTGAATGGACAGATCTACGTCGCTTATGCCGTGCAGGATTCGGCGAAACACGACCCAACGATCGGCGCGGGTAGCGGGATTGTCGACATCTTCGATACCAATGGAAACTTCGTTAAGACATTCGCTTCTGGTGGGGCGCTTAATGCTCCGTGGGGTGTGGTGATTGCATCGGCTTCCTGGGGAGCGTTTTCCAATGACGTGCTGGTCGGCAACTTCGGTGATGGCACGATCAATGTTTTCGATTCGACAGGCAAATTCCTGGGACAACTTACTGACAGCAGCAACAATGTCATCGTGAACCCCGGATTATGGGACATGGTCTTTGGAGCCGGCGGTACGGGCGACCCAAACACCTTGTACATCACTGCTGGCGGCGCAACTCAGACCACTGGTCTGTTCGCAACGATCGTGCCGGCAAGCTCGGCGAACGGTCCCAATTTTTCCCTGGCGTTGTCGGCCCAGAGCGCAACGGTTGCGCCCGGCCAATCGACAAATGTGACCATTAACTCCAGTGCAGTCGGCGGATTTAGCGCCGCCATCTCGCTCTCCTGCACGAATCCTCCCGCGGGAGTGACCTGCTCGTTCAGTCGGGCATCTATTACGCCCGGCTCCAGCGCTGCGTCATCCCAGCTCACCCTTTCGACGGCTTCGATTGCTCCGCCGAGAGGCTACGCCGTGTCGGGTTTGGTGGGATGGTTGCCGCTCTCAGGAATCGGGGTTTTCGGCTTCGTGCTTGCGGCAGGCAACAAACGCAAACTCGGGACTCGCAAAACTCATCTTGTAGTTTTGATTTCGAGCCTGTTGCTCGCGGGATCGCTGGTCACCTTCGGATGCGGCGGTTCGAACTCGTCCTCGATGTCCCCCGCAGCCAAGAACGTCACCGTCATGATCACCGGAACATCCGGCTCGATCAGCCACTCAACCCCATTCACGCTAACGATTCAGTAGCGGCCGCAGAGAAAAGGGCACAGCAGTTTGTGCCCTTTTTCTACTCAGATGGACCTTAAAGCTTGCTGAGGTAATCCACAATTTCCGGCTGGCTCCATTCCACCGCGCCAATGAACTTGCGCCGGACGATTCCGTTCTTGTCGATTATGTAAGTTTCCGGAAATTTGAATGTGCCGTAAAGATTGCTGGTTTTGTGATCGGGCTCATCCACGGTAGGAAAGTTGATCTTGTATTGCTTGATGAATTTGCGGTACGCATCCTCGTCAACGTCCTCGCTCACTCCAAGGACAACGACGTTGCTATTATGAAAACGCTCCTGCAATTGCACCAGTGACGGCATTTCTTCCACGCATGGCGGACACCAGGTAGCCCAGAAGTTGAGCACGACGGTCTTGCCGCGAAACTGATCGAGCGTCATCTTGTGGTCGGCATCCTGAATGGCGAATGTCGGCGCGGCGGTGCCGATCCGCGGCGGGCGTGAGCCGCTGTAGCAACCGGCAAGCGTAAACGACAACAGAAATGGGATGAGAACGATGCTGCGTCGCACATAGCTATAATAAACAATTCCGATGATGACCACAGGCGCAGTGTCGGACCGGCCGCTGGTTTCGATCATCATCCCCGCTCGAAACGAAGAAGCGTCGTTGGGCCAATGTCTCGCATCGCTGGTGTCGCAGGGTGGTGTAACTTTCGAGATTATTGTTGTCGATGATCACTCGACAGACAGAACTCGAGAAATCGCTGCGGCGTTTCCAGTCGTGCGCTTGGTCAATTCGGAGCCTTTGCGTGATGACTGGACGGGAAAGAACAACGCTCTCGTGGCCGGCGCAAGCGTCGCCAGGGGCGAGTGGCTCTTGTTTACCGATGCCGACACCTTCCACTTACCCTCTTCTTTGGCGCGCAGCGTGGCTGAGGCAAAACGGCAAAGCGCTGGTTTGCTCTCGTATTCTCCCGAGCAGGAGGTCCATGGGTTTTCGGAGAAAGCAATCATGCCGGTCATCTTCGCAGAACTCGCGCTCACATATAGGTCCTCGAAGGTCAGCGATCCCGAGGATCCGGCCGCAGCTGCGAACGGACAATACATATTGGTCCGCCGTGGCGTTTACGACAGCATCGGCGGGCATGCCGCCCTCGCAACCAACTTGTTGGAAGACGTAGCGCTGGCTGGACGAATCAAACAATCAGGAAACAACATTGTGTTCCGCTACGGCGATGACGCAGTTCGAAGCCGCATGTATCGCAGTTTCGGCCAGCTGCGCGAAGGCTGGACAAAGAACCTGGCTCTTCTCTTCCCGGCTTCCGTCAGGCTCGCCTTCGCGCGGCTCCTGGAGTTCGCTTTGATAGCCGCCAGCGCTGGTGTTCTGACGTACGCTATGGTAGCCGGAAAAATGTACGTCGGCGTCGCCGCCGCGGCTATATTCGCAGCAACGGTTGCACGTTTTGCCGCGCGAATCCGAAGGGCACACTTCCGCTGGGACTCGAACCTGCTCGCCTTCTTCGGGCTACCGGTTTTTTCCTATCTCCTGCTTCGCTCCAAGGCTGCTCATGCGCGAGGAAGAGTTACTTGGAAGGGACGAACGTATTCGCAACGTTCCAGCGCTCCCCCAGGCAATAAGTCTCCCAGCCTGCCAAAATCCGGAACATCTTACGCAGGGCAATGATCTATCTCACGCGCAAAGCCGAGTTTTCCGCATCGCACTATTACCACAATCCCAAGCTCTCGCCTGAGGAGAACCAGAGAATTTTCGGAAAGTGCAATAACCCCAACGGCCACGGTCACAACTACACGCTGGAAGTAACGGTGAAGGGCGACATCGATCCGCGCTCTGGATTTGTGGTTGACCTGAAGCAACTCAAGGAGATTCTGAACCGCGAGGTGCTGGACGCCTTTGACCATCGTTTCCTGAACAAAGAGGTCCCGGAGTTTGTTTCCAGCATTCCAACCACGGAAAACATCGCCATTGCCATCTGGCAGCGTCTCGCACCGCGATTCCGCACCGCTCAACTGCATCGTGTGCGCGTGTACGAAACTCCCGACCTGTTCGTAGATTTCTGCGGAGAGAAATGAAGGCATATCTCACGCGCCGTTATATGTTTTCGGCTTCTCATCGCCTGCACAGCGATGCGATGTCCGAGGAGGAGAACGCCGCCACCTACGGCAAGTGCAACAACCCGTACGGACACGGACATAACTACGCGCTTGCAGTCACGGTGAGCGGTCAAGTGGATCAGCACACCGGCATGATCTGCAATCTGGCTGATTTGGACTCGTTCGTCGCGCAGGAAATTCTGGACCGGTTTGGTCATCAGAACCTCAATTTACTGCCGGAGTTCGCAGGATCGATCCCAACAACAGAGAACTTGTGCATCGTCGTCTACGATATTTTGCAGCGCGGATTCCGTTCTGCTCATCTGGAAGGGGTACGCTTTGAGGAGACCATGATGAATTCATTCGAGTACGCGGGCGAAAAGGACTGATCTGGTGATTTGGTAATTTCGTGGTTTCTTAACTGTGGTTGATTTCGGCAAACCTCTTTTGAGTCGGGGTTCAATCACAAAACTGCCCGATTACCAGATTACAAAATCTCCCATGAAGACCTCCGTTGATACTCCGACCTTGACCAGCGCCAGCTTTGAAGAGCTGGTTCGCGAGATGATTGTTCGCCTCGGCGAGAACCCTGACCGCGAAGGATTAGCACGCACACCCCAACGGGTCCACAGTGCGTACGAATATCTGCTCAAAGGCTACAAGGAAGACCCCGAGGCCCTGCTCAAAGGCGCGCTATTCACCGTCACCTACGACGAAATGGTGATCGTCAAGGACGTTGAAATGTTCAGCCTTTGCGAACACCATATGCTTCCATTCTTCGGAAAAGTGCACGTTGCCTACATTCCGAACGGAAAAGTCATCGGCCTCAGCAAGATTCCGCGGCTCATCGAAATCTTTTCACGCCGCCTGCAGATCCAGGAACGCCTGACAACGCAAATCGCAGAGACAATTCAGAAAGCGATCGAGCCTCAAGGCGTAGGCGTCGTCATCGAAGCACGGCATCTGTGCATGATGATGCGCGGTGTCGAGAAACAACACTCAGCCGCCGTGACTTCGTCCATGCTCGGCTGCTTCCGTGAGGAGCAGGAGACCAGAACGGAATTTCTTTCGCTGATCCGGAACCGCGCAAACGGAATTTAGCGGTTCGGAACTTTAGGCAAGGCGCAATCGGAATAGGTCACTACCGAATACAGGAAAGCCAACGGAAAACGCAGGAACAGAGGTGAGCACCGTCAGATCCGCATCGGCATGACGATGTAGCGATACTTATAATCCTCGCCCTCGGCGGGCCGCAGCTGGCCGGCCGACTGCGCATCTTTCAGTTCGAGTTTCACCTCGCCTGAACCCACGGCCTTGAGGAAGTCTGTGAGATAAGTTGCATTAAATCCAATTGCCAGTGCATCGCCGTTATAGTCGGCTTCGATGGAATCTTCCGACTCGCCAGTCTCGGTGGAGGAGGCCGAAATTTTCAGCTCGCCCTTTTCCAGGCGCAAGCGCACAGCACGGGACCGCTCATCTGCAAATTGGGCCACACGCGAGATCGCTGCCGCGAGTTCGTCGCCGTGCAAAGAGATGCTCTTGTTATTGTCCTTCGGCAGCACTGCCTCAAAATTGGGGAATTGCCCAGTCAGCTGGCGCGAGGTCAATAACCGGGGACCAATTCGGAAGTAAAGGGTCGATTCGTCCTTCGCAAATTCAACCGTCTCAGTATCGGTCGCATCAAGCAGCGACCGCAACTCGTCCATGGCCTTTTTGGGAATGAGAGTTTTCATCTCGCCGGAAACCCCGTCGAACTTCTCTCCGCTGCGTTCAATGTGGGCCAGTCGGTGACCGTCGGTAGCAACCATGGTCATGGATTCAGGCTTCAGCACCATTAATGCGCCGTTTAGCGTGTAACGCGATTCTTCGTTTGCGATCGCAAATCCCGTCTTTGCGATCATATTGCGCAGCACTTGTGCAGGAATGTTGACTACCCCGGCTGTGGGAAACACCGGCAAAGTCGGGAAATTCGACCGCGCCATTCCAACCATCTTCGTATTCGAGCGGCCGCAGCGGATGCTGACCCAATGGTTTTCAAGCAGCTTGATCGTGATATCGGCGTCAGGCAGTAGCTTGACGTAATCGTGCAGCTTGCGGGCAGGAATAGTGCAGGAGCCTTCCTTCTTTACCTTCACCTCGCAGGATGTACGCAAACTCAGGTCAAGATCGGTGGCCGTGAGGGACAATTTATTGCCAGAGGCCTCGAACAAATAATTCGAGAGAATGGGGATGGTCGTTTTGCGTTCGACGACTCCCTGCGTCGCCGCAAGCTCACGCAACAGTTCGAACTTGCTGACCGTGATCTCCATAGTCGTGGTTCCGGTAGCGGGGGCGATAGCTTCTACGGGCATTGGCCGAGTCTCCCGACGCGAGGCAATTGATGAATACTTCTCTTTATATCAGAGAAAAAACCTGCTGAACCAGCAAAGAGCGCCCGGAGAGCTGGATCCGCCGCTCGCAATTTCCCAAACGCCTGAGAGTCCCTCTACCCGCCTAATTGCTCCGTCAGCTTATTGATCAGACGGTTCAGGTCTTTGTCGGTCTTGCGCACTTCCTCGATCTTTTCGACCGAGTGCAGCACCGTGGTGTGGTGCTTGCCGCCGAATTGCCGGCCGATCTCAGGCAGTGAAGCCTCGGTCAGGTGCTTGGCGAGATACATCGCAATCTGCCGCGGAAAGACAATGGCGCGCGAGTTGTTCTTCGCTTTGATTTCCACCAGGCGCAGCCCGAACTGCTCGGCCACCGCTTTCTGGATCGACTCGATCGTGACCTTCCGTGCCTGCGAATCAATGAAATTCTTAAGTACCTGCTGAGTGTAGGGGAGGGTGATTTCCGCGCCAATCAGGGAGGAATGCGCAACCAGACGGATCAATGCGCCTTCAAGTTCCCGTACGTTGGAACGGATGTTGGAAGCGATGTACAAAGCCACGTCTGTGGGCAGGGTAACTTTCTCCTGCTCAGATTTCTTTTGCAGAATGGCGACTTTGGTTTCGAGATCGGGCGGCTGGATATCAGCGATCAATCCCCATTCGAAGCGGCTGCGCAGCCGGTCCTCGATCTCCGCCAGCTCTTTCGGCGGACGATCACTGGCGATCACAATCTGCTTCATGGCCTCGTGCAGGGCATTAAAAGTATGGAAGAACTCCTCCTGGGTGCGTTCTTTTTGCGCCAGGAACTGAATGTCATCCACCAGCAACACGTCCACTCCGCGGAACTTGTCGCGGAAGCTAGTCATCTTGTCATAGCGGAGCGAGTTGATCATCTCGTTCGTGAACTTCTCGCTGGAGATATAGCAGATCGCCGCCTGTGGCTGCCGTTTCTTGATTTCGTGGCCAATGGCCTGCATCAGGTGGGTCTTTCCCATCCCCACGCCGCCATACAGGAATAAAGGGTTATAGGCCTTGGATGGCCGCTCGGCAACGGCCTGGCACGCAGCATGGGCAAACTGGTTGCCGCTGCCAATGACAAAAGCATCGAACGTGTATCGGGGATTAAGTTGCGCCGCACCGTCCCAATCGAAGCGCGACTGAGAGCCGGCATAAGAAGATCCGAGCGAATGGGCCGACAAACCGCCGTCGTGCCGGACAGGCGTGGCAGCTGGATCATCTTCCGGCGTCACAAACTGCACGTCCTGGTATTGCAGCCCGAGATTGTCAAGCGCTTCCTGGATCAGGTCAGCGTATTTGTCGCCCACCGAGCGGAACTCGGCGGTTGGAACACGAATGAAGAGAGTGTTTCCGCTGGCGTGACTGTAGCGTGTGGGCTTCAGCCACGTATCGTAAGAGTGGCGGTTGATCTTTTTTTCGAGCGCATCCAGAATGCGCACCCACGGATTGGGAGCTAGCGACGGGGTGGATACTGACATATATGTGTTCTTGGGTTGGCGCTGCGCCGCGAGTCAGCTGCCTGTATAAATCAAATTCAAAAGCTTTTTCTCTCCAGCGGTGAAACGCCGCGCGGCTCGCGCTCTCGCTGGAGTTCTGAACAAGGACGATGAGTAGGATCAGTCCGGCATACTAGCACAAAACAATCGCTGCGGCAGAAAACTTTTTGAGAAATTTTTTGTGCTCTTCGCATCGAAACGCGAACCGCAGCTTCTGTCAAGTAGCAGGAATATAACTGCCGCAGGACTAGTGCACTGCTTTTCATAGCGATGCCAGATTTTTATTATGTCGTATAACGACATATTATTCTCCGGAACGTATTATTCGCCCGGAATGCCTGTGTTCTTCGAAGTGGTGAAGGCGGGCCCCCACACTTGCATACAGAACGAACCAGACGCGCGCCCGCACCGCTTTCCTTCAAGTCGCTGAATCAGCGCAACTTGCACCTATTCTGCAGGATAGTCATGTTCTTTTTGTTTCAGAGCAGGTACAATCATGCCTGCGTGTGATCTTTAGCGGTATTTTGCAGTTTCCAGTAACCCCGCTTTACAAGCGTGACCTGCCTGCATAAGTTCTGCGATTGACTCAGCGCGATATCAACACAAAGGAACAAGCAACATCTATGGAAACAGGAACAGTAAAGTGGTTTAACGATGCCAAGGGCTATGGTTTCATCAGCCGTCAGAATGGCGAGGACGTGTTCGTTCACTTCTCCGCAATTCAGTCGAGTGGATTCCGCAGTCTGCAGGAAGGTCAGCAGGTTCAGTTCGACGTCGTGAAAGGCCCCAAGGGGTGGCAAGCGGAGAACGTAAAACCGGCATAACCACTTTCAAATCGAATTCCGAAAAGGGCGGCGCAGGCCGCCCTTAATTTTTTGTTCTATCGCTGCAGGTCGCGGATCAGCACCACGTCCGTGTCGGTATGCCCCCGTACCAGTGCCAACTGCTTTCCATCAAAGGACCAATGAAAATCGTAAATGCGCTCCGACTTGAAATCGGTAATAAATTTTCCCGCCGACCCGTCGAGCGGCTGCGACCACAAATTGTCCACTCCGTTTTCGCGAGTCGCATACACTACCGATTTTCCATCGCGACTGAAATGCAACAGTCCGAACCGGAAGCGCTGAAAATCCGCCACTTTACAGTTAGACTGACCACCTGGTGAACCGAGAGGCACCAGAGCCAGCTTCTCCCGATGCTCGCCGGTATGCTCCAGCGTCGCAAACGCCGCCCAATTCCCATCCGGTGAGACGTCAAACGTGCTTAAAATCGGCAAGCTGGAAAGGATTCGCGATTCTCCACCATTAATCGAAACCCGTGCCAGTTTCCTATCATTACTTTGATCTACGTAGTAAACCCATTGATTATCCGGAGAGCAGGCCGGGGACGTATCCAGCTTGCCGTGGCTCAGTTGCATGAGGTTGCCTCCACCGGCATCCATGCGCCAGATGTTCACGGCTCCTGCGCCAGCATGAAAACCCAGGTCGAGGACCACGTATTGTCCATCGGAGCAAGCTGAGGGATTGCCGCTAGGCTCCCCTTGCGCCATCGGAACTGTACTCTTCACACCCGTCTCCGGATTCACGAGGTTCAGGACATTATTCTGGTCTGTGATGACTTGATTCTCCCGCGTCCAGGTGAAATTTGTTGATGATTCGGCAGACGTCACCTCCCGCGCCTCTTCTGCTCTACCACCAGCCGGCATGACAAAAAAATTCCAGTGTTCTTCGCTGAGCACAGTTGACGCCGTGCGGCCGTCTGCGGCAATGCTCAGATCGGAATAGGAGTTCGGGTCGCGAGTTATCGGGTAATACTTTCCCCCCGGATAGGAAATGAAGCTGATCTGTCGGCGATTGAAATTGGTTGCTTTCTCCTGCACCAGGGAAAGTAAGCCGCTGCCATCAGGCATCCAGGCGGTCAGGCCTGGCAAGATCCCATTACTCGCAAACACTGCGTGTCGCGCGCCAGTTTTCGCATCGAGGGCCACAAGACTCACCAGCGGGCCGCTTGTCTGGATGGCGGAAGCCGCAATCACTTTGCCATCCGGCGACCATTGCGGAGCATAAAGGCCTTCGCGAATGGGGCCGCTTGCAAGCACTTTTTCTTCGCCCGTGTCCGTAGATCGAATAATCAGCCGGTAGTTGCCTGCTTCGGGATTGTTGAACCTCACAAACGTAAACCAGCGCCCATCGGGCGAGAAGCTGATGTTCGAGTCCATGTCTTCCGCCAGCTTTTGCGGCGTTCCCCCGAGCAAAGGAACGCGAAACACGAATTTCTCGTCCGGATTACCTGGTTCGCTGCGCTCGAAAAACAAATAGTTCCCATCTGGCGAAAAGCGCAGCCCAAGGTAATAAACATCGGCAGGCGGTTGCACTTGCGTGTTGCTGTTAGTCGGAACATTCCTCAGCCACAAACTGGCGAGACCGTTTTCCCGGATCACACTGGTTATGTATTTGCCGTCCGGGGAAATCGCCGCCAAGGTGGCGTTGCCTGTGTCGGTAATCTTCGTTACCGAAATGTTCTGGAAAGGCACAGGTCGGCTGCGCGAGAGAAATGTATAAATCCCATACCCTGCGGCGGCAATGACTGCGGCGACGATCAGTGTCGTAATTCCCGCTTGCAATTTATGTTGCTTTGCCGCCGCAATTACCGCTGAACTGCTGCGCGTCTGAGACACTGGCTGCGCAGACGTCACCGGCACCGCAGGCGAAGAAGGGCTGGCGCTTTGTGAAGCCTTTTTGCCGGAGTCTGCATCGCGTTTCAGCCGCTTCAGATCTCCGCGTAGATCCGCTGCGGTTTGATACCGCAAATCGCGGTCCTTTTCCAGACCCTTCTGAACGATTTCATCCAGCTTCGGCGGCAGCGACGGATTCAACTGTGTTACCGGCGCCGGCTCGCGCTCCAGGATTCCATTGAAGATCACCGCTGAAGTATTGCCTGCGAATGGCAGCGTTCCGGTCGCCATCTGATAGATCACAGCCGTCAACGAAAAAAGATCGGTGCGGCCGTCCAACTCCTCTCCCCTCGCCTGCTCCGGAGACATATAGGCAATTGTTCCGACCGTGCTGCCGGGGCTCGTCAGGTGCGCCGGGGGGCTGACCGTCGCGAGGGTTTCCCCCGCGAATTCCGTGGCTCGCGTGAGCTTAGCCAATCCAAAGTCGAGCACTTTCACCTGTTCGCGCGGGGTCACGAAAATATTCGCTGGCTTGATGTCGCGGTGAACAATTCCCTTGGCTTGCGCGGCGTCGAGCGCATCAGCAAGTTGAATGCCTATGTCGAGCAGCCGGTCCAGCGGAAGCGGCCCCGTGGCCAACTTTGCATCTAGGCTCTGCCCTTCCAATAACTCCATTGAGATGAAGCTCTGCCCATCGGCCGTCTCGACAGCGTAGATCGTGCAGATGTTGGGGTGGTTCAACGCCGAAGCCGCCCGCGCCTCCACCATGAACCGGTCTAACGTCGTGGAATCTCGCGCCAGTTCAGCCGGCAGAAACTTGAGGGCTACGCGTCGGCGAAGCCTCAGGTCCTGGGCTTCGTACACTACTCCCATGCCTCCACGGCCGAGCTCGGAGAGGATTTGGTAATGCGAAATTGTTTGTCCGATCATGCCGGGGAGAGTGAAGTGCCGAGAGGGCAGACCAGTTGATCTTAGGAGCGATGAGAGTACCCGTCAAACCCGGACTGCCCCAAAAGCGGTATGCGATTTACAATCGCACTTCGGTCAGATCACGTTGGAGGAACTTATGCGTCAGAGGGTGACTGCTCTCGTCGTCGGTATTCTTCTCCTGCAGGCCGGCGTAGGCGCACAAAATGCGCCCAAGTCGTCAATGCGCAACCCGGAAGCCTCAACCCGGAACGAGGTCGCGAAGTATGGCTCGAATCCTGCCGTGGGCAAAACGTTCGTCCACGACGGCATCCCGCTGTATTACGAAGTGTACGGTGCCGGTCAGCCGCTCCTTCTGGTGCACGGCAACGGCGGCAGCATCGGGAATTTCAAGGCGCAGATTGATTATTTCCGCAAGCACTGCAAAGTGATCGCGATGGATAGCCGCGATCAGGGCCGATCTGGCGACAGCCCCGACAAGATCACCTACGAGAAGATGACTGATGATCTGGCGGCGCTGCTCGACCATCTTCACACCGGCCCCGTGTACGTATTGGGCTGGAGCGATGGCGGCATCGAAGCTCTGCTGCTCGGCATCCGCCACCCTGAGAAGGTCAGCAAGATTGCCGCCATGGCCGCCAACCTCGATCCTAAGGGCTTGACGCAGGAAATCCTGGCCTGGATCAAGGACACAGAGAAGACGGCGTCAGCCAACCCCAAAGAAGAATCAGACAGGCGCGAGGCAAAACTGATGCAGATGATGCTGGACGAACCGCACATTCCTCCCGAAGCGCTCGAAGCCATTACAGCACCCACGCTGGTCTTGGCGTCCGATCACGATGCCATCCGTGACGAGCACACACTGGAGATCTACCACCATCTGCGAAAAGGCGAGCTTTGCATTTTCCCTAATGCAACCCACATGATTCCTTACGACGATCCGGCTCTTTTCAACGCGACCGTTGACCGTTTCTTCCGGCAGCCGTTCGTCGCGAAGGACCGGCTAAAAGACCTGCTGAGGTCGTGGAATGCAATGTCAGCGGTTCAACAATAAGCCGGAGTTCTGTTGCCCGCGCAGCCTCTTGGAACAGGACTTCCGATGGCTTAGGCGCAAGCCTCTTCGGCCGCCGGCAGCGAATCGAAGAACTTGAAGAACTGCTCAACGTGCGTAACCTTAAGAGCATTGCGGACACGTTCACTAACGCCCACCAGCGCGAGACTGCATCCTTCCTTCTGCTGAGTCACCTGAGCGCCCACGAGCGCACCGATACCGGCGGAATCTACATACGGTACCTGGCTGAAATCAATGATCAGAGATCGCGAACGGTTGCTTCGAACTTTGGTCTGAAATTCATAAAGGTTTGAAATCAGCAATGGGCCTTTCAGGGACAAAACCCTGCGCCCGCTTTGCTGATCCGGCCGGTCTTCTACAGTGAGGGGCTCGATTGGCATGGCGACCATCATACCGTATCCTCGCTGGGTGTTGACGAAATGTAATCTCTAACAGAAGCAAATCAGAAAAAGTTGGGGCCTTCCGCCGCGGAGAGACATGGCTGTGAAGGCCCCTTGCCGAGTTCAAAGCTAAGGAGTATTGCTGAAGAGTCTAGCCGCAATGCCCCGCTATGGATGTAAAAAGTAAGTCAATCCAGGTAAAGCTTTGTCAATGGCGTACCCTCTTGGTACACCTAAGGTCCAGAAGTCTTACAATGTCGGACTGACAAGTTACCGAACTTTCTGAGGCATAAATGCAGATCGATTTTTTTCTTCGCCACGGCGTGAGCACCGCTCGGTGCACAGTCAAGCGCTTTTCGATGATTTGCGGCGCCCTCCTGCTCATCCTGACTGTCGCCACCGCGCAAATCACGGTTCCACCTTTACCCGGGACGCCGAAACACCCGGTCGTGAATGAGTACCACGGAGTCAAAGTCACTGACGATTACCAGTGGCTGGAGGACGGCAAGAGCCCCGACGTGGTCGCCTGGACGCAGGCTGAAAACGCGCACGCCCGCGCCATCCTCGACCCCCTGCCGAGACGCTCGAAAATCGAGCAGTTCCTTACAAAGCTCGAGGAAACGCGCTCCGCAAGCTTCTACGATATCGATCTTCGCAGCGGAATTCTCTTCGCTATGAATTCCGATCCCAAGAGGCAGCAGGACATTTTAGTAACCCTGAAGCCGCCGGATGATCTCGCGTCGCAGCACGTCGTCTTAGATCCAACGCAGATCGATGCGACTAATTCGACGGCAATCCAGTTTTATGTGCCTTCACAGGATGGCAGCAAGGTCGCTGTGTCGCTGGCGCAGGGCGGAACCGAGTCCGGGACGGTCCACATTTATGAGGTAAATACCGGCCAGGCCCTGCCCGACGTTATCCCCCACGTCACTGCGATTGGAGGCGGCAGCCTCGCGTGGATTGCCGATGGCAGCGGTTTTTTCTACACGCATTATCCCAATGCGGGTGAGCGCCCCGCGGCAGATTTGAATTTTTATCAGCAGATTTACTTTCACAAGCTTGGCACACCAGTAAGCGATGATACTTATGTTCTTGGGAAAGATTTCCCTCGCATAGCTGAAACTTCGCTCACCACCAGTGAAGACGGCCGCTATGTACTCGCAACGGTATCAAACGGCGACGGGGGTGATTACGAGCACTTCCTTCGTAACCTCGATGGTAAATGGACCCAGATCACGCATTTTGAAGATGGGGTCAAGTCGATTGCCATTGGACCTGACTCGCTTTACATGCTCTCCCGTAAACGCGCCCCTCGTGGCAAGATTCTGCGTGCGGCTCTTGCCTCGCCAGAAATCCAGCATGCCAGCGTCTTCGCCGCCGAGGGTCCGGCCGTAATCGAGGATTTTCGCTTCTCCCTGGCTGGACTCCAGTCGGGCATCGTCGCCACAGCAAATCGCGTTTATGTGACCGAGTTGGTTGGCGGTCCGACGCAGATTCGCATGTTCGATCCCAATGGGCATCAGCTTGGACTTGTGCCCACTGAACCGATTTCCAGTGTGGGTGAGATTCTCCCCATGAATCAGGACGAAGTGCTTCTTGCGGATGAAAGCTATGTGCATCCGCAGGCGTGGTTCTTGTATGACACGGTTTCGAAGAAGGTGACGCCCACGGCATTGCGCGAGGTCTCGCCCTACAGCTTCGCAGATGTCGAAGTTACGCGTAACTACGCCACATCGAAAGATGGGACGAAAGTTCCGGTCACTATATTTCGCGGAAAGAACACCCGGCTTGATGGAAAGAACCCCGCCCTCCTCACCGGATATGGCGGCTTCGACATCAGCATGACCCCTTACTTTGATCCCAGCATTCTGCCGTGGCTTGATGCGGGCGGTGTTTACGCCATCGCCAATCTGCGCGGTGGCGGCGAGTTCGGAGAGGAATGGCACCTCCACGGAATGCTCACCGAAAAGCAGCATGTGTTCGATGATTTCATCGGCTGCGCGCAGTACCTAATCGATCAGGGATATACAAACCCCTCAAAGCTCGGCATTGAGGGCGGCAGCAACGGTGGTCTGTTGATGGGTGCCGTACTGACCCAGCGCCCCGATCTGTTCCGCGCCGTCGTTTCAGTGGCTGGACTCTATGACATGCTGCGTTCTGAGACGACGCAAAATGGTCAATACAACGTAACCGAATACGGCTCGGTAAAGAACGATGCACAGTTCAAGGCCTTGTACGCTTACTCGCCGTATCACCGCGTCAAAGATGGAGTCAGGTATCCCTCTGTGCTGTTGATCGTGGGTGAAAATGATCCCCGCGTCGACCCCTGGCATTCGCGCAAGTTCGCCGCCGCCTTGCAGTCGGCGACTACTTCGAAAAATCCGGTGCTGCTGATCAGTTTTTCCAACGCCGGCCACGGCGGGATCGGATCAGCAGAAAATCAGCGCATAGCCATGGACACATACATGGTCGAATTCTTATATGACCAGCTTGGCGTGAACTGGGTCGAACCATCAACGACGCACTGAATGAGCCGCCAAGGCGGATAAGCAACCCATCCGCTTGGCTTTCGTTGGTCATCTTTCCAGATCGAAATAGATCCTGGCTGTGGCGCGATATTGAAGTACTTTTGCGCCATCCAGTTCCATCTCAAAGTCAGAAACTCGCGCCCACTTTATTCCACGAATGGTTTTCGCCGCTTCGACAACTGCGTTTTCCGCAGCCTTCGCAAAGCTCTGATTGGAAGTTCCGACTACTTCAGTCACTTTCTGTGCCATTGTGTTCTCCTCATGATGCACTTCGGATTGTATTCCTGTTCGGTCGTGCCCAGGCGTGCGCACCGTACAATACCGCCATGGTTGTGCCCCCGCTCGCGAACGATGCCGTTCACGTATGGTATGCGTCTTTAGAACTCGACGGCTCCAAGATTGAAAGCCATCGCGCAGTCCTGGACGATGCGGAGCGGGATCGCGCCTTGCGTTTTCATTTTCAGCGCGACGCGCACGGATATGTCATCGCGCATGGCGTTCTGCGGCGTCTGCTTGCGCCTTACATCGGTTGCTCCCCGCGCGAGCTACGGTTCGGAACTTCACGTCACGGCAAGCCAAGCCTGGAGAATGCTTCCATAAGGTTCAGTCTGTCGCACTCCGGCGCAATGGCTGCGATAGCCATAGCGCAGAACGAAGTCGGAATAGACATTGAGTGCCTGCGGCCAATCACAGAGGTCGAGTCTCTGGCAAGACGATATTTGAATGAGTCCGACGCGCGGCTCATAAGCGAGCTCTCCGGAGACGTCCGCGCTGCGCACTTCCTGCGATGCTGGACCCGAAAAGAAGCCTGCCTGAAGGCGCAAGGGCTGGGATTGAGTGGTATATCGCAAACCACGCCAACTCCTACCGCAAGTTGCGGCGAGCCTTGGCAGGCATTGGAGATTCACCCCGGGCCAGGATACGTTGGGGCAGTAGTCGTACACCGAAATTGCACTGCCGTGCAGGAGCACGTCTGGCAGCATGACTCATCTCTGAAATAGAATCTCCCACCAATGCCATTTCAAACCCGGGCAGCTCAACCTGAACTGTCGCGCGAACTGGGTGTAAGCCACGCCGCGGCAATTGTCATCGGCACCATTATTGGCAGCGGCATTTTTCTTGTCCCTGCAGAAATGATCCAGGCCGCGGGGTCGCCCATGCTGGTCTATCTGGCGTGGATCATCGGCGGCTTACTCTCTTTTTTTGGAGCGCTTACCTACGCGGAATTAGGCGCAATGAAGCCGCAAGCTGGCGGCGGATACATTTACATTCGCGACGCGTACGGGCCACTGGCAGGATTTCTTTACGCCTGGAACTGGTTCATCATCGCTAAGCCGGCATCTATCGCCACTATCACTACAGGATTGGTGCGCATTCTTGGAACATTCCCGGCATTCGCATTTTTTTCGCAGAACGCGTTTCTCAACATCACATTCGGCCAGCTCGTCGCGATTGCAGCAACCATTCTCATCTCGCTTCTCAATTATTTAGGCATTAGGAGAGCCGGAGAATTTCAACTCGTCTTTACCCTGCTAAAAATCGCAATCATTCTCGCCATCACAGGAATTGGCTTCAGCTACGCCGAGGGAAGCTGGCGGCACTTCTCTCAACATGCCGGCATGGGGCGAGGGATCGCCGGTTTTATGGCTGCCCTGGTCGCAGCTCTGTGGGCATACGACGGCTGGAACGATCTGAACATGGTCGGCGGAGAGATTCGTCACCCGGAGCGCAACATTCCGGTTGCGCTCATCGCCGGAGTTGCCTCCGTCGGCGCGCTTTATATGCTGCTCAATGCCGCGGTGCAGTATGTGCTGCCCCCGGCAGCCATTGCCGCTTCACCAGGGCCCGCTTCCGATGCAGCGCAAGTAGTCATTGGAAGTCTTGGCGCAACCATCGTCTCCGTCGGCATGGCGATTTCCATGCTGGTAACGCTGAATGGAACGATTATGAGCGGAGCACGCATTCCCTACGCGGTGGCCCGCGACCGCTATTTTTTTTCCGCTCTGGCCGAGGTCAGTCCGAAATACCATACACCTGCGGTCGCGCTCCTGGTACAGGCAATGCTTGCGCTTGCCCTGCTGATGCTCGGCGGCAGCTTCCGCCAGCTTTTTTCCTTAGCGATTTTCGCTGAGTGGCTGTTTTACATGATCGCCGCCAGTACGGTTTTTGTTTTTCGCCACCGCGATCCGAATCTGGAGCGCCCCTATCGCGTCTGGGGTTATCCACTCGTACCCGCCCTGTTTGTCGCTGCCTCGGGAGTGCTTCTCTACTACACGTTCACAGAGAATCTGCGCAACTCGGGACTAGGACTGTTGGTAATTCTGGCCGGGGTACCCGCGTTTTATGCTTTTGCGCGCCGTCGCGCCTGAATTCATGCCACTTGAGACTTGCAGAATATTTCTTTCGCCGCGATAACGGTGTTGCTGTGAATCGTCACCGTATCCTCAATCCGGTGCGCGTACCCTCCGGCAAACGTCACCATTACCGGGATATCGCGTGAACGCGCAGCCTCAAAGACCAATGTATCCCGCCGCTTCAGGCCCTCGATGCTCAACGAAAGTCCGCCGAGCTGGTCGTCGCAATACGGGTCAGCCCCCGCAATGTAGCAGATCAGCTCCGGTTCGAATTCCCGCAACCCAGAGCTGAGCGCATTGTCCAGCCAGCAAAGATAATCCTCGTCAACGGTGCCATCCGGAAGATCAACATCAATCGATGATGGCGGTTTCCACAGCGGATAATTGTGTTCCTGATGGAGAGAGATGGTGAACACCTCGCCCGCATGCGCGCTGCGGATCTTCGGCGCGTGCATAACCGGCGCGGATCGGGACGGCAATGAACTCGCCGGAATGCGCATCCCGGCGAAAATAGCGGCTGTACCGTTCCCTTGATGAACATCGCAATCCACGGTCATGGCGCGGCTGATTTTTTCATCTCGTTGCATGCGGCGAATTGCCACCGCCACGTCGTGAACCATGCAAAAGCCCTCGCCGTGGTCCGGGAAAGCATGATGAAATCCTCCTCCAATATTCACCGCGACTTTATCGCGCAGTGCGCACTCCGCCGCCAGAATCGACCCACCCGCAGCCAGCCAGAAAGCTTTAACCAGCTCCGGCGAGTAAGGAATTTCCAATTCCAGTTCTTCGCGCCCGGAAAGCATGCCGCTTTTCAGCTTCTCCACATATTGCGGCGTGTGTACCAGCAGAATGTCCTGATCGGTCGCAGGCTGAGGGGCGGTAAAGTCGGACGGGTTTGCCACCCCGGTTTCAAGCAAGCGGTTATGAACCAGCCGATATTTCTGGGCCGGGAAAACATGCGCGCCGATCGGCAGATAATAATCGTCGCTGTAGACCAGCTTGAACGGGAGCATTGACCCTCCATCATACTCGTCGAGGCATCGAAACAGCCGCTTCGTCCGGCTGCGGCCGCCCGGATTACAATCAAGTTATGCCCGAGAAAACTCCCACTCCAGATGAGAAGCTGCAAGAGGAATTCAATCGCTGGGCGGAACGCGGTGAAGGCGACAAGATGCAGCAGCATCACCTGGACATTACCGAGAAGACCATACGCCTGATGGACCTTCGTCCGGGTGAACGTGTCCTCGACCTTGGTTGCGGATCGGGCTGGGCAACGCGAATGCTGGCGCGTCTTGTTGGCGACGGGCCGCAAGGCTTCGGCCAGGTAGTCGGCCTCGACGTTTCAGATGAGATGATTCGCCGGGCGCGCGAATCTTCCAAAGACTTCGAAAACCTGCTCCACATCTGCGGATCGGCGCAGCAAATTCCCTGGGAAGAGAACTTCTTCGACAAAGTGCTCTCGGTCGAATCTTTCTACTACTATCCTGATCAGGACCGCGCTTTGGCGGAGTTGTTCCGCGTCATGGCGCCGCACGGGCGATTATTCATCCTGATCAATTTGTACAAAGACAATCCCTATTCGCTGCAATGGGTCGATAAGTTGAAAGTCCCTGTGCATGTGCGCTCGTCGAGCGAATATGTTGAACTGCTTCAGAAACATGCGTTCGAAAATGTCGAATTTCGCAACATTCCCGACGACACCCCAACACCCGATAATTACCCCACGCAATCATTCCGCAGCGTCGACGATTTGAAAGCCTTCAAACGAATCGGTGCCCTGCTGTTGATGGCATCGAAGCCAAATGTCCGGAACGCCGCCCCGGCACATGTAATTTACTGAGCCGTAGTACATTGATTCACGGTCTCTCTGACGCCTTGCGCATGATCAAAAATCCTATCGACTAGTGGTCAGAATTATGCAAATATCTGCCTGATAGTGAGATTTGTCTCACCGGGGAGGTATCTGCACATGAAGAGCAAACTTGTACCGTTTCTGTTATTCGCACTGCTGGGCTTTGCATCGCCGCAGAACTCAGCACCATCCTCAAATTCACAGAGCGCGCCTCCCCCCAGCACGCAAAGCACCTCACCATCCACCCCGCCTTCTGAGGAAGGTCAAGGCCCTGCCGGACGGCAGCAGCCGTGCTGGGAACAGGCAGGATTATCGCGCTCTATCCTGCAGGAACACCGTCAAATCCAGCAGAATATGCGGCGTCAGGTGATGGCGACCTGCAGTGATCCCGCTCTCAGCCAGGAACAGCGGGTGCTCAAGATTCGAGAAATTCAGGAGCAGACGCGCAAGGAATTGGCGGGTCTCATGACACCGGAGCAGGAGCAGGCTTTAAACAACTGCCGTGCTCAGCGCGGTGGAGGTCGCCGTCCCGCTGCAGGCATAATGGATCGTGTTCCCGATTGCGCCGCCCTGAGCGGCGGCACCGCGCGGCAGCATGCGACGCCGACTAGTCCGCAGCAACGCCCGCAACAACCGCAGCAACAACCATCACAGGATCAGGACCCGAACTAAAAGGATTTATGGCCGCGGATGATCGGCCGCAAAGGGCGACCGCAATTCTGACTCGGAGTGCGCGCCAGATTTTCTCAAATCCACTGGGGGGCGCTGTTCCAGCGTGCCGATGATCGGCATCTCTGATGAGGACTCCGAAGTGAGCAGGTGAAGAAACCCATGTTGAGAACACATGGTCTCGATGCGGCGCTGCTGGCCGGACGTCAGCACTTTGACAGGCAGCGTTTCAAAGTTGCGAAACAGCCAGAGAAGATAGACTCGTTGCCAGAAAGACGGCTTCAAGTACCGCGGTCCCAGAGGGGTGAGCACACGCAGCACTCCGGTCGACAGTTTTTCAATCAGCATTACTTACATCCGTCTAAGCTTGCCAAACCTCTAACCACTCGAGGCAAGCAATTTGAGGGCCAGTCATTATTGCACCAATTCCGATGCAAATAAAGCAAAAAGCGACAATGCTTGGAAAAAACTCATCCCCGTGTTGGACATTTTGATGCTATCCAGTTCTACGCAAGAGGAAGTCAGTTACGTCCTGCCCGTGCTGGATGCGGCTTCGCCGCTAGCGGCTGACGAAATCCTTTGATCCGCGGTCTGCATCCACATCCCTTCCCGCCTCACTTCTTCACCGCCAGTTTTCCACCCGGTTAAAGAACCTGTCTCCTCGGCAATCGCATCCAAATTACCGGCAGGTCAGCCTCAAAAATTCAATCGAGGAGATTTCTATGAAGAGGACTGCTACGGCTAATCGGAATAGCGAGAATCAAAATAGAAGAATCAACGCACAACCTCATGTTCACCAGAGGGCTGGCGAAATACAGCCCTTCGGTACCGTCAGTCATGCTCTTCCTTTGAGCCTGGAAGAACCCATCCGGCTGGAGATGTGTGAACGGCTCAATCAATTGCTCGCTGACACCATGACCCTCCGCGACCTCTACAAGAAGTCGCATTGGCAGGTCGCCGGCCCAACCTTCTACCAGCTTCATCTTCTTTTCGACAAGCATTACGGTGAGCAGGTTGAAATCGTGGATCTGATCGCCGAGCGCATTCAACTGCTGGGCGGTTTAAGCATCGCCATGGCACATGATGTGGCCGAGACCACCCGGATCGAGCGCCCGCCTAAGGGGCGCGAAGAGGTACCGGTGCAGATCTCCCGCTTGCTCGATGCTCACCAGATCATCATTGATGATTGCCACGACCTGGCAGATAAAGCTGACAAACTGGGAGATGACGGCACCAACGACCTCGCGATCAGCGATGTTCTGCGTACCAATGAACTGCAGGTTTGGTTTCTGAGCGAGCACCTGGTCGACATGCCACTGACAGAGGCCATAAACGAGTCCAAGGCCGCTGATTAGCAGCTTTTTAACAGGCGACGTTCACTCTGAGGGCAGCTGTGAGCTGCTCGAATCCCGCTCTGCCGTGACAAACACGTTCCGGGGTTTTTACATCTTAGCAACTGCGGTAGGGCGTAGAGTGTCGGTCGCCAAGCCTATGGCTAACTCCCCAGCAGTGCCGGGTCCGGTTCCAGTGCCTTCCGGCTCCCTGCAACCAGCCGGTACAAAGGCCGCCGGAGTGAGCAGGGAAATTGCGTCAGCATACAACCAGGCACTCAGAAGGGCCTCGTATCTGTGGGCGTCAGCGAATGCCAGGATTCGCGACGCCGCCGATACCTGTCCTCTGTGTCTGGTTGCGGCAGCCCTGGGCATCGGGGTTGCGGCCGGCGTGGCGCTCAGAATTTGGAGGTCCAGCCGTTATGAGTGACTATTCTGGTGTCAACGACTCGCGCTCCGTGGCTGGAATAGTCGCTGAGATTCGCGATGAAATCTCATCATTTCTTCATACCCGCATGGAAATGTTGCAGGCGGAGTTGCGGGAGGCGAGGGCCGCTCTCAAGGCTGCGATCCCTTTAGCCACAATCGCGATCGGTTTTCTGGCAACTGGTTATCTCCTGATAACCGCTGCTCTCGTCAGCCTGGTTGTGGTTGCTTTCGGCAACGATCCGTACCGCTGGTTTTATGCATTCTTGATCATTGGGGGACTTTGGACTGTCGGGGGCGCAATTTTCGCATATCTCGCATCGAGCGCGTTACGGACTCACAGTATCTATCCAAAGAGGACATTACAGATTCTGAAAGCCGATAAAAATTGGCTGCAGAGCGAAGCACGGGGGAACGTATGAATGCCTTGCCCACAGACATGCTCGAGTTGCGCGCCGCAGAGGAGCGTCAGCAGTTGCACAGCTCCGTTATTCAGCTGAGGTCCAGGGTTCGCGAGAAGCTGGATGTTCAGAAAACCGCCCGGAACTACCTGTCCGTTTTTGCCGGCGTAGCTGCGCTGGCCGGAATCGTCCTCGGGTATAGTTTCACAGGGATGTTCACCCGCTATTAGTCAATCTCCAACCAGGGGAGCACCATGTCCATTCCGACCGCAGTCGCAGAAAGAATCAGCCGAAGGATCGGACCGAGACTGTCACCACCAGCGCACGCTGCGGCCGATTATCTGTTTGCTGCCTCGTTTGTAACCGCCGGATTGCTTTTCTGGCGGAAACACCGCCGCGCCGGTCTCGGGGCCTTGACCTGTGGCGCAGCCAAGCTGGCGCTGATTGCAGCTACCGATTATCCCGGTCTTTCTGGCAATGCCAGGTTGGTTGACTTTCATACGCACGGCAGCCTGGAGCTGGCCCTGGCCGGCGTCGTCGCGGCTCTCCCTGAACTTTTCTCCTTCGATGAACATCGTCATTTCTTCTCTGTTTCCGCGGCAGGTATGACTATGCTCCACAATCTAACCGACTTCCATCGGGACGACCTTCGTAAGCCTCCCCGTCAGTTTCGGGCCGCCTAGAACCAGCCTGGTAGTACATGGTTTGGACGAGTTCGCCGCCATTTCTGCGGATCCGGAAGGAATGAATGATGCCTTCTTCCCGATTTGGCACTTCCCTTCTCTGCGTGACAGAATTAGGATGGAGACAACAAAAGCTGGCCGCGACGTTAGTTACGAAATCAGAACAAACTTTTGAACTAGCTAAGGTGGCGTAAGTTACCGTCTGGATTTTGTGCTGACGACTGCATGGCCGCTTTACATCCTTGTAAGTTATTGGTATTTAGTTAGCTGACGGGTTCAGAGGGTAGGGGATGATCTCGGGTGGGCAAAATCTTCGTGTGCTGCGTGAACAACTGGGGCTGACAATGCGCGACGTCGAGACCGCCAGCGCGCGCATTGCCGAGAGGCGCGGTAATGACGAGTTCGCTATCCCTCCCAGCCGGCTTTCCGATATCGAAACAAAAGGCGTGGTTCCGAGCCTGTATCGCTTGTACTCCCTCGCCATTATTTATCGGCGCGATTTCCTCGAGTGCCTTGGCTGGTACGGCATCGACCTGAACTCCATGACCTCGGAGCTTGACCTCAATTCCCCGCCGCAGTCGCATTTTTCGGGCGTCCTGGCGAACTTGAAGACGGTCGAAATTCCTGTGCGCATGGACCCCAGCTTTGATGTCAAGAAGACCGTAAATTTCGGGCGCATGGTGGAACAATGGGGAGTAGTTCCCCTCGCATATCTGGCACAGTTTGCAAACTACAATTACACCTACGGATACATCGGAAGCGAGGATCTGACCATGTATCCTCTGCTGACCCCCGGCAGTTTCGTTCAGGTGGACGAGTCTAAAGACCGGGTAGTTGAGGGCGGCTGGAGGTCAGAGTACGAACGACCGATCTACTTTGTCGAGACTCGCAACGGCTACGTATGTTGCTGGTGTACTCTTACGCGGGATGACATCATTTTGCAGCCCCATCCGCTGTCTCCCGTCTCGGCCCGGGCACTGCGTTTCCCACAGGAAGCAGAGATTATTGGCCAGGTGATAGGCGTGGCTATGAGGCTCGGCGAGTGGCGCCCTGTTCTCGAGTCTTCAATAGGCACGAAAGGGCATGAAGTACCGAATCGAGATGGCGGGCGGAACCCGCAGCCGGCTCGGTTGGAAGCAAGTTAGTTCCCTCGCTCCGCAATTTTTCCACATAAGTCGCTGGCGCTACTCCCACCCCACCGCTCGATTCATCTACTTCCTTTACCAACTCCCGAATAGGCGTGGATAACACCTGGGAAACTAAAGATCGGTGCGTTTCGGCTAGTGCGTTTACCGCCGAGACATCTCCATAGACCCGGCACAGACCCCAGTGCGCGTAGTTTCTCGGCCCATTCTTCAGGGTCGCAACGTACTCCAGGCGGCCAAAACACCCGCTGATGACCCTGAGCGTGGTCCGGTGAAGGTCTTCGAATGCTGAATGCAACCGCATGAAAATTACGGATTCGGAAAAACGATATTACTTTCGTGATGTAGGAAAAGGACTTACATCCGGGACATTATCACAGTGCAAGCCAATCCACAAACGGAGAATTCACTGTGAAAAAGTGCCTGATCGTGATGACGTTGTTGCTGACCATGGCCGCACCGATGGCATTGATGGCGGATGGAAATCCTAATGGTCCGCCTCCTGGATCGGGGCCGCAGACCAGTCTTCCCAACCCCACCTCAATCCCGGTCGGAAAGTAGAAAGACTTCACTTTTTGTGAGCTCCGGCCGCTTCCGGAGCTCGCTTGCTCAGCTGCCAAAACTAACTTGATGCGAGCCGCTGGTTCCCCGGTGTATATTTACCCAGCGGCTCACATGCATTACGGAAGTCACCCTTTTGTCTATTACCTGTGGTACTACCTGTGGATTGCTCCGCATGTGTTCCAGATTGCAGTCATGTGGGTCATGGTGCGCAGGCGGTTGCACCGCCAGTTCCCGCTATTCTTTATTTACACAGTAGCCGAAGTCTTCCAGGCCGCGGCCTTGGTGTCGATTTCCGCACGCCTTGGGTTCGGAACAACTTATCAGCAGGTTTTCGCTGGCTTCTTAGCCGTCAGTACGGCTGCACGCTTTGGGGTCATTATCGAGATCCTCAACCACGTTCTCAAACGCTACCCTGCTGTGGATTCCACCGGGCGCTCGTTCATTCGCCTTTCCACCGTCGTGCTTCTGGCGGGGGCAGTTCTTCTCGCCGTTGTCATGCCGCAAACGAACTCCGACTTTCTTCTGAGAGCGACCTATTCCCTTGATCGCTCTGTCACCATTCTGCAATGCGGACTTCTCATCGCCTTATTCATTTTTTCGAGGTACTTCTCGCTCTCGTGGAGCAGCCTGGATTTTGGCCTTGCTTTGGGATTGGGCGTCTTTGCAAGCGTTGAGCTTGCCACCTCCGCCGTGTGGCTTCATCTTGGAAAATTTGGGAACACCTCAGTGAATTTATTCAGCATGGGGGTCTACCATTGCTGTGTGCTGATTTGGTTGTTCTATGTTCTGAAACCGGAAAAAATCTCACAAAACGTGCCCGAACAGATTCCCAATCATGATCTTGAAGTGTGGAATCAGGAGTTGCAGCGGCTGGTGCGCTTATGATGACGATTACTTCTGTAGTTGTACTTGTTGCGGTTTTTGCCTTGTTGTCCATGGTCGTCCTGGCTAAGCGGCAGACCACTTCAGCAAAGGCGTTGGAAAATCCTTCCCGGCATATGCGCCCGGTGGACGTGGAAGCCTTTCGTAACCTGATCGATCCCGCAGAGGAAGAATTTCTGCGCCGAAACCTGCAGCCGACAGAGTTTCGCCGGATCCAGCGAAAACGTTTGCTGGCGGCCGCCGAATACGTATCCGGCGCGGCACATAATGCAGCCGTCTTGTTACGCCTGGCCGAAGCTGCGCGGCACAGCACGCAACCAGCTACCGTGCAGGCAGCGGAGAGGCTCATTGCCGATGCGCTTCGTTTGCGGTTGTATGCGCTTCACGTGGTTCCTCGTTTGTATATCGCAGCCGCCTTACCTGGAGGCAGTTTCAGACCCACGTTGGCAGCAGAGAAATACGAACTGATCGTGCGCCAGGTCGTCATGCTGGGATTGCAGTATCCCACTCAACAGGTAACGACTTCCCTCTAATCAGGTGGTTTTATCGCAGCGGTCCGGCTTAGCGCTTCCAGGCAATCAGAACGCCTAACACTACCGGCAGGTAGAACACAGAAGCGTGGAGCAGTTTGCCTGCAGAAGCTTTGAAGTTGGAGGCCGCAAGCTGCAATGCGTAGTAGAGGAAGAATGCCCCAGCAAGAAACATGAGTACGAAGTACATAGCTCCGCCGCGGTCGAGCATGGGCAACGCGGTCGTCATTATCAACGCAATCGTGAAAATAATAATTTCGATGCGGGTAAAGCGCGTATCCGCATCGAACTCAGGCAACATCCGGTAGCCGGCGCGCGCATAGTCATCGCGGTACATCAGCGCGATGGCCAGGAAATGCGGGAACTGCCACAGGAAGAGAACCGCGAAAAGATACCATGCCTGCAGATTGATGTGGCCGGAAGCGCCAGCCCATCCAATCAGCGTGGGCGTTGCCCCGGGGAAAGCACCCAACAGCGTAGAAAGCGGGGTTTTTCGTTTCAGAGGCGTATAGACCAGCAAATAGGAAAGCAGCGTAGAAACCGCGAGAAATGACGCTAATGCGTTCACTGTAACCAACAGGTAAAACCCGCCCGCGACGCTAAGCGCGACTCCAAAAAGCAAGGCCTCCTGTGCCGTAACCCGCCCGGAGGGCAGCGGGCGGTTCGCGGTGCGGCGCATTTGCCCGTCCCAGACCCTCTCCATCCACTGGTTGAGGGTTGCTGTGCCGCTTGCGACCAGCAAGGTTCCAAACAGAGTATTGATCAGGCCCCAAAGTCTCATCGGGCCATCTCCGGCAAGGTAATAGCCCGCCGAGGTCGTCATCAGGATCAGGAGATTGACCTCTGGTTTTGTCAGGATGTAGTAGTCGCGCAGCTTTGACATTAGAGAATATTTTGCCGACAGGGATGCGGACGAGCTCACCATGTTACCAGTTTTTGGCTTCAGCGGGTGCTTCTTCCCGGCGATATTGATTGCGCTTCCGATAACAGACCCCAATGAGCCCCACACTGGCAAGCGTGGGCGGCACAATGAGAATCAAGATACCACTGCGCAGGGCCTGGATCATCCGGGCCCCCGACGATGCCGCCTGTGTGTAGCACAGTGCGCAGCCCTGCGAAAATGCAGGCAGAGCAACGAGGAGCATCGCCACCGCCACCGCAGCGTAACCGCTTTTTTTCCACAGCTTGCTCATAAACTTATTGAGGAATTCTCGCTCCCGGAACCCCGAAAGACATGCGAAAACTATCTGGCCAGCTGTATTGCAGACCGAGGAAAACAAAAATCGCGATAATCGCCACGGTCAGCAGAAAACCTCGCCTCTCCGACCAAAGATGCATGAAGAACATCACCGCAAGTCCGGCCTCCGCCAACGCAACGAAGAACATTCTGCCAATCTTTTGCCAAATGTCAATATTCTGATATGCAATCACGAACTGCACCCCTGCCAGGGCCAAAATGCAAAGGTAAATAATTAAATATCTCCCGACTCCGATTCCCGCATGTTCCTCGGCTTGTGCCATAGCGCTTCTCTCTCCCAGCATCAACGAGCTGCGTTCAACAAATAAATAAACGGCACAACAAACATCCACACCAGATCGACGAAATGCCAATACAGTCCGGTTATCTCGAGATCGTCGGCGTTATAGCGGCCGCCTTTGTATTTGAACCCGACGGCAATCAGCGCAACCACCCCTCCCGTGACGTGCAAGAGATGCAGTCCCGTGATGCTGAAAAACGATGCGCCGAAAAGAGGCGTTCCCCAGGGATTGTGGAAAAGAGTCGCGCCTTCATCAACCATTCCAATCCATTCTCGGATATGCAAAATGGCGAACAGAGCGCCGGCGCAGGCAGTGAGGATCGTCCACCAAAATGCTGCGGCGCGATCGCCAACTTTCGCGGCGCGCACGCTCAACAACATGAACAGGCTGCTGGTGATCAGCACAAATGTCATCACCATGGCGTTGATGATGCTGGGGCTAAATTTGAACGGCGTTGGCCAGTCGGGGGTTCCGTTGCGCAGAAACCCGTACGCCATCAGGCAACCAGCGAAAGTAGCACTATCTGCGATAATGAACAGCCACATCGCAGTTTTTTTCGCCGGAACAGAAAACGCCGGCGGCGTCATCGCAGCTGCGTGCCCCTGCATTGTCAGATCAGCTTGACTCACGAAGCCTCCTGCTTTCGACGGTTAGAGCTTTAGCCAAAGCAACAACAGCAGATAAATCCACAGCACATCCATGAAGTGCCAATAGCGCGCAGTTGCATCGAGAGTTGTTCGCCTGAGCGACAGGTTGCCTAATTTATGAGTCACGCGCGTTAACCCGCCCAGACCGCCAAGCACGTGAAGTGCGTGCGCCGCAGTCAGCACATAGAAAAACGAACTGCTGGGGTTGGTCGCCAGATAAAGTCCCTGGCTCCTGAGTTGGGTCCAGGCGATGTATTGCCCGGCCACAAACAGCACTCCGAGGAGCAGGGTCACATAAAGCCAGAATGCAGGGTGTGGTCTGCCTTCCGGCCGCGCCGCGCCCATGTACACGGCTACTCTCTTTCGAGCCATCTCAAGCGTAACGCTGCTCGCAATCAGGATTACCGTATTGAGATAGAGCACCGATGGCAGTGTGAAGTGACGCCAGTCCAGCGCCGCACCTTGGCGAACAACTAATGCGCTGGTAAAGGCCGCGAAGGTCATGCATATCGCCCCTATACCGACCCATATCCCGGTGCTGGCTGGAGGCGACGAGTAGTCACGAACCAGCCGCAGGTCTCCGTCGGCGGGAACCAGGTTTCGCCAGCCCCCGTTGCCGTTACTTGGCAAGTGCCGCTTCTCGAGTTGTGGTGGTTCGTGGACCGTGGGTGCCATGCTGCCGTTCTACTCCTTCATTTCTACTTCTCTTCGTGCACTGTTTGTATCTGCTCAGGCGAATTCTGCATGACGTAATCGCCGCTTGAGCCCTCGATGCCGTACTGATAGGGATCGTGATAGACCACGGGCAAGTGGTCGCCGAAATTGTTCCACGGCGGCGGTGTGGCCGTGCTCCATTCGAGCGAAGTGCCTTGCCACGGGTTATCCGGAGCCGGCGCACCTTTGAACCGGCTGTAAATCAAATTGAAGAGGAAGATGAACTGCACTGCGCCCGTGAATAGCGCAGCTACAGTAATAAACCGGTGAATCGGAATCAAAGGCTGAAGGTAGTCGTCCACAAAAGCCTGGTAGCGTCGCACGTTTCCTGCAATTCCCAGATAGTGGAATGGCATGAAGATGCAATACGTGCCAATGAACGAACCAATGAAGTGAATTTTCCCGAGCGTCTCGTTCATCATGCGCCCCGTCATCTTCGGGAACCAGAAGTACGTACCCGCGAAAATTCCGAAGATCGCCGCAACCGCCATCACCAGGTGGAAGTGACCGACCACGAAGTAAGTAGCGTGGAGCATGATGTCAATCGATGGTTGCGCCAGGAAGAATCCACTGACTCCGCCCGCAATGAACATGGAGACGAATCCCAGCGCGAACAGTGACGCGCTATTGATGCGTAACCTGGATCCGTAGAGGCTTCCTATCCAGATCAGTACGATGATGGTCGAAGGAATCGTGATGATCAACGTCGGGAATGAAAATACCAGCGAAGAAATCGGATTCATTCCGCTGACGAACATATGGTGCCCGTAAACCATGTAGCTTAGAACCGCGAGCGAAGCCATCGAATAAATAATGACGCGGTGGCTGAGCATGGGACGCCGCATATTCGTGATCAGAACATGAGAGACAATGCCCATCCCGGGAATAATGGCGATGTAGACTTCAGGGTGACCAAAAAACCAGAAGAGGTGTTGCCAAAGCAGAGTTGATCCGCCGGCGTGAGGCTGCAACTGGTCGTTGATCACCAAATTCGATGGCACAAAGAAGCTCGTTCCGGCCACGTGATCCAGGATCAGCAGGATGCAGGCCGGCATCAGCACGGCGAACGCCGTCAACCCCATGACGGAGGTGATGAACCAGGCCCACGCGGTCAACGGCAGCCGCCATAAGCTCATGCCTTTGGTCCGCATATCAAGCGTTGTGGTTATGAAATTCAACGAACCCAGCAACTGCCCGATGCAGAAAATCCCGATGGAACTGGCCCACAGGACCTCACCCAATCCCTGCCCCGGACCGGCCACTGCGCCCACCGCGCTCAAGGGCGCGTACTGCGTCCAGCCAGCGAGGGTAGGGCCGTCACCAGCAAAAAAAGATGCAATCAAGACGCAAAACGCCACAAACGTGACCCAGAAAGACATCATGTTGAAATGCGGAAATGGCATATCTTCCGCTCCAACCTGAATGGGCAGAAAGTAATTTCCGAATGCCGCAAATGGCGCTGTGGTGAGCACGAAAAAGACCATGATCGTCCCATGCATGGTCATTAACTGCAGGTAGTATTCCGGCGTCATTACGTCGCCGGGTGCGCCATTACTCGAAAGCAGATGCAACCCTGGAATCGCAAAATTCGTCCACCCAAGGTGAATACGCATCAGCCACGAGAGCACCATCCCAATAAATACCGCCACTAAAGCCAGACCGTAATACTGTTTCCCGATGACTTTGTGGTCGAGACTGAAGATGTATTTGCGAATGAACGTAGTGGGTGGCCCGTGATGGGTCGCGTGCGCGGTGTCATGCATATTGGTCGCCTCGAAGCGAAATTCTTTCGCCCATTTCCCTCACTGTAACGCTGCCTCCTTCTTCAGCCATGCGTCGAAATCTTCCGGGGAATACACGTACAAATATGCCTTCATGTTGTAGTGCCCCAATCCGCAGAGTTGGGTACATACGATCTCGTATTTTCCAATTTTCGTTGCCGTGAAGTGGACGGTGAGATCAAGCCCCGGAACAAAATCCTGCTGAATGCGCAACTCGGGAACGAAGAACGAGTGGCCGAGGTCTTTCGAGTGCATCAGCAGGCGGATTTGGCGCCCGACCGGCACTGCCATCTCGGCGGTAACAATATCGTCTTTCGCATCCGGATCATGTGTGGTGTCAAGTCCATAGAAGTTTTCGTTGGCTTCGTTGATCAGGTCCGGATGGATGGGCCCAAATCTTCCGTCTGGGCCGGGATAGCGGAAGTAGAAGGCAAACTGCCCTGCCTGCACCTGGATGGGCATGGCATTTGCTTCGGGAGGATCGAAGTAAACGCTCGCCCACGCCTTCGCACCGAAGACGCCCAGCGCCAGAACCTCGGTGCCGACCAGCAGGAATGCAGCGATCACCAGTCCCATTGCACCGCCGGGGAAGTTTTTGATTTTTTCTCCCGGCCGCGGTTTTCTCGAAAACATCCAGATAAAAATTGCCAGGAGAATTTGCCCAGCAAGAAACGAGATGCCGGCCTCTGCCATTGTGTCGCCGTACTGCTCATCAATCAGCGGCCCATGTGCCGAAATATCCGGCAACATTGGCCACCAGTGCAAAATGATCGGAACGGCTGACATGAGTGCAATCGCAATGATGACTACCGCGAAGAACTTGCCCATCTGACTTCGCTCCCGGCTTGCTTCAATGTAGATAAAGCCGCCGCGGGATTCGCGGCGGCCAGGAATCAATTGGAGTTGCTGAACTCCGTTGTCACTTTGCTACTTCGCCTTAAAGGTAAAATCAGCGGTCGCCGGCTTGCCCGCAGCCACCGTCACCTTTTGAGTTTGCGTTCCTAAGTCTTCCTGCCAGGCAGTAAGCGTGTAACTTCCCGGCGGAACATCGTCAATCGTGTAGTTGCCGCTGTCATCGCTCGTACCGTTTGGCCCTTTCACCACGACGAAATAACCATGCATCCACGGGTGGATGTTGCACTTTACCGGAATGGCGACTTCTTCTGCCTTCCAGCTGTTTTCGATCGGTGGGGCTCCCGGTGGTTGCGATTTGTTCCATCCGATATTGCCAGTCATCGGATTCGGCAGCGGGTGAATATTGTGGGTGGTCTGATCGCTGGTGATGACTTTGTACTTCTGGTTAACGTCCATGGCCAGCACGTGCGGAACATACATGCAGTTCTTTTGATCAAAGACTGGCTGTGTCGACGGAACCTCGCCCGCTTCGTTCCCGCTCAGGCCCTGGGAAATATAGACCACAACGTTTTCCAGTCCGCCGTTGGAACCGACAACCACATTTTCCAGATGGGCTGGACTGTTTGCATGCTGCTTGGCGCACCAAGGGTCCTTGGACATATCAATGCCCTTCATGTGGGGCGCCGTTCCACTGAGCTTTACGGATCCAGTGATCTTACCGCCACCTGCAGCGCTTACCGCCGGACTCCAAACCAGAACTCCGCCCGCCGCTAAAATCAGCACTGCCAGAACCGCGGCGAGCTTATACGTACTTTGAACCTTCATGACTGCCCCTCCTTACGGGCAAGAATCTTTTTCTCTCCTTTTTCGCCAAACCTGCTTATGGCTGTGATGTTGATGCATTTGGATTTACCGGCTTCAATCCAAGTTGCTTGGCAATCTGCCTTTCTTTGGCGTTGTACTCATTGGGCGGCTGCAGCGTCCGCAGATAAAACACCAGGTCCCAGGCCTCGTCGGGCTTGATGTTATCCGAAAAGGACGGCATCGGCGTCCCATCCAGGCCAGTCATGAATATCTTGTAAAGATCCCGGTCGGTCGAACCGCATTTCGGACGTGCCCCCGAGGTGAAGTCGTAAGGCATGATCGGCCTGCCCTGATCATCGGTCAGCGTAGACGCTGATGGGCCGTTGGCCATTCCCTCTACGCCGTGGCATTTCCAGCATTGCACTCGTCCGAATACCTCGCGTCCGTCCTTGACCCGCTCGGGCGTGATCTCAGGCTCGGCTGGGATGACGATCGGCGTACCAGGCTTTTCGTTCTGCCACCGGGGAGAGTAGTGCTTGATCCAAGCCACTAAATCAGCACGCTCCTGCTTGGTGAAAGTATTCCAAGGCGGCATATTCGAACGATCAAGGCCACGGGCAATAGTGTCAAAAAGATCCTCGTCGGTTGGCAACGTTCCGGTCGGAGTCGAACGGCATTCGAATACGGCCAACTGGAAGTCCCGGGGCTTTGGAAAAAGGGGTGGCAGGAACCACTTTGCATTCTCGCCCTCCCCGTCGCCCAATTCACCATGGCATCCCACGCAATAGCGGCGGTAGTCGCCCGCCGCAGCTTTGGCATGACCTGTAATCTGGCCGATGTGGCTCGACGCGCCGGGCGAGTTCAGCCATTCCTCTTCCTGATAAGTGCTGACTTGCGCATTCAGAGTGGCCGCGCAGCAGCCGAAAACCACAACAGCAATCACCAGCAACCACCAATTTTCTCGTGCAGTGCGCATTGGGGTTCCTTTCTGCTAGAAGTCGAAATCGAAGCCCATCATCAGGCTGTTACTGGTTAGGTCGCTTCCTGAAACCGGAGACGTGCCCCGCTGCCGGAACCAGGAATATTCGTTGTGGAATGCGAACCCTGCCCGGCTCGTCATGAAAGGCATGTACCGATATCCAAAAGTGTAGTTATCGATGTCACCGAGATTCGACGGGAATAATGCCGAAGCCTGCTGTGACATCCGCACCCACTCGGAGCGCTGAATAAGAATCAGCTGCGGAGTCCAGACGTAATGCGTTTCGACAAACGCGCCGTTCCAGGTGGGGTTTCTCGCGCCCGCTGGGAGTGCAGTCGTGGCGGCATTATTCGTGCAGCCAGTTGCCCCAAATATCTCTCCGAAGCAGGAACCGAACCATTTGCTATCCGATCCGTGCTGGGTCACCACCTGGAAGTCGAGCTTACCGAGATAGAACAAGCCCTCAAATCCAACGCGGCTGAATCCCTGATTACCCAGTCCAGTGCCCGGGACGGGCATCCCTCCGGAAGTGAAGTAGGTCGTGGGAGCTTCGCCGACCATGGCATAACCCCCGATTCGTTCAACGCCGAGCTTTCCGGCGTCAAATGCCTGGCTGGCGGCGAAAAATGCGCTGTAGGAGTTCTGGCCATAAGGCAAGTCGACATTGCCGTCTACGGAACTCATGACCGTAGCCGAAATTCGAGTGCGATCGTTAGCCGAGTGCCCCATGTACTCCGCGCCAAGCTGGTTGTCGCCGATCTGGCCGAAGATGTTGCCGTCGCCCACCGGGATGAAGTGATAGATCCAGAAAGTCGCGCCGTTGTCAGAAAGCGTGATTTCGCGCTTCTCTGAAACAAAGTTGTCCAGTTCGAATTTTCCCACCTTCACGTTCAACCAGGGGCTGTGCAGGATGTTGTCAAATCGGACGTTCACGGATTCGAAATGGAAGGCGCCGGTTTCATCGGATGATGGAACCATCAGGACGCTGATGTTTTTGTCCAGCGTGCCGCCGCTAAGAATGTCGAGGCCGCCGATATCGAAGCCGGTCTGCGTCAATGGCCGCTCCGTCAGCGTCCCGCCGGCTCCGTCCACCGCAATCTTGTTGGTGCTTTCGCGGCTCCAGAACGGAGTGATGCGGAAGGTGACCGGCCAATAGGACGGATTCTGCCACATCGGAGCGTCACGGTCGTTCATCAGTTGATAGCCGTTATCTTTGAATTTCTGCCCGAAGTAGTTCAGCATCGGCCATGCTTCATGGCAAGCCGAACAGCGCAGGCCATACTTGCGGGCGAAGGCGGGAAAGGCATTTGCGTTCTGGAAACAAGTCAGAACGAAAAACAGCAACAGACAACTGCCGGTAAGACTTCTCCGGGACCAAGTCATGCAGGCCTCCTGTACGAAATCAAACCCCAAAGTCCGTGCACATCCTCACAAGTGCGTGTGGACGCACTAAGTATCACGTTCGTTATAACGCTGTCAAGAAAAAATCAGGAATCGTTATCAAAGGCATAACAGAAACAGCTCAGTTATGTCAGCGAAACGCCGTCAGGCGGCAGGAGTTGCGCATACCCGGGCGAGTATGCGAGCGATGATGTTGGCCTTCTGCCTGGCGCGGTGGCGATCGCAACGCAGAACCATCGGCTTCATGAAGCCATACATAATCCCGATCACCTTAACGAAGTCGGCAAGGGCCTCGAGTTCATCCGGACGCAATCGCTGGCATTCCGGATAATGGCGTAGCCGGCGGGCAATCGCCGGGCCATGACGTGAAGCACCGACTTTGCTGAGCAGCCGGCCGTGAGCAGGGTCGAGGAGCGCGCGCGGAATAATGACCCGCAGGAAATCGCGATCCTCCCACATGCGGTCGAACTCCCAATTCACCAACTGGAGAAATTCGCGCTCAAGGGTGGGCGCCAATGTGAGGTGCTCGCTCAGATCCTCCACTTCCTGGGAAACCCGGGACTGTATGAGAGAAAAAAGCAGGCCGGCCTTTCCCCTGAAGTAACGGTGGATAAGGCCCTCGGCGCAACCCGCTGCGGCAGCAATCTCGCGCGTGGTGGTAGCTTCATAACCGCGCTGCGCGAACAGGCGGGTCGCGGCTCGCATTAACGCCTGCTGTTTGGCCGCGCGGTCGCGAGTTCTCATACGGCGGGCTTCGGGCTTGTTCAGTTCCCCGGGAATGAGCACCAGTTCCTGTTCCTGTTCGCGAGCAGACTGCATTGGGCACCCCACGTCAAAGCGTTTTCGTGGTATGACTCCATTCGCTGTCAATGTCAAGATTTTTGTTGCAGAATTCTTGTAAAAAGTTCGCCGAAGCTCTCTCGAATTTTCGCGCTGATCTTTGCCGACGGAGATAGGAAATATTGATCGTCTTGATAAATGATTGTAATCAAAGGGCAAAGCATCGATCAGGGCGCCAAAGATGCATTCGTGCCTGCTCCCGCTTCGTGGTTGACAGCTCAACCCTGGCCGGAGTATTAGACCTAAGACGGATTTGCTCGCCTACATTTGCCAGCCATAGCAGCAAGTGAAATTTGGGGATATTGACATCAGTGCGGAAAAGAGCTGTTTGTTTGAATCTAAGTGGCTGCCGGTCAATGACCTATAAGTGGTTCGCGCTTTTCGCAGGACTTTTCATATTTTTCTGCTTCTGCTCTTCTCCACCCAAGCTGCATGCGCGATCGCACCACAGGGACTCCTATGGGGGAGGGTTTTCCACCGAGCTGCCCAATTCAGAAGAAGAAGTGCTGCAGGCGCTCGACGAGGTGGTAAACGACGGCATTATCGAAGGCAGCGTCGAATACAACAAGGACAAATATATCGAGAAGGCCGCCGCGGCGACCGATTCCCCGTTGTTCACGAAGTGGACTGAGCCGGGAAGGGTGTTTTACAAGGTTCGCTACAAGGTGTTATCGCCCACCAATTTCAAGGAAACCAACGACGAGGGCACTCTGGCGGTGCGTTACGTCGTCCAGGGCGTCAACCCTGCGAAAACAATTCTTCGCATTGACGCGGTTTTCGCTGAAGATTTCCGTCGGGTTGTCCACCCTTCCAATGGCACAGTCGAAAGCAGTGAATACAAAGACATTCAGGATCATATTGACGCCATTGAACTCGCCAAGAAGAAAGACGCCGAGAGCAAGGCGCAACGTGAGCAGGAGATAGCGCGCCGGGCTCTCGAACGCAAGCGCCAGGAACAGGAGGAATTCAGTCTCGCGGAGGCCGAAACTTCCGGTACAAGTCTCGAGAAAAAGGTTGAAGGGTTACGGCGTCAGGCCGAGCGGGTTGTAAAGTCACCGGGTGCGACGCTGAAGTCGGCACCATTTCAGACTGCCACTACCTTACGCTCGCTCGAGGGTGGAAGCGAGGTCGTGGTGCTGGTCATAACGCCTTACTGGCTGGGCGTGGAGACCACGGAAGGCCAACACGGATGGGTCAATCGGGAGCAGTTGGAGCCGTTGCCGTGAGAACGAAAGTTCTTGTGTCTGCCGCTGCGGCTGTTCTGATCTTCTCGACCGCGCTCCTGGCACAGACGCTTCCGGCAGAACGCACCTTCACGCAAAATAAAGCCGCCGTCGAAAATGCTCTGAAGAAGCTGCCCATATCCGGCCGCCTGCCCATGCTCGATGGGTTCGCGGTTCCCGGAGAGCATCCCTTGAGCCATTATCAGCACGGATATTACCAGTGTGAAATCAAGGTGACAGGCAGCACTTCAGGAGGAGCTACGGTTCGGGTGAGCGCAAAGATCACCGCCTGGTACCCGGACCCGGCTGCAGCTGGCTACCAGGTGCTTTCTTCGAACGGGCGGCTCGAAAACGATCTTCTTGATCAGTTGCAGGATGCGCTCGGCGCAGGTTCCGCCCAGAAGATAACGGCCGAAACAGCAGCCTCGAAAGCAAAGACTTCGGCCGTCCCTCCGGCAACAATTTCCGCTCCGACACCTAATGCCGGGGAGCTCTCCGATGCGATCTCCTCTTCGCATACCTCTGCCACATCCGTTACCACACCGTATTCGAGCCGCGCCCATGGAGACGTCCCGTCCAGCCGAACGCAAACCGCTGCTGGCGATAAGCATCTTGAGGAACTGAGGACCGAGGCGCAAAACCTGGAGGAGATTCTGCGCACACAGGTTCATCCCAAGAATCTGGTCGCGGTGAAAAATCCCGACACACCGGTCCTGGCCAGTCCAGATGAGGGAGCGAAACTTCTCTTTTCGGCTTCGGCCGGCGATGAGTTCGAAATTCTTGACATGAATGCCAACTGGGTACACGTACGCATCTCCGGGCTCTCCCGCGGCTGGCTGCGCCGATCCAGCGTCGAGGTCCTGAATTCCGATGCCGCAGCCGACAACGCCACACAAGTGGCGGATGAGCAACCCGGGGACACTGAGAAAAAGCCTGCGGGCGAACCTTTTCAAGTAGAGAACGAACAGATTGCCTCTTTTCCCGGAGATTGGGAGCCCTTGCGCGGCAAAACCGTCAAGATCATCTCCGTCCAGGAGCCCAATGGAAAAGGCCCGGGAACTGATGCGCCGGCGAAGCTGCAATTCGCGAAGAAATTGCTTGGGAAAGAATATTCCGAACTCGCTCACGATACCGATACGGCAGGTCTGGTGCTGATCTTCGATGCCGAGGACGGCGGCATGATGGCCGCTACCAGACCGGTCCTTCAGCAATGGAAGGCGGGCGACCTGTCGGATGAGGCGTTGTGGCGTCGCTGCTACTTCGATCCTCCCGAGATGTCAGGAAAGCTCGCCAGCCCGTAATCAGCGGCTGTACTGATTCTTCTTCTTCTCGCGGTGGCGTTCCATCCCGAGCCTGATCAATGTCTCGATCAATTCAGGATAAGAAAGCCCGGATGCGGCCCACAGCTTGGGATACATGCTGATCGAGGTGAACCCTGGCATGGTGTTCACCTCATTCAAATAAATCTTTCTGCTCTTCGGATCCATCAGGAAATCCACGCGCGCCAGACCGGAACAATCCACCGCTTTGAAAGCCGCAACCGCTAATTGTTGAACGCGTTTCGCCTCCGCTTTTGTCAGCTTCGCCGGAATGATCAGCTCCGAACCTTCGTTGAGATACTTGGCGTCGTAGTCGTAGAACTCCTTGCTGGGCACGATTTCTCCGGGAATCGAAGCCTTAGGATCGTCGTTGCCCAGCACCGCGCATTCAATCTCTCGGGCTTTGTTCTTTTTTCCGCCAACACCTTCTTCGATCACAATTTTGCGGTCGAATCTTGCCGCCTCGGAAACTGCAGGGCCGACCTCCTTGCGATTATGTGCTTTGGAAATTCCGACAGACGATCCCAGATTTGCCGGCTTTGCGAAAACGGGATACTTCAACTTGCTTTCAATCCGCTTCTGAATCTTGCCTGGATTCTTTTCCCAATCGCCGCGCAACACAGTTACGTGTTTCACGATTGGCAGCCCTGCTGCACGGAACAGGGCTTTCATGATGTCCTTGTCCATGCCGGCGGCTGAGCCCAGCACACCAGCGCCGACATAGGGAATATCGGCCAGCTCGAGCAGGCCCTGGATTGTCCCATCCTCGCCAAACGTTCCGTGCAGAACAGGAAAGATAACGTCAACATTGATCGCACGATCAGAAGCGCGACGGGTCAAATTCGCATCAGTTTGAAACGGCTGCAATCCTGCAGACCGGCCATGCTGCGGCTCAGGGGGGAAGATCACGGCTTCGCCCTGGGAGAGAACCGCAGCGCCCGCGGTGGTTTCAGGATCGCCTGCGCGGAGATGCCTATCTTGGTGATGCTTGAATTCGCCGCGCAGCAAGCGCTCGGCATCAGCGGACGTCACCCAACGGCCCGCTTTCGTGATGCCGATGGGAACGACATCAAATTTGCCCTTATCGATCGCGTTGAAAACCGACGCCGCAGACAGCAGGGAAATTTCGTGCTCGCCGCTGCGCCCGCCAAACAGAATGCCGACGCGTAACTTATTCATAACTTTTCAGTGTGGATGCGGGTGGAACTACCGTCAATCATTACCGTGGTTCGGAGAAGAACAGCTACATGATTTTCTTTCCGAATGCGGATAACGCCAGCTCCACCGCCAGATCAGCCGTCCGGTTATGCTCGTCGATCACGGGATTTACTTCGACGATCTCAAAGCTGGTCATGCGTCCGTGATCGGCGATGATTTCCATGGCCAGATGCGCCTCGCGATAGGTCGCGCCGCCGCGGACTGGAGTTCCAACTCCGGGAGCATCCTCGGGATCAATCCAATCCATATCGAGGGAGATGTGATACCCGGCGGTTCCCCGCCCAGCAATGCGCAGCGCTTCTTCCATCACGGTTCGCATCCCGCGCTCGTCAATATCGCGCATGGTAAAGAATTCAATTCCCGCGCGGCGCACATTCTCTTTCTCGATCGAATCAATGTCGCGCACTCCGACGAGCACGCAATTTTCCGGGGGCACCTTCGGCGAAAAATCGAAGATGTTGCCCAGTTCAGACGGCCCTAAACCCATAATCGCAGCCAGTGGCATGCCATGAACATTACCGCTCGGAGAGCTCTCAGGCGTGTTGATGTCGCTGTGCGCGTCAATCCAGATCAGCCCGATGCGCTGGTTTTGCCGGCGATAAAACTCCGCCACTCCCGCCACCGTCCCGGCGGCAACCGAATGATCTCCACCCAGCACGAGCGGCACGATACCGGCTTCCAATGTCTTCAGCACCAACTCAGCGCTCTTCGTACAGGTTGCTGTAATCTCCTTGAGATATTTGGCGTTGGCCTGTCCTTCTTTTTTCTGTTCTGCGATGGCAACTGAAACGTTACCGCCATCTTCCACAATGTGGCCAAGAGCCTCGAGCCGTGCCTCGAGCCCGGCCACGCGAACCGCCGATGGGCCCATATCGACGCCGCGTCGTGATTGACCGAGGTCAAGCGGAACGCCGATCACGCGAATCTTGCGCGATGCGATCCCGGAATGTGTGTTGGTCACCGGATTCATATTCTTCCAGCAGCCGCTTTCTTCACCGCCGAGTTCGCCAAATCAGAGACTGCGCCCTCCGCGGTCTCTGCGGTGAATTTACGGATACAGCCGATATAACATCCTCGGGAAAGGAATCGTCTCCCGAACGTGTTCCAGCCCGCAGATCCACGCTACGGCGCGCTCAATCCCCATTCCGAAACCAGCATGCGGAACGCTGCCGTACTTGCGCAAATCGAGATACCACTTGAACGCCTCTTCCGGCAGGCCGTGCTCATGAATTCGTTTCACCAGCAGATCATACGACGCCATGCGCTGCGAGCCGCCAATGATTTCCCCGTAACCTTCCGGCGCCAGCACGTCCACGCATAGCGCGAGCTCTGGACGCAGCGGATCGGGTTCCATGTAAAACGCCTTCACTTTTGCGGGATAGCGGTGGATCATCACCGGCTTATCGAACTGCGAGGAGATATAGGTCTCATCGGGGGAACCAAAATCGCCGCCCCACTCGAAGCCGTTTTCCAAAGCGCCCTTGGCGTGCGCCTCCTGCAGCATCTTGACCGCATCATCATATGAAACCCGCGGGAATGGCGGCTCGACTTTTTCTAGCTTCGACAGATCCCGGCCGATGGTCTGCAGGTCCGGGCGCCGACGTTCCAGACAGCGCTTAACGATGAAGCTGATGAACTGTTCGGCCAACTCCATCAGGTCATCGAGCTGCGCGTAAGCAATCTCGGGCTCTACCATCCAGAATTCAGTCAAATGCCGGCGGGTCTTGCTTCTTTCCGCGCGGAATGTTGGCCCAAATGAATAGACTTTGCCCAGCGCCATCGCGGTCGCTTCAATATAGAGCTGGCCGGACTGCGTAAGATAAGCCTGCTCGTCGAAATAGTCCACGGGGAATAGTGTCGTGGTCCCTTCGCACGCTGCGGGCGTCAGAATGGGCGGGTCGGTCAGGGTGAAGCCGCGTTCATCGAAAAAATCACGTGCCGCCTTGATGATCTCGGCGCGCACCCGCAAAATCGCCGCCTGTCGCGGGGTCCGCACCCACAGGTGCCGATTTTCCATCAGGAAGTCAACGCCGTGTTCCTTTAGCGAGATGGGATAAGGATCATTTTCTGAGACCCGCTGCAGAACCTGAACACTGGAAACGTCGAGCTCGTATCCGCCCGGAGCGCGCTTGTCGGCGCGAACTTTGCCCTCCACGATTACACTGGACTCCTGTGTCAGGCCTTTGACCGCGTCGAAGACCTCCGCCGGCACAGCATTCTTGGCGACGACTCCCTGAATCACCCCGCTGCCATCGCGGAACTGGGGAAACAGCAACTTTCCACTCTCGCGCAGGTTATATAGCCAGCCGTGTAGGGTGACAGCTTCGCCTTCATGCTTGCCAATTTCAGAAATCGTGGTTACGGGCATATTAGGAACACCCATCGCGAACTGCGCCACTATCGCAAACGAAACCCGTTTCCAGGAGCGAGTCCCCCATTCCCTCCGCGTTCTTTGCGTCCTCGGCGGTCAAAGGTTTTTCATTCAGCCTGCAGCTTCTCGAAGCTTTCGCCCATCTTTTCGACGGCATTGATTTTCTCGTCTTCCTCAATCTCCAGCAGTAACGGTGGCGACTGCGGTGCGGCGCGCAACAACTCCATCGTCTGTTTCCACTCAATGCTGCCGCTGCCCGGCCACAAGTGAGAATCTTTGTCTTTATTATTGTCGTGCACATGCGTCGAATGAATGTAGCTCTTCACTGTCTCAAACGCTTGTGGCACGTCGCCCATGAGGTGAGCATGTCCCACGTCGAAGCACACGCCCACATCGTCGAAATGTGTAGCCTGAATAAATTCCACCAAACGCTCCGGCGTGCTCATGTCGTTTGGAATGTTCTCCAGCAGAATACGCACGCCCAGCGGCTTCGCAAATGCGCGCAAATGCTCAATTGAGGTCATCGCCGCCTCGAATTTGCGCTCGTCAAATGTCTCACTGCTGACGCCCATATGCTGCACCAGAAAACGAAACGGAATCTGTTCCGCCAGTTCAATCGCACGCTTAATCTCATCCATCGCCGCAATACGGGTAGCGCGGTCGGTCGAGGTGATATTGACGGGAGGCGCGCCGGTCCGTCCCCATTCGTAATCGGCATACAGCGGCGCATGCACGGAGTTCAGCGGGATGCCGCTGGTCCGGAACCAGTCCGCGATCTCGCGGACATGCTGCTTGCGATTGGCGTAGTCAAGATGCTGACGCGCGGCGAAGATCTCAATCGCCTGGGCGCCGCCACGTACCAAACCATCAAGCAGGCCAGGATGCAGCCGCTCTTTTACATAAACATACGTTGACATCGCCTTCAGCATCAGTAACCCGCAGCCTTTCCGTTATGTCGGTCGTCGCTGGCTCCCAGCCGCTCACCGGTCTTTAAATCAATCGCAATGCACTCGCCGTCACTCCACGGGTTTTCAACTTCCGTCTTGTATCCCATGCGCTTCAGTCGCTCAGCCGTCTCTGGGGGAAACGATTTCTCCAGGTTCACCACGTCCGGCATCCACTGCTGATGAAACCGGGGGGCGTCGACCGCCTCCCGAATGTTCATACCGTAATTTATGACTCCCATAAGAATATTCGCCACGGTGGTGATTATGCGCGGCCCCCCCGGCGACCCCAGAACTAGAAACAGTTTTCCATCTTTCATCACAATCGTAGGAGTCATCGCCGAGAGTGGCCGCTTCCCCGGTCCAATGGCGTTTGCCGGCCCCTGAATCAAGCCATAAAGGTTGGGCACTCCCGGCTTGGCGGAGAAATCATCCATCTCATCGTTCAGCAGGAATCCTAAATTTCCGGCCGTAACCCGCGACCCAAAGCTGTCGTTTAAGGTGGTCGTGACAGCCACCGCATTCCCCGCAGCATCGACAACGGAATAGTGCGTTGTGTTCATCGGCTCGCGCACCACCATGGGTTCATGTGAAGCTGCATATTGCTCGAGTTCATGGAAAATGGCCGGACGCTTCAGGTCCTTACTTGCCGTTGCGTGCCTCGGATCGATAGATTCGCGCCACGCTGCCCCATATTTTTTATCAATGAGCTGGGCAACCGGAATCCTCGAAAAATCTGGATCACCCAGAAACTCGGCGCGGTCAAAAAACGCCCGGCGAAATGCCTCGATCGTCAAATGAATGCTATCAGCCGACCTTCCTTCCCGAGCAAGGTCATAGCCTTCGAGAATGTTCAGGATTTCCATCAGCGCAATTCCTCCCGAAGATGGCGGGGGTGCACTGATGATCTCGTAACCTCGGTAAGTGCCTCGGATCGGCTCGCGCTCTTTCACTTCATAATGGGCGAGGTCATCGGTGGTAAGCAGGCCTCCGCCCTTCTCAACAAACGCCGCCAACTCTTGTGCCATCGCGCCGTGATAAAAATCCTCGGGATTCGCCTCGATGCGCTCGAGTGTTCGCCCGAGTTCCGGCTGCCGAAAAATGTCTCCAGCTTTGTAGTACCTTCCATTGCGCTGAAAAACTTCTCGCGATTCCGCGAACCGTCCCAGGTCTTTGTCCTTTAACGCTTCCGCCTCTGAATTCGTCAATATGTATCCATCTCTCGCTAACTTGACGGCCGGCGCCATCACATCCTTCAATCCGAGCTTCCCGTATCTCTTCTCTGCGTAAACCATGCCCGCTATTGACCCGGGCACTCCGATCGACTTATATCCAATCACGCTGGCATCTGGAATAAGATTTCCCCGAGCATCAAGATACATATTTGCGGTCGCCGCGGCGGGGGCCTTTTCGCGATAGTCGATAAAGTGGCTCCCGCCATTCTTGAGCTGGATGAGCATGAATCCGCCGCCGCCGAGATTTCCCGCTGCCGGATGCACCACAGCAAGCGCCAAACCAGTTGCGACTGCAGCGTCTACTGCATTGCCGCCCGCCCGCATCATCTCCACCCCCGCCCGCGAGGCAAGCTCGTGCACACTCACAACCATCGCGTGCGGCACGCGGACCGGTTGTGCGGGGGCCGCAAAGACCGCTGAATAGAGGAATAGTGTCGCGATTACTTCCCGAATTGCTGATATGGAATTGCGCATGAACTATGGCGGTGGCCGAACTCGCGTGCGGCCAACATTCGGCGGCCGCTGACACTCGACCAGCAATATCCCGAGCAGACTTTTGAGGCTAGCGTAGTGAGTTGGAAACAGTCAAATCAGGCTTTTCTGCTAGGTGATCAGTTTGAAATTGTCATCGTGGGCAAGCCTCTTGTTGCGCGGCGAAGGAGCGAGCTGCGCGGAATCGCTGCGTCTTCTACACGCCTGTCGCGTTTGGCTCGCTTCTCTTTCAATTTCAAACTGGGCCACTACCCGGTCTCGGGTAGAACAAGCGGCCCCACGCAAAGCTGCAACCTCCTGCACAAATAACGCAACTCGCTGTCCTTGCCTCTACCCGGCAGTGATCCACATCCCGGGCCCCGTAAATCGTGCTACCATGTTGCTCCTGCCTGTCTCCCACCGGCAGAACCGTGCTTCAATATTGACTCTCTCAGGAAGGTGACCTCACGTGCGTAAAGTGTGTTTCGCTCTGATCCTGCTTCTCTGCTGCGCATTTGTATCCGCACAAACCGTGCAGCGTCTCACTCATCAGCCACCCGATGGCGCTGGAATCGGTTTTCAGCTCACCGACGGGACTCTCATCTTTCAAGGCAATGCGGAAACCGATTGGTGGAAGTTGACCCCCGATAACACCGGAAGCTACCTCAATGGAACCTGGTCGCAAATGGCCAGCCTGGCTTCGAACTACGAGCCCGATGCCTTTGCCTCCGCCGTGCTCGCCGATGGCCGGGTCATTATCGAAGGCGGCGAATACGATTTTGGCGTCTTCGCTCTCACCAATCAAGGCTCTATTTACGATCCCGTAAAAAATACCTGGACTCCGGTTGCGCCCCCGCCAGGATGGAGTTTTATCGGCGACTCGCCAGCTTTGGTCATTCCCAACGGCAACTTCGTGATCGGGCAAAAGATCACGGAGAAGCTGGCGATGCTCAATCCCAAGACCATGACCTGGACGCAACTTAATCCCACCGGTAAGGCCGATTTCAATGCGGAGGAAGGATGGACTCTCCTCCCCAACGGCAACATTCTCACCGCTGATGTCAAGGATGCTCCCAACTCCGAGATCTATAACTTCAGCGAGCATCAGTGGGTTTCGGCCGGCAGCACGATTGTCGATCTGCACTCGCCGTCACCATATGGTTGTTTGCCTTACGGTCCGGGAGGGAAATACTGCTACTATCCGCCGGGGGAAATTGGCCCCGCGATCCTCCGTCCCGACGGCACCGTGTTCGCAACCGGCTCCACGCCTCAGGGCGGCACCTCGGGAAATACGTCCGTATATGACACCAATACCGGCATCTGGACTCCCGGTCCGTCATTCCCTCGCGGCGAAGACGCCGGCGATTCTTTTGCCGTTCTTCTGCCCAGCGGCGACGTGCTGGTCGAGGCGGAATCCGGCAACTCCTATGTCTTCGATGGAACGAACCTGACCAAGGGTCCGGCCACGCCGGGAAGTCTGATCGTCCTGCCAACCGGACAAGTGCTGGTCGGAGGCGGACCTACAGAAATCTACACACCCACCGGAACCTACGATCAAGCATGGGCGCCAACCATTTCCCGTTATCCCACTACCGTCGTACGCGGCTCCACCTATCAGATTGGCGGGACCCAGTTCAATGGACTGTCGCAGGCGGCATCTTTCGGCGATGAGTTCCAAACCGCAACCAATTACCCGCTGGTACGGATCACGAACAGCAGTTCGGGGCACGTATTCTATGCGCGCACCCATGATCACAGCACGATGGCGGTCGCGACGGGCAGCAAAGTTGTGTTCACTCATTTTGACGTGCCCGCGAGCATGGAAACCGGTCCGAGCACGCTCGAAGTCGTGGCTAACGGAATACCATCGACCCCGGTGAATATTACCGTCAACTAGTAGAACCTGAAACTCGAAAACCGCGCCAGCGACGGCGCGGTTTTTTTTGTTCCGCCCAAGCGCATTGCCTTCCCTGCCTCACACGCATAAAATTCCTTACGTCAGCGCCCGCGCAAAACGCCTTGAAAAAAATTATCGCTATCTACCCCGGTTCCTTCGATCCACCGACCAACGGGCATCTGGACTTGATCGCGCGGGGCAGCAAAATCTTCGACGAATTGATCGTTGCCCTTCTTAGAAACCCCGAAAAAGCTCCCCTGTTCAGCCTCGGCGAACGCCGCCTGATGCTCGAAACCATGACCGAAGACTTCTCGAATGTTCGCGTCGATGTATTTGAAGGCCTCATGGTCGAATACGCGGCGAAGGTCAAGGCGGGAGCGGTGCTGCGAGGTATTCGCGCCATCAGTGATTACGAATATGAGTTGCAGATGGCGCTCATGAACCGGAAACTGCACCCGGAACTCGAAACCGTGTTCATGATGCCCGCCGAGCAATACTCATACCTGAGCTCCCGTCTGGTCCGCGAAATTGCCCAGCTCGGAGGCCCGGTCACACATCTCGTCCCCGAACTAGTTGAACAAAGGCTGAGGGAAAAACTCGATCCAGCCGTTAAACTGGAACATGCTCGACAATTGAGATCGGCCAAGCGAGCGGGTAAAAGACAATGACAACAGCGACACAGGCTCCTTCCATTCTGAAGTTCACGGAACGAATCAATCGCATCGAACCCTCCGCCACTCTCGCCGTAGTCAACGAAGCCGACAAACTTCGCCAGCAGGGCATTGATGTCGTGGATTTTGGCGCGGGTGAGCCGCACTTCGCCACTCCTCAGCACATTAAGGACGCCGCCATCGCCGCCATTCAGGCCAACTTCACCAAGTACACTCCAGTCGGCGGCACGGCGGAACTTAAAGACGCGATCGTCCATCGCCACGCCATAGATTTCGACTCCGACTATCGTCGCGAAGAGGTGGTCGCCTCGGTTGGCGGCAAGCACGCTTTATTTAATGCTGTTCAAGTCCTTGTGGACCACGGCGATGAAGTGATCCTTCCTGTGCCTTATTGGGTTTCATTCAAGGACATCGTCCGCTATGCGGGCGGAAATTGCGTTTTGCTCGAAACCGATGAAAAGCAGAACTTCCGCGTAACCCCCGGGATGATCGAGCGTAAAATCACCCCCCGGACGAAGCTGATCATCCTCAATTCACCCGCGAACCCATCCGGCGCGGTGATGTCCGCTGACGATCTGAACCAGGTTCTTCGCCTGGCGCATGAGCAAGGAATCTGGGTCATCTCCGATGAATGCTATGTGTACCTGAACTACACACCAAAGCGCTTCTCGGTTGGATTCCTGCGCGAGTACCGGGATCGCATGGTCATCGTGGGTTCACTTTCAAAAACATACGCGATGACAGGATGGCGGCTTGGCTACGCTCTGGCGCCCGCTCCGGTAGTAACTGCTATGCAGAAATTGCAAAGTCAGTCCACATCCAATCCCACATCGATCGTGCAAAAAGCTGCCGTCGCCGCCCTGAAAGGACCTCAGCAGTGCGTGGCGGAGATGCGGGCAGAATACATACATCTGCGCGACCATGTAGTGAACGGATTGCGCTCCATCCCCGGCGTCCAATGTGCGCTGCCCGAAGGCGCGTTCTATGCATATCCCAACCTGTCGGCATTTTTCGGCCGTAGCGGAATAAACTCGGCGTCCGAGCTGGCCGGTCGCTTGCTGCGCGATGCCCACGTGGCCACGGTTCCGGGCGAAGGCTTTGGCACGACAGATCACATTCGTGTCTCCTACGCAACCTCAGTGGCCGAACTCGATCGGGGCTTGGAGCGAATGCGCAAGTTCCTCGGTGCACTTTAGTTTGTCTTTCTGGGCAGCTTGGCTGCAGGTTTCCGCTTCTAACGCCCGGAGTCCCGCTTCGGGGTGGCATGCGCAATGACTGATCTCTATCCGCTTTTGATGACCCCGATTTTCGATCCACGGCCTTGGGGCACCCTCGACCTTGCGCCCATTTATCCAAACCATCAGTTCAACCACAGAATCGGCGAGGCATGGTTGACCGGCGATCATTGCAGAGTAGCTAACGGACCACTGGCCGGAAAGTCTCTTTCCGAATTAAGCACGAAGTTTGCCCGTGAGTTGGTGGGAGACGCGGCGCAACAAAGCGGGCGATTCCCCCTCCTGCTGAAATTTCTGTTCCCTCATGAAAAACTTTCGGTTCAGGTTCATCCGGACGATGAGGCGGCCCAACGCATCGGCCTGCCCTGTGGAAAGACTGAGTGCTGGTACGTTGCCCATGCCCAACCGGGTTCGCAGATCGCGTTAGGATTAAAGCCCGGCGTAAGCCGAGCGGAATTCGAGCACTCCATACATCAGCACCGGGCTGAGGAACTGTTGAACTGGATCGACGTCTTCGCCGGTGACATGATCTATGTAGCGGGCGGCACGGTGCACACTCTCGGTCCGGGGGCAATCATCGTCGAGACTCAACAGCAGTCGGATACAACTTATCGTCTTTATGATTACGGCCGGCCCCGCGAATTGCATTTAGCCGATGGGCTTGCGGTGATGAAAGAAAAGGTGATATCAGGAAAAGTCATTCCGTCTGCGGTCACAACTCCGAACGGTTCGCGCAATCGTCAGACGGAGCTGTTAACTTCTCCTTGTTTCGTGGTCGAAAAATACGATTTGAACGAGCCGCAATCATTTAACAGACCAAGGGCCCCCAGGAACACCCCACAGATTCTTGTAGGGCTGGAGGGCTGCGGCCAGATTGAAATGGAGGGCTATAGTCCCATAGCGCTGGCTAAAGGGGACGCTGTGGTGATTCCAGCCAGTGCGGGCGAGTTTCGCGTGTGTCCGCAATGGAAACTGGAATTTCTGAAATCCTCGCTTCCGGGAGCGCCTGTCCCCGAACCGGTCACCAGAATCTGAATCGTGGCGAAGAAGAAAATCAATTTCTATCCCGTAATCCTCGCTGGCGGTCGCGGCACGCGCTTCTGGCCGTTGAGCCGGAAACGTCGCGCCAAGCAACTGCTCGCCCTCGACGGCCACGAAACCATGATTCAGCAGACCCTCGCGCGCCTGCTGCCGCTGGCAGCCCCGAGGAATTTCCTGGTCATTACTAACTACGATCTCCAGAACGAAATTCGGAAACAGCTTCCCCGCCTCGAACGCCGCCAAATCATTGCCGAACCGGTTGGACGTAACACGGCACCCGCGATCGGATTGGCTGCGTTCATCCTTTCGCGCACCGACCCCGATGGGGTCATTGGAATGTTCCCCTCCGACCACGTCATCGCAGATGACAAGCGCTTTCGCGAGACCCTGGGGAAAGGGGTTGAGATGGCCGCCAAAGGGGAGAACATCGTCGTGCTCGGGATCCGTCCCACCCGCGCCGAAACCGGTTATGGCTACATAGAAGCCGGCGCAGCCGCAAACCGAAACGGCCTGCATGTGCAGCGGTTCACCGAGAAACCAGATGCCGAAAGAGCTGCGGCCTTCGTCGCCGCCGGCAACTATTTCTGGAACAGCGGTATGTTCCTGTGGAGCGCACGCACGCTGGCAAATGCTTTACGCGAATATCTCCCAAAGACCGTGCCCACCCTTGAAACAATCGCTGAGAGCTTTGGTACGCGCCGCTTTGCTGAAACATTTCGCCGTCTCTATCCGAAATGCGAGAACATCAGCATTGACTATGCCGTGCTTGAGCCGCGATCGGCCAAAGGGGCAACAGCCTCGAACATCTTTTGCCTGCCCGCGAATTTTGGCTGGAACGACCTGGGCTCATGGACCGCGCTGCACGAACATCACACCGCGCGCAAGCGCACCAAAAATGGCAACCTGATCTCAGGCAAGGGCATCTTCACGCTGGATGCGGAGGGGAACTATATCCACGCGCCAGGAAAATTCGTCGCCGCCGTAGGGGTAAATGATCTTGTGATCGTAGAGACGGATGACGCTTTGCTCGTCACCACTCGCGAGCGCGCGCAAGACGTCGGAAAAGTCGTCAAGTATCTCGACGAAAAACGTATGAATCACCTTGTCTGAGTCATGGCTGTTCGTCTTCGCTAACCGCTGAGAGTGTAGGAGCTGAGAGCTGCCTCTTCCAATCAAATTCGGCACCGACGGATGGCGGGCCGTAATCGCCGACGATTTCACTTATGAAAACGTTCGCCGCGTTGCAGGTGGAATTGCTTCTTACGTTTTGAAGAATGAAGACCCACAGCGTGGATTGATCGTCGGCTACGATACCCGTTTCGCTTCCCATCCCGTGGCCCGTGTTGCGGCCGGGGTGCTGGCCGCCGCCGGCATTCCCATCAGGCTCGCCAATGATTTCACGCCCACTCCCGCCATTTCTCTTGCCGTCAAGATGAACGGAGCCGCCGGGGGCGTAGTAATCACCTCCAGCCACAATCCCTGGAATTGGAATGGGGTAAAGTTCAAAGCAAAATTCGGAGGATCGGCACCTCCCTCGATCATGAAGATCATCGAGGATGAGGTTCGAGCCGGTGCGATGCCAATTGGCCGCAAAGCCACCATCGAAGAGGTCGACTTGAAGCAGTCCTACATTCAGAAGATCTGCAGCTTTGTCGATATGCATACCGTTGCCAAGGCGGGATTCAAGTTCGCAATCGATTCCATGTACGGCTCGGGACGCGGTGTGCTGGCCCAGATTTTCAACGCACATGGAATTCAGCATGTCGCCATCCGCCAGGAATTGAATCCTTTATTTCCCGGCATCAATCCTGAGCCGATCGAGCCGCATGTTGCCATGCTGCAAAACACTGTGGTCGCCGAGCGCTGCCACGCCGGGTTCGCGACCGATGGCGACGCTGACCGGATCGGTGCTGTCGCAGAAGACGGCAGCTTTGTCGACTCGCACAAGATTTTTTCCGTTCTCCTGCGCTGGCTGCTTGAACGAAAGAAATGGAATGGCGAAGTCGTCCGCGCCTTCAACACCACCCGCATGCTTGATCGCATCGCCGCCCGCCACGGGCGCAAGCTCAACGAATGCCCCATCGGCTTCAAATACATCGCCGACCTCATGATGGAGCGCGACATCCTGATCGGCGGCGAAGAATCCGGCGGCATCGGCTACTCCCGCTTCCTCCCCGAGCGCGACGGAATTCTCAACTCGCTCCTTCTCGCCAACGTCATGGCCGACGAAGGCAAGCCGCTTGGCCAGCTCGTTGCCGATCTGCAACGCGATTATGGACCTCATTATTATGGCCGTCGCGATCTTCACATCGCCGAAGAGATAAAGCAAGCCGTCATTCAACGCGCTGGTGCTGCCGGCACTCAGCGTCTCGGCAGCTATCCCATCTTGAAAAAAGAAGCACTCGACGGTATCAAGTTCTTCCTCGATGCTCCCTCAAACGGCAAAGGCGCGGAAGCCTGGGTCCTGCTGCGCGCCTCCGGCACCGAGCCACTGCTGCGCATTTACGCCGAGGCAAACTCGCCCGAGCTGGTTTCGGAGATTCTCGCGAGCGCCGAATCATTCGCAACCGGCGCTGCGTGAGAACACGCTTGTGTGTCAAGCCTGACTCACTTGGCGGAGGACCAGTGAGCGTTACGCAGAAGCCAGCGCCCCTCCCGAAACTCAGCGACTCCGGTAAAGTATCCCGTTTCCGTCACGCTATGTCCTGCGGTGTCGACTTGGATTTCACGCCACGATGCCGCGACTACAGCGAACTCGTTGTTTAGCGGGTCCACACGCAGGTCATCCCCCCACTTCAGTTCAATGTGGCGGATGGTTTGTGCAAATTTCTGAGTACCGTCTTTTGCTGCATTCGCGTCGGGGAAAGCCATCTGGCCGTTGACCGCCATAAAGAATGCAGGACTTGCATCGAAATACTTGATCCACGCCAGAGGACCCTCTTGAGTTACCCCCTGGGAAACAGTCTGCATAAATGTACGCACAGATCTGTTAACCGCGTCAGCTTGGTCTGCGGTCATTGAGTGTGAGTGGCTCGCGCCAGCGGCACCGCCAACGCAAAGTGTCAACGTGCTTGCGGCCAACACACAAAGGAATCGCAGCCGGCGCGAAAAGAAGAGGGGCGCCAGAACGTTACTCGAAGACGACATACAAGCCTCCGTCGAGCAGAAATGCCCACCACCCCTGTGCGATGGTATCGCACTCCTGCCCCGATTGCCGAGTCTCCGGCCAGCGCCCCGCGCGTTAGGCTCCCAGTCATCCCTCCCGCGTATAATCTTCTCCTGTAGCAATCCTTCTGAAGGCTGGTTTGATTGATGACTCCCTCCAACGGCAACTCCGGCAACGGCAATTCAAGCGTTGCCAAGCCGCGCGCAGCGTGGCTGGCACAGCGCAGGCAGGCGAACTCCGACGGCAATTTCTCCCAGATGCATTACGCCCGCCGCGGCGTCATCACTGAAGAAATGGGGTACGTCGCCCGCCGCGAAAAGCTCACGCCGGAGCTCGTCCGCGACGAGGTCGCCCGTGGCCGCATGATCATCCCGGCCAACATCAACCATCCCGAACTCGAGCCCATGTGCATCGGTGTGGAGTCACTCTGCAAGATCAACTCCAACATCGGCAACTCCGCCGTCACTTCGAACATTGACGAAGAACTCAAGAAGCTGCACACGTCCGTGCATTATGGGGCCGACACAGTGATGGATCTCTCCACGGGCGGCGACATCCACGAAATTCGCGAAGCCATTCTTCGCCACTCGCCCGTGCCCATCGGCACTGTGCCGATTTATGAAGCCATCTCCCGCGTCAAGCGCATTGAAGACCTCACCGCCGAAGTGATGCTCGAAGTGATCGAAGAGCAGGCCGAGCAAGGCGTGGATTACATGACCATCCACGCCGGCGTGCTCATTCAATATCTGCCCATGGTTTCAAAGCGCATTACCGGAATCGTCAGCCGCGGTGGTGCGATTCTTGCGCAGTGGATGGCTTATCACCACAAGCAGAATTTCCTTTACGAGCGCTTCGACGACATCTGCAAAATTTTCGCCAAGCACGATGTCAGCTTCTCTCTCGGAGACGGACTGCGCCCCGGCTGCATCGCCGATGCCAGCGACGAAGCCCAGTTCGCCGAACTGCGCACGCTTGGCGAGCTGACTAAAAAAGCCTGGGAGTACGACGTGCAGGTCATGATCGAAGGCCCCGGCCACGTGCCGCTCGACAAAATCAAAGAGCAGGTGGATAAAGAAAAAGAACTCTGCTACGAAGCGCCGTTTTACACGCTCGGCCCGCTGGTCACCGACATCGCTCCCGGCTACGACCACATCACCTCCGCCATCGGCGCCGCCATGATCGGATGGCACGGCGCGGCCATGCTCTGCTATGTCACGCCCAAAGAGCATTTAGGTTTGCCGAATGAAAAAGACGTGAAAGACGGTATCATCGCCTACAAGATCGCCGCCCATGCCGCCGACCTTGCCCGCCATCGCCCCGGCGCGCAGGACCGCGACAACGCCCTCAGCTTCGCCCGCTATAAGTTCGACTGGGAGAAGCAGTTCGCGCTCTCGCTCGACCCCGAAACCGCCCGCTCCATGCACGACGAGACCCTGCCCGACGACTACTACAAAGAGGCAGCCTTTTGCTCCATGTGCGGCCCCAAGTTCTGCTCCATGAATTATTCAAGCAAAGTGGACGAGTACAACAAAGAAGTTCACGGCCTGGAAAAAAAGGATTACTCGGAACTGGTGGAGAGATTGGTAACGTTGAAGTAGCTGATCACCTCCCAAACTTGTCATCCCGACCGAAGCGGATCATCGCGCAGCGATGATCCACGGAGTGGAGGGACTCTGCGCTTAGCAAAGCCGAAGGAGCCTGCTGCTTCGGCCAACCAGCAGCTCCTGTGACCCTTTGTCACTCCTACGCAGCGAGCCAGGAGGAATCTGCTTTTCTCTCCTCGTTTCTCGCGGAGTAGAATTCGTTAGTTCATCGAGGGTACCCACCCCCCGGGGTGCGGTTCTTTAGAATCACCGTGCTAGCGCGAGATTCGCGCCAAAAATTAGAAAACAAAGATAGTTGCAGGTAAAATATAGATTCATAAGGAGTTATTTATGCGGCATTTCGATTCTCTTTGAGCTAATCGAAAAGATCTCAGGATAAACGATCTGGCGGGAGGGTCAAGAGCTCGGAAGTTCCTGTGGAGTAGTTGGGCGGTGGAGAGGGAAGGTTGCGCCCAGGTCAGCTCGCAGGAACCGCTCGCCGGACCTGGGGCACCAGGCTCCTCGCGGAGCCCTGGGGCACTGGGCTATTTGCTTTTTGGCTCGCTTTGGCCCGACACTGTTGCCATGAAATGCCCGACATGTGCGTCCGACAACATAGACGGTAAATATTTTTGCTCGGACTGTGGCACCGTGCTGTCCCCGCACCTTCTGCCCGCCATTCGCGAGCAGGTGGGCAGCTACGTGCGGGAACATTTCAGAGACCGGAACGTTGTTGATATTGAAACCACGGAAGCCATTGCCGCACGATTTCAGAAGTGGGGCAAATGGTTCCTGATTCCCGCCACAGGCCTTTTGACATTATTCGGGCTCACCCTCGCGTTGATAGGTCTGCGCGATTTTTCAGACGTTCATAAGGCCGCTGAGCAAGCTATCAGCGCGGCGAACTCCGCAACGGGCAAGGCCCGCGATGCCCTGACAAGGGCCGAGGACGCAACGACGAAGGCAGAGGCCGCAAGTCGGTTAATCGACGCAGCAACCGCACGGATGAACGCTCAACTCACTTCGGCGCAACAGCTGTCGGATAAGGTCTCTGGGCTGGAATCAAGAACGGGCGAGCGAATAAACAGCGCTAACAAACACATGGAAGGCCGAATGGCCGATTTGGACGCCCGAGTCGAGGCCGCTAATAGATCCATCGCAGAGCAACAGGCGAAGCTGACGAGCACGAATGATTTGGTGAAAGCAATGTTTTCGAAAGGAGAAGTAGAGAAATTCCAGACCGGCGTAGGAACCAACGACAGATTTGCCGTTTATGCTGTCCCAGCCACTCCGCCCCAAGGACAGAGGGGCGCGATAGTTTACATGCTATTGAAGAGCGCCCCCATTCCTCAAACAGTGCAGATCAACTTCCGAATATACGTTCAGCCCAAGGATTCGTACGCCATCACCCGCAATCTTCTTCAGTTCTTCTGGGCCGATCCCGTGGAGGCCCTCAAGCAGTGGCCCCTCGAAGTCTCTTATGTTCCTGATCCAACGAACACACAGGGAATTTTCTCTAAGCTTTCTGTCAGGAACGGGGTCATCTTTGCGGACGACCAACAGCTCATGAGTGTGGCCCCCTCGCCGACGCCTAGCCAAAAGCCCTGAAACAGGCCGGTGGCCCAGGTTCGAGAGCGGGGTCGGCGAGCTAACCTGGGTTCAGCACACAGGTCCTTCGTCGGGAGTCGTCCGAGCGGACGACTCCGCTGCCTCAGGATGACGAGTGGTGGGCGGGCTGGCGGGTCCAGCGCCGCATTTCTTGCGCGCTTCTGCGAGAAGTGGGAAGGACGCTCCGCGGAATTGCAAAGGGCCAAATTACCATTGCCTTGCCACTTGATCCGGCCTACGATAACAGTAGTGGCGACGAATAAACAGCCCGAGTTGAACAATCCCGCTCCCGTCGTCGACGAAGAAGACGAGCAAACTCTAGCCGCCATTGATGAGGGGGTCCGGGACGGGAAGGCCGGCCGGGTCGTGCCGGCAGAAAAACTCCGCTGGTCGCTGCCCAAGTGGACTACACCCTCGTCTACACGCAAAGGGCGTTGAACGATCTCGCCGAAATCATCGGCCATGTCGCCGAAGAGGACGGTGAAGCTGCTGCACACTTTGGAATCTCACTCCTCGAGCATGTTGACTTGCTTGCGCGCTTCCGCATGGGAGGAGCCCTCCGCAAACGTGCACGAGTCCGCAAGCTGATACATAGTCCAATCCTGATTTACTACCAAGTGGACGAGAATGAGCATGAAGTGGCGGACGACTCCGCCTCAGGAGAAGTCGTGCAGAGGTAAACCGCAAGGTCCCTCCACTCCGCAGGTCATCTCTTCGCGATGATCTGCTCCGGTCGGGATGACAGGATACAGTGTTTCCCTGCATCGCTGACGCCCGCTGCGCCGGAATAACAAAGGACGCGCCCGCAAGGTTCCCCCCACTCGCCATCGCTTCGCACCGGCTTCGGCCGGAATGACAGTGGGGCTTAATCCTCCACTACTCTTGCCGTGATCTCTTCCGCCGGATCGCCGCCCGCCATGGCCTGAGCTACGATCAGGCGGCGGGCTTCGACTCTCATCCTGGGCAGGCGCAGCCAGAACAGCAAGGCGCCGCCGATACAGGCGACGGCGCCCATGGCGACGGTAACCGGCGCGCCGATGCGGTCCGCGAATGCGCCGGCGAACAACGCGCCCAAAGGCGCCATGCCCATGAACATCATGGAATAAACCGCCATCACCCGGCCGCGGAGCTGATCGGGCACCATCGCCTGAATAAGCGTGTTTGAAGAGGACATCTGCAGCATCATGCAAAAGCCAACCGGCAGGAGCATGGCGGTAGAGAGCCAAAAGACGCGCGACCAGGAGAAGAGAACGAGAGTGATGCCAAAACCGGCGCAGGAGAACGCCACCCAGCGGCCCAGTCCGTAAACGCCCTTTCGCGTGGCCAGGGTGAGCGCTCCGAGCAGCGCGCCAACGCCGGTTGCACCCATCAAAATACCGAGCCCGCGCGCCCCGCCGTGAAGAATTCTATCGGCGAAGATCGGCATGAGAACCGTGTAGGGCATGGCGACCAGACTCACAAGCCCCAGCAAGAGAAGAAGAGCGCGAATCGGCTCGGTTTCGCGCACAAAACGGAAGCCTTCCACAATGTGCTGGAGGGGCGACCCTCGCGGCGCGCGGTAGCGGGCGTGCTCGATACGCATGAGGATCAAGCCAACGATGACGGCGATGTAGCTGACGGCGTTGCCGAAGAAACACCAGCCTTCACCGATCTTTGCCACCAGAACTCCGGCGATGGCCGGCCCGATGATGCGAGCGCCATTAAACATGGAAGAGTTCAACGCGATGGCGTTCATCAGGTCTTCTTTGCCGACCATGTCGACGAGAAAAGCCTGCCGGCCGGGAATATCGAAGGCGTTTACAACTCCGAGCAGCGCCGCCAGCACGAAGATGTGCCACACCTGCACCAGACCCGTCAGGGTCAGGGCTGCGAGGATGGCGGCGAGAATCATGGAAGCGGTTTGGGTGGCAATGACAACGCGCTGGCGGTTGTGGCGATCGGCGACGATGCCTCCGAGAGGCGCTACCAGGAATACGGGAATCTGGCCCGCGAACCCTACCGCCCCCAGCAGCCAGGATGAGCCGGTCATCCGATAGACTAACCAGGCTTGGGCGACGTTCTGCATCCAAGTGCCGATCAGGGAGATCAGCTGGCCGCTGAAAAAAAGCTGGAAGTTGCGATGGCGCAAGGCGCGCAGCGTGGCAGAGAGGCTGAGGCTATCCCTGCCGGCATCTCCAGCCTGGGTGTCTATAGTGACATCGCGATCGCTCACGTTGGATTTACTCTCGGGTGCAGGGCAACTGCGGTGGCTCCCTCAGTATAGAGGTTCAGCCAGGTTTTCAGCTCAAGGTGAGGTGAATTCTCGCGCTGCTGCCGGCGCGAATTCAAGAAGCAGCACCCACGGCCGCGTTGGCTGAGTTTTCCGCTTTGCAGGCAAGAGGCTTTTGCTAGAATGTTGTCAGAGTTGTTCCGCGCCATCAGCTCTTTTCTTTGTGCTCCTGCTGAACTGGATTGAAAGTGGATCTGCTTCTTCTGCTCACTACATTCCGTGACCAAAGTCACTTGGCAGTGAACGTGACCGCTCGTAACATGCTGATAGTAATTACACCTCTGAGGCCCCAGCCATGCGCGGCGTAGCGGTAGCTCTCCTTGCAGAAGATCGTGGCAGGTTGAATGTGCTCCAGCGTTGCCTGGAAGACACGCAAATGGGGGAGGTTGTTCTCAGCAATGCCGGTTTTCCGGGCACGCCGGCCGACTCTCTTTTACGCCAAATTCAGGAGCTTAAAGCTGAAGTCGTGCTGGTTGATATTGATCTGGAACAACCGGCGCGGGGTCTGCAGGCGCTGGAGTTGATCCATGCCAGCGGGGCCGAAGTGGCGGTGTTTGCCATCGGCGGGCTGAACGAAGCTACGACGGTAGTGGCTGCGATGCGGGCAGGGGCACGCGAATATCTCGAGCATAACGTTACCGCTTCGGCCATGGTGGAAGCGCTGAATCGCTTCCTGGCGACACGCGGTAAAACACGCACAGGCTCATCAGCGGGCCGAGCGCGGGTGATCACGGTCGCAAATGCGAAAGGCGGCTCGGGCGCCACGACCGTTGCAGTGAACACGGCCGTGGCACTGCAGGAAGTTCACGGTGGGGTTTTGCTGGTGGATTTTGCCACGCTCGGTCACGCAGCGCTGCACTTGAACGTTCATCCCTCGTTCGGAGTGGCTGACGCGTTGCAAAATCTGCATCGCCTGGACTCTTCACTTCTGGACGGACTGCTCACGAAATGCAAAGGCGGACTGCAGCTTCTGGCTGGTCCGCAGGAACCCTATTCGCAGGTTCCCACGGCGGCGGAGCTTGCCCGCCTTTTTGACGTGTTGGTGGCTCACTTCAGCTACGTCGTGGTTGACTCTTCCGATCGTGCGGACCAGGCTGCGCGCCTGCTTTGCGATCTATCGAATGCCGTGCTGCTGGTCACCCAGGCGGACGTTGTCTCGCTATGGAGCGCGGGGAGAATGAAGACTTTTCTTGAGGAAGGTGTGGGGCGCGAGCGCGTGCGTCTAGTGCTGAACCGGTACAAAAAGATTCCGGGCTTCGACGACGAAGATGTAGAAACTGCGACCAGTTGCAAACTGCTCTGGAAGGTCCCGAACAATCATCAGGCAATCGCGCCAGCGATAGACAAGGGCGTGCCGGTGGCTTTCCAGGACAGCGTGGATGTGGGACGCTCATTCCGCCAACTGGCCGCCATGCTGGCCGATGCCGGAATTAAGGAAGAAGGTTCTCTGGATCTGGTGTATCAGGCCGACAAGAGCGACTCCCGCAAAAAACCTGCCCGCCTGATGATCTCACCTGCCCGAGCCGGGCAATAGCCTTTAGGCTCCAGCCGCTGCTTTGCCTTCGAGCGCCGAGTAAATGGCTGAGTTGGTGCAGACCTCGTAGTAACGCCGCTCTGTCCATTGTTGCGGGGCAAAGCCGGTGGCCTGAATCTGAGCTGCGTTTCCCTCTCTCACCACAATTTTGCGGAAGATTTCATTGCCTACGGTTACGAGGCCGGTGTAAAGCGCAGACTGTTCTCCCTCCCATATCGGGCGAGCCTCCAGAGGGCAGGGTGCGAGCGAAATCTCGTGCCTCAGCCTGATGAACGCCGCATCGCTGAGCCGTATGCCGTTCAGGTTGTAGCGAAGAAGCGCGTCCTCCAGATCGAGTTCACCGTCATTACCACGCTGGAACTCGTAGACGTTGAACACAGGCTCGAGTTGCTGCAGCGATCTGCGCACTCGCTTGCTGCATGAGGAAAGGCGGTCGCTTTCGTTGAGCGCATCGGAAATCATGATGTGCTCTTCTCCGTCCAGCAGGTACATGGGAGGAGAATCCTGATACGAGATGCCGATGCCCAACTCGAGGACAGGCAGTCCGGCTCGTTCCAGCAGTTCGTTGTAACCGCGGACGATCTCGATAATTTCTCTGCCCAGAACGCAAGCCCTGCTTACGGCGAGGGAAGCTTCGCCGTCACGCTCAAGAATGGCGAGAATGATGGCATCGCCCTCCAGAAACACCTTGCTGGCGCCATATTTGGAGATCAGCTTGTTGACGGGGTCGTAGAAGTTAAGACTGAAATAGGAAGCTGGATTCAGGCCGCGCTCAAGAAGCGAGCGCGTCAAGCGCGAGGAATCGCGAACATCGGCTTTCAAAACTACATGGCGCAGGACTTTTTCTTCGCTGGGTTTCTGTTCGTCGCTGAGAAGAAATTCGTAGAGGCTGCCATTCATGGCAGAGAGGGTACGCAGCTTCTCATTGCCGATGAGATTAATGCTGTCGGCCGCCGCGTTGAAGGCTTCCAGACGCCGCAGGTCGCGATGGTAGCGCATAAGATCGCGCAAAAAACGCCCGGCCACTCTCGCCCGTTCGGAACTGCGGCACACCGCCACCCGCTCCTGCGCGACATAGAAACGATCGCAGGAAAGCTTGCCGTGCTCTTTGATCAGCTTCTCAACCCGGTTTCGTTCCTCCCGCAAAACCAGAGCGTTCTTCAACTGCTGCGGATGAATCATCGGCGAATATTCCGCGATCAGGGGCGCAACCTCGTAGGACGCAATGACGTAATCCATCAGGTCTTCGCGTTCCAGCATCTCCACCCAGATTGACAGTCTTGCTTTCTGGTACCTGCCTTCGGTGGAATCGTCGGGGGTTCCACCTCCCACGAGTTCTTGCGCATTCTCGGGAACATTCAGCCAGGGCTCGACTGCGGAGTCATCTGCCTCCGTTTCGCCTGATGCGTATCTCAGAAATTCGGAAGCGATGCTTCGAACGTGAGGAAAGCGATCGGGATCGCGCTCAAAATTCCCCAGCATTACATATTCTTCTGCATTGAGCTGCGCGTCGTAGCCATCTTCGGTAAACACGAGGGGATTGACGAAGAGCTTGTAGACGTCATCGCTGCTGTTGCCGAAGAGCGACCGGCGCATGCGGGCGAGTTTCTCGGTTTCAATTTCCCGCAGGGTGCGAAGAAGCTCCTGCCCGGTTTTGCGAACGATAATTTTCTTGGTGATCTGAAATTCCGAAACACACTGGCGATACTCCAACCCCTTTTGCTGGCGCACTCCCTCGTAGTTCTTCAACAGCATGCGGCACCGTTCCAGAATTTGACGGAACTGGATGTGCATTTCCGAACGGAGGAATTTCAGCACCGCGACTCGCGCCAGCGCATCCAGCATGGGATTGCCCTGTGCTTTGGCACGGTTCAAGGCATTTACATGCAACTCGGCGAGCACCGCTTTCAGGTCAGGAGGTTCAGCTTTGGGTGCGGCGCGCAGGTGCGCTTTGGTCCCGACGAGATTATTTTTCTGCCTTGATGGTTCGGTCGAAAGCAGTCCTTCAACCCCGCCGTGCATGACCAGCAAACGCCCAATATGGTGGCGGGCGTTATCCACAAACTTGGAGCTTAGGTAGACGTCGTGCCGCAGGTTATCGACGCCGAGCTGCAAACCGCTGAGCAGGAGCGAAGGAGTGTATCCCGCCAGCTTGGCGGGCGGAGTGGGCTCCTGAGCCTGGCCGAGTTTGAAGATAGAGATCCGGGGCATGCTTGGGGCGATTTGGCTGTGGATCGGCAGCCGAAGCCGATTCACCGGCTTAGCAGCAGTTCCAAAGGGAGCGTAGCACGGGGGAGATGGCTGTCACACGTTACCTACGTTACCGGTCCAGGTAATGGTCAGATTGTCTTGCTTGAGGCGAAGTCCCGGGGTTTCAGGAAGATCTGCTTGCGGCACCCCGGCCGCCTTGTGCCGGTGCCCACGTCCTTTTCGCGCTTTTGCTGAAGGTGAGAGAGCCTTCCTGATGCAAACCTTTTGGTAATAATTAACTTGACTGGAAGGGTGCGGCATTTCGTGCCGATATCACACTTTCAGGAAGATTCTTCTGCGGTACAGCATCCACATCGCCAGCCAGCACAGGCAAACGTAGACGATGGCGTAAAGCAGCGACGAATTCTGCGGGCTGGCCAGACCTGCGAAGATTTTCTGATAGAGCGCTTCCTGCCAGTTCAATCCGTTCCGCAGATACATCCGATCCAGCAAATGGGAGATCACCTCGGCAAACACGTAGGCCGCGATGGCATTCATACCAAAAACGCGAAAAGGCTTTGACCAGTTCCCTGCCCACTGCTTTACATCCAGCAGCCAGTAAGAAAAGGCGAGAGCGATAAGGGCCAATCCAGCGGTGAATAAAACGAACGAACTGGTCCAGAGGTTTTTGTTAATCGGGAACCAGATGTTGACGACCTGGCCGCCGACAGCGGCCGCGATCCCAAACAACAGCAGACCGAGAGCTTTGGATGCACTGGAACGGTTTGAACGCAGCCACTCGCCCGTCTGGACTCCCAATAGACATGTCGCGAGCGCGGGGATGGTGCTCAGCACTCCTTCGGGGTCACGAGTGGTGTCGTACAAGTGCCCAAGGAGCAGTTTGCGATCGAGCCATGCGGCGAGATTTCGATCGGGGTCGAGAAACGGAATATCGCGCCCCGGCACGCCAAAGCCCGGCACTGGAACGAAATGCATGATCGCCCAATATCCGGCGAGGCAACCGGCGATAACGAGTATTTGCGTCCGCCGGCCGGTCCGTAGCAGAAGAAACGAAGTGATCACATAACAGATGGCGATGCGCTGCAGCACTCCGTAGACGCGCCAGCTATCGAGATGGTACTGGTTGGGAAAACCGTTCAGGAACAATCCAATGGCGAAAAGGGCGCACCCGCGCCAGAGCACATGGCGCATCAGGACGGTTTTCGATGCGCCGCGCCTCACGCGCGAACTGAAGGAGAAGGTCATCGCAACGCCGACGATGAAGAGAAAAAAAGGAAAGATGAGATCCGTTGGTGTCCAGCCGTTCCACTTGGCATGCTCCAATGGCCAGTAACTATTGTCTCCGCCGGGGTTGTTCACCAGGACCATGGCCGCGATGGTCGCACCGCGAAAAAAGTCCAGAGAGGTCAGGCGCTGCGGGGGCGTGCTCGGCGCCGTTTTCTCTGCGCCCGCCAGCTCATTTTGCAATGCCGGAGAGACATTCATAGCGGTATCAAGGAATCGGCTACTTCTTTCGTTCCACGAGGAAATTGGCAAGGGCCTTCAAGGTATCGGCACGATTGCCGAACGAAACGAGCGTGGAGCCGGCGCACTTTGCCAGTTCGTCTGCCTTCTGCAGGGACGGCTCAACACCGAAGAGCGCAGGATAGGTGGCCTTTTCCGCGGCTTTGTCCTTCCCTGCTGTCTTGCCAAGCTGCTCGGAGGTTTGGGTGACGTCGAGGACGTCATCCACGATCTGAAACGCCAGCCCGATACGTTGTCCGAACGATCTCAGTTTCTCGACTGCCTCGCCGTCCGCGCCGGCGTATAAGCCCCCGCCCACAACACTCGCTGAGATCAGAGCTGCCGTCTTCGCCTTGTGGATGTACTCGAGGGTTTTGAAATCAACCTGCGCGTGTTCGGATTCCAGATCGGCAACCTGTCCGCCGATCATGCCATTGATTGTTCCGGTGCCACGCGCAATCTCTTCGATGATGCGAACCCGTGCGGCAGGCTCGCACTGCAGCCGCGACAAGGTCAGGTATGCATGAGTTTGCAGCGCGTCGCCAGCTAGTATCGCAACCGCCTCTCCGAATGCTTTATGGCAGGTTGGGCGGCCGCGGCGGAGATCATCATTGTCAAGCGCGGGCAG